>Ga0326727_10023646_pt1 | contig 11702 bp, 6 predicted proteins | sample MB2enrmetagenome_FD_207643 | JGI IMG/M metagenome (GOLD analysis project Ga0326727, IMG submission 207643) | Lab enriched peat soil microbial communities from McLean, Ithaca, NY, United States - MB29MY | ecosystem: Environmental > Terrestrial > Soil > Wetlands > Peat | place: USA: New York... | reverse complement strand
CATGATGGTCCCATCCGTCGGTGAGCAGAACACCGCCGATATCCAAAAACAATGTCGTGGTCGGGATCGCTCTTTTCATTTGGCCTCCGTCAATGCTGTCGGCCCCGTTTGACCGTTCGTTTGTCGAGCCAGAAGTATGGCGCTGGATCGGGGGCGCAGGTGGTAAGTTAGTGGATCTTCCAGAAACGGTTCCTCGCCCGCGGCAAACAGATCTTTTGGTGTTTCACGAGAAGTGTCGACGGCCAGATGCCACAGAGTCCCCGGCAGTTGGGGGGGCAAAAGGAAATCGACCGCGTCAGCACCGGCATTGAACATGAGGCAAAGGGCGCTCTGCTCATCTTCATGGATCATACAGGCAAACTGTTTTTCTTTCTGGTCAGCCCAGTTGGGCAATCCCCCTTGCGGGCCAAACCAATGGATCTCGGCGTCTGTGTAGAATTGTTCCTTGCTTAGAATCGGATGGGCACGGCGAAAGGCGATCATGCCTCGGGTGAAGCGGAAAATTTCCCTGTGCTGCTCCAGACAGCCCCAGTCGTACCAGTTGGTCTCGTTGTCCTGGCAGTAGGGGTTGTTGTTGCCGCCTTGAGTGCGGCGAAATTCGTCCCCGCCGAGCAGCATCGGCACCCCGCGTGAGATCAACAGGCTCAGCAGGAAGTTCTTGATTTGGCGTTTCCGCAAGGTCTCGATCCCGGCATCCTTTGTCTCGCCTTCAGAGCCGTAGTTCTCGCTGAAGTTGGCGTCGGTCCCGTCATGATTGCTTTCTCCGTTTGCTTCATTGTGCTTGTGGCGATAGCTCACCAGGTCGTTCAGAGTGAATCCGTCGTGGCAGGTGACGAAATTGATGCTGGCCTCGGGACCTTTGCCGGATTTGGTATAGATGTCGGCACTGCCGCAGATCCGGTTGGCGAACAAACCGAGCATCCCATCGTCGCCGCGCCAGAAACGCCGGATATCATCTCGGTACCGGCCGTTCCATTCCGCCCAGCGCCGCTCTGAAAAACTACCCACCTCATATGCACCGGCGGCATCCCAAGCTTCGGCGATGATCTTCACATCCCTTAAGATCGGGTCCTCGGCGATCCGCTCGAGAAGCGGGGGATTGCGCAGTAAGTTGCCCAAACGGCCCCGACCGAGAACCGCGGCCAGGTCAAAACGAAATCCATCGACATGCATCTCGACCATCCAATAGCGGAGCGCGGTCAGGATGTAATCCCGCACCACGGGATGGTTGGCATTAATGGTGTTGCCGGTGCCCGTATAGTCCCGGTAAGAACGTTTATCATCCGCCAGCATGTAGAAGATCGCGTTATCAATCCCGCGGAAAGAGAGTGTAGGCCCCTGTTCGTTTCCCTCGGCCGTGTGATTGAAGACCACGTCTAGGAACACCTCGATGCCCGCCTCATGGAATGCCCGGACCATTTCCTTGAATTCCAGCTTCTGCTGACCAATGCCTCCGGAACTGCCATAGGAAGCTTTAGGCGCAAAGAAGGCCACGGGATCGTAGCCCCAGTAATTCCCGAGTGGCTGCCCTGTTTGCGGATTGATGCCTGTCGCCTCGTGTTCATTGAATTCCTGCACGGGCATTAGTTCCACGACCGTCACCCCGAGTTCTTTGAAATAGGGGATCTTTTCCATCAGGCCTCGGTACGTGCCGGGATGCTCCACACCGGAGCTGGGATGGATAGTAAAGCCACGCACGTGCGTTTCATAAATGACCGTCTTGGACCAGGGATGCCGGGGCGGGTGGTCCTCAGGACACTCAAAATGATCCTGCGTGAATACGCATTTCGGCATGGCACCGGCATCATCGACCATCGAACACACCGAGTCTCCGTCGGGCACAGAAGGATCGGATCCCCGAGCCGTGCCGAACTCCCAGGTGGGCAACCTCGAGATCGCCGTGACAAAGGGGTCCAGGAGAAGCTTGTTGAAATTAAAACGATGGCCGTCATTGGGTTGATACGGGCCGTCCACGCGATAGGCATACAGCTGGCCAGGTCGAATCCCCTCAATCCAGACGTGCCACACGTCACCAGTGCGGTTGCGGGCGGGATCCAGATCGATCATCCTGGCGGCCTTGGCATCTTCGGGATGATCAAACAATTCCAGCCGAACGCGGCTGGCGTGTCGGCTGAAGAACGCAAAGTTCACTCCTTCGCCGCGTGCATAGGTTCCCATAGGCAATGGCACACCGACTCGAACATCAGTCCGTTCCGATACCTCTGCCGCATAATCAGGCAAAGGGCGTTCGGACGCAGTCGGATCTGTGATCGCGCCCGCCTTTTCTGTGGCCTGGCCTGACACGGACAGCCTCCGGCGTCTTGGCTGTCGCATTCTTTTCGGGGTATTTGACTTTTTCATGGGTTGTCTTCTGTCGTCCTTCTCCCGTTGCAGGTTGATTCACCGCTGCCAGAGAATGAGATCGACTTCCAGGGGGACTGCAATACCCGAGCGGTGCGGTATCACTCGTGCCGTATAGTCCGTTGCCGCGCGGGTCGCCGAGACCGTCGCGCGGTAGATGTGATATCCGGCAGCACCCGCCAGTTGTTGGCCGCGCTTCATCTCCTGCCGCACCGGAGCGCCGCCGTTGACCCCATCAGCATAGAGCTCGACTCGCACGACGTTGGGATCGAGGTCATTGAGATATACCTCTGCCTCAAAGATGTGCTGGGCCGCATTGGTCTGTACCTTCACGTCGCCAAAGCGTAGCGTGCCCCATTTTTCTTTCAGAGTGTGTTCCCAAGTGACCACCTGCCTGCCCACTGTGCCTTTATCAGCAGCGCGTTCAGTGTAGGCGGCTGCCGCCGGAAGGTAGTGTTGCTCGGTGTATTCACGCACCGTGCGGTCGGCGGAGAAGCGCGGCGTCAAGCGGGCCATGCTTTCGCGCATCCGCTTGATCCAGGCTGCGGGAATGCCGCTCTCGTCCCGGGTATAAAACTCCGGGATCACCTCCCGCTCGAGCAGGTCGTAGAGCGCATTGGCTTCGGCAGCGTCCCAAGCGGGATCGTCGCCATGCTCCAGGCCGTCCCCCAACGCCCACCCCACTTCAGGCGTATAGGCTTCCGCCCACCAGCCATCCAACTCCGACAAATTGATGCCGCCATTCACGAGCACCTTCATGCCGCTGGTGCCGCTCGCCTCCCAGGGCCGCCGTGGCGTGTTGATCCAGACGTCCACCCCCTGCACCAGGTGTTCCGTCAAGAGCATGTCGTAGTCGCTCAGGAAAACGACGTGGGGCCGGGTCTCCGGCTGGCGGATGAAATCGATCCATTCATGGATCAAGGCCTGTCCCGCCTGATCCGCTGGATGCGCCTTACCGGCGATGATGAGTTGGACCGGTCGCTCGGGATTAGCCAAAAGGCGCAGCAAACGCGCCGGATTGTGCAGCAGCAGGTTCGGTCTCTTGTAAGTCGCGAAGCGGCGCGCAAAGCCCAGTGTCAGCGCGTTAGGATTAAACAACTGCTTGGCAAGGTCAACCTCCCCGGGCGACGCGCCTGAAGAGATCAGTTGCCGGGACAATCGTTCGCGGGCGTATTCAACAAGAGACTGGCTGGCGGCTGTGCGAAATTGCCAGAGTCTGGCGTCGGAGATGCGGCGAATGTCCTGCTCCAGGGTTTTCATCGTCCCCAGCCAGCGGTCTTTCCCACAGGCTTCCGTCCAAAGATCATCGGCCGGGGCCGAGTCCCAGGTCGGCATGTGGACTCCGTTGGTCACATGCCCGACCGGCACTTCGTCACCCGGCCAGCGCGGAAACAGAGGCTCAAAGAGTTGGCGGGTGACTTTCCCATGCAAGCGGCTCACACCATTGACCGCCCCGCTTCCGCGGACCGCCAGATATGCCATGTTGAAGCTTTCCGACAAGTCGTCCGGGTTCTGGCGGCCCAGAGCCAGTAAATCGTGAACCGTAATGCCAAGCTTTTCTTGAGCGTACAGACCGAGGTATTGCTCGATGAGGGCCGGAACGAAACGGTCAAAGCCGGCGGCCACGGCCGTGTGAGTGGTGAAGAGGTTGCCGGCTCGAGTTACGGCCAGAGCAACTTCGAATGGCTGCGCCGTCTTTTGCATGAAACTGCGGGCGCGTTCCAGCACGGCAAAAGCCCCATGCCCTTCATTGAGGTGACAGACTTCCGGCTGAATGCCGAGCGCGTTAAGCAGCCGCCATCCGCCGATCCCGAGAAGCAGTTCCTGCTTGAGGCGCAGCTCCGGGCCGCCCCCGTAAAGCTCGCTGGTGATCCCTCGATGAACAGGAAAGTTCGCTGCGTCATTGCTGTCCAACAGGTAAAGCTTTACTCTGCCAACCTGGACCTGCCAGGCGCGCAGCCAGACCGAGTAACCAGGCAGGGCAATCTCCAGCCGCAACCACTCGCCGTTCGGCTGGCGCAAAGGTGCGATCGGTAACTGTCCCGGGTCGTTGTACGGGAGGAGGGCTTGTTGCGTCCCGTGCTTGTCAATCTCCTGGCGAAAATAGCCTTGCTGGTACAAGAGTCCCACGCCGATCACCGGTACGCCCAGATCGCTGGCGGCCTTAAGCTGATCGCCGGCTACATTGCCAAGCCCTCCCGAATAGATCGGAAGAGCCTCGCTCAACATAAATTCCATGCTGAAATAAGCGACACAGGTCAATGGAACTTGCCGATGCTTTCGCTGAAACCACGCGGGCGTCTCCGCCGCCTGACGCTTGGCACGCAGCAGAGCATCGACGTTGTTGCGGAAGGCAGAATCGGCCAGCACGTGCTCGAGTTGGTCCCGCGACACCGTCTGTAGGACAACCCAGGGGTTATGAGTAAGTTCCCACAGTATGGGATCAAACGCGCTCCACACTCCGTCGGTGGCATGATTCCACGACCAGCGCATATCCAAGGCCAGCTCGGCAAGGGAATTGAACCCCGCGATTTCCGTTGGCAGAAGGTTGTAGATCGGGTGGCTGACGCGGGTTTGTTCGCTCATGGTTTCTCCTGCGAATTTGTTTTGCACGGAATCCCCGGCTGCTGCGGGGGTGCCGCCAAAGTGTCGCTGACGAGCATCTGTGCTTCCTTCAGGATGCGTTTCAAATGATCGGCTCCGTGGAAGCTTTCCGCATAGATTTATCTGGAATTTTCAACCAATACATAGATAGGGAAGGGCTCATAACCAACCCCCGCCAAAACCCGCTCGTTGCAAGCCACTGGCGATGTAAGGGCAGTCTCGCATCAATCGCCACAATAAGCCGGTACGATAGTTTTCGATCATTAAAATAATCGGCCCTTGATTAAGCCCGTAATGCCATGGTGATACCCAGCCATAGGGATTGCTGGATTTTACCGGGTAGGTCGGGTTAAAAGTCGCTTTGAAGCCGTAGGGGTTGGACTCTGTTAATTTAACCTGGTTAATATAATAGTCCATCGCGGGCAGCACGATCTCGGGCGCGAACGGCAGCGATGTCACCACCGCCCACGGCGCGATGGTGCCGTCGTCGGGCCCATACGGCACGCCTCGTCCCAGATAATCGAAGAATTGGCGCTCGATGCCGCTCACTTTGAGCGTGTCGGGACCGGGGCCGTCGCTCGCGGTAATTCCCCAGCAATAGCTGCCATAGCCGGCGAACTTGAGCGGGTTGGCCATCGCGTACTGTTGTTGCACATACGTCGCGCGACGGCTGTTCTCGAAATAGTCGATGCCTTTGACGCGCATGAACGTGTCCTGAATGCCGCGAAAATCAATCCAGATGTGCGAGAGCTGGTGTGTGAACAACGGTCCGGCGTAAAGGTATTCATAACCGTAACAGTGTTCCCACCGGTAAGTCGAAGTCCACGCGGCGTAGCTGCTTTCAGGCAGCGGATGATCTGGCGAGCCCAGGCCCAGGATATACAGCAGCATCGCCTCATCGTAGCCTTCCCAACGGTATTTGAGAAATCCGCTTTCGGGCTTCCAGCCGTGCGTGACCATTGCGCCACGGTTTTGCGCCCATTGCCAATCCGCGCGGCGATAGAGCGTGTCGGCGAGGGTACGGATTTCATGCTCGTCGGCCGTATCCGCGTTAAAATAAACTCCCGCTGTCAAAGCACCTGCCAGCAGAAAAGCGCTATCGATCGTTGACAGTTCGCATTGCCAGGCGCGCCGGCCAGTCCTCATGTCGAGAAAATGGTAATAAAAGCCCTGGTATCCGGTGGCGTCGGGGTTGGGTCCTTGTGGGCTGTTCCAGAAAAAGCGCAGCGTGGTCAGCGTTCGTTCTACCGCCGCGGCACGCGACATACGTCCGCGATCGACCGCCACCGGGTAAGCCGCCAACGCGAAGCCGGTGGCGGCGATACTGGCAGGCCAATCCGCTGCGGTTTTATCGATCACCAGCCCGTTGTCTGGATTCGTCTCATGCAGAAAGTAGCTGAATGATTCGTGCTGAAGCATTTCCAGCTCAGCGTCGGCGATTGGTTTCCTGCTGCTCACGGTTTCACCCGGTCTGCCGGCTAGCGGCGGCAGGGTTACATCAAGCGCGTTCCTCGGTTCGATCATGGTCTTTCCTCAAACCATTTCCAGGCGACGCTCCTGCCGCAAGAGCGCCGTTGACGATTACCTGTGCTTCCTCCAGGATGCGGCGCAGATGATCGGCTCCCAGAAAGCTCTCCGCATAGATCTTGTAGATATTCTCGGTCCCGGACGGACGCGCTGCAAACCAACCGCTTTCGGCTATTACCTTCAATCCGCCGATGGATGCGCCGTTGCCTGGCGCCTTGGTGAGGATGGTCTGAATTTTTTCGCCGGCCAGGTTCTTGATTTGAACCTGCCGCGGCGAGAGTTTCTCCAGCAATTCCTTTTGTTCCGGAGTGGCCGGCGCCTCAACGCGGTCGTACAGCGGCTCCCCGAACTCGCGCGTGAGTTTTTGATAGATCTCGCCAGGGTCGCGCCCCATTCGGGCGGTAATTTCCGCCGCGAGCAAACACGGGATGATTCCGTCCTTGTCCGTCGTCCAGACACTGCCGTCCAGACGCACGAAAGCCGCACCCGCGCTCTCTTCGCCCCCGAAGCCCAGTGAACCGTCGAGCAGGCCATCGACGAACCACTTGAAGCCAACCGGCACTTCGTAGATTTTGCGGCCCAGCTTCGCTGTGACGCGATCAATCATCTGGGAACTCACCACCGTCTTGCCAACCGCCGCCCCCTCGCCCCACTTTGGCCGGTGTTGGAAGAGGTAGAGGATGGCGACTGAAAGGTAATGATTGGGTGGAAGCAATCCCGCGCTTCGAGTGACGATTCCGTGCCGGTCATGGTCCGTGTCGCAGGCGAAGGAAAGGTCAAATTGGTCCTTCATCCCTATCAAACGCTGCATCGCATAGGGTGAGGATGGGTCCATGCGGATCTGGCCGTCCCAATCCACAGTCATAAACCGGAAGGTCGGGTCGACGGCCTCGTTCACGACCGTGAGGTTCAACCCGTAGCGCTCGGCAATCGGTCCCCAGTAGTGAACCCCTGCGCCACCGAGCGGATCGACACCGATGCTGATCTTCGCGGCGCGAATGGCGTCCATGTCGATCACATGGGCAAGGTCCGTAATGTAAGCGTTCAGGTAGTCGTGCCGGTGCGTCGTGGGGGCGCGAAGAGCTTTCTCGAAAGGAATCCTTTTTAAGCCCAGAAGGCCATTTTCGAGAAACTCGTTTGCCTTTGCCCCGATCCAGCCGGTTACGGCGGATTCCGCCGGCCCGCCGTTTGGGGGATTGTATTTGAACCCGCCGTCGTGTGGCGGATTGTGTGACGGCGTGATGACGATCCCGTCGGCGAGTCCTGTCTTGCGCCCGCGGTTGTACGTGAGGATCGCGTGGGAAACAACAGGGGTTGGGGTATATTCGTCCCCCTGCGCGATCATGACCTCCACCCCGTTTGCCGCCAGCACCTCAAGCGCGCTTGCAAAAGCCGGCACGGAAAGGGCGTGCGTGTCCATGCCGAGAAACAGCGGCCCATCGATCTTCTTCTGCTCCCGGTATTGGCAAATGGCCTGGCTGATGGCGAGGATATGCCATTCATTGAAAGCTTTATCGAATGCGGAACCACGATGTCCTGAGGTGCCGAAGGCAACCCGTTGTGCCGGCACGGAAGGGTCGGGTGCCTCCGTATAGTAAGCCGTGATAAGTCTGGGTACGTTTACCAGCATGGATGCTTCGGCCGGTTTTCCTGCATCAGGACTTATCTTCATGGCTTTCTCGTCAGATGCCGTGGTGACCTTTGCGCCAGGGTCTCCATCAGCTTGTCGAACGGCTTATTGAATTTCTCGACTCCTTCGTCCTCAAGTTGACGGGTCACAGTGTCAATGTTGATTCCCAGTTCAGCCAGTCGCACCAACACGCGGCGGGCTTGCTTGACATCTTGTTCGAGCCGGGCTTTTGGCTCTCCGTGGTCGCGGTAGGCGTCAAGGGTTTCGAGCGGGGCAGTATTGACTGTGTCCGGTCCGATGAGGGCCTCGACGTATTTCACGTCACTGTAGTCCGGGTTCTTGGTACTGGTGCTGGCCCAGAGCAGCCTCTGGACAGCGGCGCCCATAGCGGCCAACTTCCTAAAGCGGTCGCTGCCGAAGATCTCTTTGAAGGCTTGATAGGCCATCTTCGCGCTGGCGATGGCAACTTGCCCGTGCAAGTTTTTTGCGAGGTCTGCCGCCTTGCCGCCTTGTGCAATGAGTTTTTCCAGCAGCGGATCCACCAGCGCGTCAATGCGGCTTATAAAGAAGCTGGCCACCGAGGCCACATGATTCACGGGCTTCCCCTGGGCCGCGCGCGCTTCAATGCCGGCGATGTAAGCTTCCACCACCTGCCGATAGCGCGGCAACCCAAAGAGCAGCGTCACGTTGACGCTGACTCCTTCGCTGATCAGTTGTTGGATGGCGGGCAGTCCATCAGCCGTCGCCGGGACCTTGATGAGGACATTGGGCCGCTTCAGCGCCGCCCACAACCGGAGGGCTTCCTCCATCGTTTTGTTGGTATCGTGGGCCAGGTGGGGATTGACCTCCAGGCTGACATATCCATCGTTGCCGTCAGTCTTGTCGTAGAGAGGCCGGAACTCGTCGGCAGCGCTCTGCACGTCCCGCTGGCTGAGGGTTTCATAGATTGCCGCAGCATCTTTCCCCTCAAGGGCCATGGCACGAATGTCCTCGTCATAATCGTGGCTATCCACGATTGCTTTCTCGAAGATAGATGGATTCGAGGTCATCCCCCGCAGTCCATCCTCCTCGATCAAATGCCGGAGCCCGCCGCCGGCGATCAGATCTCGCCGGATATAATCAAGCCAGATGGATTGACCAAGCGTTCCCAATTGCTTCAAAGAATTGTTTTTCATGTTCTTGCTTCCCCGTTTTCCAGTCCTGCGATTTTGGCCAAACGACGCCGATGACGCTCGGCGCCGCTGAAGCGCGCGGCTAGAAATGTTTGGACCAGTTCCCAGGCGAGCCCGTAGCCGACCACAAGGCCACCCAGGCAGATGACATTCAGGTCATCGTCCTCGACCCCCTGACGCGCTGAAAAAGTTTCATGGATCAGGCACGCCCGCACACCCGGTACCTTGTTGGCAGCGACGCAGGCACCGACGCCACTGCCGCAGATGGCCACGCCGCGATCCACTTCACCGCGAGCGACTGCAAGGGCCAAAGGCGCGACAAAATCCGGATAATCATCGTCCGGTGTCGGCTGGCCGTCGCCGAAGTCAATGACTTCGTAGCCTGCTTTGCGCAACATCACGGCCACCTGTACCCTCAAGTCATAACCTCCGTGGTCGGCGGCGATTCCGATGCGTTTCGGCATCTTTGGTGGTACTGTGATCGGATCAGGCATTGTTTTTCTCCAGCAAGGCCAGCGCTCGTTTGCAGATGTTCTCCGGGGTAAATCCGAATTCGCGCATCAACGTCGGTGCGGGCGCGGAAGCACCAAAATGGTCGAGGCCGATCACATCACCCCATTCGCCGGTGTAGCGATGCCACCCCTGGGTTGCACCCGCTTCCACGGCGAGCCTTGTGCGGACGGATGGAGGAAATACTGAGCGGCGGTATTCCTCCGCCTGCGCATCGAACAGCTCCCAACTGGGCATGGAGACGAGGCGGGTTTGAATATCCTGCTTTTGAAGCTGCTGCTGCGCTTCGACGATCAAACTCACTTCCGATCCCGTCGCGATCAGAATGACTTCGGGCCGACCGTTCGCCGCCTCTGCCAGGATGTAGGCTCCGCGTTTTAATCCCTCGGCGGAAGCGTAGCGAGTACGGTCCAGGGTCGGCACGTCCTGTCGGGTGAGGACCAGCGCGACCGGCCGGTCCTGTGTTTCAATTGCCACGCGCCATGAGCACGCGGTTTCATTCGCATCACAGGGCCGGATCACAACCAGTCGCGGAACGGCGCGTAAATTGGCAAGTTGTTCCACCGGCTGATGCGTGGCCCCGTCTTCCCCCACTGCGATGCTGTCGTGCGTGAAAACATAGATCACGCGCTGCTCCATCATCGCCGCCAGGCGTATCGGGGGCCGCATGTAATCGGAGAAAATGAAGAACGTCGCCCCGTAGGGTATGACGCCCCCATGAACCGCCAATCCATTCAGAATGGCGCCCATTCCGTGTTCGCGAATGCCAAAGTGCAGGTTGCGGCCGGCATAATTCCAGCCGCCGCCGCTCGATCCTTGAGTGTCGCCCGAGGCTCGATCCGGAGATTCAAAGTCGCCCGCATTTTTCAGCGCAGTGTGTGTCGAGGGATCCAAATCCGCCGAACCGCCGATGAGGGATGGGAGTTTTGGCGCGATCGCGCTCATCACTTTTCCGGAAGCGACGCGTGTTTTCATTCCCTTGGGGTCCGCCGGAAAGACGGGAATGTCCGCGTCCCATCCGGCCGGCAACTCACCGCGCATCGTTTGTTGAAATTCTCCGGCCAGGTCAGGATGTTTCCGGGCGTAATCGGAAAACCGATCCTGCCATTCGGCCTGCGCATGCCGGCCGCGCACAAGGGCCTCGCGAAAATGGGCGAGCGCTTGGGGTGGGATATGGAAGACCGGCTCAACGGGCCAACCCAGGTTCTGCTTCGTCAGCTTGACCTCTTCCACACCCAGCGGTGAACCGTGCGCTTCAAACGTGTCCTGTTTGTTTGGCGAACCGTAGCCGAGGTGGGTGCGGACGAGAATCAGCGAAGGACGCCTCGTTTCGCTCCGCGCCGCGCGCAAGGCATGTTCGATTGCATCCACGTCGTTCCCATTCTCCAGCGATTGCGTGTGCCAGCCATACGCCTCGAAGCGCTGCGCGCAGTCTTCGTTAGAGGCGATGTTCGTACCGGCGGAGAGCGTCACATGGTTGTCATCGAAGAGGTAGATCAGCTTGCCGAGTTCCAATTGCCCGGCGACCGAGGCTGCTTCGGAAGCCACGCCCTCCATAAGGTCGCCGTCGCTGACCAACCCATAGGTGAAATGATTGATGATCTCAAACCCCGGCCGATTATACCGCGCAGCCAGATGGGCTTCAGCAATCGCCATGCCCACACCGTTGCCGAATCCTTGACCCAGCGGGCCTGTGGTTGTTTCCACCCCCGGCGTCAAACCGCGCTCAGGATGACCGGGCGTGATGCTGCCCCACTGGCGGAATTGTTTGATTTGGTCGAGCGGCAGATCATAGCCGGTGAGATGCAGCAAGCTGTATAGCAGCATCGAACCGTGCCCGGCCGACAGGACAAACCGATCCCGATTGAACCATTGCGGATTGGCTGGGTTATGCTGGA
>Ga0326727_10023645_pt1 | contig 11703 bp, 9 predicted proteins | sample MB2enrmetagenome_FD_207643 | JGI IMG/M metagenome (GOLD analysis project Ga0326727, IMG submission 207643) | Lab enriched peat soil microbial communities from McLean, Ithaca, NY, United States - MB29MY | ecosystem: Environmental > Terrestrial > Soil > Wetlands > Peat | place: USA: New York... | reverse complement strand
TTCAATGCTCTTCGCCCTTTATCACCTATAGGGCGAAAGGAAAAGTTACTGAGCGCCGGTCGGGGTCTGTGTGCCGTCACTGCCGAGCTTTGCGGCGCGATCGTACTTGTCCATGGCCTGGTTGAACGAATTCACGAACCAATCGCCATTGTTGGCCGAGCCAGAGCGATTGGCGGCCGAGGCACGGGCGTTGCCGGGAATGGCGGCCGGGCCGGTGGTGGGTGGGGGCAGGGATTGCGGCGGGGTCACCGCGGCGCGGCGCGGCGGCGCCGCGAAGGTACGCCCTTGCGGGGCCGCCCCGGCCGAGGCAACGGTGGTGCCGGCATCCGGGGTCAGCGCGACGGGCGCGTTCGCCGCTGCCGCGACCTGCGTCGCCGGTTGAACGGCCGGCTGTGTCGCCTGGGTTGCCGTGGCGGTCGATGCGGCCGTCGACGCGGCGGATGATCCGCCGAAGACCAGGAAGTCCCCGGCGCGAACCGGCCGATCGGATGGGGACTGGGTTGCGCTGGCCGTGGTTGGTGCGGCGCTGGCCGTCGCGGCCGCCGCTACTCCGGGCAGCGAGGTGGGGAGAGGGGCGGGCAATGGGCCGGCGGCCTGCGGCTCGGATGGTGACGCGGCGCCCGGCGTCGGCGCCGGGCCGCCAAAGACCAGATAGCCGGCGGTAGCGGCCGGGGCGCTCGCCACGGCGTTGGGGGTCGCACCGGTGGGCGCAAGGTCGGTGGTGGCTACCGGCTCGGGCACATCGGCGCCGGCGACGCCGTCATCCGCCTTGGATGCGGGCTGCTGCGGGGCGGCATCGGCGACCGCGGTGTCATCGTCGCCGGTCACCAGCGCCAGCACATTGTCGCCGACGGATTTTCCGGTGTTGTCTTCAACCACCAAATTGGCCATGGCGGCGCCAAGACCGATAGCGCCTCCCCAGACCAGACCACCAACCAGATCGGCGACCGCACCTTCCTTGTCGCCGGTCAGATGCTGATAGATGGTATTGACGATCGGAATGTGCTGCAGGGGATTGAGGATATCCAGCACGTCGGAAAAGCTGGGACCGTCGTCATCGTTGAACGATTTGATCTTGCCCTGCTGCGGCGCGGCAGCGGTCACCGAAACGGTGTTATCGCTGGTCGTCGGTTGAGCAAGGGTTTCAACGGTCATCGCACAAGCCATCCCTCAGGACATCTGGGCAAGAACCAAGCAATCGTCATGCCATCCGGAAAGTGGCGAAAATCAAAGGGATTTGGCCGGTCGGAAAGCGCTCTGGGTCACGGCTTGCCCGGCATCTTCTGCCGGGGCCTAGAACAGATGTCCGCTGCGGGTCGCCTTGGTTCGCAGGTAGGCGGCGTTATGTCCATTGGAGGGGAAGACGTGGGGAACCCGCTCGGTGACTTGCAAACCGTGCCGGGCCAGACCCTCGACCTTGGCAGGGTTGTTGGTCATCAGCCGGACGCGCGCGATGCCCAGTTGGCGCAGCATTTCGGCCGCCGGCAGGTAGATTCGCTCGTCGTCGTCGAAACCCAACTGGTGATTGGCGTCCAGGGTATCGAACCCGCCGTCCTGCAATTCATAGGCCCGAAGCTTGTTGATCAGGCCAATGCCCCGGCCTTCCTGGGCCAGGTAGAGCAGGACGCCGCCGCCTTGCTTGGACAGCTGGGCGATAGCGCCGCGCAGCTGATCGCCGCAGTCGCAGCGCAGGCTTCCCAGCAGATCCCCGGTGAAGCACTCCGAATGCAGGCGCGTCAGGACCGGCTGGTCGCGATCGGGCCGGCCGATGACGATGGCCAGGTGCTCGATCCCGCCGTCGCTGGGGCGGAATGCCACCACCCGGGTCGCTTCGGCGTCGGCCAGTGGCACGCGGGCCTCGGCAACCCGCTTCAGACTGCGAGCGGCGATCGGTCGGTAGGACAGGATGTCGGTGGCCTGGACCAGGAACATGTCCGGCGGCGGTTCCGTCACCGGGACGACCACCGCGGCGGGCAGAAGGCGTGCCAGCTTGGCGAGCGCCACCACCGCCGGTGCCCAGGAGGGCACAGGGTCGACGACGACCGAGAGGTTCGCGTCGGGACACCGGGGATTCAGGGGATCGGCCAGGCCGGTGATGTCGGTGACGGAGAGCGGCGCCGCCCCGGCAACCAGCACCACGGCGGGTGCTTCCCGGACCAGATCCAGGACAAGGGCGCGCCGCCCGGTCAGCACGACCCGCGGCGCCATGGTTCCAACTTTGGCAAAGCGCGCCAAGCACTCGGCGGAAATTCCTTCCGCGGCGATCATGGCGGCGGCTTGGCCGTCCTCACCCTGGACAACGACCGTCCCGGCCCGGCGAATTTCGGCGACCGCGCGGTCGACCGCCACCAGAGCGTTGGGGGGTTGGGGAAGGGGGACAGGCTTGACGATCAGGGACCGGTTCATGGAACTCCGCTTTCGAAACCCTCGGGACCCATCACCAGGGGCCGGGACAATAGCCGTTTTTTCCCGGACACAAAAGGGCTGCATTATGGTACCGAGGACGTTGATAGAATAGCATGTCTTCGAAAAGGTCAGGCGTATCACATCAATGACCATGTCGATCCTTCTGGTCCAGGCTCCCGGCGTGCCAGCACGGACATTGGCCGAACAACTGTCCCTGCAGGGATTTGCCGTCCGGATCCGGGACCCCGGGACTCTGGCCGTGGCTCCCGGCGCGGATACCGGGATGATTCTGCTGGATGCCGACTCCGCCGCCGAAGGTCCCGTGGCGGCCTGTCGGCGCTTACGCGAGCAGGGTGCAGGCCAACCGATCATCGTTCTGGGCGTCCAACCGGATGCTGGTCTGCGGTCCGCCGGAGCCACCGATGCCATTGCCAAGCCCTTCCGGCTGTCGGCGCTGATGACGACGATCCGCCGCCATGCCAGGACCGATGCTGCCGCCGACGGTTTGGTGATTGGTCCGTTCCGGCTTGATCCCATCGGTCGTCACCTTGAGGATGGGGCGGGACGGCGGATCCGCCTGACCGAAAAAGAGACCGCCATCCTTGCCTATCTGCATCGGGCCGGATCCCGCGTGGTGCCCCGCGACGAACTGCTGGGCGAGGTCTGGGGCTATTCCGGAGCGGTGTCGACCCATACGGTGGAGACCTACATCTATCGTTTGCGCCGCAAGCTGGACGACGACGGCCAGCCGCTGCTGGTGACCGAAGGCGGCGGCTATCGGCTGGGCGCGTGAAAAAATGGACCAGGGCCGGCGGGGAGGCCGGCCCTCCTCGCCAACCCGCCACATTCTCGCATCAGGCAAGGTCCACCAGGACCGGGACATGGTCCGAGGGCGGCTGCCAGCCGCGGCTGTCGGTAAAGATCCGAGCCTGGCGCAAGCGTGCCACCAGGTCCCTGGTTACCCAGATATGGTCCAGGCGCCGACCGCGATCACTGGTGGTCCAGTCGGCGGCGCGGTAGCTCCACCAAGTGGATAGACGTTGCGGTTCCGGAATGAAATGCCGGATGGCGTCAACAAAAGACTGGGAGGCAGCCCACGCCGCCATCTTCTCGATTTCCACCGGGGAATGGCTGACGATCTTCAGCATCTGGCGATGCGACCAGACGTCGCTTTCCAGCGGCGCCACATTGAAGTCGCCCAGCAGCACGCGCGGCCGGTCGGCCTCCTGCTCGCCATACCAGGCGGTCGCAGCGTCCAGGAAGTCCAGCTTGTGGGCGAACTTCTCGTTGGCATCGGGGTCGGGGACATCGCCGCCGGCGGGAACATACAGGCAGTGGACCTCCAGTCCGTCCACATCGGCGATCAGGTGTCGGCAGTCCTCGCGGCCACACCAGTTCCGGATGCGGACGTTGGACAGGGGCCGGCGGGACAGGATGGCGACGCCGTTATAACTTTTCTGTCCCACCACCGCCTGATGACCATAGCCCAAGGCGGCGAAGGCGTCCTTGGGGAACAGCGCGTCGACGACCTTGGTTTCCTGCAGGCACAGCACGTCGGGCCGAAGGGCCGCGTCCACTGCCGCCAGTTGCTCCAGCCGCAAACGGACCGAATTGACGTTCCAGGTGACCAGACGCATCCGCCCTACACCAACGTGAAGACGTGGCTGGTGATCCCTTCGATCCCGATTTCGACCCGGTCGCCGGCCACCACCCGTCCCACGCCGGACGGGGTCCCGGTGAAGATCAAATCGCCCGCGGCCAGGCTGACAAAGCTCGACAGGGCGGCAATGATCTCGGGCACCGACCAGATCATGTCGGCGATGTCGCCGTTCTGCCGTTGCTGGCCGTTGACCGACAGGGTCAGGGCGCCGCGGGTGGGGTGGCCGATTTCGTCGGCCGGGTGAACCACCCCGGTGGGGCCGGAGAAATCGAAACCCTTGGCCATGTCCCAGGGTTGTCCGGCCGCTTTGGCGGCGGCCTGAAGATCGCGCCGCGTCAGGTCGCAGCCGACGGTGTAGCCGAACACGGCGTTCAACGCATTTTCAACCGAGATGTTGGCGCCGTCCTTGCCGATGGCGACCACCAGCTCGCCCTCGAAGTGGACATTGTCCGACTTCGGCGGCATGGGGACCGTCGGCCGCGTGGTGATGGCGTCGGCCGGCTTGGTGAAGAATACCGGGGCTTCGCGGCTTGGGTCGTTGCCCATTTCGCGGACATGGTCGGCATAGTTTCGACCGACGCAGAAGACCCGTCGGACCGGCAGCAAACCGCCGCCGGAAACCGGCAGGACGGTGGGGGCGGCAGGAGGGAAGACGAAGAAGGGCATGGTCGTTTCGCCTTAAAGATCGGGTGGCAGGGTTGCCCGGCAGGGCAATTCCTCAATGATCGCACAAAAGAAGGCGCCCGGTCAGGGGGGTAACCGGGCGCCTGATGCTCCCTTTCGGAGCGTGGAGACGGCAGGGGAAACCGTCTCCACCGATCACGGTCATTGCGACCGCAACCATCTGACAATGAAGAGGTGGTTGCGGGAGGCCGCCGCCTCAATTCCTCGTTACGCATAGCTGATATGTGATTAACGCATATCAGCGTCCGGCTACGCTTACTTGTCGGACCCCGACAAGTCGGGACCCTGACCGACATTGGGGTCCTTGAAGAAAAACAGCTCCTTGGCCAGAGGCACCCCGGTCTCGGCATCGAACAGCGAGACGGTTGTCACCTGCCCCTGGGCGTCGGTCAGCTGCCACTGGCGCAACTGGTAAGGCGATTCGGTGAAGACCAGGGTGATGTTGCCTTGCTTGGGATCCTCGGCCTTGGTGACGGTCACATTGACCACGCCGGGCTGATGTCCCACCTTCAGGACCTTGAGATCGGCGCCGGTCAGCCGGATCTTGTCGCGCACCAGGATCCCGGCCGGCGTCGTGTCCAAGCCGACATAGGACACCTGCTTCAGCTCCTTGTCGTAGTAGATCAGGTAGGTGCCGTCGGCCACCACCTGGATCGGGCTGGGTGGGTCGTAGTCCAGGCGCAGGCGACCGGGCCTCAGCAGCAGGACCGACCCTTCGGCGGTATTGCCGTCGGGCGAGACCTGCATGAAGCGGGCCTTCAAGGTCGTCACCGAGTTGAGATAGGCCTCGGCCTTGGCGATTTCGGCCTGATCGGCCTCGGCCCCGCTCGCCGCCGTCGAGGTCGCCGGGACCGCGGCCCAGGCGCAAGCCATGACCATCGCCAGGGTACGGACCCGTCGGCCGATCACTTCAGGTACCAAACTGTTCATCTGTCTTCCTCAACGCTCTTCACGGTCGGCGCCGGCGGCGCCCGTGGTGACATCGTGCAATCAGTCGCCGTGGCTGTGCACCAGAACTTCGCGCTTGCCGACATGGTTGGCGCGGCTGACCACGCCTTCCGCTTCCATCTTTTCGATGATGCGGGCGGCCCGGTTGTATCCGATTTGCAGGTGGCGCTGGATGAAACTGGTGGACGCCTTGCCCTCGCGGGCCACCAGGGCCACCGCCTGGTCGTAAAGGGCATCGCCCGACTCCCCGCGCGCCCCGCCGTCGTCGCCCTGGGCGTCTTCCTCCTCGGTGACGCTGTCAACGTATTGGGGCTCGCCCTGCTGGCGCAGATGCTCGACCGCCGCCTCTACCTCCTGGTCGCTGACGAAGGGACCATGCACGCGGGTGATCCGCCCGCCCGCCGCCATGTAGAGCATGTCGCCCTGGCCCAAAAGCTGCTCGGCACCCTGTTCGCCCAGGATGGTACGGCTGTCGATGCGTGACGAGACCTGGAAGCTGATGCGGGTGGGGAAATTGGCCTTGATGGTTCCGGTGATGACGTCCACCGAGGGGCGCTGGGTCGCCATGATCACATGGATGCCCGCCGCACGGGCCATCTGGGCCAGGCGCTGGATGGCCGCCTCGATGTCCTTGCCGGCCACCAGCATCAGGTCGGCCATCTCGTCGACCACCACGACGATGAAGGGCAGGGGCTGCAGGTCCAGTTCCTGGTCCTCGTAGACCGGCTTGCCGGTATCGGGGTCGAAACCGGTCTGCACCGTGCGCGAGAGGCTTTCGCCGCGCTGGCGGGCCTCGACCAGGCGTTGGTTGTAGCCGGTGATATTGCGCACCCCCAACTGGCTCATGGAGCGGTAGCGGTCTTCCATTTCGCGCACCGCCCACTTCAGGGCGACGACGGCCTTGCCGGGTTCGGTGACCACGGGGGCCAGAAGATGGGGGATGCCGTCATAGACCGACAGCTCCAGCATTTTCGGGTCGATCATGATCATGCGGCATTCCTCCGGGCGCAGCCGGAAAAGAAGGGACAGGATCATGGTGTTGATGGCCACCGACTTGCCCGAACCGGTGGTACCGGCGATCAGCAGGTGCGGCATGCGAGCCAGATCGACCATGATGGGCTGGCCGCTGATGTCCTTGCCCAGGACCAGGGTCAGGCGCGCCGGGGCTCGCTCGAAGGCATCGGAGGCCAGCAGTTCGCGCAGGAAGACGGTCTCGCGCCGACTGTTGGGTAATTCGATGCCGATGACCGAGCGGCCGGGGACGGTGGCGATACGCACCGACAGGGCACTCATCGAGCGGGCGATATCGTCGGCCAGACCGATCACCCGCGAGGTCTTGGTGCCGGGCGCCGGTTCCAGTTCGTAAAGGGTAACCACCGGGCCGGGGCGGACCTTGACGATTTCGCCATTGACGCCGAAATCCTGCAGAACCGATTCCAGCAGCCTGGCGTTTTGTTCCAACCCATCCTTGTTGATCGCGGATGATGGAGCATCGGCCGGCGGCAAGGCCAGCAGGGCCAGCGGCGGCAACTCGTAGCCGTCCGCGGGCGGCAGATCCAGACGGCCCTGGCGCGCATCCTCGGCAGCACGCTTGCTGGGCTGCGCCCGGGGGGTGCGGGGGGCGACCAGGGGCTCCGGCGCGGCCGGTTGGCCGTGCTGCACGTCGGCGGGGGCGGGACGGCGCGGTGCGGTCGGTGCGGCCGGTTCCAGCGTCCTTACGGTGGCGGGCATCACCGGCGCCGAGTCGTCGGCCGCCTCGGCCCGTGGCCGCAGACGGCCGGATAGACCGCTGACGATCAGCCGGTAGCGGTTCACGGTCGCCAAGCCGGTACGCAGCATGCGGCCCAGGGTGCGCCACTCCTCCCAGGACAATCCGAACGCATAGATGGTGCAAACCAGCCCGAGAAGAGCGGCGAACAGAGCCAAGACCACATTGACCGCCGAACTGCCCAACAGAGCGCCGGCTTCGCCCAGACCGCCGAACAACAGCTTTCCCGCCGATCCGCCCAGGCTGTCGGCCGATCCGCCGATGACCCCGGGCAGGTGCCATTGAGTGGGCAGGGGAATGGCCGCGAAACCGATGGCCAGCAGCAGCAGTCCGCTGGCCAGCAGCAGTCCGCGCAACCACATCCGCTCCAACGGTCGGCCGCCAACCAGCAGCCGGCCACCCCAGACCAACAGGCCAAGGACGGGAAACCAGGCGGCCAAGCCGAACAGCTGTAGAAGCAGGTCCGAGAACACCGCACCGGCGGTCCCCAGCATGTTGTGGACCGGGCCGACCGGGGCCGCCGCGGTATCAAGGCTGGGGTCGTGGCGGTCGTAGGTCGCCAATGCCGCCGCCAGCGCCAGGGCGATGGCGACCACCGCCAGACCGGAGGCCTGCAGCGACCACTGCTTCAGCATGTCGGCGGCGCCGACCGGAAGAAACCGTCCGGCACCCTTGCGTTGATTGGCGGCCTTGACTGCCATCAGGCCTCCAGCAAAAGGTCGGCGATGCGCGCCAGGGCGTCGGCGGTGGTGTCCAGATCCTGGACCAGGGCGATCCGGATGTAGGACCTGCCGGGATTGACCCCGCTGACATCGGGCCGCGCCAGATAGGCGCCGGGAAGAACGCGCACTCCGGCCTCTGTCCACAGGCGCCGCGCGGCCTCCTCGCCGTCGCCGACGTCAAGCCAAAGATAGAATCCGCCGGCCGGACGATAAAACCCCAACCGGCCGTTCAGGTGGCGCTCGGCCATCTCCATCTTGGCACGGTAAAGGGCGCGACTGTCCGCCACATGGGTCTCGTCTCGCCACAACGCCGTCGACGCGGCCAGGACCGGCAAGGCGAGTGCGGTGCCGGCATAGGAGCGGAAACGGCGGAAAGCGTCGATCAGGGTGCGGTCGCCGGCGACAAACCCGGATCGCAGGCCGGGAACACTGGATCGTTTCGATAGCGAATGGAAGACCAGAACGCCCGCGGTTCCCTCGCCAAGGCGCTCGCAGGCCTCCAATGCGCCGGGCGGCGGGTCGCGGTCATAGATCTCGGAATAGCATTCGTCGGCGGCCAGGACGAAGCCGTAGCGCCGCGCCAGGGAAATCACCGCACACAGCCGGTCGAGATCGGCCACTGCCCCTTGCGGGTTGGCCGGACTGCACAGGAAGGCCAGGCGACTGCGCCGCAAGGTCTCTTCGGGAAGGGCCGCGAAGTCGGGAAGGAAGCCGGTGGAGGCATCCGCCGGAACGAAGACCGGCTGGGCCCCGGCCAGCAGAACCGCCCCGGCATAGACCTGGTAGAAGGGGTTGGGCAGCAGCACCAGCGGCGGCGGACCGTCGGGCGACACGCCGAGAACGACCTGGGCTACCTGGAACAAGCCATCACGGCTGCCGGCCAGCGGCAGGACCTGCGTTTCGGCGTCGATCAGGCCGGGCGACAGATGAAACCGGCCGGTCAGCCAGGCGGCGACGGCGGCACGAAAGTCGTGCGTTCCGGCGATCGGCGGGTATTTTCCCCAGCCGGCAGCCTCTGCCGCCAGGATCTCGGCCACCAGGGCCGGAGGGCGGTGTTGCGGCTCGCCAATCGACAAATTGATCGGCGGAGCGCCGGCAGGCTCGCTGAGCAGGGCGGCCAGGCGTTGGAAAGGATAGTCGGTCAGTTGGGACAGTCTGGGATTGACCATGGAAATTGCCGGATAATCATCACGATGAGGGGGAATCTACCGAAAACGTCGGCGCCGCCACAGCGATTTATTTGCGGCGGTGCCTGTCTTAGCCCGGCGTCGGGGGGTCTGTCGCTGTGGTGGTCGGGCTTGCAGCTTCTGGTTGGCCTCGAAGTCGACTATTCTGATGTTTCGCTTAAGGATGGCCGCCGGTCAACGGAAAGACGCTTCGATGAAGCTGCGCCATGTCACGGACAGCATTGCTACGCGGCTGATCGTCCTGGCCTTGGCGGTGGCCGTGGTCGGCAGTGCCGTCCGCATGGTTACGGTCATCCATTTCACGCGGACCGATCTGCTGGGCCTGGTGTCGCGGCAACTGGAGGACCTGGCGCGGGCGCGGGCCACCGAGGTCGATGACAGGGTGTTGGAGCGCCGACGACTGCTGCGTCAGTTGGCCTCGACCTTGCCCGCCGATCTGCTCGGCCGGCCATTGCGCCTGGCGGAATGGCTGGGCGAGCGGCATGTCCTGGCCCCGCTGTTCTCGCAAGGATTGTTCGTGCTGTCCCGTGACGGGCAGCTTGTTGCCCATTACCCGGGCGGCGCCCGTGACCGCGCCGAGGCCTTTTCCGGCAAAGACTATGTGCGATCGGCCCTGAACGGCGATCTGGCCATCGGTCCGGTCGGGATCGACCCGGCCGGGGGCGAACCGGTTTTGACGATGGCGGCGCCGGTGCTCGATGGGTCGGGCCATGTCGAGGCGGTGCTGATCGGTCTGGTCGGCCTCGATGACGACGACTTTCTGGGCACCCTGCTGCGCGGGCGGATCGGCGAAACCGGAAGCTATCTGCTGATCTCGCCGCAACAGAAGGTCTTTGTCGGCGGCACCGATCCGTTGAAGACCCTGCAACCGACGCCATCACCCGGTGTCAATTCGCTCCATGACCGCGCCATGGCGGGGTTTCGCGGCAGCGGGATCACCGTCAACGCCAAGGGGATCGAAGAGATCGCAGCCACGGCCTCGGTCGACAGCGCCGGCTGGTTCCTGGTTGCCCGGCTGCCGACCGGCGAAGCCCTGGCCCTGCTGGATCATACCCGGACGCACATCCTGCGATCGACCGCGCTGGAGGCTCTGATGATCCTGGCGCTGCTGTGGCTGGGACTGTTTCTGCTGTTCCGCCCGCTGATCCGGGCGGCGGACCATGCCGAGCGAATGACCCGTGGCGAGGTCCCGTTGCAAGCCTTGCCGATCAAGCGCAACGACGAAATCGGCCATCTGACCCAGGCGTTCAATCGCCTGTTGGAAAAGTTGTCGTTCAACCAGACGCAGATCGATCGCATGGCCCGTCACGATGCCTTGACCGGGTTGCCCAACCGCCGCGACCTGAGCCAGCGGATTGACACGGTGGTTGCCCGGGCGCAGCGGCAGGGTGACCGTATCGCCTTGCTGTTCCTGGATCTGGACGGGTTCAAGCCGATCAACGATTCGCTGGGTCACGAGGTCGGTGACGCCGCCCTCGTGGAGGTGGCGGCGCGTCTGTCGGCGACCGTACGCGGCGTCGACATCGTCGCCAGGGTCGGCGGGGACGAATTCGTGGTGGTGATGGGCGATTTGCACCCGGCCTATCCGCTGGCCCGGCGGGCCGCCTGCCAGGTGGCGGCCAAATGCGTGGCGGCGATCGGTCGGCCGATGACCCTGGCGGAGCACAGCTGTCAGGTCGGGGTGTCCATCGGCATCGCGCTGGGCGATGGGCAAAGCGCCCTGAACCAGTTGATGTCGGCGGCCGATGACGCCATGTACGCCGCCAAACAGGCCGGGCGGGGATGCTTCATGGTTGCCGGGGAAACCGGCGCCCTGCCGCTGGACTGATCCCTCGGCCCGATGAGACGAAGAGGGGCGTCGTGCGACGCCCCTCCAAAGCGCTCCCTGCGGTTGGATCAGTGGATGACTTCGCCGTGCAGCGAGATGTCCAGGCCGTCGACTTCCTCTTCGGCGCTGACCCGCAGGCCCACCACCAGGTCGATGACCTTGTAGAGGATGAAGGAGACCACCGCACACCAAACGATGGTGACGCCCACACCCTCGGCCTGCAGCAGGACCTGGCCGGGATTGCCTTCCAGAAGGCCGGAGGTGCCGCCGATGTCCTTGACCGCGAATACGCCGGTCAGCAGGGCGCCGGTGATGCCGCCCACGCCATGGACGCCGAAGGCGTCCAGGCTGTCGTCATAGCCCAGCAGATGCTTCAAGCCCGTGGCACCCCAGAAGCACACCACTCCGGCGATCAAGCCGATGGCCAGGCCACCGGTCGGTCCGACGAAGCCCGAGGCCGGGGTGATGGCCACCAGGCCCGCCACCGCGCCGGAGGCGGC
>Ga0326727_10023644_pt1 | contig 11703 bp, 10 predicted proteins | sample MB2enrmetagenome_FD_207643 | JGI IMG/M metagenome (GOLD analysis project Ga0326727, IMG submission 207643) | Lab enriched peat soil microbial communities from McLean, Ithaca, NY, United States - MB29MY | ecosystem: Environmental > Terrestrial > Soil > Wetlands > Peat | place: USA: New York... | reverse complement strand
CGCTCTCGATCCCGCGATCTTTGATAAGGGCATCAGCCCCAGGATGGGGGATCCGGCTCCCGCGCGCGCGCGCGGCGCCATGAATTACTACATGGCGTTGGCCTGCGTCCGCACCGGGCAAACGAGTTGCGCTCTCGAGTATCTCCGCGAGTCGATGAATGAGGGCTTCGCGAACCCCAGGAAGGTCACCTCGGATAGCGAGTTCGCCGTGCTGAGCGGCGATCCCGAGTTCCAGAAGCTTCTCGCCGAGCAATCCGGCAACTAACGATTGGTTTCGCTCTTACAGCCGCTTGCCTGTCGTCCCATCGTCTCTTCCGGTATCTCCTGCGTCTATCTGATAGGTTCGCTCTTCCGCGACCCAGGAGATCGTATGAACTCCCGCCTTTTACCTGCAATGGTCATCGCCGCTGCTCTCACTGCCGCAGCCTGCGCTCAGGGTGCCGGTTCCGCTCCGCCGCCCGGCCAGAACTCCGGTCAAAACTCCTCCCAGGGATCTGGTGGTGGCTACGGCCAGCACGGTGGACGCGGCGGCTATGGCGGCGGCATGGGCGCGGGCATGGGCATGATGGGCCGTGGCCTCATGGGCACGGTCACTGAAGTTGCGGCGGATCACTACACCATCAAGACCGACGCGGGCGAAGTCTACACCGTCCACTTCACCTCCGATACCCGCATCGTGAAGCAGGTGGCCGGAATGCGCGGTCCCGGCGAAGGCCAAGGTACGGGCGGCGGCCAGGGTACGGGCGGCGGCCAGGGTACGGGCGGCGGAGGGGGCCGCGGCTACAGCGGCGGCAATCCGCCCCAGCAGATCAAGCCCACCGACATCAAAGTGGGCGATGCCATCAACGTCATGGGCGATGTGGACGCAACCACCAAGTCCGTGGCCGCCAATCGCATTGCGCAGCTCGACCCTGAAGTTGTGAAACAGATGCGTGAGATGCAGGCCAACTTCGGCAAGACCTGGCTGATGGGCAAGGTCACCGCCATCGACGGCACAAAGATCACCCTCTCCGGCTCGATCGACAACGCTTCTCACACCTTTGCCGTCAACGAAAACACAACCTTCCGCAAGCGCCGTGAGCCTGTGACCCTGGCCGATATTCAAGTGGGGGACACCGTGCGCGTGGACGGCGCCGTGAAGGATGCGGTTTTTACCGCGACCAGCGTAAACGTAGCCGGAATGATGGGCGGCGAAACGCCTACCGTCCCGCGCAATGCGCCGCCGCAATAAGCACTTGAGCGTTTATTCGATCGATTGCAGGCTCCAGGCGCCGTTGACCAGCACAAAGGTGGCTTGGCGCAGGGCGCTCAGCTTGTTGCCCGGATTGTGCGCCATATTCTGCAGCGGCTCCGGCACTCCGTCCAGATTCACGTCCTCGGTGAACGATGCGATCATGCTGTCGCCCACCGTCTGCACCTGGCCCACGTCGCGCGCTTTCAGATGATTCGTCACTAAGGTCTGGATCACAACAACAAACTTCGCATCGGTCGGGCTGTCGGGCCGCCACTGAATCACATCCCCGCCGTTCAACAGCTTGAGTGCCTTCTTGCCGTCCGGCGTAATCGTGAAGTCGCCCCAGTACCCGTTGGGGTATCTCTTGGTCTCGAACCAGTATTTGGCTGTCGCTCCCTGCACCATGCCTGCACTGTTCACTGTGATGTTGATCGGCGCAGCGGGGGTCTGGTCGTACTTGGCCTGAATCATGGCCAAAGCCTGGGCTTGCGTCAGCTCGGGTGCCGACTTGCAGCCCGCCATCCACAACCCTGCGCCCAACAGAACCAAAGCTCCCAAAGCCTGCATCTTCACCGCTTTTGTCACTTTTCCTCCCTATACTGCATGAAAAGGGCCGAATTGCTTCGCCTCGCCATTTTTCATCTACTTTCCGCTCCTGTCAATGCAGTTGAAAGTGACCCTGCTCACACTACTTAATGTCACTTGCGGCATGCCGCGAATCTGGCTGCTTCAAAAGCCTGCAATCCTGCATCCATGGTTCCTGGCCTCGTTTCCGGGTTAGTGCGTGGGGTCGCTCAAAATACGATCGAAGAAGAAATCCAGAAATCTCTTTTCATCCGATTTGAGGCACACCTGTGCATTGGGCTCACCCGCCGCTGGTCGGGTGAATCCTCGCTCATCAACCTCCAGGTGCATCGCCTGCACAGGGCAGAGTTCCGGCTGGATCGCGTAGGCGGCAGCCACCGGGTCAAAGAGCGTGGGCATCCTCGAGATATCTTCTCCTGCCCACTGGTGATAGAGCAGAGTCAATTGGTCAGTCAGCGGCGAACCATGTGCGAGGACGGTCGCCAGTTCCCGGGGCATCAGGTGAATCTGCGTCGAGTCGAGGGGCATCATGAACACCGGCACGCCAGAGGCCAGCAGTGCCTGCGCTCCCGCCGGATCGCAAAAAATATTCCACTCCGCCGACGGAGGACGGTTCGTGTCCCCCGCCTTTTCACCGTCGTAGCCCCGATAGATACTTCCGCCCATCATGACGACTCTCTTCAATTTGCGGAAGGTCGCCGGGTCGCGCGCAATAGCCGCCTGCACGTTGAAAAGCGGGCCGATGGTGATGAGAGTGATTTGGCCGGGATGGGCGCCGATCTCGCGCAGCAGAAATCCAACCGCATCGCCGTGCTTCCGCCCAGGCGCCTGGCGCGCGTACGCGGCCTGCGTGAAATGATTCCCGGCCAATGTCGGAACGCCTGCTTCCACGGGAATTTCGCTGCGGCCCACGGCCGCGAGGTAGCGATCGACTAGGCGCGCGCGAAGCTCAGTATCGCCGAACTCCGTAGTGATGCCGAGCAAACGGACTTCAGGGCTGCGCAACAACAGGGCCAGTGCGAATGCGTCGTCGATATCGTCGCCGATATCCGTATCCAGGATGACGAGTTGTTGCGCAGGGGGATTTGGTGTGGTCGCTGCATGGGGCTGCCCGCGCGCCCCTGTCCCTGCAGCAACTGCCAGCGCGACAGCCGCGAAACCGTTGAACAAACACTTGGTTTTCATGCGCGTCATTGTAGACGAAAAAACAATCTCAAGGCTGAACCGAAAATACCGCCAGCGCCAGAAGACGCGATTCAAGCCCGGGTACAGCGGTTCCGCAGTTACTGTGTCCTGAGGCCTTGAACGCCAAGTGGATTCTTCTTTAACCAGGGTCCCCGGCGGCAGGTCTTCGCCTCTGGGGTGGAAGTAGAATCCACCCCGCACTAGAGCTGGAAACGGCTACATCAACTGCGGAACCGCTCTAGCATCGGTTTCAAGTACATAGAAGCTCAGCGCCGCATCGCCCTGCTCGAGCAAGCGCGTCCGTTTCAGCTTGCCGTACTGCTCGCCGAGTTTCTGTTTTCGCCGATGTTCGGCGACAACGAGCGCCCCCTGCGCCAGAATCCCTGCAGCCGTTCCGCCCAGCAGGCCCAGAGTGTCCGCGTACTCCTGCGCCGCGTCGTAGGGAGGATCGAGAAAGACTACTTCGTAGCGTTCTGGTTTTGGATTGGGTCCCGAGGCTGACCTGAGAAACGCGCTCACACTTTTCTTGTAAACACGCGCTCCACCGCTGATTCCGAGACGCGCCAGATTGCCGTTGAGTATCTTGAGGGCCGCCGGCGCCCGCTCGACAAAAACGACGCGCGCGGCGCCACGGCTGAGCGCCTCAAGGCCAACCGATCCCGAGCCGGCATACAGATCCAGAAAAGCTGCGGCCTGAATGCGCGGCGCGAGCACATTGAAAAGTGTCTCGCGCAGGCGATCGCTGGTCGGGCGGGTGCTCATCCCGGGCGGAGCTTCCAGCGTGCGCGAGCGGTACGATCCGGCGATGATGCGCATCGACTACGAGCATAATCGACTCGCTCCTGCGAACGTGTCCAAAAGCAGACGGTTAGCTTCCGGCCTCCAGGCTCTTCTCCGGGTGGACCGTCGATCCGCGCCCCGTATGGAAGAGGCTGAAAGCTGATAGCTGACGGCTGAAAGCACAGAGCTGCGTCACCCAGGAGCCGAACCCACTACAATCGAACCTATGCGTGGTTGGTCAATCCCGCTGGGCCGCTGGATGGGCGTGGAGATGCGTGTCCACATCTTCTTCCCGCTCCTGGTCTTTGTGCTGTTTGCCATCAGCGGGACGAATGGATGGCCGCGCGGGTTGGCCCTCTTTTTTCTGCTGGTGGCAGCGGTCGCAGTCCGCGAAACCGCGCGCCTGCTGGTGGCGGCGTGGCTGGGACTGCGCTTGCGCGCCATTCTTTTGCTGCCCATCGGCGGTCTGTTCGCTTACGCCAATCCCGAGAGCCAGGAAAACGCCAACCGGGGCGGCGGCCAGCTTGCCCTCGCCCTCGCCGGCCCGCTGGCAAACTTGGTTGCGGCGCTCGCCGCTGCCGGCATCATCCTCGGCGCCAGCGGCGATGTGCGGCTCTTCGACCATCCCTTTATCACTCCTGCCCATCTGCTTCGCAGTGTGGTCTGGATGCAGGCTTTTCTGGGACTGCTGCACGTGTTCCCCGCTTATCCCCTGGATTGCGGCCGGCTCATCCGTAACAGCTTCGCGCGCACCCACGGCTCCGCCCCAGCCGGGCGCGCCGTCGCCGGCCTGGGCCAGGTCTTTGCCGGGGCTGCCATAGTCGGCGGAATGGTTGCGCAGGAGCCCTGGCTCGCCCTCGCCGGCTTCTTCATCATGATCGGCGCGCAGATTGAGGATCAGGGCGTGTTCTTCCAGTCGGTGGTCGATACCGTGCGCATGCGCGAAGTCATGCTCACTGACTTTGCCACGCTCTCGCCCTCCGACACGCTGGCCGATGCTCTCTACCGCTGCGTGCACTCGCTGCAGGAGGATTTTCCCGTCGTCCGCGGCCCACAACTCGTGGGCATCGTCTCACGGCAGCGCATCGTCGACGCTCTGCGTACCGAAGGCAACGGCTACGTGCAGGCGGTCATGTCGCGCGCCTTCCAGGTGGCGCGGCCTGAGGACACGCTGGGCACCACCATCCGCCGCCTCACCGCCGGCCGCGGCCTGCCCATGATTCCCGTCACCGAGAGCGGGCGCGTCGTCGGCATCGTCAGCGTGCAGAACCTCATGAACTCCATGGCGCTGCTGGCCGAGCAGCGGCGCATCGAACGCCAGGAATCAGAGAACTAGCGCACAGCGTGCAAAAGAAATTGACTGTAAGATAGATAGCATGCTTCGCGCAATCGCCTTCCTACTGCTTGCGAGCCTTTCCTGCGCGTGCTTTGCCCAGAGCTCGACTTGGAGCCCGCTCGGCGTACTTGTGCATCCTGCTCAGGAAATCAAAGTGCCCGATGCGGTTCAGAAGGCGATTCCAGCCAATATGGTGGTTCGCTGGATGCAGCAGACTCAACTTTCAAGCGCGGGCGAGATCTCCTTAATTTACGACACGGGGGACGAGTTCGAACCCAAGGCACACTTCGCCTTCATAAGGAACGGCGTACAGGTCGGAGATTTCCGGCTTGTGGAAACCTTGCTGAATCCAGGTGAACCGATCGATGTTTTCGCCGATACCCTTACACTCTCTCAAGCTGCGGAGATCCCGCTGCAGACCGACCGCAGGGGGCTATTGGCCGCATTCCGGAACATAGGTGATGGCGCCGCGACCGTTTTTGTTCTCATTACGGAGACCAACGGAAAATACTCTTTCGCTTGGCACGACTGGACATCGCAGGCTCAGTTTCAAATTCGTCCCAGGGGCGCGTTCCAGATTTGGAACTCCATGGAAGGGGACAACTGCGTTTGGTGTGCCCATCTATACGAGGTAACAAACTACCAGTGGAAGAATGAAACGCTCGTGAAGGCCTCGCACTATACCACGAAGCACGCGCTTTCACCTTATCCGTTCTCCGAGAACCCGATCGTCGTCAAACCCTGATGCTCATTCGTCCAGCCCAGTCTCCGGGATGAGAAGGCGCCGGCCGTGAACCCAGACAGAACCTCCGACAACCAATCCGCCCTCGCTCCCGGCCTCTACCTCGTCGCCACTCCCATCGGCAATCTGGGCGACATCACGCTGCGCGCGCTCGACGTGCTGCGCCGCGTGGACCGCATCGCCTGCGAAGACACTCGCCAGACGCAAAAGCTGCTCAACCATTTCCAGATCGCCAAGCCCACCGTCAGTTGCCACGAGCACAATGAGCATTCCCGTGCCACGGAACTGATCCAAAACATAAGGGCCGGGAAGGCCATCGCTCTCGTCTCCGATGCCGGCACACCGGGCGTGAGCGATCCCGGCGCCTGGCTGGTTCGCGAGGCCATCGCTGCGGGCGTGCCGGTGATTCCCATTCCCGGCGCCAATGCCGCCATCAGCGCGTTGATCGCCTCAGGCCTGCCCGCCGAGGAGTTTGAGTTCCATGGATTCCTGCCGGAGAAACCGGGTGCTCGCCGCACGCGCCTTGAGAAACTTGCAGGTCTACCGCGCGCATCCGCGCGCACCCTGATCTTTTACGAGGCGCCGCACCGAGTGCTCTCGACGTTGGCAGATCTCGAAAGCGTCTGGGGTCCCGCCCTGCGCGTAGCAGTGGCCCGCGAGCTGACCAAAGTCCATGAAGAGTTTGTGCGCGGCACGGTCGCCGAAGTGCGTCACGAACTCGCCGGCCGCGATCGCATCCGCGGCGAATTCACATTGCTCGTCGAAGCACCGGCGCAAAATGCCTCATCGGTCGGAGCATCGGGGGTCGGAGCGCCGGGTGCGGCCAACGCGCACGAATCGATCGCCGCCCGTGTTGCTCGCATACAATCCGAAAGCGGCATCGACGAGAAGGAAGCGCTCAAGCGCCTGGCCCGCGAGCTGGGCCGGTCCAAGAGCGAGCTCTACCGCGAGCTTCAGCGCGAGCGCGCCCGCAAACGCTAAGGTGCTTCGCCACTCCAACGCGCCGCAGGCGCAAAGTTTATGAGCCCCGCGCTTCAGCGTGGGGAAACCGGAACCTGATTTTGGAGTCCCGTAGGGACGGCGCTCGTACCGCCGATCGCTTGTCAACCCCAAAAATCTATAAACCGCTGTATCCAAACCACTTCCATTTGCCGATAATTTCCGCCAGATCGCTACACTTGTTCTTAGGTGGGCAATCTCCAAAAAGCAGGCCGCATACGCGCTTCCGCTCAAGCTCCGCTTGGAACTGGAAGAGCCCCGGCCAAACTTAAGTTTGAAGGGAGGAAAATAATTCAAAAAAATTCTCGATACCCCCTGGGGTATCCTTTCTTACCGTAAGCCCTTTAGAATCGACTCTTCTGCCTCAAAACCAGGGCAAAAGCGACCGAAATTGCCTGTTAATTTTCCAGTCAACACCCGCCGCCGGGCCGCTCCGCCCTCGCGCTCGATTTCTGTCCCTGGGGCAGCTTTGCGCCGTTCACGCCTTCGCCACTTCCACCAGCACTGAGTAGAAAGTCGCTCCGCCGCCAATGTCGGTCAGCCGCTCGCTGGTGAGCGCATTGATGTTGGTGCCGCCGGGATGCAGCTTGGCCCAGTCGAGGCGCGCCGCCACGACGCCAGCAGGCAGGCTCGGGTTCAGCATCGCCGTTAGCTCCAGCGAGCCGCGGTCGTTGAAGACGCGCACGCGCTCGCCATCAGCCACGCTGCGCGTCGCCGCGTCGGCTGGGTGCATTTCCAGCCGCTGGCTGGTCCGCGCTTCCATCTTGCGATGGCCCGGCAGGTTGGCGAAGGTCGAGTTCATGTAGTTGTCGTTCTTGCGGCCAAGCAGTTCCAGCGGGTAGCGCTCGGCCACCTTGCTCCAGCGCGATTCCGTGGCCGCGACAAAGCCCGGAAGCGGATCGAGGCCTGCCGCAGCCAGAGTCTCCGAGAAAAACTCGATCTTGCCCGACGGCGTCGCCAGCGGACCGGAAGCGTACGGCAGGAATGGATGCGCTTCTGGATCGGAATGGAACGCGAGCGGAATGTGCCCTTCGCGCTCCAGATCTTCGAATGTGATGTGCTCCATGTTCGCGTTCTTTGAGTGGCCGTCCGCGCCGATCGCGAGCGCCTGCCGGATCATCTCCTCCGGCGTGTCGCGAAAGCAGGCTTCGGTGAATCCCATGCGCTGCGCAAGCTGGCCAAAGAGCCACACGTTCGGCCGTGCCTCGCCCCGCGGCTCAATGGCCTGCTTTGAAAGCTGCACGAAGTAGTGTCCGTAGGCGCCCTGCACGTCAATGTGTTCCAGAAACGTCGTCGCCGGCAGGACGTAATCGGCGTAGTCGGTGGTGTCGGTAAAGAACTGCTCGTGAACGACTGTGAAGAGATCGTTGCGCATCAATCCGCGGCAAACCGCGTTGTGATTCGGCGCCACCGCGCCGGGATTTGAGTTGTAGACAAACAGCACATGAACCGGCGGGCCGTCTTCTTGTTCCGTTGGTCCCTTGGTCCCTCGTTCCCTGCACTGTCCGAGCTCCGTCAGCGCGTGGCCCAATTGGCTCATGTTGACGACACGCGCCAAGCGGCCCAACGGCGAAGCCAGCGCCAGATCGGGGCGGCGGAGAGCATCCTCGTCCCAATCGAACGCACCCGACGTCGACAGTTGTGCGCCGCCTCCGCGATGCTTCCACGCGCCAGTGAGCGCGGGCAGCATGGCGATGGCGCGCACCGACGCGCCGCCGTTCTCGCATCGCTGCACGCCGTAGTTCAGGCGCAGCGCCGCGGGGCGCGTGGTGGCGTACTCGCGCGCAAGCTGTTCGATCTCAGCCGCTGTCATGCCCGTCCACGCGGCCACGCGCTCCGGCGTGTATTCGCGCACGCGCTCGGCGAGTCGCTCGAATCCATGCGACCTCTCTGCGATGTAGGCGCGGTCCTCCAGCCCTTCGTTGAGGATGATGTGCATCATGCCCAGCGCCAGTGCCGCGTCGGTTCCGGGACGAATGGCTATGTGCCAGTCAGCCACGGCTGCGGTGCGCGTGCGGTAGGGATCGATGACGATCAGTCGCGCGCCGTTGCGCCGCGCCGCCTCAACGAATGGCCAAAGGTGAATGTTGTTGCCGTGGATGTTCGCGCCCCACGCCAGGATGAGCTTCGCCAGCCGCACATCCTCGGTGGGTGTGCTGAATTTTTTGCCGTAAACGAGGTTCCATGCCTGCCCGCCCGCCTCAGAACAGATGGTGCGGTCGAGCTGGCTCGCCCCGAGGCGATGAAAGAAGCGGCGATCCATCGATCCGTAGCCGAGCACGCCGATGGTACCGGCGTAACTATAAGGGAGAATCGACTCGGGCCCGTGTCGCTCGCTGATCTCGCGGAGCCGCGCGGCGATAGCATCCAGCGCCTCGTCCCAGCTCACGCGGTCAAAGGCCTGGTGCTCGCGGCCGCGCTCTAGCGGCCCTTTCGCCACCCCCGGTTTGCGGCGCAGCGGATAGAGAATGCGGTCCGGCGCGTAGACGCGGTCGAGGTACTTCGCAACTTTGCCGCACAGAAAGCCCTTCGTGACCGGCTGCGACGGGTCGCCCTCCACCTTCACCGCGCGGCCTTCGTCATTCACCGTCACCAGCACCGCGCACGAGTCAGGACAGTCGTGCGAGCAGACCGTGTGAACAATGCGGAAGGGCGGGGAAGCGGCAGGCGCGGCCATGAGGCTATTTTACGCCTAAACTAAACGAAACCATATTGACGTTTAGTGACACTATATGCGATTATGTTCGCATATGGTTCAGAGGCGATACTGGCAAGGATTGCTGGAAAAGGCCTGGAAGCGGCGCACGGTGCTTTGGCTTCACGGGGTGCGGCGTGCCGGAAAGACGGTCCTCTGCCAAAGCCTGCCGCGGATCGAGTACTTCGACTGCGAGCTGCCGAGCGCGCGGCGCATGATGGAGGATCCCGAGGGTTTTCTGGACGAATTGCGCGGCAAGCGCGTCGTCCTTGATGAGATTCACCGGCTCGGCAACCCAACGGAATTGCTGAAGATCGCAGCAGACCACTATCGCCACGTCCACATCGTTGCTACTGGCTCCTCGACTCTCGGCGCTTCGCGCAGGTTTCGCGACACGTTGACCGGCCGCAAGCAAGACATATGGCTGACGCCGATGTGTCTCCCTGACCTTGCAGACGCCAAATTGACGAACCTCGAGCACCGGCTTCTTCGCGGCGGGCTGCCTCCTTTTCTGCTCGAACGCGCGGTGAAGGAACGTGAATTCCAGGAGTGGATGGATTCGTATTGGGCCAAAGACATCCAGGAGATGTTTCGGCTCGAGCGCAGGGATTCTTTTCAGAAGCTTACCGAAATGGTGCTGGCGCAGAGCGGAGGCATCTTTGAGGCAACCCGCTTTGCCGGCCCGTGCGAAGTGAACCGGGGCACGATTACGAACTATCTTCGCGTTCTGGAGGCCACGTTTGTCGCGCATGTCATTCGGCCTTACAGCGCGCGCAAGCAGAGCGAGATCGTCTCCGCGCCAAAGGTCTATGGATTTGATACAGGGTTTGTTTGTGCTTATCGCGGCTGGCGCGAGCTGCGCAAGGAAGATCTGGGAAACTTGTGGGAGCACTTCGTGCTGAACGAAATCATGGCGCGGGCACAGGGGCGCGAAGTGTTTTATTGGCGAGACAAGCGCGGACACGAGATCGATTTCGTATTGCTTCCCCGCGGCGGCAAGCCCACGGCAATCGAATGCAAATGGTCGGCAACCGGGTTCGATGCTGGCAACCTGGAAGCTTTCCGTAGGCAACATCCTCAGGGCGAGAATGTTGTTCTGGCGGCTGACGTAAAGGCTGCGTTCCAGCGCAACTACGGATTGCTCAAGGTCCGATTTGAATCGCTTGAGGCATTCGCATCGCGGTTGGTGAGGGCCTAGTCGCCGTTCCATATGTGATCGTCTTCGCCGCCTTCGACAATGGCCCGCGCAACCGGCATGTACACTGATCAAGCCATGGATTGCCTATTTTGCAAGATCATCGCAGGACAAATTCCGTCGACGCCCGTTTACCAGGACGATCTCGCGTACGCATTCGCCGACATCAACCCCAAGGCGCCGGTGCACGTGCTGATTGTGCCCCGCGAGCATATCGGTTCGCTCGACGAGGCAGGCAAGGAACACCGCGCTCTGCTCGGGCATCTGATGTCGGTGGCGGCAGAGATCGCCCGCCAGAGGAGCCTCGCAAAAGGCTATCGCGTCGTCGTCAACACCGGCGAACACGGTGGCCAGACCGTGGACCATCTGCACCTGCACTTGATGGGCGGCCGGCAGATGACCTGGCCGCCAGGATAAATGCAGAAAGAAGCGAGTAGGTATGAGACCTCACGTTGCAGCGTTGATGTACATAGTGATCGTTGGGTGCGCCGGGGCTCTGCAGGCGCAATCGCCGGATACACTGCATGAGTTGTACGAGTCAAACCAGGCGTTCGCGTTGCGCGATGTAGTGGAGCATTCACAAGCTCCGCCATTTTACCGTGGCGCAGTCGCGGAGTCGATGAACCGGATTGGACCGGCCAAGAAGTATCTCCGCGCAGTAATCCAGGCTGATCCCCGTTCCCAAGAGGCGTTCGACGCCCATGTGCTGCTGGCAAATCTCTTTTTCAAAAATGGCCTCTATGGCGATGCATTCGCAGAGATTGAGGCAGCGCACGTGGAAAAGCCGGATTCGGCCGATATCAACAACATGTTGCCTCTATTTCGCGCGCTTAGCGATTCTCCGGACATGGAGGTTGTTCGACGAAAGAGCACTCGTTTGAACAGGGTTGGGCCGGATCATCGCTCGTTGCCGATGGAGATCAATGGGAAGGAAGTGACATATGGCTTTGAT
>Ga0326727_10023643_pt1 | contig 11703 bp, 8 predicted proteins | sample MB2enrmetagenome_FD_207643 | JGI IMG/M metagenome (GOLD analysis project Ga0326727, IMG submission 207643) | Lab enriched peat soil microbial communities from McLean, Ithaca, NY, United States - MB29MY | ecosystem: Environmental > Terrestrial > Soil > Wetlands > Peat | place: USA: New York... | reverse complement strand
CCAGATAGCCGGGTCCAGGGGTCGCCCGACCCCTGGCGGGGGTCCAGGGGGCAGCGCCCCCTGGTCTAACCGAGCGGCATGGCGCGGATAGCGGCGAGGTCGGCCTTGGCGCCGTTCACGACATAGCCGACATCCGTGCCGCAGGTCAGATAGCGGTAGCCGAGCTTCAGGACATCGGTCTGCAGGCCCGGATCGTTGCGGATGCCGCCGATGCCCAGCGCCAGCCCGTTCTGCTTCGCCGCCGCCGCCACCCGCGCGTACGCCTCGCGCATTTTCGCGCTGCCGAGCTGCCCGGTCATGCCGAGTTCGATGCTGAGGTCGTTGGCGCCGATGTGCAGTGCGTCGAGTCCCTTGACGGCGCCGATCGCCTCCACGTTGGCGAGCCCCTCCTCGGTCTCGATCATCGCCATGACCAGCGTCTCGCGGTTGATCTCGCTGCAGACGTCGGCCTGCGACAGCGACCGATAGCCGAGCGAGGGCAACGTGCCGGCGGCCGAGCGGCGGCCGAGCGGCTTGAACAGCGCCGCATTCACGATGGCGCGGGCCTCCTCCGCGGTGTCGACATGCGCCACCATGACGCCTTGCGCGCCGACATCGAGGGTGCGGCTGATGTCGCGGCGATCGACGGACGGAAGCCGCACGATCGGCGTGATCCCGGCCCCGAGCGCGCCGATGCAGATCCCCGCCGTGGTCTCCAGGTCGGTCGGGTTGTGCTCGCAATCGACGAAGATCGCGTCGAACCCCGCACTCGCCGCGATCATGCCGACATTCGGCGTCCGCATCTGGTTGATGCCCATGCAGAGGACGAGCTGGTTCGCCTTCAGCTTTGCCTTGGCGCCGTTCTTTCCGATCTCAACCATTGCGATTTGCCTTCTCGCGGTTTCGTTTCATTCAGGCGACCCGGCCGCCAAGCGGCGAGCCGGAAGCGGCATCGTCCGGCAGGACAATCGGACGATTTGGAATCACCAACAGATACATCAAAGCCGCGACGACCGCGATCACCGCGCCGGTGAACAGCGCCGGGGTGAAGCTGCCGGTTGCCTGCACGACGTAGCCGGTCACCGCCGGCGCCATGGCGCCGCCGAGATAGCCGCCGAAATTCTGCAGCCCTCCGAGCGAGGCGGTGCAATTCGGTGGCGCCGCCATGCTGATCACGCCCCAGGACTGCCCGGTGGCGCAGGACCCGAAGAACAGCGAGCCGCAGATCGCGCCGACCGCCATCACGTCGGAGCCGGCCACCGCCGCCAGCGCCGTGCAGGCGGCGGCCGCCAGCAGGCCGACGACCACCGGGATGCGGCAACTGTTGATCGGCGACGTGCCGCGGGCGATCAGCCACTCGGCCACCCAGCCGCCGGCGAGGGTGCCGAGCAGGCCGAACACGAACGGAATCGAGGCGACGATGCCGGTCTTGGCCACGCTCATGTGGCGCTCGATCTCCAGGTAGCCGGGCAACCAGGCAAGGTAGATCCAGCCCAGGTAGACGATGCCGCCATAGCCGACGAGCAGCCCCCAGGTGGCGCGGAAGCCGAACAGCCGCCGCCAGTCCGCGAAGCGGACGGGCTGGCGGGTGGCGACATCGCCGTCCTCCGCCAGGTACTGGCTTTCCTCGGCATCCAGCTCGAATTCGCGCACGTCGCGGTAGGCCCTGAACCACACCACCGCCCCCAGCACGCCGACCACGCCCAGGATCACGAACATCCACCGCCATCCGCAACTCAGCATCAGCCAGGTCAGCAGCGGTGGGGCGATCAACGGTCCGATCGAGGAGGGCGCCGAACAGCAGATGCCGGTCGGCAGGCTGCGGTGCCTGGTCGCGTGCCACTCGCGGATCACCCGCACCGCGGCGGTGAAGGTGGGCGCCTCGCCGACGCCAAGGGCGACGCGCGCCATGACGAACTGCGCCATGCTGCCCACCACGCCGACCGCCGCCTGGGCGAGGGACCACACGATGAGCGCCCAGCCGAGCAGCCGGCGCGGCCCGACCCGGTCCACCAGCGCCCCGCCGGGAAGCTGGCAGAACGCATACGCCCACGCGAACGCCGACAGCAGCAGCCCCATCTCGGCGATCGACAACCCCCTGTCCTGCCGGATCAGCGGATTGGCGACCGAGAGTGCGGAGCGGTCGAGGAAGTTGATGACGCCGATGACCAGCAGCACCGCGACCGCCCGCACCTGCAGGCTGCGGACGCGCGGTGGAATTCGCAGATTGTCGGACACGTCCGCTCTCTCCTTCGCCATGGCATCATCTGGCGCGTTCCGCAACGTTCGGTCCGATGCCGCGCCCTGTCAAGTTGGCGAGGCGCTGCCTCGCGCTCCGCCAGGCCCGGCGCGCGCCTCCGCGCGACGGCTCCGCCCTGGACCCGCCAGGGGCCATGCGGCCCCTGGACCCCATTTATTTGGGCGCTTCGCGCCGAACGGTGCCGGCGCAAGGATGGCGCGAAGCGCCTAAACGAATGGGACCCGCGGGCCTCTCGGCCCTTTGCGGGGTCCAGGGGCAGCGCCCCTGGCCTTCAGCGACGAATCAATCTTTCGGCCGGTTGGTATCCGCTTGAATTTCGGCTTTTGGGTAGAGTCGGGATGTGGCGCGGTGACGTTAGGTCGGCCATAGCTCCGTCTCCACACCCCGCTCATCGAACGTGGCGTGCGAATTTCCCGCACCACGCTCTCGGACAAGACGTCACGCCTTCGTCCACGACACGTCGTGCCCAAGCCGGGTCAGGCGTGCGAGCCTGAACTGCTCGTAGAGTTGCGAGGCTGGATAGGCGGCATTACCCGGTTCGCTCAAAACCACCCTCCGTGTCAGCCTTCCCCGGGTCCACTACCGGGTCGGCCTGCACATCAGCCTTTTCGAGGCTTGCTCAGTGTTCACTCACGTTGCGGCCTGCACACTCGCGCGGCCACCTTTCGTGACCGCTGTCCGAGGGCTTCAGACATTTCGTCACCTCCCTGCCTGCCCCAGTTGCTTCCGGCTGGAGCGGTGCCGGGCGGGCCTTGCACCCGCTGGAGAAGCGCCGCCTTGTCACGGCGCACGGGGGGCGCGGGCTGTTCCAGCAAATCCTGGCTGCCATAGCAGCGCTCCGCCCATTGCCGCTGGCCCGATGCTGAGGACCAGAGCCGGTGCCAAGCTGCCCGGCCACCCGCGGGAGGCGTGTGCCTGGATGCGGAACCCGCGACCGAAACCCGGGCTTCTGGCGCGGGCGTCGTGCCCGAACAGCGGCGGTGGCGTCATTCCGTCCGCCAAAATCGCCGCGATCGATACCAGATTCATTGCGGTCATGCCCCGTGGCGGTTATGCTCGCGCCCGATCTGGCCGGATCGGCCGCATATATGGGAACTGTCGGTTCAAAGTTTGAGTGAGCCCCAATCTTGACCTGAGCAAACTGTCGCACGCGGAGAAGGAATGGGTTTGGGATTCTTTCGAATCAGTGGACGGTCTGGGGGAATCCCAAGCTTCCATTGCGGAACAGGCTCTTTTGGCTTCGCATCGATCGTGCTGGCAGCCTGTCGGGGTGGAGGAGTTTGCGGAATTATCTTTCAAGGTCGGCCAAAATCACCGCCCTTTCTTGCGTATACTGCAGCGAGCGCGAAGGTAATATCCAATTTGTTCTAATTATGTTGTTAACTCCGACAGGCTGCTGGTCCTGGGCCAAGCCCGTTCGTTATCGGAATGGAGATGGTGATGCCGGCCACGACGAAGGTTCTGGTCAACTTCAACTACGCCAACGGTGCCAACCCGTACGGCAGCCTGATCGCCGACGACGGCAACCTGTTCGGCACGACGACGGCCGGCGGCGCGAACGGGTCAGGGACGGTGTTTGAAATCGCCGGCACCGACGCCGGCTACGACAGCAATCCCATCACGCTGGTCACCTTCGACTACAGCAATGGCGCCGACCCCTATGGCAGCCTGATCGCCGACGACGACGGCAACCTGTTCGGCACGACGTCGTCGGGTGTGAACGGCTCCGGCACGCTGTTCGAATTCTCCGCCGCCTCCGGCCTAACGACGTTGGCCGTTTTCGGCTACTCCCCCAACCCTATCAACCCGTACGGCAGCCTGATCGCCGACTCCAAGGGGGACCTGTTCGGCACCACGAGCGGGGGAGGCACGAACGCCGCCGGCACGGTGTTCGAATTCTCCGCCGCCTCCGGCCTAACGACCTTGGCCAGTTTCGGCTACCCCAACGGTGCCGACCCGCGTGGCAGCCTGATTGCCGATTCCGAGGGGGATTTGTTCGGCACCACCGAGGCAGGCGGCGCCTATAGTGACGGCACGGTGTTCGAGATCGTCAATACCGGCAGCGGCTACACCAGCACGCCCGTCACGCTGGCCAGTTTCGACGGCACCCACGGCGCTTCGCCACAAGGCGACCTGATCGCCGATGCAGCGGGCGACCTGTTCGGCACCACCGAGGCAGGCGGCGCCCAGGGTGACGGCACGGTGTTCGAGATCATCAATACCGGCAGCGGCTACGCCAGCACGCCCGTCACGCTGGCCAGTTTCGACGGCACCCACGGCGCTTCCCCGTACGGTGGCCTGATCGCCGACGCCAAGGGCAACCTGTTCGGCACCACCGCGGAAGGAGGCACGTCCGGCAACGGCACGGTGTTCGAGATCGTCAAGACCGACACCGGCTACGCCAGCACCCCCACCACCGTGGTCAGCTTCGACGGCAACACCGCCGCCTCGCCGTACGGCAGCCTGATCGCCGATGCCGAGGGCAATCTGTATGGGACCACCGCGGAAGGAGGCACGGGGGGCAACGGCACGGTATTCGAGATCACCGACAGCGGCTTCGAGCCGCCGTGTTTTGCCGCTGGCACGCGCATCGCCACAGCGCGCGGCGAAGTCGCGGTGGAGGCGCTGGCGGTCGGGGAGCGCGTCGTCGCGCTGCGGTCGGGGCTGCTGCCGGGGGACATCGACCTCACGCTCGCGGGCGGGCAACTGAACGCGCGGCCGGTCAAGTGGGTCGGCCGGCGGCGGATCGACCTCACCACGCATCCGCACCCGCAGACGGTGGCGCCCGTCCGCATCCAGGCGGGCGCGTTCGCCGACAGCATGCCGCACACCGACCTCTTGGTCTCGCCCGATCATGCGATCTTCGTCGACGGCAAGCTGATCGCCGCCCGCCAACTGGTCAACGGCTCGACGATCCGGCAGGAGAAGGGCCGCACCTCCGTGGAGTACTTCCATGTGGAGTTGGATGCGCATGCCGTTCTTTTCGCGGAAGGCCTGCCGGCGGAGAGTTACCTCAACACCGGCAATCGTGGCTTTTTCGCCAATTCGGGCGAGCCGCTGGTGCTGCGTCCCGACCTGACGGATGAGACGGACTACCCGACCCGCGAGACGGGATCCTGCGCGCCGTTCGTCTGGGACGAGGCCATCGTGCGACCGATATGGCAGCGTCTCGCCGAACGGGCTGCCGCCCTGGGCCAGCCGGCGCTGAAGCCCAACACCACGAACGATCCCGAGTTGCGCCTTGTCGCCAAGGGGCGGACGCTGCGGACGCTGTATGGCGAGAATGGGCGCTTCATATTTGTCCTGCCGAAGGGCGCAACGGAGGTGCGGTTGATTTCGCGGGCCGGGCCGCCGGCGGATACCTGGCCGTGGATGGACGATCGCCGCCGCCTCGGCGTGTGCGTGACGCGCCTCGTGCTGCGCAACGCGGAGACCGTGCAGGAGATCCCGGTCGATCATCCCGGACTCGCGGAAGGCTGGTGGCCGGTCGAGCCGGTTGGCAAGACCACTCTGCAGCGCTGGACCAACGGCGACGCAAATCTGTCGTTGCCGACAGTTCATGGGCCCACCACTCTGGAGATTTGCGCCAGCGGCATGACCTATGTCGACACGGCCAAGCCAGCAAGGTAGCAAGGTAGGGTGGAATGCTTTTGCATTCCACCAATCTTCGACATCAGCCGGTCTCCTCGCTCGACGCCGGCGACCCCCGCAAGGCCGCGTATCAAGACGCAGGCTTCGGCGCACATCCCGCAACGCCCGCCCCATGTCCACAAAGGGTGCGACACGGTCACGCCGGACAAAGCCCCCAATGACCGCTCCCGCCCAGTGCACGCCGATAAAAGTCGCGCCGCTCAGCCTCTCTTCGTATCCTGCAGACCGCACACGTCCGTGGTCACTCAGGAGGGCAGCAGCATGGCAAACGTCAACATCCCAGTTCGGCTGGCACCTGAAATCCTGGACCAACCGATTCTTCCGGGCTGGCAACTCAGCCTGTTCAGCGTCGATCTGGGCGGCTCGTCCGATCCGGAAATCGAAAAGGCCGCAGTCAACAACATCGGCAGCTACGGCAAGCAGATTGGCCACTTGGCCGAGGCACTCGAAGTCGTGATTAACGAATTTGGGCTGCTGGAGAAGCCCATGGCGCAGGAAAAACGCGATGCACTTCAGATCTTCATGGGCGATGTCGCCGCCGCCCGCAGTCTGAAGTTACGGCGAACGAAATCACAATAACGACCTTCTCCGCAGATTTTGCGTGCAGCCCCCATGCCGGTCCCGTCACCCGACGGCGGGCAACGCCCCGCGCGTCAGAACCAGTGCGCCTTGTCGACCACATTCCGCAACGGCCCGCCGCTCAGCATGGCGCGGACATTGTCCCTGAGGACGGCGTAGCGGCGATCGTTGAGGTACTTGCCGCGCCCCGCCATGTGCGGGGTGATCAGCACGTTCGGCATCGACCACAGCGGATGGGACGCCGGCAGCGGCTCGACCTCGAACACGTCGAGCGCCGCGCCGCCGACCTGCCCGGAGCGCAACGCCGCCACCAGGTCGTCGAGCACCGTCGTCATCCCGCGGCCGATGTTGATGAACACCGCGCCCCGCCGCATGCGCGCGAACCGCTCACGGTTCATCATCCGCTCGGTCTGCGGCGTATGCGGCACCGTGAGGATGACGAAGTCGGCGCGCGGCAGCAGGGCGTCCAGCGCCTCCGGCGGGTGCATCTCGGCAACCCCCTCGGGCACGTCCTTGCGCCGTGCGTCGGTGCCGATCACGGTGATGCCGAACGCCGCCGCCAGCCGCGCCGCCTCGGCGCCGATGCCCCCGAGCCCGACGATCAGCGCCGTCGCCTCGGGCAGGTGGATCAGCGTGTCGTCCGGCAGCGGCCGCCATTCGCCGCGCATCTGCTGCGGAAAGTAGCGCGGCAGGGCGCGCGCGAAGCCCAGCACCAGCGCCATGATGTGGTGGCCGAGATGATCGTTGAAGATCTCCCGCATGTTGGTGACCACCACCGGATGCGCGATCAGCTCGGGATAGTAGAAGCCGGCCGGCGGCGCGGCCTGCGGCGACTGCAGCCAGCGCAGCCGCGCTGCCCGGGCCAACAGGTCGCGCGGCAGCGGGCCGAAGGCCGCCTCGGTTTCCACGATGCCCGCCGCGGCCTCATCGGCGGTTTCCGCGACCGTCACCTCGACGCCGGGCGCGTCGGCGGGCAGGCGCCGCGCCCATTCGCGATAGACCTCGGTCTGCGGCGGCAGCATCAGCAGCGACAGCGTCATGATGGCATCTCCATCGGCTCAATCGAGCCCCAGCGTCCGGCGGTGGCGGCGAAGGTACTCCACCTCGTACGGCCCCGCGTTGTCGATCGAGGTCCTGGCGCGGTGCCAGGTCGGGTAGAGCGGCGCCGGCCGGGCGATCGCCTCGATCCGGTCATGCTGCTCGGGCGTGAGCGAGATCGTGGCGGCGGCGAGGTTCTCGCGAAGCTGCGCATCGGTGCGGGCGCCGACCACCAGCGGGCCGACGTTCGGCCGCGCCGCCACCCAGGCCAGGGCGATCTGCGAAATGCTGGCGTGCTGTTCTTCCGCCACCGCCTTGAGCGCATCCACCACGCGATAGAGGCGTTCGTCATCCAGCACCCACGGCTCGGGCCACTTGGCGGCCTGCCGCGTGCCCTCCGGCGCCGGCTGGCCGCGGGTGATCTTGCCGGTCAGCACGCCCTGGCCGAGCGGGCTCCAGATCATCGCCCCAACCCCCAGATCCGCCCCGGCCGGCAGCAGCTCGTACTCGGCCTCCCGCCCCTCGGCGGTGTAGTAGATCTGTTGCGCGACGGGCGCGATCAGGCCCAGGCAGCGGGCCGTCATCACCGTCTTGGTCAGCTGCCAGGCATTGTGGTTCGAGACGCCCCAGTAGCGGATCTTGCCCGCCCTCACGAGGCCGGTCATGGTCTCGACGGTCTCCTCCACCGGGGTGCGGCCGTCCCAGCGGTGGAGCAGGTAGAGGTCCACGTAATCGGTGTTGAGGCGCCTGAGCGAGGCCTCGATCTCGGCCATGACGTGGCCGCGCGAGGTTCCCGAGCCGTTCGGGCCGGAGTTCATGGTGCCGCCGACCTTGGTGAAGATCAGCACCTTCTCCCGCCGCCCGGCGAGGGCCTGGCCCACGATGCGTTCGGATTCGCCGCCCGAATAGACATTGGCGGTGTCGATGGCGTTGATGCCGGCCTCCAGCACCATGTCGATCTGCCTCCGCGCCGCCTCGCCGGTGTTCGAGCCCAACGCGGCAAACCGGTCGACGCCGCCGAACGTCATGGTGCCGAAGACGAACTTCGAAACCCGCAACCCCGAGTTTCCGAGCTGAACGTACTCCATGGCTTTCTCCTTCGCGCGGCTCGCGCGCGGGCGAGCGGGAATTCCTTCCAAGCCGACACCGTGGCACCCGTCGCGCCGAGGCGCAAGGCGCCGCCGGCTGGCATAAGGCAGCACGTTGTTTTACCGTGATAAAGTGCCGCCGATTCCGGTATGCGGGAAAATTTCCGAAGAATTCCCGGCAACGGTCCGGGAACGACCCATTTGTCATCCGATAACGCCTTGAAATGCCGATGTAAAATCCATAACATTCCGTGATGCGGGAACGCTCTCCACAGACCGGCAGAAACCCTCCATAATAGCCATCGGTTGCGAACAGCGGAGATGACAGATGCCGAAGATGCGCGCGGTCGACGCGGCGGTGGCCGTGCTGGAGCGGGAGGGTGTTTCGGTTGCCTTCGGCGTGCCGGGGGCGGCGATCAATCCGTTCTACTCGGCCATGCTCAAGTCCGGCGGCATCCGCCACATCCTGGCTCGCCACGTCGAGGGCGCCTCCCACATGGCCGACGGCTACAGCCGTGCCAAGGCGGGCAACATCGGCGTCTGCATCGGCACCTCCGGGCCCGGCGGCACCGACATGATCACCGGCCTGTATGCCGCGGCGGCGGACTCGGTCCCCATCCTCTGCATCACCGGCCAGGCGCCGCGGGCCAGGCTGTTCAAGGAAGACTTCCAGGCGATCGATATCGAAACCGTTGCCAAGTCGGTCGCGAAATGGGCGGTCACCGTGCGTGAGCCGGCGCTGGTGCCGGTGACGTTCCAGCAGGCCTTCCACGTGATGCGCTCCGGCCGTCCCGGCCCGGTGCTGATCGACCTGCCCTTCGACGTGCAGGTGGCCGAGATCGAATTCGACATCGACACCTACGAGCCGCTGCCCGCCTACAAGCCGGCCATCTCGCGGCGGCAGGCGGAACGCGCGATGGCCATGCTGAACGCCGCCGCCCGTCCGCTGATCGTGGCCGGCGGCGGCATCATCAGCGCCGACGCCTCCGATCTCCTGGTCGAGTTCGCCGAGCTGACCGGCGTGCCGGTGATCCCGACGCTGCGGGGCTGGGGCGCGATCCCCGACGACCACCCGCTGATGGCGGGCAGGGTGGGGATCCAGACCTCGCACCGCTACGGCAATGCCACTTTCCTGGAATCCGACTTCGTGCTCGGCATCGGCAACCGCTGGGCCAACCGCCACACCGGCTCGATCGAGGTCTACACCAAGGGCCGCAAGTTCGTGCACGTGGACATCGAACCGACGCAGATCGGCCGCGTGTTCGGCCCCGATTTCGGCATCGTATCGGATGCCAAGGCGGCGCTGCAGATGTTCATTTCGGTGGCGCGGGGAATGAAGGCCCTCGGCCAACTGCCCGACCGCAGCGAATGGGCCGCCGCCTGCCTGCACCGCAAGCAGACCATGCTGCGCAAGAGCCACTTCGACGACGTGCCGATGAAGCCGCAGCGCGTCTACGAGGAGATGAACGCGGCCTTCGGCAAGGACACCTGCTACGTCACCACGATCGGGTTGTCGCAGATCTGCGCGTCGCAATTCCTGAAGGTCTACCGGCCCCGCAACTGGATCGACGCCTCCCAGGCCGGGCCGCTGGGGTGGACGGTTCCGGCGGCGCTCGGCGTTCGGGCCGCCGACCCCGACCGCGAGATCGTGGCGCTGTCCGGCGACTACGACTTCCAGTTCCTGATCGAGGAACTCGCGGTGGCCGCCCAGCACAAGCTGCCGTACCTGCAGGTGCTGGTGAACAACGCCTATCTCGGCCTCATCCGCCAGGCGCAGGGCGCCATGTTCAAGATGGACTACCAGGTCAGCCTGGCCTTCGAGAACATCAACGCGACCCCGGACAACGAAGGGGTGGCGGGCTATGGCGTGGACCACCTGGCGGTGGTCGAAGGGCTCGGCTGCAAGGCGATCCGGGTGAAGCGGCCGGAGGAATTTGCGCCGGCGGTCGAGCGCGCGCGGGAGTGGATGGCGAAATACCAGGTGCCGGTGGTGCTGGAGTGCATCCTGGAGCGCGTCACCAACATCTCGATGGGTCCCGAGATCGACAAGGTGAACGAGTTCGAAGCGCTTCCCTGAGCCCCCTCCTCCCGGGGTTGCAGGGGCCGTGGGCTTGTCCGAAGCGTGCCTCCGTGGCATGCCAGGACAAGCCCACAGCAGTTTCTGGCAAGGGAGTGGTCCATGGCAAACGCCGAAGGTTGGTCCGGTTTGCGCGGCAAGGTGGCGTTGCTCACCGGCGCCGGTGGCATGAAGGGCGTCGGGCGCGCGATCGCCCTGAAGCTTGCCGGACTCGGGGTGGACCTGGCGGTGAGCGACGTGAAGCTCAACGAGTCGGATCTGCACCCGGCCCAGGTGCGCGCCGGTTGGCACGGCGTCGACAGCGTTGCCGAGGAGGTGCGTGCACTCGGCGTTCGCTGCCTGCCGATCCATTGCGACCTCAGCGATCCGCAGCAGATCCGCGATCTGGTGAAGCAGACGGTCGATGCCTTCGGCCGCATCGACATCCTGGTCAACAACGCCCGCGCCATCATGGGCAACGACAAGGTGCCGATCACCGACCTCTCCGAGCAGGTCTGGCAGCACTTCCTGGCGATCAACCTGACCGCGCCGTTCATCCTCACCAAGCTGGTGGCGAAGCAGATGATCAGCGCCGGGCGGGGCGGACGCATCATCAATATCGGCTCGGACACCTCGAAACGTGCCCAGGCGACGGGTGCTGCGTACGCCACGACCAAGCAGGGACTGGTGGCGCTGACGCAGGGGGCGGCACAGGACCTGGCGCCCTACGGCATCACGGTGAACTGCCCCTGCCCGGGCCCCATCAACACCGACCGCCTCAGCTACTGGGAGCGCGCCCAGGCAGACGCCAAAGGGGTCTCGTACGAGGAATTCCGCGCCGGCATCGTCAGCGCAGGGGCGGCCGCCACGCCGCTGGGGCGCATTGCCGAGCCCGAGGATGTCGCCAACCTGGTCGCCTTCCTGGCGTCCGACGAGGCCGGTTTCATTACCGGCCAGGCCTACAACGTCAACGGCGGCCTGCTGTTCCACTAGGCCAGGGGGCGCTGCCCCCTGGACCCCCGCCAGGGGTCGAGCGACCCCTGGACCCGGCT
>Ga0326727_10023641_pt1 | contig 11703 bp, 7 predicted proteins | sample MB2enrmetagenome_FD_207643 | JGI IMG/M metagenome (GOLD analysis project Ga0326727, IMG submission 207643) | Lab enriched peat soil microbial communities from McLean, Ithaca, NY, United States - MB29MY | ecosystem: Environmental > Terrestrial > Soil > Wetlands > Peat | place: USA: New York... | reverse complement strand
GCGGCGAGCGCGACGGCGGAAAGCACAGCAGTGACGCAAACAAAAGTGGGGAGATCGGTAGGCGACACGCCGAAGAGCAAGCCGGCCATGAGGTGAGAGACGATGAGCGCGCCGGCCAGACCCACGCCGGCGCCGGCTGCGGCAAGGCCAAGGCCCTGGCGCAGAACCATCTTGAGGATATTGCATCTTCGTGCCCCCAGTGCGAGGCGAATGGCGATCTCGCGCCTTTGCTCATTGACGAGATAGGAGATGGTTCCATAGATTCCCAGCCCGGCGAGCAGCAGGGCAGTTGCGGCAAACAGCGCCACCATTTCCATGGAGAACCGCCGCACGGAAAGCGAAGAGGAGAGAACGTCGTCCAGGGTCTCCGCTCGGAAGACGGGAAGCTCCGCATCGACGGACTGGATTTGCGTGCGCACCTGCGCGGAGATGGCGGCGGGATCGAGCTGTCCACGCAAGTAAAACGCAAGAAACTTAGCGGGGCGCTGGTAGATGTCGAGGTACATCTGCGGAATGCTGGCGTCCGCGAGCGATTCTGTGCGCGCATCGGCAATGACGCCGACGATGGTGGTCCAATCCGGCCTTTGACGGCCCAAACGGCCCAACATGCGGACTCGCTTGCCGACCGGATCCTGGTTGGGCCAGTAGGTGCGGGCCGCAGCTTCGTTGATGACCGCGATCAAGGGCGTGGTCTCAAGATCCTGGTCGGCGAAGAGGCGTCCGCGCAGGAGAGTCATGCCCAGCAGGTGGAAATATTCGGGCGAGACGATCGAGGTGTCGATGAGCGGAGGCTGGCTGCTCTGCGCTTCCTGGCCCTCGCGAAACAATGGATACGTTCTGCGATCGTTCTGTCCATGGCCAAGGGGAATGGCCGCCCGGTCACTAACGGCGGTTTCTTCCACGCCCGGAACCGTCCGGTTGCGGCGCAGAACCTCGCGCAGCAACACGGCTTCCTGCGTGGCTGTTCGGTAAATGTCGGTGTTGGGATCGTTAGGATTGGGCAGCGAGGTCTCGATTGCCACGACGCGGCTGGGATTGAAGCCGAGCTGCACCTTGAACAGGTCCCAGAAGCTGCGCAGCAGAAGTCCGGCGGCGACCATCAGCACCAGGGAAAGTGCTAATTCACCAATCACCAGAACGCGGCGGAGGCGCGAGCGCTGCCGGGAACCGTTGGAGCCACGGCCTTCCTGCCGGAGCGTCGCGGTCAAATCCAGGCGGCTTGTGAGCCACGCGGGGGCAAGCCCGAAGATGGTTCCGGCGACGACGGAGACGACGATGGCAAACGCCAGCACGCCCCAGCTGATGGATATTTCATTGAGGCGCGGGAGGCTTTCGGGAACAAACTGCAGCAGGAATTTCCGGGCGCAGAAAAGAACCGCAAAGCCGGTGATCCCGCCAAGCACGAAGAGCAGCAGACTCTCGGTGAGAAACTGGCGGATGAGCCGCGTCCTTGCCGCTCCCAATGCCTGGCGAACGGCGATCTCGCGTCCTCGCGCGCTGGCGCGGGCAAGCAGGAGATTGGCGACGTTGACGCAACTGATGAGCAGCACCAGACCCACCGCGCCGGAAAGCAGGATGAGCGATTGGCGAACATTTCCGACAAGAGTCTCGGCCAGGGGAGTGACGTGGATAGTCCATGCGGCCTGCGGCGGATAATCGGCCGGATACTGCTTCTTCAACGAAGCAACCAGGGCATCGAGGCGCCCCTGCGCGGCCTGAGGCGAGAGACCAGGCTGAAGGCGCGCGATGGTCTCGAAGGGGAAACGCGTACCGCGCATCGGCGGCGGGGCGGGGGCGCCGTAAAAACCGGCCGCCGCCCACAAATCGGTACTGCGCTCATCGGCGGTTCGGCCCTGGTCGCGAAAGCTGGCGGGCATGACGCCGACAACATGAAAGAGATCGTTGTCAAGGCGGAGATTCTTGCCGAGAATGTGCGGGTCGGCGCCGAATGCGCGCTTCCAGAGCCCGTCGCTGATGACGACTTCGAGAATGAAGCCGGGTGTGGGGTCGTGCGGATCGAAGGTGCGGCCCAGTTGAGGATCGACGCCGAGCACCGCGAAGTAGCTCGGTGAGACCGATTTTGAGGCGATGCTCGCAGGCTGGGCGCTGCCGGTGAGATTGTTGGTGCCGAAAAAGGAGAGGGACACATATTGGAAGATTCCCGAGTTCTGAAGGTCTCTCAACTCAGGGATGGAGATGCCGACGTCGTGCGCGCCAACGCCGGGAAGGTCGGCTTCAATCCGCACCAGTTCTCTGGGGTTTGGGTAAGGCAGCGGGTGCAACAGAGTAGCGTCGATGACGCTGTAGATCGCGGTCGTGGCGCCAACGCCCAGGGCCATTGTGGCGATTGCAACGAAGGCGAATCCAGGAGCCCTCAGCAGCATACGAACCGCGTACCGCAGGTCGAGAAGCAGATTCTCGATGAAGGGCAGACCTTGCTCGGTGTTATGCTGCTCCCGTATCGCTTGGGCTGCGCCGAACTTGAGTGCCGCCTGCCGCCGAGCCTCCGCGGGCGACATACCGGCGCGCAGATTCTCCTCTGTTTGGATCGCAAGATATTCGGCGATCTCCTCTTGCAGGCGCTCGTCGGCGCGTCGCCTGGTCAAAAGATTCGACAGGCGTATCAAGAAGCGTCGCAGGAATCTCATCCCAGATCCTCCGCTTTGAGGTTGAAGAAGCGCTCGATGATTGCCGCGGTTTGCTCCCATTCGCGGGTCTCTGCCTGCAGTTGCCTGCGGCCGGCCGCGGTCAGGCGATAGAAGCGCGCCCGGCGGTTATTTTCCGATGCGCCCCATTGAGAAGCAATCGAACCTTCATGCTCCAGCTTTAGCAGCAAGGGATAGAGCGTGCCCTGGTTGACGGCCAGCAGGTCTCCGCTGATCTGCTCGATGCGCCGGGCGATACCATAGCCGTGCTGCGGCCCCAGGACATCGAGTGTCTTGAGCACCATCAGCGCAAGCGTTCCTTGCAAGACATCCGGCTTTTGTTCCATTGAGAGGCCGCCCTTTAGGTTTCCAACAGGAATAATGACACGCTTCCTTTTGGAAAGCAACAGGAATTTTTAGGGCGCTGGAAATCGGCCACGGCTCCGCGATACCGCCGCCAAAGCTGACAACTTCCCTCACCGGCCGGACCTGCGGCGGATTCGGGGCCGATATTACGGATATTCCTGACGCCCTTGATTTTCCAATGTCACGTTGACCTGTCGCGGGCATCACTGCGGCGGCGTCAGGCGATGGCGTATCGTATTAGCGTCGGGCGTGGTTTATCGGCTGCGCACGGGAGGCGGGCATTGGAAAGGACCGAAACCAATGATGACCTCACAGCAAGCCTGTCAGTTCCTTCTAAATCTGGATAGCCCCGAGGCGACACTTGAACGGGTAGGCGGCAAAGGCGCGTCGCTCAAGCGCATGGTAGCTGCCGGATTGCCCGTTCCACCCGGCTTCCACATCACGACCGACGCCTATAACCGCTTTGTGGAGGAGAACCATCTCGCCGGCGGAATCCTCTCGGCTGCGGCACAGGCGCAGGCCAACGACCCCGCCGGGCTCGATCGCGCCTCGGAGCAGATCCAGCGGCTCATCGCCCAGGGCACGATTCCCGCCGACATTGCCGAGATGATACGGGAGGGGTATGGCGAGCTGGGCGCCGATGTTCCCGTGGCGGTGCGCTCGTCGGCAACAGCGGAGGATCTGCCCGGCATGTCGTTCGCGGGCCAACTGGAAACCTACCTCAACGTGCGTGGCGGCGAGGAAGTGATCGCTGCCGTCAAGCGGTGCTGGGCATCGCTGTGGACGGGGCGCGCGCTCGGTTATCGCCAGCGGCAGGGGATCCGGCCGGAGGAGGTCAGCATCGCCGTGGTCGTGCAGCAGCTGGTTGCGGCCCAGGCCGCCGGCGTGCTGTTCACAGTGAATCCGGTGACGGGCGCGCGCGACGAACTGATGATCAACGCGGCATGGGGCCTGGGCGAGGCAATCGTCAGCGGCCACGTCACGCCGGACACGATCGTGGTCAACAAGCAAACGGGTGCGATTGCATCGCAAGAAATTGCCAGCAAAGACGTCATGACGGTAAGGCTGGAGTCGGGCACCCGCGAAGAGGCAGTCCCGGCCGATCGACGCCGGCAAGCCGCGCTGGAGCCGGCGCAAGCCCTGGAACTTGCGCGACTGGGCATGAAGATCGAGCAGCTCTACGGCCAGCCAATGGATATTGAATGGGCCATGTGCGATGGGCGGATGTTTATCGTGCAGGCGCGGCCGGTGACCGCGCTGCCTGAACCGCGAGTAACGCTCGAGTGGACGGTGCCGCGAAAGGGGGCAAAATACTTCCGGCAAAGCGTGGCCGAATTGCTGCCTGAGCCGCTCTCACCGTTGTTCGCGACGCTGGCCTTGCCGCTGTGGAACGAAGCGACACAGAAATTGACAGCGCAAATGATGGATCCTAAGCGCTTCTCGTTTCCGCTCCTGACCATCCATGACTATGCCTATTACGAAATGGCCCAGAATGGGCGGCAAATGGCCGGTTTGCTCTTCACCATGATAGTGCAGTGGCGCAGGATAGCCAGGATGTGGCGCACGGCGGTTGCGCGTTGGGCCGATGAAACGCGCCCGCGTTATGCGCAGGCGGCCAGCGAGTGGACCGGGCGTGACCTGGCCGCGACACCTACCCCTGAACTGCTGGCCGGCGCCCAACAGATCGTGGAGGCGGCGGCAAGCTACTATGTGAGCGTCCAACTTGTACTGGGGCCGCCCGTTATTAGCGAAGCCCTCTTTACCGCTGTTTACAACCACCTCATCAGGAGCAAGAGCGACCCGCCCGCGCTGACTTTTCTCCGCGGCTTCGATAGCCTGCCCATCCGCGCGGAGAAGTCGCTCTACGATCTGGCCGTGTGGACGCGGGGGGAGGGAGAACTGGCCGGGTATCTTGCGCGGACCAGCGGCAAGCAGATTGCGGCGGCATTCGCATCGCAATCGGCGCCCATCGCCGACGGAGACAGCTGGCGCGAATTCTGCGCGCGCCTGGCGGAGCACCTGAATCGTTTTGGCCACGCCGTCTACGATCTGGATTTCGCCAAGAGCGTCCCGGCCGACGCCCCGGCGTCGCTGCTCGAAACGCTGAAATACTTTGTCGCGGGACAAGGCCGCAACCCGTATGACCGGCAGGCGGAAGCAGTCTCGGCGTGGGAGAAAGCCGCCGCATCGTTGCAGGCGCGCCTGGGCTGGCTTCGCCGGCGATTGTTCCAGCGCGTGCTCGGCTGGGCGCAACGCTCGGCGCCGCTGCGCGAGGACTCGCTGGCCGACGTTGGCCTGGGATGGCCTGCGGTGCGCCGCATCCTGCGCGAGATGGGACACCGGATGGCTGCCGCGGGCGCAATTGCGGAACCCGATGAGGTGTTTTGGCTGAAGTGGGAAGAGGTAGGGGCAACAGCACGCCTCCTCGATGCCGGTCAGCCGGTGGAGGACTATCGCCCTGCAATCGCAGAGCGGCGCCAGACCTGGCAGCGGGAGCATGTGGTCACGCCGCCTGTCTTGCTGCCTTTGAAGGGCGGTGTCCGGATCCTGGGCCTCGACCTGAGCCGCTGGATGCCCGCGCACACCAGTCAGGCGCCAGGCAACACCATCAAAGGAATTGGCGCCAGCCCAGGGAAGGTGACAGGCCCGGCTTGTGTGATTCACGGCCCCGAAGAATTCGACCAGATGAAGCCGGGAGATATTCTGGTGGCCAAAATCACCACGCCGGCGTGGACGCCGCTGTTCGCAATGGCGTCGGGCATCGTGACGGATGTGGGCGGGCCGCTGAGTCACAGCTCGATTGTGGCGCGTGAATACGGCGTGCCTGCCGTGCTGGGAACGGGCGTGGCCACCCAACGCATCCACGCCGGACAGCAAATCACAGTGGACGGCGACGGCGGTGTCGTGACCCTGGTTGGATGAGATCGGCTCGATTGGCCAGAAAGAGAATGGGAAGCCGGCTTTGCCGGAAGGCCGTGCCGTCAGAGGGCGCCGGGTGACCCGCGATACGCCTAGACCTTGATCATCCGTCCCCGCAGGCGCTTGAGCACATTCGGCGGCACCAGGCCGGTTACATCGCCGCCGAAGCTGAAGACTTCCTTCACCATGCGCGAGCTGACGAACGAATAGCGGCCGGCTGGCTGGAGGAAGACGGTTTCGATCTCCGGCGCCAGGCGCCGGTTCATCAGGGCCATCTGGAACTCGTACTCGTAGTCGGAGATGGCGCGGATGCCGCGCAGCACGGCCGTGGCTCCCTGCTGACGGGCAAACTGGACCATGAGCCCATCGAACATGGCTACCGAGACGTTGCCCAGGGGGCGCGTGACCTCTTCGAGCATTTCCACGCGCTCGGCCACGGTGAAGAGCGGATTCTTGACCGGATTGTTGAGAATGGCTACCGTGAGATGCTCAAACAGCTTGGCCCCGCGCTGGATCAGGTCGAGGTGACCGTTGGTCGGCGGGTCAAAGGTGCCGGGATAGAGGGCTTTCACACTCATCGCGGATGCTCTCAACGGATTCTAGCAGCGAAGCGCGGCTGTTCGCGGGAATGGGCATCGCTCCTGCTCGATTCGGTTCACCAGCGCAAGCGAGCCCCACCACCAGGGCGGGGCTCATCGGCACGCCGGAACGTCGATCGGCACGATTCTACGCCGGCTCGCCGCCTTCGCTGGGCGGGGCGCCCACGTTGCACCAGCGCTGGCGCATGTTCTGGCGGAACTTCTCGCGCTCCTCGGGGGTCATGCGCGCCCAGCGCTCGCCTTTCTCATGGCGGGGGCCGCGGTTGGAGCTGCCGCCCCAGCCTCCGAACAGGATCCTGCAGAGAACCAGCAGGCCAAGACCCTGCCAGAAGGTTATCCTGTGCCATCCGAACAGCATGGGCAGCAGCCAGTTCCAGAGATGCATTACGATCTCGCCGAATATCCAGGCGAAGAGCACCATGGCCGGCGGGGCCACCAGGAAAATCCACCATTTCTTTCTCATGTTCTTATCCTCACTTCCTCAAAAACTCATCGTGAATGCTCTGCAACCGTTCGCGCAGATGCAGTACCGCGTAGCGCTTGCGCGCCAGCAGCGTGTTGACGTTGACGCCGCTCTCGGCGGACAGCTCCTTGAAGCTGCGCCCCTCGAGTTCGTGCGCGATGAAAACTTCGCGCTGCTCACGGGGCAGTGCGGCGAGCGCATGTTCCAATTCGTCGAGCAGGACCTGGCGGAGATAGAGCGCCTCCGGTCCGGCTTCGGGCGAGGGCAGCAGGTCTTCAATCCGCAGCAATTCGCCCTCATCGTCTTCCAGCGTTGCGCTGGCAAAGGTCTCCGGTTCCCTCTTGCGGAACAGGTCAGTGATGCGATTGCGCGCCACCCGGAACAGCCAGCCTGTCACGTAGTCGATGGGCAGCAGCAGGCGATGTGCCTTGACCAATTCGAAGAAGACCTCCTGCAGCAGATCTTCCACGTCGGCTTTGTTGGCCACCCGCCTGCGGATGAAGTTGCGCAGCCGGGGAGCTTCTTCCGCAATGACTTCGGCGATTTGCCGGTCCTGCTCGATCATCGAAGCCACGCTCATAACCGACCCATCTATTCAGCTAGACGGATGGCAGCCGCAAATATTGTATCGATTTGGATGCTTACCCGGAGTCGGCGCGTGAGGGCGGGACCGTGGAGGCTGGTAGATTTCCGTCCTTCGCGGGAAAGGAGGCCAAGGGCGGGCCGTCCGCCCGAGATTTTGATAGTCTGACTCTATGGAGTTGTTTCAGGTTGACGATGAACGGCTGCTTTATATCTCACCTACGATCACCGATTGGGGCGCATTGACTTGCCATGGGGTCGATACGGTCATCGATCTCGATGGCGAACTTGACTCTGGTGTGCCCACACTTCCCGATCAATGCCTCTATATCTTCTTCCCGATTTTCGACGGAGACTTACCGAATCTTGACAAGTTGCATGCGCTCGGAATCCTGGGTGCGAGTTTGGTCGCTTCGCGGCACTGCGTGTTGTCTCACTGCGGCATGGGATACAACCGCTCGGCACTTGTGGCAGGCATCATCCTTCACAAACTCGGGATGTCCGGGCCCGATATCGTCCGAAGAATACAGGAACGCCGACCTGGGGCTCTGTTTAATGAACGCTTCTCAGCCTATCTGGAATCGCTAGAATAAGGCATCGGGACTCTGGCCGACTTGGCGGGCGCCAATCTCAACCAATAGGAGATTGGCTGTCCAAAGCGCTTGTTCCGGCCGGTTGGTCAGCTACTGGTCTGTCATCAACAAGTAACTTCGAGTTTGCCGGCCAACTGTCGGCATGGCGGATGCGGAATTCCCCGGGAGCCCGCGTATTGACACTCACGGGCACGACCGAGTTTTGCGGCGAGGCGATCGAAACGTAATTATAGGCTCGAGCCGAAGGCCAGCAGGCGGCCGTCGCAATCCTTGACGACAAACTCTCGCGAGTGCCATGGCATGTTGGCGAGTTCCCGAACGAACTCCACGCCGTTGGCTGCGTACTCGGCATAAAGCTCGTCTGCATCTTCGACATTGAGGTATGCGTCCAGGAGTTCGTCCGCAAATTTTAAAGGATTGGCTGTGGGCGGCTCGGCGCAGCGGAAGTGAATCGCGTGCTGGTCGCGCGCCACGATGGCGTAGACCGGCGGATCTTGCCACGTCCCCAGGCATTCGAAGCCGAGCTTGTCTCTGTAATAGGCGAGCGTGGCAGGAATACCGGTGGTGAAGAACAGAGGTGCAATCTGACGGATCATGGAACCAGTTTAAGGCAGGACTTCAGCGGCCATCGCACGAAGTCGCTGCCCGGCTACTGGGCCGCCCGAAGAACAGGATATTGCAATCGGGGTTGGAAATCTCGAAGCCGCGCAGGCTGTCGCTGGGATTATGCTGATTCGAATGTGCGCGGGATTGGTGCGCAAAGAAGATGCGCTGAAGAAGTTCGGGGGGCCCAGGTCTCATCCGCCGCGGCGGACGAGACCTGGCGCACCCACGTTTTGCGTCGGGCCGAAAGGCGCTTACTGGATCACTTCCTTCACGACCGCGGAAGTGCTGGGAAGGTCGTACTGCGCTCCTCCATAGGAAGCGGTCAGCGAATGCGTGCCCGCCGACAGCTTGGTGGTGGCGTACTTCGCGACGCCGGCGGAGAGTGTCGCCTTGCCCAGCGTAGTGGCTCCGTCCATGAAGGTGACGGTGCCGGTTGGATTGTGGGAAGACGGGGCCGTGACCGTGGCCGTGAGCGTCACAGTTTTGCCCGCTGCCGCGTTGGCCGGGGAAACGGACAGCGTGGTTGTTGTGGGCGAGGTAATCGTGAAGCTGAGGGAATGCACCGCCTCGGAGTTGCCGGCAACATCCCTGCTGAACACCTTGACCGTATGGGCGCCCGCAGCCGCGACAACAAAGGGCCCCGCATAGGTGGTGTAGGTGGTTGCGTCATCGACCAGGTAGTAAGTTTTCTGGACGCCGCTGAGATTGTCGGTGGCGGTCAGAGTCACCGTGACCGAGGACTCATAGGTATCTCCCTTGAGCGTGCCGGCTAGCTGAATGCTCGTCACTGGGGCGGCCGTATCGATCTTGAACACCGCGGTCGCGTCATTGCTGGCATTGCCCGCGATGTCGTATGACCATGCGACAGCGCTTTGCGTTCCCTGGGCGCTGACGACTACGGGAGCGCTGTAGGGGGTGCAAGGGGCGCCAATACGGAGGGATGAGCAGTTGTCTTTGTTGATGCTCAGGTAGCTCTTCAACACACCCGAGGCATTGCTGCCGCCCGGATCGGTTGACGTCACCGTAACGGTCACCGGCTTGTTGTACCATCCGCTCGCAGGCACGCTGGGGCTGATGGCGATGGTGCTGACCGGAGGCACGGTGTCGTAGCAGATCGGCCCATAGGTCGAGTCCCCCGTGTCCCAGCCCTGGTTGTTCCAGCCGCGCACGTGCACGGTGTGGCAGCCCTGGATTTGGGCGTTAGAGCCGGAAAGCGCCGAGCATCCGTTATGGACGAAGGCCAGGCAACCCGTTGAGTCGTTGACGAATTGCGGGCCGCTATAGAAGAAGTTGTTGGTTGAGCCGGATATCTGGCCGCGGGGCTCGCTGTGAGGATCGGAGGCAATCGAGTCCCAGCCCTGCGCCTCGCCGGCAATCCCGGTGCCGGGGACGCTGCTTCCGCCGGAGTAATCGTTAATCTTCCAATTGACGGTCTGGTTGGTGTTGTACCACTTGCCGGTAGACGGACCGGAGAAGGTCACGTTGGGAACGCCGTTGGCGAGCGCTAGTTCCCAGTTGATTGCCCAGGCCAGTTGCAGCATGTTGGCAGAGCCCCAGCCAGTAGCCTGATCGTAACCCGGTTTGGCACAGTAGGCCGCGAGCTTGAACTCAATGGTCACGCCGTTGGAGATGCAGCCTTGAGTAATGTCGTAGAAGGGAACGTGCCCCGCCTGATTGCCGGCGTTGGCGCGTTCGCTCTTGCCTTCGGCGTAGATTGGGTAGTTCGCGTTGCCAATCGGAGCGCAGGCCGCGGTACCCTTCGAGCCGCATTTGTCCCCGATGCTCAACAGGTATGCATTGGCCTGGGCGAAAAACCCGGCCATCATTGGTGTTGAAACGCTTGTGCCGCCGTCGTGAGCCCAGCCGTTATTCACGTAGGTGTCGTGGCCATAAAACGCGTCGAGCGAGAGATCGGGCACGGAGCGGCTTGGAAAGCCCATCCCCGACTGGTAGGCGGGAACGCCGAAGTATTCGCTAAAGCCGCCCGTTCCGCCGCCGTTATTGGCGTTGCAGTCCTTGACCGCCGTGGCTACCGATTGCGCTCCAGTCCAGGCCACCTCGGGACCACTCGTGTACATGTTGTACTCAGTCCCACCCACGGCGACGAAGTTGGGATCGGATGCCGGAAACTCCACGCGCAAACCGTCGTCGCAGCCACCTGTGGCGCCCTGATCGCCGGACGCGCCGAGCAGCGTCCATCCCATGCCGGCCATCGGACCGAAGTCGTCGCTGTCGAGCGCCTGCATCTCCGTATTTGTGAACTCGGAACCGTCGCTTTCCTGGAGGGCGAAGCTGACGCTTGCCGTTCGGGCATGGGCATCGGCGGACATGTGATAGTAGACGTCGGCGATAGACTGGATACCGAAGTTCGGGGCTTCATAGACCACCACGCGGGCCGTATTCGAGACGGCCCCCTCGCTATTGGCCATGGCCAGCGACCACTCGGTATCCAAGGTCACCTCGCCGCAGTTGTCGTCAAAACCCTTCGAGTTGTTGCAAGTGTAGCCGCCGTCGACGCTGATTTTGTCGACGTTATAAGCAAGGTAAGGAAACGCCGACTGGAACCCGGCAATATCGCTGAAGCTGACGTCGCCGAAACCTGCAATCGCAATGGAAGACTCGCGCGGAGAATGACCGCTTGAGTTGTTGAGCGGATTGCAGCAATGGCCCTGGTTCATGAGAGCCTGGTAGTTGTACCCCGTAGCCGAAAAGAAATCGCTGGGCTCGTAGTAACCAGAAGGAGGAGGGGTGACCTCAGGACCGCGGGCGAGGCGCTCGGCGAGAGCGCGAACCGCATCAGGATCGGCATCTTTCTGGGTTGAGCCCATGTACTGAATGGCGGATCCGGGAATGTAGTCTGGCTGCGGAACAACACGGCCGGAACCGGCTGCGGCCCGAAGAACTGCCACCGAATCGAGCCCAAGGACCGC
>Ga0326727_10023640_pt1 | contig 11706 bp, 6 predicted proteins | sample MB2enrmetagenome_FD_207643 | JGI IMG/M metagenome (GOLD analysis project Ga0326727, IMG submission 207643) | Lab enriched peat soil microbial communities from McLean, Ithaca, NY, United States - MB29MY | ecosystem: Environmental > Terrestrial > Soil > Wetlands > Peat | place: USA: New York... | reverse complement strand
TACCGAAGCAGCGTGTTCTGGAATTCCCCTCCTTAATAAGAGCCTGTCCAGAGCGTAGCGAAGGAAGGGGTTAGGGGAGGTTCCGGGAGGTTAACCCTGCATATACGTGCTGCCCTTCGGATTACCCTCACCCCAACCCTCTCCCGCCCCTTCGATACGGCGCTGTCCTTCGATACGCCCGGCCATTCATCCGGGCTACTCAGGATTGAACGGTCGCCTACTCAGGGCACGGCAGGGAGCAGGAGAGGGATCTTTCTGCGGCAATGCCCAATGCATTGATTATACAAGCATCGTGTGAGTTGGGCCTATGCGCTCGATACTTCGGTAGCAAAGCCTGCCTCACATAGTGAGGCGGGACGGCGCTGCCGAAGGCCCGGAGAGAAAACGGGCGGAAGGGCACGGAAATCCCTTCCCTACATCCGGAGGGGCGGCAAGCCGCACCCTACATCCGACACTCAATACCCGATACCCGACACCCGACACCCGATACCCGACACCCGATACCCGATACCCGATACCTGATACCCGACGCCCAATACCCTCTGCCCGCTAAAGAATGACTGCGGTGCCCATCCAGTCCTGCTTCAACTGGAGATCCACCTTCCACTGATTGCCGACCTTCGTCACCGTGAAGGACTTCGGCTCAATTCTGTATCCCTTGTTATCGAATGCGTGGCAGATACTTGGCTTCTGCGGATGATCGGAAATATTCCAGAAGAACGGCCCGGAAACCGCGGTAATTATCCTCTCCTTGCCGATCAGGTATCCATCATGGAGTTCGACCGGTGTGAACGGGTACATTTCGTTAATGATGCCCCACTCGCCCTTACCAGGCCCATCCTGGGGTATGCCGGCGGTCGGATACATCAACTGCCCGTTTCTCAGGCAGGCGATCACATACTTCTGATTGATCTCCGCCTGGTTATTCTCCTTGAAGTCCTTTGGCGCCGCTTGGAACAGATCGGAACGCCACATCGCGATTCCCCCCGCTACCGGTGTGTGCAGATGACCGGCCGCCATGGCGTATCCGAAGGCCGGCTTTTCGGGAGACAACAGCTTCACGATCGCATCATAGTCGGGCAGATACTCCCAATCCGTCTCCGAAAACGTCAGGTAGGGAAGGGATCTCAACTCACGAACGTCCGGGTGGCCATTCGTGGAAGCGTATCCTCCCTTGCCTAGGATGTACTTGATGATGGAGGCCCTCGCCGGAGCGCTGACCAGGGCAAGATCGGTGAACTTGTCCGCAATCTGACCTCGGGCGTCGAGGTTGACGGTGTGACCGTCCCACTGCCCATAATCGGCCCGGTATCCGCCGTCGTTGATGGCGTAGGCGAAGATGAAGGAATCCATATAGATTCCTCCGCATCCACCCCTGTCCATCGCAAGGTCTATCTGGCCAAGCATGTGCTTGTACCAGGAGTTTCCAAGTTCCGGATGAACGTTCAGGTTGAAATCATCGAGGTTCTCCGGGCTGTTCACTTTGCCGGTGTAGTGAGTATCGATCACCGCCGTTCCCTTGCGACTCTTCATCATGGAATCCCACAATGGCCCTGCAGCCTTCTTGACGATGTCCGACTGCTCCTGCGTCAACTCTACGGTCAGGCTGTTCGGCGTATGAGGTATCTTGTCGCCACCTGGGATCTTGTTTCGCAGCAGTCCGAAGGCCGGCGTCTCCAGCTTCGGCATGCAGATTGCGTCCGGCTGAGCGGCTTTCAGGGGATCTACTTCCGCCTTCAGGCGTGCCAGGTACTCATCGTTGGTCAGGCCGACGCCATCATAGCAATCAAACCATGGACCGCATATGTAGTACGTCGCTTTCAGACCGGGCGCCTGCTTGTGGTAATTCAGGAACTGGGCCGGAATGGTGACGTTGGCGTTCCAATCGCGTCTTACGTGATTGATGAAGTCCCAATAATCCGTACTCTTGGATGGATAGAGCGTCCACTCAACCGAGTAACTCTTCTGAGGCTCAACTCCGAAGTGCTCAGTTCCGAACTGAACGGAGTTACCCTTCTTGATCATGTTCAACTGAAGACCAAAGACATCGTCCTCAGCCACTATTCCCAGCGATCCCTCATCATTCTTGAGGAATATCGTTGGATTTGAGGCACAGCGGATGTTCTCTTTGCATCCAGGAATCCCGGTGAGATATGTGTCATCGGCTAACATATGATCCGACGTGGCTACTTCATAGCGAATAGCCATTCCGAGAGGCTCGTCGGTCTTGTTCCGAATCGTATCCTTGATTAAGAACTTGCCGTCTTTGGGCGTTATCTTGCGGATAACGGAATAATTCGAAGATTCCCCTCTAATCGAGAGGCTGACATCATCACCGCTCGAAACCGCGGCCGAGTTCCAGTCGGAATCCTTGACTGTGTCCCAGGTGAATTGGTGGAACTGAATCGCCGTCTCGCCGGGATATGAGTAGGAAGATCGGAACGCATAGGTCTCGTTTCCGCACTGTATGGACATCGCCCCTGAAGGAGCAACCGTAAGCGCGAATCCGCTGGATTTCAACTTCGTTCCGCTCAGCTTGGGAACATCCATGGTCGAAACCGGAGAAAGCTTATCCACGGTTTCCTTGGGCAGATAACCCATCTCGACGTCTTCTATCCGCATCTCTTTGGGCATGGGATTCGCGGATGAGTCCGAGCGCATACCGCTGAACACGATCTTGTTTGGCTTGCCGCCGAGGGTCATCTCATCGACGCCCTTCCAGACGTACTCGCCGACATCGGAGATGTTCAGGACATACCAGTATTCTTCTTCGCGAGGAGAGATAGCTCGCGGGTCCATCTCGCCGGTCTCATGCCCAAGAAAAACGACCATTTTGTGGCCTTCCCACCAGGGGAAAATCGAGTCCTCGTTGTGGCCGAGCTTGCCGCGATTCAGCAGGCGATCAGCCTCGTCCGGCATCTGAGCGCCGATCTCCTTGCCGTTTACCTCCATTTTGAGGTAGTAGTACGCGAGTTGCTGAATGTGATCGACTTTATCATCCAGCGGATAAAGCGCCCGGAACCTGATGCACAGGACCTTCCCCGGCTTCTTAGGCGCGCTCGGCATCTCCAGAGTCGCGTGGCCGGTCGCCGCGCTCACCGGCATCACGACCGGCTGAGGAGCCTTGTAGATGACCTCCATCGGCAGCTTCTCCGCCAGACTCCCCGCCGCTGATGCGGCGCTCACGAGGGCCGTCGTCAGGGCAAACACCCAAGCGGTTATGACAAATGATCTAAAACCAACTCTATTACTAATGTGCACTGGAATCTCCTGCGCTTTCTATCTCAATAATCTACCGACTTCCATCGGCGTCCGTCAGGTCACCCCAGATGTTGTTCTGGTTGCCCAGCCAAGCGCTCATAGTGACCCATTTTGCATGGCAATCGGCAAAGAGGAAGTTCGCGCCACCGCTATGAGGGAATATGGCTCCATTATACGGGTAGGTTCCGACACATGACGTGCAGGTGTCGGGGATACCATCTTTGTCCGTATCCACCGTAAGACCAAACGATGTCTGGGGAGTGGTGTATCCATGCCACGCCATTCTTCCTGGACAATAGATAATACCGTAATGGGAGTAGTAGCCATTGCAATCCCCTATCAAGAAGGTCCCTGAGTCCAGCTTGTCGATGATCGCGTCCCTGAAGTTTCCGCTCCAACGGCCCTGCGGATCAGGCGAGATAGAGAAAGCGATGGGGTAATTGACGCCATAGGTCCATTCGTTATTACTGCCGCTTGGCTGAGGTTCAGACGGACAACGCATGTAATTGGCCCCGAAAACATTGCTCGTCATGTTCGGGTCAGAGCCCATACCCATATAAGGGACGATTGCCCCGGCCCACCAGTTGGTCGCAATAACACCACTGCCGGTCGAGCCGTACTGGATTACGTCTGGCAACCTTCCGTCCCAATCCTGACAGTACTGCGCCACGCCGGTACCAGCCTGCTTAAGATTACTCAAGCACGTTGTCTGGCGTGCTTTTTCCCTGGCCTTTGCAAACACAGGGAACAGAATAGCGGCAAGAATAGCAATTATAGCTATTACAACAAGTAACTCGATTAATGTAAACCCTCGTCGTTTCATCATTTTTCTCCTTCGTTTCTTTCTAGAATAGATTATTCATTTCGCAGCCAACGCACCACATAGACAGTTCAATGTCTCGAAGGCAAATGCAGGGAAGGGATTTCCGTGCCCTTCCGTTCCCATTCTGGCTTCGGCAGCGTCGCTTCGCTGTGCTACCGAAGCATCGCGTTAGATACAAGTTACACACTCGATACTTCGGTAGCAAAAAGCGCCAAAGGCGGTTGGCGCTGCCGAAGGTCTCAACCAGGCCAGTCATAGCAATCACATAGATCACAGTTCAGACATCAGGGAACTCCCGGAACCTCCCCTAACCCCTTCCTTCGCTACGCTCTGGACAGGCTCTTATTAAAGAGGGGAGCTTCGGACGGAAGCGAAAGCCCCCTAAAAGATCACAGCCGTGCCGTTCCAATCACTTTGAAGTTCAAGGCGGATCTTCCACCGATTCCCGACCCGCGTCACCTCATAGGTCTTCGGCGCAATCTGGTATCCCCTGACATCGAACGCCTTGCACATGCCGGGTTGAGACGGGTGGTCGCTCACATTCCAGTAAAACGTGCCGGAAACCGCGGTGACTATTCTCTCCTTGCCTATCAAATACCCCTCATGCAACTCGACCGGCGTAAACGGGAACATCTCCCGAATTATCCCGTATTCCCCCTTGCCGGGCCCGGAAACCGGGATTTCCGCATACGGGAAGAACAACTGCCCATTTCTCAGGCAGGCTATAACATATTTCTGGACTATCTCCGCCGCATGGTTAACGCCGAAATCGGCCGGCGTTGGCGGTGTGAAGAAGAGATCCTTCCGCGAAAGCTCTATGCCCATGGAGACCGGAGTGCTGAGATGACCCATCGCCATGTGAGAGTTCGCCCATGGCTTCTCCGGGCTGAGCAGCCGCTGAAGTCCGTCATAATCGCCGACGTGCTCCCATTCCGTCTCAGCGAAGGTCACATATGGTATCGCGCGTAGCTCTCGCGCCACCGGATGCCCGTTGGCATATGGAGGCCAGCCGCCTTTTTCGCGAATGTGCTTCAAGATTGCGACCCTGGCCGGAACGCTTGCCAGGGATGCATCCGTACATTTTGCGGCGATCTCACCTTTACTGTCAAGCTTGACCGTATGACCGTCCCATTGGCCGTAGTCCATACGGTAGCCTTCACCATCGATCGATTCGCCTGGCTCGAAGTTGTCCATATAGACGCCCTTGCACCCGGCTTCATCCATCGCCTTGTCGATCTGATGGATCATATACTTGTACTGATAGTTGCCGATTACGGGATAGACGTTCAGGTTGAAATCATCCCGGTCCTTATCGGTGTAATACGTATCCACCATAGGAAGGCCGTCTTTGGTCTTGAGCATCGAATCCCACCACGGGCTGCTCCTCAGAACCTGCGCCTGCTCCTCATTCAGCGGACAATCGAAGGTGACCGGCTCTTTCGGAATCTTGCTTCCCCCGGGGATATCCTTCCTCAGCACACCGACGGTCGAGGTTTCGAGCATCGTCATCGGGACGGCGGTCGGCTCGGCCTTGAGAAGATCCCGAACCTTCTGCTTCATCAGATTGAGATAATCCTGCTCCGGCATGTCCCCTTCCATGAACAGATACCAAGGCGAGAGCGCGTAATACGTCATGCCCATTTCGGGGCTTGGATGATCGACACTGTCCGGCCCGTACAATCCCTCCGCCGTGAACTGGCCGGGGATGGTGTAATTGACATGCCAATCGTTCCTGAGCCTGTTGATGAAATCGAAATAATCCTTGCTCTTCGCCGGATATATCGTCCACTCCAGCGTATAGCTCTTGTGCGGCTCCAGCCCGAAGTGCTCTGTGCCGAACTGCACGGAGTTCACCTTCTTCATCATGCTGAGCTGATAGGAGAAAACGGTGTCTTCGACTACCACTCCGAGCGAGGCGCTGCCTCTGGACATGAAAACCGTGGGGTTGTAGCCGCACTTGTCGTCCTCGCGTAGGTTGTTCGCCCCACTTAGGTATTCATCCGCGGATGGAATGCGCTCCCCGGAGACGACCTCATTATGGATGCTCATGCCGATGGCATCGCCGGTCTTGTTCTGGATGGTATCCTTGACGTAAAACTTGCCCTGCCTGGAGACAACGCTCCTCAGCACTGAAAACCGCGCGCATTCACCCTTGATCGATATGCCGTTCTTGCCGCTTGGAAGGTATCCGGTCTTCCAACCATAATCCTTGCCGTCCGCCCAGGTGAACTGATGGTACTTCATCTGGTCCGATGGATATGAGAACGATGACCTGAACGCATAATCCTTCGATCCGCTCTTTAATTCCATTGCGCCTGAGGGCGACACCGTCAGCGCGCACCCATCCGCAGAAATCTGTTTGCCCGTGAGCCTGGGATAGGACACCGTGACCATCGGTACGAGCTTGTCCACCGTCTCCTTGGGTAGATAGCCCATGGAAAGATTCTCGATCCGAAGCTCCGATGGTATGGGCTTCGGGTCCGGGTCGAGGCGCAGGCTCTTGAATATGATTTTATTAGGCTTCCCTCCCACCGGACGGTTGTCGGCCCCGGTGGTGGAATACTCACCGGCGTCCGATATGTTGATGACGTACCAGTAGTCCTGATCGCGCGGCTCGATCACCCTGGGGTCCATCTCGCCGGTCTCATGGCCGAAGTAAATGCTAAGCGCGCCACTGTCCCACCAGGGAAAGCGCCCGTCGATGTTGTGGACTATTCTGCCTCGGTTGAGAAGGCGGTCGGATTCATCCGGCATCAGGCCGTCGAGAGTCTTGCCGTTCACTTCGATTTTGAGGTAGTAGTTCGCAAGTTGGCGGACGTAGTTGTCAACGGGATACAGCGCTCGGAACCGGAGGCAAAGGACCTTGCCCGGACGCGCGGGCGCGGACGGCAGCTCCATGGCAACCTGGCTCGCGGTCGAGGACACGGCGATAACGATGGGCGCTTTCGCCTGATAGACGACCTCCATCGGAAGCTGCTCCGCCAAACTCCCGGCCGCCGATGTACAGCTTGCGGCACTCAAAAGAAAGAGTGCTGCAGGGAGTACCGGAATATACCTATACATATTGCCAATCATGAGCTTACTAATGAAGATCAAATCTCTCCTTCTGCCGGAAGGTTAGTTGTATATGCCCGGGTCGGGGCTGTCCCCCCAAACGTTGTCCTTGTTAGCCAGCCAATCCTTGAAATTCATCCACTTTGCATGGCAGTCAGCGAATAGGAAGTCGGAGCCGCCGCTATGACGAGGGGCCAAACCGTTGTACTGATAGAAGCCTACGCAAGATCCGCATGTGTCCGGGATGCCGTCGTTGTCCGTGTCCTTGCTAAGGCTATAAGGAGCATAATACACATTGTTCGGCGGCCCGTACCATAGCTTTGCGGGTGTATATATCTGCCCGTAATATCCAGGGATCTCCTGGGCGTCAGCCATCAGAAAGGTGGTGGGTGGCAGTTTGTCCAGAATCGCTGCGACCTGGACAGTGCTGGTGCCGCCAGCCTCCGAAGCGCCCATGGCCAGCGGGAAGTTTACCCCGTAGGTGTAGAATGGAGTACCTTTTATCGCTGACGCCGACGGGCATCGCATGTAGGTGCAGCCGAACTGGGCCCCACTGCCCCCATAGGTAGCAGTGTAATTCGCTTTTCCGATTCCAAGGTAAGGGACGATCTCTACAAACCAGCCCGAGAACGCGCTTCCGCTGCCGGTGCCGTTATACTGTCCCCACTCAGGCAGTCTCCCGTCCCAGTCTTGAGTATATGACGACAAGGCGATACCAGCCTGCTTGAGGTTGCTCAAACAGGTGGTTTGACGTGCCTTTTCCCTGGCCTTTGCAAACACGGGAAACAGAATAGCGGCGAGAATAGCTATTATGGCTATTACAACAAGTAACTCGATCAATGTAAACCCGCGTCGTTTCATCTTTCTTTTTCCTCCACACACGAATCAGTATTTAGTATCTATAAGGCCTCGCACCGGCGAATGATGAGTTCCTCGAACCCGATGCAACAGCTACTAAGAATACGAAATATATGAGAATTATCCGACCGAAAACTCTTCCGGTGAGGCTAGCCAAGCCAAATGATACATTGACCCTCCCGTTTGACTGGCTGCGAGCTTTCCAATAAGTGAAAAAGCGACGCAAACACCGCGCCGCAGAGGCAAAATGTAATCTGAAATTAAGTTTATCACGGGTCGTGGAGATTGTCATACAGTATCTTGGCCAATAGTGGTTAAAAGTTGGCGCAAAGGATAAACCGACAGGAGCGTGGGCAAAAGGAGTAGCGGGAACGACAGGAGTAATGGAGTAGTGGAGGGAAAGTAGCAAAAGGAATCATTGCTGTCCAGGATAATTTGCTGGTTTTGATTTCCGGATTGCCTCACCCCCTCCCGCTCCTTCGATACGGCGCTGTCCTTCGATACGCCCGGCCATTCATCCGGGCTACTCAGGATTGAACGGTCGCCTACTCAGGACAAGGCAGGGAGCAGGAGAGGGGGCTTTCTCCGGCAACACCAATTCCGATGATTATACAAGCATCGAGCGTGCAAGTCCTACCAACACGGTCCTTCGGTAGCAAAACGAAGTGGCGCTGCCGAAGCTCTCGCAAGAGTATTGGGAGCCAAGGAGTGGCAGGAGTAACCGGACTCCTTACTCCTTTTACTCCCCCTACTCCCTATACTCCTGCGATTCCCCGCTCCCTAGTAGTAACTTTCTTCTCTCGCCGCACGGAGCATCGCTTCCATGTTCTCCACGGGAACGTCCCTTGGATTCATCTCACCGGTGCAGAAGACATAGCCGCCGTTCTGCTTTCCGATGCGCATGATCCTGCGAGCCTCCGCGTCAACCTGATCGGGAGTGCCGTTCATCAGAATGCCGATTGGATCGAGATTGCCGATTATGCCCATTTTCGATCCGACCGCGGCCTTGGATTCTGCGATATCGAGGCCGGGCCCCGTGCTTAACAGGCTCATGCCGACTTCCGTGGAAAGCTTGAGGTGGCCGATCTTCTCCTCGCTCGCATGGTAGAAGGTCCACAATCCGGCTTTACCGTATTCCTTGACAACCTGAGCAGCATACGGTACTGCATACTCCGCGTAATACTGCTCGCTCATCAGGTGACCGGAGGCATTGCAGTCGCCGAACCAAATCGCGTCCGCTCCCGCCTCTTTCTGCGCCAGCCCGAAAGCGGTCTGTATGTCCACGAAGTATTTCAAGGTATCCAACAGCAACTCGGGGTCGGTAAGAGGAAGAAGCATTGTTTCCTCTATTCCGTAGGTGAGGGCCACGGCGCTGAACGGAGCTCCGGCATTCCCGACCACCACTACGTCATCGCCCAGTTCTTCCTTGATCCTCTTGAGCGCCTCCATAAGAACAGGCATGCGTCCATCCTTCTTGAAATCTATACTGGGAAGCGAATCCAGCGTCTCTCTTGTAGCCGGCAGGTACCCGCAAGTGGCGGGAAGGATGTCGCCCTCACCTCGGACTTCCACGCCGAGTATTTCATAGACAATGCAGTCGTCAACCTGAAGCCAAGCCCAGTCATAGTCGAAGCGTTTTATCGCCGCTATCTGGACCGATGCCATGTTCTTGGCATTGCTGTTATAGTCGCTGTACTTCATTCCGCCGCCGCAAACATGGACATCGAACTCCTCGCTGTTCGCAACCACCGGCACTCGGGACGGCTTTCTCAGTTCGATCGCCGCCTTGAAATCATCGATAACACCTTTGTAAGCCAATGTAAAACTCCTTTGGGAAAGAATCGAGAATACAGAATACAGAAGTCAGAATGGGAAGCCGGAGCGACGGGAGTGAAAGGAGTAAGAGGAGGAGAAGGAGTAACCGGAAATTCCGGATCTCTTACTCCATTACTCGTTTTACTCCACTATTCCTCATGTCGAATTCCCGTAGGGGAGGGCCACTGTGCCCTCCCCTACGCGGAACATCCCTAATAATAACTTTCCTCGCGGGCGGCGCTGAGCATCGCTTCCATGTTCTCCAGGGGAGTATCCCTCGGATTCATCTCGCCGGTGCAGAAGACGTAGCCGCCGTTCTCCTTGCCGATTCTCATTATGCGGCGAGCCTCCGCGTCAACCTGATCGGGAGTGCCGTTCATCAGGACGCCGATTGGATCGAGGTTGCCGATGATGCCGACCTTCGAGCCGACGGCGGCCTTGGACTCGGCGATGTCGAGACCGGGCCCCGTGCTCAGCAGGCTCATCCCGACTTCCGTGGAAAGCTTGAGGTGGCCGATCTTCTCCTCGCTCGCATGGTAAAAGCTCCACAATCCAGCCTTGTCATACTCCTTGACAACCTGAGCCGCAGACGGAACCGCGTACTCCGAATAATACTGCTCGCTCATCAGGTGGCCTGAGGCATTGCAGTCGCCGAACCATACCGCGTCTGCTCCGGCTTCTCTCTGGGCGAGACCGAAGGCCGTCTGTACGTCCACGAAGTACTTCAAAGTATCGGCAAGTAACTCCGGGTCCAGAAGAGGAAGAAGCATTGCTTCCTCAATTCCATAGAGGAAAGCGACGGCGCTGAAAGGACCTTCCGTGCGCCCGACAACCACCACTTCATCTCCCAGTTCCTCTTTGATTCTCTTCAACGCCTCCAGTAGAACCGGCATTCGCCCGTCCTTCTTGGGATCGATGCTCGGAAGTGAGTTCAGCGTCTCTCTCGTCGCCGGCAAATACCCGCAGGTAGCGGGAAGGATGTCACCCTCCCAGCGAACTTCCACGCCCAGAACTTCATACACCAGGCAATCATCAACCTGAAGCCAGGCCCAGTCATAATCAAAACGCTTTATCGCTGCTATCTGTGTGGCAGCCATTATCTCGGCGTTCCGGTTGTACTCGTTGTAGGTTACTCCGCCGCCGCAAACGTGGACATCGAACTCCTCGCTGTTTGCGCAAATGGGCACTCGGGACGGCTTTCTTAGTTCGATCGCCGCCTTGAAATCATCTTTTACTCCCTTATAAGCCATTACTTTTTCTCCTTTGTCCGTATTTAGAATCCAGAAGTTAGTAGTTAGAATGGGGAAAATCCCAACCACAACAGGCAACTTAAAGGACGAGCGAATCGCCGCCGCATCTCGCTACCCAATCCCTATTTCATCACTCATCACTAACCACTTCCGGCACCCCCCAGCGCCACCAGTACCAAAACCCGATTGCCCTGAGTAGGCCCGGTGAACGACGGGGCGTATGCGAGGGTCATGCTTCATCATTTTCGGCGCTGTGGCTGAAGAAATGCCAGCCACCAAGGCGCGGCGCGTTGCCGGGATCGCTTGCCAGCAAATCCTTGTAGTTTTCAGAGACTTTCCTGAAAGCGTTCACGTATTCGTCGATGATCTCCGGTCTGTAATGCTTGAACCACGGTATGCAGTACGTCCTCTTTCCGATACCCTCGGTTACCGGCAGGCTTCCCGCAGGCTGGCGAAGATCACGGTCGGAATTCGCAATCCTGGTCGGCTTGCCGTGCCCATAGACATCGCACGTATTGAACACCGAGTGCAGATGTAGAGGAAGATTGCAGCCCGGGCCGCCTTCCACAAATCCCTCGGCATCCAGCGCCTTTGCAAACTGGGTTACGGAAAGCCCACCCAACTCCTCCGGCACGTATAGGCCGT
>Ga0326727_10023639_pt1 | contig 11706 bp, 9 predicted proteins | sample MB2enrmetagenome_FD_207643 | JGI IMG/M metagenome (GOLD analysis project Ga0326727, IMG submission 207643) | Lab enriched peat soil microbial communities from McLean, Ithaca, NY, United States - MB29MY | ecosystem: Environmental > Terrestrial > Soil > Wetlands > Peat | place: USA: New York... | reverse complement strand
CCGCCGGGAGCAGCCAGACGAACTTCATTCATCAGGAGAATGCTCATGGCAGATCAAAACGCACCTCAGATGCAGGCCACCCTGGGCCTTACCGGGCTGACCGCAAACGCAATGGCCCTCATCGCCCCCGGCGCCTTCCTGTGGCTCACCTTCGTTATCCAGGCGGGCACCGGAACCACCGCGCCAACCATGTGGCTGGGCATCTTCGCCGCCCTGCTGCTCTGCCTGGCCACCGCGGTAGCCTATGCCGAGATCTCCAAGCTCTATCCCGGCACCGGCTCCAGCTACTACTACGCCGAGCAGGCCCTGCTCTCCAAGGAGAAGGCCTTCAAGTACGCCCGCGTGGCCAAGTTCATCGTCGGCTGGGGCTCGCACCTCTATTACTGGGTCTATCCCGGCGTGATGGTGGCCGTCACCGGCATCTTCGTCGGCTATGTGGTCGGCTTCCTCTATCCGAACTTCATGAACGGCTCGAACCCTGGGCCGGTCTTCATGGCGCTGGTGGCCGTGGCCTTCTCCTTCTTCGTGGCCTGGATCGCCGCCAAGGGCGCGGGCGCATCGACGGCCGTTAACATCGCCATCAACGTGATTCAGATCTCGGCGCTGGTCCTCTTCAGCTTTCTGGCGCTCGGCTATCGTATCAGCCACCCCGCGGGCAGCAGCGGAGAAACCGCCTTCCAATACGACGGGCAAACGCTGGCCACCTACAACTATCAGTTCGCCACCGCCAAGGACGGTTCGACGATGCGCGACTCGAGCGGCGCGCCTCTGCCCTTGCTGGACTCGAATGGCAAGCCGGTTCCCTACGTCATCACCTACCCCACGACGGACTCCAGCGGCAACTTCCTATCGCACGAAAACGCAGCCTCGGTGATTGGGGTCCACAAGTATCAGTTCATCTTCATCCAGGCCACCGTCGCCATTCTCATTCTAGTCGGCTTCGAATCGGTAACCTCGATGGGAGGCGAGGCCAAGAACCCCACCAAGCACATACCGATCGCCGTCATCGCCTCGCTGCTGATCCAGGGCCTGGTCTGCTACCTGTTCGAGTACTTCGCGGCCAACTACTTCCTCAACTCGGGGTACACCATGCAGAACGCGGTCAGTTCGGCCGCGCCCATCGGCGACATGATGATCATCGTCGGCGACGCCCTGCTGGGCCACGGCAATGGTAAATACTTCATGCTGGCGGAGGCCTTCACCGTCTTCCTGGCGCTGATCGGAACAACCCTCGCGTGCATGAACACCGGCGCTCGCGTCACCTACGCCATGGGCAAGGACGACGAGGCGCCCGAGCACTTCGGCATCCTCCACGCCAAGTCGCTGTCGCCGCGGAAGGCCATCTGGACTCTGGCCGTCATCTCCGCGGTCATCGGCGTCATCGCCGTCACGCTGGTCTTCGGCGACGCCGGCGCGCCCACCGATGCCACCATCGCCGCGCTGCCGCACGGCATCTTCTCCAACTTCGGCTACCCCTCCCACGACACGCTGGCCGGGCTGCCCAACTCGCTGCTGACGGTCACGCTCACCTCCAACTTCGGCACCTTCATCCTTTACGCGCTCAGTTGCTTCCTGTGCATCGTGGCTTACCACAAGCGCCCCGACTACAACGTGGTGCTTCACCTGCTCATTCCTGGGTTCGGCCTCTTTGCGAACCTGATCTGCATGGCCTTCTACCTGATCAGCCCGATCTGGGGCCTGGGCACCTTCAAGGAGCCGCTGCTGGCGCTGGGAATCTCCGCCATCTGGGGCATCTACGGAGCCATTTACTTCCTTCGCTCCTCGAAGGTCAAGGGCAAGGAGATTCTGCTCACCGCCAGGTAGAATCCCTGAACCGCACGGCAACCAAAGCCGCTGGGTGGAATCTCTCCTCAACTCTGTTGAGAAAGACGAGGAGCGGAGAACCACCCGGTGGCTTTTTTGAGGTGGATGTCTCACAATCCGTAAGAAGCGTCTTAACCGCGGCAAGGCGGAAGACGCTTGAGGCGATAGCGCCCATGTTGGAAGTTCAGTTCGGCCAGGCAAGCGACTTCGGCAAGGTTCGCGCCAACAATGAAGACGCCATGGGATCGTTCCTTCCCGCATCGCGGCGGCAGGCCCGGACGCACGGGTATCTGTTCGCGGTGGCCGACGGCGTGGGCGGCCTGGATCTCGGCGAGGTTGCCTCGGCCACGGCCGTGTCGGTGGTCACCGGGGAGTTCGCCAAGGCGCAGGCAGGCGCCATGCTGACCAGCCTGCTGCCGCGGCTGATCCAGCAGGCCAACGCCGCCGTTCACGATTGCACGCTGACGCCCGAATACCGGGGCAGGAAGATGGCCACGACCATCGTGGCCTGCGCGCTCCGCTACGACCAGGCCGTCGTCTCCCATGTGGGTGACTCCCGCTGCTATCTGGTCCGCGACGGCCTGGCCAGACAGATCACCCAGGACCACACCCTGGTAAATGAACAGCGAAAGATGGGCCTCATCACCGCCGGCGAGATGGCCGCATCCGAATCCCGTCATGTGCTCATCCGCTCCCTGGGTCCAGAGATGTTCGTCTCGCCGGACACCACCGCCATCGCGTTGCAAGCCGGCGATGTGCTGGTGCTTTGCACCGACGGCCTGCATGACGAGATGCCGGAGACGGCTATTGCCCAGATCGTCTCCCAGAAGAAGAACATCGAAGAGATCGCCCGCGAGCTGGTCGCGCGCGCCGTGGAGATCGACGGCAACGACAATGCCACCGCGCAGGTCATCCGCGTCCGCTCGGTCGAGCAGGTGGGCATGTATCGCGGCCGGGTATACCGGCTGCCCGCCTGACGCGTCCTCGAAAAGATTCCCCGCGCTCTTACGGAATCCTTACTGCCAGGCCGCCCATTTCCCTATACAGTAGAACAAGTTAACCCGACGGAGCAGGGCGCGCGATGGGCTTTTACAACAGCTTGGAGGCCGGTTCCCAGATCGATTTTTACCGCATCGAAGCGCCGGTCGCGCGCAGCGGAATGGCCACCATCTACCGCGCCACGGACCTGCGCGACAACCGCACCGTAGCCCTCAAGATTCCCCACCCCGATCTGGAAGCCGATCCCATCCTCTTCGACCGCTTCAAGCGCGAGGCCGGCATCGGCGAAAAGCTGAACCACCCCAAAATCATGCGCGTCTTTGGCGGCGAGGAGCGCTGCCGCGTCTACATGGTCATGGAATGGTGCGAAGGCCGTCTGCTGCGCCAAATCCTGGATGAAGGCGGCGTCTCTCACGACCGCGCTATCCGCATCGCCATCGGCGTTCTGGAGGCTCTGGAGTACATCCACGCGAACGGCGTGGTGCATCGCGACCTCAAGCCGGAAAACATCATGGTCGATGGGGAAGACAACATCAAGCTCATCGACTTCGGCATCGCCAGCGACTCGGCCGCGCGGCGGCTGACCTATGCCAACTTCACCGCCACGCTGGGCACACCCAACTACATCTCTCCGGAGCAAGTGAAGGGCAAGCGCGGCGACGGCCGCTCCGACATCTTCTCCGTGGGCGTGATTCTGTATGAGATGCTCACCGGCAAGCTGCCCTTTTACGGGCCCTCGCCCCTGGCCGCGATGAACGACCGCCTGCTGAACCACCCCACGCCTCCCAGCGTCGCCGATCCTTCCATATCTCCCCAGTTGCAGGAGGTTCTCTATCGCGCATTGGAACGGAATCCCGCAAATCGGTATCCCCGAGCGCGCGATTTTCAGTTCGATCTCGAGCACCTAGATCAGGTGGGCGTGGAAGACCGGGCGGAGCTGCGCGACTGGCAAAAGCGCAAATCCCAGCTATCGCGCAAGATACTCTATTACAGCGCCCTGGCGCTCATTCCGGTCGTGATCTTTCTGGCGATGTATCTCATTGCGCACCGAAGGTAGGACGTTTCCGCCTCCTCTCTTATTGGAAAACTTCACGGATTCTTTACGGCCGGGACCGTAAGATTCTCTTGGTAGTCCCCACCATTTCCCCGCCAAAAGGATATCCATGACGAAGTACAAACTCGAATACATCTGGCTTGACGGCAAGAAGCCCGTTCCCGACCTGCGTGGCAAAAGTCTGCTCAAGGCGTTTGCGCATCCACCCACCCTCGCCGATCTGCCCGACTGGGGCTTTGACGGCAGTTCCACCATGCAGGCCGAGGGCAAGAAGTCCGACTGTGTGCTGAAACCCGTGGCTCTTTATCCCGATGCAAGCCGCAAGGACGCTTATCTTGTCCTTAGCGAAGTCATGCACCCCGACGGCACGCCGCATTCCACGAATGCGCGCGCCACCATCGAGGACGACCCCGACTTGTGGGTCGGTTTTGAGCAAGAGTATTTTCTCTTTCAGGATGGGCGTCCTCTCGGCTTCCCGAAAGACGGTCACCCCGCGACTCCCCAGGGCCCATATTACTGCGGCGTCGGCTACAAGAACGTCGGCAGCGTGGCCCGTCAAATCGTCGAAGAACACTGGGAACTCTGCCTTGGCGCCGGCATCAATCATGAAGGCATCAACGCGGAAGTCGCCAAAGGGCAGTGGGAGTTCCAGATCTTCGCAAAGGGATCCGCCAAAGCCGCCGACGACACCTGGGTCGCTCGCTACTTACTGATGCGCCTCTGCGAGAAATACGAAGTCGATGTTGTATTGCATTGCAAACCCATCAAGGGCGACTGGAATGGATCCGGCATGCACTGCAATTTCTCCACCAAGTATCTCCGCGATGTGGGCGGCAAGGATTACCTTGAAGCACTCATGGAGGCATTCTCTGAAAACGTCGCCGAGCACATCGCCGTGTATGGCCCGGACAACCATCTGCGTTTGACAGGCCTGCACGAAACGCAAGCTATCGACAAGTTCAGCTATGGCCTCTCCGATCGCGGCGCTTCCATCCGGTTGCCGGTCAGCTTCATCAAGAACGGTTACAAGGGCTATCTGGAAGATCGCCGCCCTAACTCCGAAGGCGATCCCTACCAGATCGTCTCGCGCATTCTGAAGACGGTCGGCAGCGTCCCGAAACCCGATCCGGCATTCGTTTAGTAGTGCCGGACGCACCGTGCGGACGCGCTCGCGGATGCGGGCTACGGGAAGTCTATGGCTTGCCGAGACTTTCGATTGTCGCGGCAGGCGCGTCCGGACCCAGAATCTGCCGCACCGCTTCTTCCAGAACTTCATCCCGGCCGGCCCGGATGCCTTCGACGGTCGGCACTACCGTCTTATCGGGAACGATGCCGATCTGCTGGGTGGGCCTGCCGTCGGGATAAAAGACGCCAAGGCCGCTGATTCCCGTGTTGAGACCGCCAGGCAACAAAATGTTTGAGTAATTGCCGTCTGCCCCGGCCGTGGTGCTGCCGATGACCATTGCTCGCGGCGAAGCGCGCAGGGCCATCGCCGTGATCTCGGCCTGACTTTGGGAAATCTCGTCGACCAGAATTATAACTTTGCCTGCATATTGAGGCGAAGCCGGTGTGATCCGCACCGGCGCGTCCCAATGGAACGCCCCCGGATTCGCCAAGTCGCCGACAGTAAACTTGACAAAGGGCGTTGGCTGCTCGATCAAATGCGAACCGAGGGCATAGGGGACAAACTCCGAGGGGTAGTTGCGAATGTCTACGATAAGTCCTTGGGTCTTTGCCGCAAGCTGAAGATAGCGATCTATATCGGCGACCTTTACCGAGGATAGCTTAAGATAGGCTACCCGATCGGAGAGCAGGCGGAAGGCATCTCCGGGCAAATCGTGCGTGTAGGAGATTCCAGTCATTCCCGCCGCGGGAATGCGATTCGACTTGACGGTGACAGTTTCTGACCCGCGAAGAAGGCGAACCGTTGCTGGACCGCAAGCGCCGTTGGTCATGTTCTGGGCGATGTCGCGCAGGCGGGCGGCCTGGTTGGAGTCAGCGTAGTACGGAGACCAAGCCTGCACGAGCTTATCGACTGGCTGCCCATCGAGATCGGTCACAACGTCGCCCATCTTGAAACCGGCAGCCGCCGTTGCATCCGTGGAGGCGAGGCTATAAATGACGGGGCTCCGGCCAATAAAGCGCAGGTTGACCGGAAGCCTGCACTCTCCCACCGGAGGCCTTACCCGCAGCGAACTCCACAGGTTGGCGTGTGTGTCGTGGTCCTGTGCGATCAGCGCCATCAACTGAAGCTGATACTCGTCCGAAGTTTTGGCCAGCGCGATGCGCGGCAGGAACTCGCGCAGCACTCCATCCCAGTCTTCGCCCACAATGTTCCTGTTCGGAGACCAGTACTCGACGATATTCCAGAAGCGATACAACGCGAGAATCTGGAAACCGGCGTCGGGAAACCGGATAGCAAAATAGGTTCGTTCGTGGTCGAAAGAAGGGTTCTTGGTCGCGGGGACGAGCGAAACATAGAATTGCTTGCCGGCCGGCCTGTTTCGCTGAATGAATTGCAGCGTCTTAGCCAGGTCCTTCCCCAGATGTTTCTCGTCGGCAGTCCAGGCCAAATCCGGGCCGAGCTGAAGTTCACTTGCATCCAATGTCGCGCAGGGACCGCACGGTTGCACCGGGCCCAGACCGGCGATCCACTTAAGCAAAACACCTTGCGCCGCGGCGCGATCGGGCGCGGCGATGACCGCGGGCATAACTCGGAAGAGTTCGTAGTCCCATTGAAACTGCCCTGTTGTAACCTGGGGGTGGTGATACTTCAGGAATCCCCAGACCTTTCCCAATAGGGCCAGGTTATCAACCTGGATGGGCGTCAAACTGGAGATGGAAATCCCCGAGCCCCCATCAAACTGATGGTCGCGATTCATCGCCGTAAGAGGGTTGTCCTCCTTTGGCGCCTGGGAGGCGGGTTTGCCATCCACCAGTAACTGCAAACCCTCGACCCACGCCTTCCCGGTTCCTGAAATGAGCGCGCCAACCAAAAGCTGTTGTCCGCCGGGCTGCAAGGGCAGGTTGACAGAGACCTCGGACCAGTCGTTGGTTCCCGTGAGTTTTCGATTTTGCAGATCGACGAACACGGCCGTCTCCCCATCTTTCTCCTCGCGCATCCACAGCGTCGCATAGCCCGAGACATCCTCTGTGCGGACGAAGCCGCGCAATTCGACGGTACTGCCGGAAAAGCCGATCGGCAGCGCTTTGGCAACAGACGAGAAGGAGCCGGGACTATCCGCCTTGCGCTCGATCCGGACCGAGAGCGGGCCGGCATGAACAACCTTGTCGTCGACCAGAATGGTCCCGGCCGGGCCGCCTAACCATCCCGCGGGAGCGCTGCCGGCCGGGCTGCCCTCGAAGCTCAGAACGGGATCGGTGACGGACGCAGCGGCAGGAGTCTTAGAGTCAGCGGTCTGAGCCCAGCATGAAACCGCCAGGATCGCACAGAGAATTGAGAAGAGAACGTCTCGCATGGTCCCATGATACTCGTGTTATTCCCGGCCCCGGAATCGGGGCCTGGGGCATCGAAAAGCCTACAAAACAACGAGCAGTCAGAGACCCGCCGCTGATTCCAGGCCAGTTACAGGCAGCCCGGCGGCTGCGGCGGAGCCGGGGGCAATGTCTTCCGTTGAACAGCGCATTCTATCGGCGGTTTCTGTCAGGGAACGAAGCAGTAGCGAACAACGTGAAAGAAGATGGGCGCGGCGAAGCACAGTGAATCGATGCGGTCGAGAATGCCGCCGTGGCCCTCGATCATGGCGCCGAAATCCTTCACGTCGGCGTCGCGCTTGATGGCGCTCATTACCAGCCCGCCGGCGGCCCCGAGCAGGGCGATCGCAAGCGAGATTCCCGCTGCCTCGAGCGGCGTGAACGGAGTTACCCACCAGAGCGCGGCGCCCAGCGCCGTGGCTGTGAGCACGCCCCCGCAAAAGCCCTCCCATGTCTTGTTGGGGCTGACCTGCGGAACTATCTTGTGTTTGCCGAAGAGCTTTCCCCACACATACTTCAGTACGTCGCTCATCTGAGCCACGAGGACGAGATAGAACAGCAGCCTTGCATCGCGGCCCTCGAATCCGGGAATCTTGAGCATCAGCAGCGCCGGCGCATAACTCAAACTGTACAGGCAGATCATGATGCCGAACTGAATCTTCGCGGCGCGCTCCAGAAAGTGCTCGGTGTCGCCGGTCATCGCGATCCGCGTGGGAATGAAGAGGAATGCGAAGGTCGGGATCATGATGGCGAACAACCCGTACCAGCGGATTCCGATCAGGTAATACTGCAGGGGTGTGATGAAGAAGAAGCTCCAGATGAGGGTGCGGTGATCGGCGCGGCGCGTGGGCATGAGCGTAATGTACTCGCGCAGCGCCAGCAGGGACATCAGCCCGAACAGGATCAGCGAGCCGATTCGCCCGACCAGCAAGGTGAGGGCGAAGATGGCGCACATCTTCCACCAGGCGCGCACGCGCGCATTCAGATTGTCGATGGTGGCCCGCGCCGCGTCGCTCTTGGCCGTTCTCTCTAGGATCGATCCGATCGCGCTGGCCAAGATGAGAATGGCCAGAACGCCGCCAAACAGATAGGCCAGTTGGGGATCCTTCAGGTGAGGGACCCAACCGGCCGCCGCGGCCTGCATCGCTCGATAACTCGGCCAGCCCGCGCTCACGATTGTCCTTTCCGGCGAAGCCCCTTGACCGCCGCGCAAGCGCGCTCCAGGAAGCATCGCTTATCTTCGGCTTCTCCAATGTGCATCGGCGCTCCAAAGGTCAGCAGACATATCAGCGGCACCGGCAGCACCTCGCCCTTGGGCAGAACCCGGCCCAGATTCTCAATGTAGACCGGCACGAGTTCAACATCCGGTCTCCTCCGGGCAAGGTGATACAGCCCGCTGCGGAACGGGGCCATCGTCTCTCCCGTCCCGCGCGAGCCTTCGGGAAAGAAGATCAGCGATTCCGTTTCGCCCATGGCCTCCGCGAGCCGGTCGATCACCGTGCGGGCGTCCGCAAACTCCTCCCCCTTACCGCCGGCCTGCGCGGTGCCCCCGCGATGAACCAATACCGCGCGAAAGACTCTTTGCGCCAGATAGGCCCTCACGCCTTTCTCCCAATAATCCTGCGCGGCCACGGGCCGCGTGCGCGCGCGAACCTCGCGGGGCAGGGCCGACCAAAGCACCACAAAATCCAGGTGGCTGGTGTGATTGGCAAAGTAGATGCGCTGCCCGCCATCCGGCCGGCACCCGGCCCAGCGCACGCGCACGCCGCTTATGCCGCGCGCCAGCGCCGCAATCACGTTCGCCAAGGGATGGATTCCCGCGCTCATTTCTTCCCCCCGTCCCCACGCGCCTCGCGCAACGCGCCCCGCGCCCGATTGAAGATCGTCAGCACGAGCAGGAGAATCGCCGCATAAAGGAGGACTGGAATCGCGCGTTCGAGAGGCGCCCGCAAGCCAAGCAGCAATCCAATCAAGCCGAAGAAGAATGCGCGGTCGCTCTTGCCGAACGGGCCGTCATAACGCCGCGATGCGCCGATCTGCACGCCCATCACGCCGGTCATCTCCGTCAGAATCGAGAGAATCACGATGCCAACCACGAGCCGGGGATCGAATCCCGGCACGAGCGCCAGCGGCAGGTAGAGCCCGGCATCGGCGATCACATCGCCAAGCTCATTGAGAATGGCGCCCAGCGCGGTCCTCTGGTTGTGCTCGCGGGCGAGCATTCCATCCATGGCGTTGAGAGCCATCCTCACCAACAGCACCGCGGGCAACAGCAACAGCATCCGGGGGCCATGCGCCAGCGCGATCGCGCATCCCGCGCCCAGCGAAAGCAGCAAGGCCGCAAGCGTAATCTGATTCGCTGTCACGCCCAGGCCCGCGAGCCCATTCACCAATGGCCGCAGGAGATTCTGAAATCCGGGCTTCAAATCGTAGATACTCGGCATGTTCTGCTTGCGCCTCGACAAAGACTCAACCGGAAAGCGGCCTCAACGAAAAACTATCATGCTCCAATAGAAAGCATAAAGAACTACCCAGAAAGATCCATCCAGAAGCGCCAGTTGCGGCGCAGTCCGCCCGCGGAATCTCCGCAGCAACGCTCCAGCGACGCCAAATGCCGCCCAGACAACGAGGAATCGCTCTCCCCGCGCCGGGACTGTGGCCAACAAAAGGGCCGCGCCGCCGAGAAACTCCGGCGCCTCGACGGCATAAATCTTGTAAGGAGTCCCCGACAACGGTCCCAGAAACAGCGCGCCCAGCCCATGCGTTCGATAACTCGCATGCACCTCCGCAAACATCCCCGAGGTGACAAACGGCACTCGCGCAACGGCTTCCCGCGCGCCCCGCGGGTCGCGGGCGGACCAACTGAACAGAAGCATTCCTCCAATTGCGCTTCCCACGATGGCGGCGAGAATGTGCCGCCCGGCGCAGCGGGGTTTCAGCAGCGCCACCAGAGAGATGGGCACATCCGGCACAACAAAAAAGAAGGTTCCTTCCGCAAGCCCCCAAAGAAACGCCAATGCCAGGCCCGGCATCCCGGCGAGCGAACCGACCCACGCAGGTTGCGACCTTGAAACGCCCGAATGCCCGTTGCCGGTGACCGTTGAATCGAACATGAATTGCGTTCCGTTTGACGCTTGCGATTCTATCCGCCAGTTTCAATTCTCGCTTGCGACAAGGCGGCGGACCGACGATGCCGGGTGGGCGGCGATGCACCCGGAGCCATGAGGGCCTTCTTTCAAGGGCTCATTCCCGCTAACGGCTGCAGCCGCCAACCAGCTTTCCCGGCTGCGGCTGTTGAGCGCTCTGGAGCAGTTCTGGAATCTTGCCGGTCGGCGTGGGCGGCTCGTAGTCAAAGAAGACTCCCGAGCAGGCAAGATTCCCGTTCAGGCGGAACAGCGCATAGGTTCCAACAGCCCCGCCGCTGTAACTCGTCTTTGTGCCCAGTATGGCGTTTCCGGACTTCAGCAGGGTCCCGCCGGATTCCAGCGCCTTGAGCGAGAGCACATACCAGATGCCATTCGCCCCGGATCTGGCGTCGGGCGAAGCCGAGTCGAGCTCCTGCGCCAGGCCGTCGGCTCTGAGAACGGCGTTCAAATGAGAAATCACAGGCCCTGGCGGGGCAGCCGAGGCGCCCTCCTGCGGCTTGGGCGCGGAGGGAGTTTCGGGCTCGGTGAGCGATCTCAGGAAGCTGTCGATGGCCTCTGTAATGGCCTTCTTATCGGCCTCCGCCTGCGCGTCTAACTCTTTTCCCGTGGGGGGACATTCTTCAGCGGCTGCTCCCGGGACGACGCTGCGCAATCCCCCAGCCTTTTCCGGCGCGCTCGGGGTTAGGCACCCGCGCGCTTTGACGAGGGCAAAGTACTTTGATAGAAACGGGGAGTGAGTCACGTCGATCGCGGTAAGCGCAAGCGGCATGTAAGTGTCCGGGATGACGACATCGATCCCCAGCGCTCTCAAGTGCCCCGCCACGTCATTCACCAGGGTCCGGTCCAGGATGTTTCCTTCGAGCGGAGAAGTTTCCGCGCTCGTGGAAAGCAAAGACTGCGCAATGGAGACTGCCTGGCTCTCCGGGAATATGGAGAGAATCTGGGACTCCAGAGACGACGCCGTCCCTCTCTCCGATAGACCTTTAGGACAATAGCGGCTGGCTCGCAGCGTGAGCATGTCCATGGTGGAGATGTCGGTGCGCCAGAGCTGAAATTCAGCAAGGGCGCTGGAACCCGACGAGACGACCACCACACCTATGGGCGGACCTGTAACAGCTTGCGGCGCGCATCGGTCGTCGGCAGCGCCCACGTTCCGGGCGATGCCGCAGGCAACCGCCGCGCCTTCGG
>Ga0326727_10023638_pt1 | contig 11706 bp, 7 predicted proteins | sample MB2enrmetagenome_FD_207643 | JGI IMG/M metagenome (GOLD analysis project Ga0326727, IMG submission 207643) | Lab enriched peat soil microbial communities from McLean, Ithaca, NY, United States - MB29MY | ecosystem: Environmental > Terrestrial > Soil > Wetlands > Peat | place: USA: New York... | reverse complement strand
TTATTCCGGTGTCGCGGTGACCTGGGTCACAAAACAACGTGTCCCATGAGCCGACAAGTGGTGAATTTTGTGGCAAAGCGCAACAGGGAAGTGCAAACATGCGCGACATTGTTGAAGAAATATGCTGGTGCACGGTGTGATGCCTGCGGTGATTCGCCACAACTTATATTTGTAAAGTTTCCCTAAAAAGGAAAAGCTCACCGTATTCGATGAGCTTTTACACACCTTAGTGCCATATTGCGAAACCGCTAGGCGCCCACCAACCGCTCCAGAGCAGGCTTGTTGCGGATCATCAGCGTGGAGCCTTTGAGAACTGCAATCTGCTTCTTGCGGAAGTCGGCCAGGGTGCGGGTCACCGTCTCACGCGAGGTGCCGATAATCTGCGCAATCTCTTCGTGGGTGAGCGCGACCTTGATGCGCGTGCCGCCCTCGTCGGCGCCTTCGCCGTGCGACCACTCCAGCAGCAGGCGGGCCAGCCGCTCCGGCGCGGAGTGCGACAGTCCCAGCGAGCGAATCTGCTGGTAAGCCGACTGGCAGTCGCGGCTCAGGTGCTGCGCCGCCTTCAGGCAGGCGTCGCCGTGATTCTGCAGGAAACGGAGAAAATCCTCGCGCTTGACGAAGTTGAGCTGGCAGGGCTGGCCGGTCTCGGCCGTAATTTCATAAGGAGTGTTGCTTACCGTGGCGTGCAGTCCGAGAACCTCTCCGGGTTGCACAATCTTGAGGATGAGCGTTTTACCGTCGGCGGAAGTGGTAGAGAGCTTCACCCGGCCTTTACAAAGCATGTAGATGCCACGGGGTGACTGGCCTTCCACAAAGAGCACGGCACCGGCGGGGTAGGCGGCCGTGAACTTGAGCCTTTCAAATGCCTCCAGTGATTCCTTGGGGAGGCCACAGAAGAAGCTGTCCGTGCGCAGCTTACAGTAAACACAGTTGTCAACCAGTTCCAAGCCGTATGGAGAACCCAACACACCCTCCCCGGTAAGCCTGTGCGGGCTTGCCAGCCTGCGGTACGGCAATCAAACTACCGGAGGACCGCAGGACTACCTCATGTGACTTATATCACAAAATGGCTGTGACTTGGGCAAGGGAAATGGCGGCCCGGAAACGGCAGGGGCAGTGCCTTTATAGCCCATTCAGTCAGGATAAGGCGGGGAAACCGCAGAACTCGGCACTGGCGGTGTCTTGAAACCGTTCTGCCGTACCACTTTGTACCGATTCGCAGGCCGGAAGTGCCGGGTGACCAGGGTCACAGTTTTCATGTGATTAGGATTACAGACGCCATAGGTAGGTTCACGCAGAATAGCTGCAATGAATCAGGGGCGAGTCGCGCAGGTGTGATACATGGCGCGATGCGTAGGTGAACCGCAAGTTCCACCTCCACCACCACCCAACTTGCGGAGCACTTCCGGCGACTGTTCGGAGCGCATCAGTTCCAAGTTCCACCACCCTACCCCACACGCGCGGCCGCCCCGATTTTTTTGCCTTCTTTTCTTCTTGCAGCCAGGTTGCACTCCCTTATATAGTTACGCGCCAGTTCAAGCATGCACGTAATTTCAGCTTTCTATCTGGAATGTCTCGGATGGAGGAAGCGTTCTTGCTGGCATGCTTGGCCGCCGGGCTTGGGGATGAGCGCGGCGGAGGCAAGACATACGGCAAGAGGATTTCATTAAGCAGTTCGGCTTTATTGGCATCTGTTTACTACCGCCTGATTACTACGCAACTCCATTACTTCATGATCTGGCAGCTTTGCGGCTGCACACCAAGCGATAAGCACCAAACTGTAAACGAACTGCACCATTTGATTCCATTGGTTTCCTGGTTTGAGGAACGAGCGACGGCATTTCCCATATCTGTGTGTTTCTAACGGCATCATGCGCGGGGCGGATTGCCCCAAACATCTGAGGAGGGTGAGCAATGGCATCACAGAATCCGGCCGGCAATGAGTCCGCACCGGGAAAGACCAAGTGGGATCGCGTCCAGGAGATGGACGAATTCCGACTGTTGATCCTGGCGAAGAAAGAATTCGTCATTCCGGCGACGGTGTTCTTCGTCGTCTACTACTTCCTGCTGCCGGTCCTGGTCGGCTACGCTCCGGAACTGATGTCCCGGAAGGTGTGGGGAGCGGTCAACTGGGCCTACCTCTTCGCGCTCTCCCAGTTCTTTGTGGCTTGGGGCATCGCGTTCCTCTACGTCAACGCCGCCAAGACCTTCGACAAATACGGTGCGCATATCCTGGCGACCCTCAAAAAAGAGGGCTATGACGATCGGCAAGATGGAAAGGAGGGCCTGTAACCATGCATCTGGATATGACCCTCTTCCTCTTTCTCACTTTCATCGCCATCACCCTGGGCATCACGGCCTGGGCCAGCGGACGCTCCAAGAGTTCCGCCAGCTTCTTTGCCGCCGGACGCTCCATTACCGCCTGGCAGAACGGCGTGGCCGTGGCCGGCGATTACATGAGCGCAGCCTCGTTCCTCGGCATTGCCGGCCTCATCGCCTTCTTCGGCTATGACGGCTTCCTGTTCAGCGTGGGCTGGCTGGTTGCCTACCTGACGGTGCTGCTGATTGTGGCCGAACCCCTGCGCAACGCGGGCAAGTACACCATGGCAGACGTGCTGGCCTACCGCATGAGTCCGCGGCCGGTGCGCGCCATGGCCAGTTTGAGCACACTAACCGTTAGCACCTTCTACATGATCGCGCAGATGATCGGCGCCGGATCGCTGGTTGCTTTGCTGCTCAAGGGCAGCGGCATCAGCTTCACGGTGGCCGTCAGCGGCGTTGGCATCCTGATGATCGTCTACGTGGTGTTTGGCGGTATGCTGGCCACCACCTGGGTGCAGATCATCAAGGCCGTACTGCTGATTTGCGGCACCATCCTGCTGAGCGTGCTGGTGCTGGCGCACTTCCACTTCAGCTTCTATGAGTTCTTCCAGGCTGCTTCGGCCGTGCACTACCACGGCGCCGACGGCAAGGAAGTGGTGAAGGACTTCATGAACCCCGGGCTGCGCTTCAAGCTGCCCTACGGGCCGTTGGAGCTGATCTCGCTGGGCGTGGCGCTTATCTTCGGCACCGCCGGACTGCCCCACATCCTGGTGCGCTTTTACACCGTGCCGGACGCCAAGACCGCCCGCTACAGCGTGGTCTGGGCGATGATTATCATCGGCAGCTTCTACATCATGACCACCTTCCTCGGCTTTGGCGCCGCCACCATCGTGGGCCGCGACTTCATTGCTAAGAACGGCGGCACCAACATGAGCGCTCCGCTGTTGGCCAAGGTGATTGCCGGAGATGTCTTCTTCGCCTTCATCTGCGCCATCGCCTTTGCCACCATTCTTGCTGTGGTGGCCGGTTTGACCATCAGTGCTTCCACCAGCTTTGCGCATGACTTCTGGACCAACGTCATTCACAACGGCGTGGAGCGCAAGGCCGGTGAAGAACGCAACGTGGCCCGCATCGCGGCCTTTGTGGTGGGCGCCATCTCCATTGCCATTGCCATTGCCCTGGGACCGACGGCGAACGTCGCATTCCTGGTGGCGCTGGCCTTTGCCGTGGCGGCCTCGGCCAACCTGCCGGTTATCGTCTTCTCCATCTACTGGAAGAGGTTCAACACGGCGGGTGCGGTGACCGGACTGCTCTTTGGACTGGTCGGCTCGATCGTGCTGATTCTGATCGGCCCGAGCATTATGGGCGTGGATGGTCCAAACGTGGCGGCCGCGGCGCGTCATGCCATCCAGCACGCGCCAATCTTCCCCCTGGAAAATCCCGGCATTCTGAGCGTGCCGATTGGCTTCTTCGGGGCGATCCTGGGAACCTATCTGGGCAAGGTAGACCCGCGTGCTGTGCAGCGCTTCGAAGAGCTGGAAGTGCGCGCCAACACCGGCCTCGGCTCGGAGAAGGCGAGCGCCCACTAACCCGATACACCCTGGGCGGCGGAGGCCAACACTTCCACCGCCCGGGGATTTAATGTCATGCGCGTCGCGCTCCGACGTCTGTAGCACGTCCGGGGCATTCGTCCATGCAGCAAATGTTTCAGGCAGAGCAAGCGGAACCCATGCAGGCATTTTGTTGCATCGATCCACGTTTGCCCGGCCGCCATATTTCTCAGGGAGATCCCTTTTATGAGTCATGATGATAAGAATGATCTGATGTCACCCGGTTACTCGTACGACGCTCCGGAGATCGTCAAGCGCGAAGCCAATGTGCGCGACTATGCCGCCGAGTACGAGCGCTGGCAGAAAGATCCCGACGCCTTCTGGGCCGCCGAAGCCGCCAACTTCAGCTGGCTGCGCAAGTGGGACAAGGTCAGCGAGTGGGATGGCGTCAATCACAAGTGGTTCGTCGGCGGCAAGACGAACATCACCCTCAGCTGCCTGGACCGTCATGCCAAGAGCGACCGCTTCAACCGCGTCGCCTACATCTGGCTGGGTGAGGATGGCAGCGAGAGGGTCGTCACCTACGGGCAGCTCTACCGCATGGTCTGCCGCTTCGCCAACGGGCTGCGTTCGCTGGGCGTTGGCAAGGGCGACCGCGTCGTCATCTACATGCCGCTGACCATCGAGGGCGCGGTCAGCATGCTGGCCTGTGCGCGCATCGGAGCCGTACATTCGGTCGTCTATGCCGGCCTGGGACACACCGCTCTGCGCGACCGCATCACCGACGCGCAGGCCAAGGTGGTCATCGCCGGTGAGAGTGGCATACGCCGCGGCAAGATGGTTCCGCTCAAGCCCATTGTGGACGAAGCCATTGATGGCCTGGACGACGTACAGCACGTGATCGTGGTGCCGCGCGGCTCGGAGAAGTATGAGCCCAAAAGCACCCGTGAGGTGAACTACTACGACCTGCTGAAGTTTTCCAGCGAGTGTCCGGCGCAGGAGATGGACGCCGAAGACCCCTTGTTCATCCTCTACACCAGCGGCACCACCGGAAGACCGAAGGGCGTGGTGCACGTGCATGGCGGATACATGGTTGGCGTCAGCTATCACCTGCGCACCTTTCTCGACGTAAATCCACGCGACCTCTTCTGGTGCACCTCTGACATCGGCTGGGTGGTGGGGCACAGCTACATCGTCTACGGACCGCTGGCATCGGGCGTCACTACGCTCTTCCGCGAGGGCGCCATTGACTGGCCGAATCCCGGCGCGGCCTGGGAGATCGTTGAGCGCTATGGCGTCACCAAGATGTTCACCGCGCCGACGGCCATCCGCATGTTCATGCGCTATGGCGAGCAGCTGCCCGCCGCGCACGACCTTACTTCTCTGCGCGTTATCGCCTGCGCCGGAGAGCCCCTGAATCCCGAGGCCTGGCACTGGGCGCAGACCTACCTGGCCGGCGACGGCAAGTGGGGCTACGTGGTGGACAACTGGTGGCAGACAGAGCTAGGCGGTCCCACGCTGGGCACTCCCGTCACCATGCCGTACCGCACCGGCAAGGCGGGTATTCCGCTGGCCGGCGTCACGGCCGATGTGGTGGATGGCGAGGGCAAGCCGGTTGGCGTGAATGAGCGCGGACGCCTTGTGCTCAAGAACGCCTTCCCGCACATGATGCGCACCGCCTACAACGACCACGCACGCTACGAGCGCGACTGGAAGCAGATTCCCGGCATGTATGTGACGGGAGATGTGGCGTTGAAGGACGAGCATGGCTACATTGCCGTGCTGGGCCGTGCCGACGACGTGCTGAACGTGGCCGGACATCGCATTGGCACCGCCGAGGTGGAGAGTGCGCTGGTCAGCCATCCTGCGGTGGGCGAGGCCGCGGCCATCGGCATTCCCGACCCGATGAAGGGCGAGGTCATCAAGGTGTTTGTGCTGCTGCGCGCCGGGCAGGCGCCCAGTGACGCGCTTTCAGCGGCCTTGATCGAGCACGTGCGCCGCGAACTGGGTCCCATTGCCACGCCCTCGCTGCTGGAATTCGTGACGGCCCTGCCCAAGACGCGCTCCGGCAAGATTATGCGGCGCTATCTGAAGGCGAAGGAAACCGGTCAGGAGATCGGCGACATTTCCACTCTGGAGCAGTAGCGGCCGGGTGCCCCAATGGGGCGCGATGGCTGCATGGACGGACTTTTTTCAAGGGGCCAGCGCCCCGCAGTGACGGAGGAAGCAGCAGGCATGTCCAACGATCCTACGAACGTCAACATTGATTCCATATTGCAGGAACATCGTGTCTTTCCGCCCCCGGAGGAGTTCAGCGCCAGGGCGCATATTAAGAGCCTGGAAGAGTACGACCGCATTTACGCCGAGGCTGCGGCCGACCCGACGGCCTTCTGGGGCAACATTGCCAAGGAACTGCACTGGTTCGAGCCCTGGACCAAGGTTCTGGAGTGGGAGGCGCCGTTGGCGAAGTGGTTCGTCGGCGGCAAGATCAACCTGAGCTACAACTGCCTGGATCGCCACGTGAAGGAAGGCCGCGGCGATAAGATCGCCATCCTGTGGGAGGGCGAGCCGGGTGACACGCGCACGCTCACCTATAAGCAGTTGCTGGCCGACGTGGAGCGCTTTGCCAACGTGCTCAAAGGGCTTGGCATTGTGAAGGGCGATCGCGTGGCGCTGTACATGGGCATGGTGCCGGAGCTGGCGATTGCCATGCTGGCCTGCGCCCGCATCGGCGCCGTGCACTCGGTCATCTTCGGTGGCTTCTCGGCCAACGCCATCGTGGATCGCGTCAACGACCAGCAGTCGGTGGCGCTGGTTACGCAGGACGCTTCCTGGCGGCGCGGCACGCAGTTCCCGCTCAAGCAGGTGGTGGACGAGGCGATGGAGAACTGCCCCACCGTGAAAAGCGTGGTGGTCTACAAGCGCACCGGGGCAGAGGTCACCATGAAGCCCGGCCGCGACCACTGGTGGCACGAGCTGGCTGCCAAGGCCGCCGAGCATTGTCCCGCCGTGCCGCTGGATAGCGAGGACCCACTCTACATCCTCTACACCTCCGGCAGTACGGGCAAGCCCAAGGGCATTGTGCACACCACCGGCGGATACAGCGTAGGCACCTACCTGACCTGCAAGTGGGTCTTCGACCTGAGGGACGATGACATCTACTGGTGTACGGCCGATATCGGCTGGGTCACCGGACACAGCTACATCGTCTACGGACCACTGCAGAACGGCGCCACGGCCTTAATGTATGAGGGCGCGCCCAACCATCCCGACCTGGACCGCTTCTGGGCCTTGATCAACAAGTACAAGGTGACGGTCTTCTACACCGCGCCGACGGCGATCCGAACCTTCATCAAGTGGGGCAATGAGTATCCCAACCGTCACGACCTCAGCAGCCTGCGCCTTCTCGGCTCGGTGGGTGAGCCCATCAACCCCGAGGCGTGGATGTGGTATCGAGAGGTCATCGGCAAAAACCGCTGCCCCATTGTGGACACCTGGTGGCAGACCGAGACCGGCAGCATCATGATCTCGCCCCTGCCCGGCGCCATTGCCACCAAGCCCGGCTCGGCCACCAAGCCATTCCCGGGCATTCTGGCCGAGGTGGTGGACCGCAGCGGTGAGAAGGTTCCGCTCGGCAGTGGCGGATACCTCGTCATCCGGCATCCGTGGCCGGCCATGGCGCGCACCATCTACGGCGACGCCGAGCGCTACAAGAAGCAGTACTGGAGCGACATTCCCGGCGTTTACTTCACCGGCGACGGCGCGCGAATCGATAAGGATGGCTACATCTGGGTGATGGGCCGCGTGGATGACGTACTCAACGTCAGCGGTCACCGGCTTTCGACCATGGAGATCGAGTCGGCGCTAGTGGCTCATCCCAAGGTGGCGGAGGCGGCTGTGGTTGGCCGTCCGGACGACATCAAGGGGCAGGCCGTATCGGCCTTCGTAACGCTGGAAGGCGGCTACGTGGCCAGCAAGGAATTGAAGGAAGAGCTGCGCGCCTGGGTGGCCAAGGAGATCGGTGCCATGGCCAAGCCGGACGACATACGTTTCACCGACACGCTGCCCAAGACGCGCTCCGGCAAAATCATGCGCCGCCTGCTGCGCGAGCTGGCCACCAACGGCGAGGTCAAAGGCGACGTCACTACGCTGGAAGACTTCGGCGTGATCAGCAAGCTGAAGGACAGCGACGAATAACTCTGACTCACTTGCAAACTGCTTCGCCCCGGAAGGCTTCGGCCTCCGGGGATTTTTTTGCATATTCGCAGAGGTGCTGCTGCCTGCACGGCAATGTGATTGCCGCATGAGTGTCGGTTTGAATATGCCCGGAAAATCAAATGCCCGGAAATCCGGGCGATTGGTAGAGGGATTCTGGTGGAGCTAGTCAGGATCGAACTGACGACCTCATCGTTGCGAACGATGCGCTCTCCCAACTGAGCTATAGCCCCACAGACGGCTTGGGAAACCGTTACATCGCTTTTCATCATAGCAGCCGCCGTGGAATTTCGCCAAGCCGTGGCCCGTTGGCTGCGGTGGAAAACCTGATTGAAAAACTACGCCAGCCGCACCTTGTTCGCGCTGAGCAGGCTGTGGCGGCGGAAGTGCGCGTCGTCGGTGCTGGGATAGTCGCTGCGCCAGTGGCTGCCACGGCTCTCTTGACGCGCCAGCGCGGAGCGCGCAATGGCCAGCCCACATTCCACGATGTTCCGCAGTTCTGCGTAGTGCGCGTTGGCCGCAAGCAGGTCGGTGGGTGCAGGCAACAGCCAATGAATCTCCATGAGCCGCCGGATGGCATCGCTCAGGCTGGTGGCCGAGCGCTCCATTCCGACGTTGCTCTCCATCAACTCACGCGCCTGCTGCCGCAGGATGGACACCTCTTTGATGCTTGCGATGCGCGCCCCGATGACTCCGCCGCAAACTACGGCAGGAATCTCCTTACCGCCAAAATTCGATGCGACGACTGCCTCCTTTGCCAACGCAGCCGGGGGAATTTCTTCTGCCATGGCCTGCGCGGCGCGTGCACCGTACACCAGGCCCTCCAGCAGGGAATTGCTGGCCAGCCGGTTGGCGCCGTGCACTCCGGTGCAGGCGGCCTCGCCCGCGGCGTAAAGGCCCGGAAGTGTAGTGCGGCCATCGAGGTCGGTGTGTATGCCGCCCATGGCATAGTGCGCCGCCGGACGGATGGGCAGCAGGTCGCGGCCAAACTCCAGGCCGTAGCGCAGGCAGGTCTGGTGGATGCGTGGGAAGCGCGTGCGCAGATGAGCCGCGTTCAGGTGCCGCACGTCGAGATACACGGCCGCGTCGGGAGTGCTGCTGGCCATCACCTGGCGATGAATGGCCCGGGCAACCACGTCGCGCGGAGCCAACTCGGCCATGGCGTGTACGGACGGCATAAAGCGCTCGCCACGCGCATTCAGTAGATGAGCGCCTTCGCCGCGAACGGCCTCGCTGATAAGGAATCGCGGAGCGTTCTTCAGGTATAGCGCCGTGGGATGAAACTGCACGAACTCCATGTCTTCCAGTTCGGCTCCGGCGCGCGCGGCCAACGCGGGACCGTCGCCGGTGGCGGTGTCGGGATTGGTCGTGTTGGCATAGACCATCCCCAAGCCACCGGTGGCCAGCAGCACGCATCGGGCTGTGATCTTCTGCACGCTGCCATCTTCCAATAGCAGCTCGACACCCACCACGCGCCCTTCGTGCACCATCAGATCTCGGCAGAATCCGTGGGCGGCGAAGGTGACGTTGGGCATTCGTGCCGCGTAGGCGTATAGCGCGCGCGCCATCTCGCGGCCGGTGGAGTCGCCATCGGCGTGCAGCACTCGGCTGCGGCAGTGCGCGCCCTCGCGGGTAAAGGCCAGTTCGCCGCGTTCGTCTCGGTCAAACTGCACGCCCCACTCCATCAGCTCACGCACGCGCAGCGGACCTTCGTCGCAGAGCACGCGCGCCGCCGCCTCATTCACCAATCCAGCTCCGGCCACAATCGTGTCAGCCAGGTGCAGTACGGGGGAATCGTCCGGGGCCAGTGCGACAGCGATGCCGCCCTGAGCGTATTGCGTGTTGGATTCTGTGAGCGCCTGCTTGGCCAGGCAGAGCACGCTGCCATGGCGACCCAGTTCACACACGGCGCGCAGTCCTGCAATGCCAGCGCCAACCACCAGAAAATCGTAGGAAGAGTTCATTTACCGCCATCCATCCTTTTCATGCTAACACCGGCGCGCGGCGATGGCGCAACAGCGGTGACTCTCCCGCATGGTGGCTGTTAGAATGAAGCCTTGATCCGCATACAGATTCCAACCCGGACGAAGTCCTACGAGGTGCTCATTGAGGCGGGCTTGCTGCGCTCGGCGGGCACCTACATCCGCGACACACTGCCCAAAGCGCGCCACTTCGTCGTCATCACCGCGGCGCCCATCCGCCGCCATTGGGGCAAACTGCTGCTGGAGAGTCTCAACGAAGATGGCGTGCGTGTGGACGTCATCGAGATGCTTGATGGAGAGCGCCGCAAGACCATCGCCACGGTGGAAAAGCTATCGATCGAGCTCGTTCGCCTGAAGGCCGACCGCAATACCGTTCTGGTTGCCCTGGGCGGAGGTGTGGTGGGCGACGTCACCGGCTTCCTCGCCGGAATCTACATGCGGGGCATCCGCTTTGTGCAGATTCCCACGACATTCCTGGCGCAGGTGGATTCCAGCGTAGGCGGCAAGACAGGCGTGAATCTTGCCGTCGGCAAAAATCTTGTCGGCACCTTCCTGCAACCGGAACTGGTGCTGGTGGACCCGCAGGTGCTGGGAACCTTGTCGGAGCGCGAATTCCACAGCGGTCTTTATGAGTCGCTCAAGGCCGGCATCATTCGCAACCCTCGCATCTTCGACTTCATGGACCAGAACCGCGACGATGTGCTGGCCAAAAAGCCCAGCGCGTTGGAGTGGCTGATTGCCGAAAGTGTACGCGTGAAGGCCGACGTGGTGAGCGAGGACGAGGACGAGCGCGGCGTGCGCAAGATTCTCAACTTCGGTCACACCATTGGTCATGCGCTGGAGGCCGAGACTGCATACAAAGTTTTCGCCCACGGCGAGGCCGTTGCCTGGGGCATGATTGCCGCAACCAATATCGCTGTCAGTACCGGACGTGCACCGCGGCATGTGGCCGACGAAATTAACCGGCTGGTGCATGCCTACGGCACCTTGCCCAGGGTGAATGTGCGTCCCCGGGCCATCTTGAAAAGGCTGGCCAGCGACAAGAAGACGCTCGACGGCCGTGTGCATTTTGTCCTTCCACGGTCGATTGGGCGGGTTGAGATTGCCACCGACGTGCCGGAGAAGGCCGTGCTTCAGGCGGTGGAAGAGTTGCGCTCGGCCTCGCAGGCTTAGGCGGAGAGATCAGGAGCAAATGGAACCGACCCGAGTCGAAGAGAGTAAGAGCCAGCCCGCCACCGTAGGCGCCCGCGTGGACTCCGCGCAGGACCAGAAGGCCGCCGCCAGCGCCGTGCAGCAGATGTTCAGCAGCATCGCTCCGCGCTACGACCTGCTGAACCACGTGCTCAGCATGAACGTGGACCGCTACTGGTGGTGGCGCACGGCGCGCCGCTTCCGGGCCATTGTGTGCAACCCGCAGGCCAGCGTGCTGGACCTCTGCTGCGGCACCGGCGACATGACTCTCGCGCTCTATCGTCAGGGCGGCGGGCAAGGTGCATCCATCACCGGCGCCGACTTCGCTCATCCCATGCTGGTGCGCGCCGTGGAGAAGAGCAAGGGACTGCCCCTGCAATGGGTGGAGGCCGACGCCCTGCAAATGCCATTCGCCGATGGCAAGTTCAACCTTGTCACCTCGGCAT
>Ga0326727_10023635_pt1 | contig 11708 bp, 8 predicted proteins | sample MB2enrmetagenome_FD_207643 | JGI IMG/M metagenome (GOLD analysis project Ga0326727, IMG submission 207643) | Lab enriched peat soil microbial communities from McLean, Ithaca, NY, United States - MB29MY | ecosystem: Environmental > Terrestrial > Soil > Wetlands > Peat | place: USA: New York... | reverse complement strand
CAAAGCAGGCGTATCCGGCAATATGGAATTTATACATTGCTCTCCATGTTCATTGGCAATAAATAACATAAAAGAGGAGATTGATTTTGTCTTAGCATCTGCTGTCTTGCACGAAGTTGAGGATATATCAACGCTTTTTAAGGAAGTGTACCGGGCTTTAAAGATAAATGGTAAGATGCTGATTGCTGAGCCAAAAGGCCATGTTGATGACGCACATTTCCAGATAACATTAAATTCAGCAAAAGATTGCGGATTTATTGTTGTAAGTCAGCCAGATATTTCTAAATGTTTGGCCGCACTCATTGAAAAAAGATAATTTCTTTATAATTGGGTCTTTAAGATGTGGGCTAAAATTAGTTTCTGACTGTTTTCTTAATTGAAATCTTATCGTTTAAGGTATGGCTAAAAACGTTAAATCCATATTCCCCGGGTTAAAACCGGGGAATATTTAATATATTCTTAATTACTATTTAATTTCGGTAATTTGTTAAATACTTTGAACTTATTAAGAATTGCCGATGAGTATTCCGGAAAGAAATACAAGTAGCCCGCCGACAACTACCTGAAAGACTGCTATTCCTATCGGAGTGTCCATATATTTATTACGAACCCATGCAATAATAATAAGTTCAATAAAAACTACAATAACTGCGACCGTTGTTGCTGTATATATATGGGGAATCAGGTAAGGCAAAGTATGTCCAAGCCCGCCTACAGTAGTCATCAATCCGGTAATAGAACCACGCATTAAAGGATGTCCTCTGCCGGTAAGAGAGCCGTCATCAGAAAGTGCTTCGGCAAATCCCATACTTATACCTGCGCCGATAGCAGCGGCAAGCCCGATTAAAAATGTATACCAGCTATTATGCGTGGCAAATGCAGCCGCAAATATGGGAGCCAGCGTTGAGACGGATCCATCCATCAATCCTACCAATCCAGGCTGAATAACCTGAAGTAAGAATAATCGTCTTTGAGCTTCCTGTTCTGTTTGAATATCCGCATTTGCTTGCATGGCCTGAGCAATATTGCTATGTTTTCGTTCTTCATTAGCAAGATCCCCCAAAAGTTGGCGAATGCCCGCATCTGTAGTTTTTCGTGCAGCAGTTTCATAGAATCGTCTTGTCTCAAGTTCCATGTTCTGCGACTGCCTCCGGGCATCCGAAAGTTTTAATGGGCGTATTAACCAAATAGGTTTACGTGTAACAAAACCTCTTACATCCTGTCTGCGGATAAGAGGTATATGCTCTCCGAATTTCCGGCGAAATAATTCAATGAGCCTGTGCCGGTGATTGTTTTCATCTTCGCGCATACTTACAAATTCTTCAGCCTGGACCGGAAAATCTGCCCTTAATCCATCAGCTAAATCGTCATAAATGCGTGCGTCTTCCTCTTCCTGGGAAATCGCAAGAGCTAAAATCTCTTGTTCATTTAAACTGTCAAATGATCGCATAATTCACCGTTTTATTTTTATTCTCTGTGAAAAACAATTTCAATATTATTAAAAATGGAGCATTATCATAATTATTCTATGTCTTTGTACTAAAACAAAATTCTTTCTATTAAATTAGTTCACAAAATTATATATTTATAAAACTAAAAGCCTAAAAAAATATTATTTTTGAAATAGTTATGGATAATTTTTATCTACAGGCAGAAGGATAAAAAGATAGTAATTCTTAATTTGCCCTTATATAATTTAATTCAAGAAGATCGTTTCTTATTGCAATTTAATAGAGTCGAACTATTGTTTTACGATTAACTTTACAGTAGTTCATTCTTTGTGATAAGCTTTGATAAATATTTCCTCTAAAATATAATTTCCAATTATTTGCAAAAAGTTGTTCTATTAAACGCTCTCAATGGATTCCTGCAATTCTGCTTTCAAAGCATTGAGTTGGGTCTCGTTATAAGCATTTCTATTTTTTATGAGGAGTTCAAGAGCACTTTTGGTATTTGCCTCTTTATCTAAAAAATAAAAATAATCATTTAACAGTTTTAGTAAGGACGATATAAAAATTATTCTATCATTTGCGGGAGAAGTAACAAAATGAGTCCTTAATAGTGCTATCTCATTTACAGTTTTGTATTGCATAGAGATAGCTGTGGCAATGTTTTCAAGCCTTGGAATTTTTTTCAGTAGGTCGTTTCCTATTTGTGCCTGGGAAACAAAAAGCTCTTCTTCTTCATTAGTTAAAGTGGTTCCGGTTTGTCGTTTTTCAATTATCTCTTTCGGTATCCCAACACAGCCTATTTGTGATAATAAGCAGGAAATATCGATTTCCCAATTATCTGGTGTATGCATTCTGTTTAATAATTTTTTAGCAAGGTTTCTAATTAGAATGGACTTACTAAAAATATTTGAACTAATCATTGCTAAAATATCGATTAATATTTGTAAACTTCCCCTAAGTGTACTTCCTAAAAGTTCTTTTTCTGCAGTAATTAATTTATACTGCTCAATACTCTGCTTAATAGTACTTCCTAATATTTCTTGTTCACATGGTTTTGTCAGGAATCTAAATATGTTGCCTTCGTTTACGGCTTTAATAGCCATATTAAGCTCGGCATTTCCGGTTAAAAGTATTCTGACGGTATCCGGCCATACTTCTTTTACTTTATTAAGAAATCGTATTCCATTTACTTCGGGCATATTATAGTCGGATATTACAACTGCAATACCTTCGTTCTCTTTGAGGATTTGAAGTGCTTCTTTAGGTGATATGGCAGTGTATATTTGAAAAGACGTTCTTAAATTCCGCTTGTATGCGTTTAAGATATTTTCATCATCATCCACAAGTAAAACTTTTTCCATTTTTCTCCTCTATTGTTTATCGGTTGTTCTTTATATCGTTGCGTAAAATCAATTCTTTCCATTCGGGTAATCTATTTATTATCTTCTGGTCAAGGTCAACGATATTATCATTAAAGTCATTAAAGGTTAATAAATTTGCGGCATAAACAGCAGTGCTTAAATTAAAACTGGTATGAATACTAGGTTTGTTGTGAAAAGCTGCCGCTTCTATTATTTGGTTTGGAAGATTCCACAAAGTTAAAAGATATGCCCCGACTTCAGCATGAGACACTCCAAGCATATCATACTCAAGCGGGGACATTTTTTTGTTTTCCTTAGTCAATATTTTTTCGGCATATCCCCCATATTGAAGAAGAATAAATTTACCAATATCATGTAATAACCCGGCCGAATACCCCTCTTTTGACCGTGGGCCGCTGCTCGTTTCATTCAATAATATCAATTGTGTATTTCTTGCAACTTTAAAACTGTGCTCCCATAATTTTTTGAGGAAAGGTTTAAATGCAGGGTAAGCTTTATAATAACCATCAAAGTTCATATATAAAAGAAGAGACTTGATTGTATCTATTCCAAGAAAATTTACAGCATTACCTATATCAGCAATTTTGGCCGGTAACCCGAAAAATGCGGAATTTACTAATTGTAGTATTTTTGCGGAAATTACAATATCGCAGGAAATATATTCTACTACTTTATTGAATGAAATGTTCTCTGAATTTAAGGCAGATTCTATTTTCATGTAAAGATCAGGTATAGATGGAAGCTCTTTTATTCCATTAATTATTTTTTCAAGATTTTTATTATTTAGATAATTTTTTAAAAATAATGTTTTATTAATAGTATTTACTATGGTTTCCGAATTACAAGGTTTAGATAAAAACTCGTGAACATTTTTTACGGTTTTCAGCATAATTTCTTCGTCTGTGTGGCCGGAAAGAATTATTCTTATAACTTCAGGATATCTTTTTTGAACTATGTCTAATAATTCTGCTCCGGTCATAACCGGCATTCTCATATCCGAAATCACCGTTGAAATTGGTTTATTTTCCAATAAGTTTAATGCTTCTTCGCCGCTTCCTGCAAAATATAAATCAAATTCGTTTTTGTACGGATGCAGCATCCTGTTTAATCCGTCCAGGATATGTTTCTCATCATCAACAAAAATTATTCCCGGTTTACCCATTATTTGGACTTTCATTTTTTTTAATCGGAATTTTTATTGTGAATTGTGTACCGGTTCCGTATGTTGAATTCACCGCAATTGTACCGCCATGTTTATTAACAATAAGATCATGAACAATAGCTAACCCTTGCCCTGTTCCTTTTCCAACTTCTTTGGTTGTAAAAAACGGATCAAATATTTTGTGAATATTAGATTCTTTAATACCCATACCTGTGTCACTAACTGTGATTACGGCAAATTGATCTTCAAGTAATGTCTCAATTATAATTTTTCCTTTTTCAGAATTTCCTTGACCATGCTTCTCCTCTATAGAATGGGCTGAATTAATTATCATATTCAATATTACTTGGTTTAGCTCATTCTGAAGACAGTAAACTAAAGGCAAATGCCTGGAAAGATGTAACTCAAGGTCTGCAACGTATTTCCATTCATTTTTGGAAATTTCCACCGTAACTTCAATTCCCTTATTAATATCATTGTAAGTTTTTTCTTTAACTCCGGGATGAGCAAAATCTTTCATTGCTTTTACCAGGCTTGTTACTCTTCTGATTCCCGATTGAGTTTGATCTAAGGAAAGGGGTAATTCATTTATCAAATACTCAATGTCATACTGGGTTTTTAGCTGTTCAACTTTTTCTTTGAACTCAGAGGAAATTGACGGGCTGCTGGTATTAATTAGATCTTGAATTTCATTTAAATATTTGGATAAACTGGATACGGTGTCTCTGAGAAACTTTGTATTATCCCCTATGTACTGCATTGGAGTGTTTATCTCATGTGCTATACCGGCAGCAAGCATGCCAATTGATTCCAGCTTCTGGGAAATTGCTTTCCTGCCGTCAACCACCATTTTCTCGGTTACATCTTCAACTATCGCAATTAAATTTGTTATACTTTTTTGGTTATTCTTAATAGGTGAAACTACAATATTTTCCCAGTGAACCTTTCCTGATTTGCTGGTATCCTGAAATTTTTGTTCCCATGGTTTCCCGTTTTCCATACACTGCCAGAATAATTCAGGATTAAATTTAGGATTCTTATCCGGATTTAAAAAACCGGGAACTGTTCCAACAGCCTCATCGAACGAAAGTTCGGTTAGTTCAGTATATCGCAGGCTTACATATTCGATTACACATTTTTTACTCATAATTATTATTATTGTGGGGCTTTGGTTGACTGCATGCATAAGCGCTAGCAATTCATCTTCAGCCTCAAGACGGAATTTTTCAGAAAGATAATTGCTGAATGTATAGCTTAATATTTCACTCAATATAGTAAATAGGGGCATGTATTTATGAAGCCATATACCTTCTTTATTTTTACATTCAAATCCAACGAACCCTTTTAAGGATGCATCAATAAGAATAGGTATAATAATTATGTGAGATAATTCGTTTTTGTCTATATAGGTTAATTCTTCGGCGCCCATTTCGCTTTTAGTGTTTTCTTTAAAATCAAACACAATTTGATGTGCCTTAATGATAATGTGCCAGTGAGTAAAATTTCTAATGTCGAATTGAATCTCGCCTTCATTTGGGTTTAAATGATATTCTTCTTTTTTAGAGTACTCATTTTCGTTATTCTCATAATAATAAATATAACTTCTTTCAGACTGGAACATTACACTAAGTTCATTTAGAGCTAATGATAATGCAGATTTAAATTTCTCCACTCCATAACGTAAAAAAATAGTAGAAACTTTTGAAATGGTTTTTTCGAATGATAATATTTCCGTTATTTTCAATTCATTTTCTTTGAATTTCGTTATATCTCTGGAGATTCCAAAGGTCCCGATAATTTTTCCTTCATAATTATAGAAAGGCATTTTTGATGTTGATACCCAGGTAGTATTGCCGTTGAGCCAAACTTCTTTCTCTTCTTTATGTATTAACGGTTTCCCTGTTGTTATTATTTCTTGTTCATTTTCAAATGCCTCGTTTGCGTAAACTGGCTGATAATAATCGAAATCAGTTTTACCAATCATTTCATCGGTTGTTGTTTCAAATCGATTAGCGAGCGTTGTACTTACTTTTGTAAACCGGCTTTTAATATCTTTAAAGTAGATTATATCGAAACTGTTCTCAAGTAGAGATTTTAAATAATATTCATCGGTTGAAATATTGTTTTGATTTTCTGATACATCGGAAAAATCTGTTTTTACCTTATTAACTTTTTTTGCATAACTCATTATTTCAACTTTTGATATTAATTTTACAAATTTAATAAAATATTGCTTTTCTGTTGCATATAATTAAATATTGGTTGTTTCTACTACATCTATCTGGTAATCGTTCCATTGTACTAATAAATTGTCTATTTATTTCTTTAGTTTGGAAGGAAATATTAACAAACTTCTTAATGCCGGACAGGAATGAACGCAGGTTTTTAATCTTGGAATTCGTAAATTCAAATTTCCCGTAATTGTGGGCGTGGTTTTTATTTTTAAAATATACCCTTATCGGAATAGACTTAATCAATTTAGTAACTGAACTTTTATCCATATACAACCCTGTTTATAAGATGAATAATACACATTCAATAAGAGTCACATTATTATTCATCATATTATCGAAAGAAATTTAATTTTTTTGAATTGTTAGTTACATTTAAGAATAGATTTTTTGAACCGTTGAGCCGCTTAATATGAAGCTTAGGGCTAATTATATTTTAAATAATAATACTATTAAAATGGTTAAAATTGAAAGTTTCGAAGAGTTATCATTATGTAAATTATTAAACAATTCTAGGTTTAAATTGATTTTCTATGGAAGAATTTCTTGTTAGCGCTCCTTAATATTTCTAAAATAGGTGAAAATATTCATTTATGGCTCCTTTAATTGCAATTCTTTTTAACGTTTTAAATGCATCAGAGTTGAATAAACAGCCTGTTGCTCCTAAATTTTATTTTTAATAAGGGATAGGAGGATTTTTAATGAAGAAAAAATTAGATAAAGCTATATTAAGAAAAGAAAATCTTGTTTTCGAACCGCTTTCGAAAAACAGGTGGAAAGATTTTGAATTATTATTAGGTGAAAGAGGGGCATGCGGTGGATGCTGGTGTATGTCCTGGAGGCTTAACCGGGCTCAATTTGAAAAACAAAAGGGAAAAGCTAATAAAGATGCGATGAATAGGCTTGTCAATACCGGCGAATTACCCGGCATTCTTGCTTATTATGATAACAAACCTGCTGCTTGGTGTTCAGTTGCACCAAGAGAAAAATTTGTGCGATTAGATAAATCAAAAGTATTAAAAAAAATTGACGACAATCCGGTTTGGTCGGTTAGCTGTATTTTTATTGCCAAAGAATTCAGAAGGCAGGGTTTATCAACGGTATTGCTTAAAGCTGTAATTAAATTTTGTAAATCACAAGGGGCAAAGATTATTGAGGCTTATCCGCAGGAACCATATAGTAGAGATATTCCCGCAGCATTTGTGTGGACGGGCATTCCCTCGTCCTTCAAAAAAGCCGGGTTTAAGGTTGTTGCAAGAAGATCAAAAACGAGGCCTATTATGAGATATTATTTAGAGTTTAATTAACGTAAATCTTATGATATTTATCTTTTTAAAATTATAATTTCTTTATATCTCAATAATTAAATACCCTTACATTATAAATAAAAGACAACAAGAAGTATCTTCCAAGAACGTTTGTTCTAACATCTTCAGTATATGTATCGGTAACATTATGTTGTATACTTACATTTTGATTTAAAATATCATTTGCAGTAATTCTAAGTTCGCCATTATCATTCTTTAAAAATTTTACTCCCATACTCATATTCCAGATCAAAGTATTTTTCCTGATAGGACTTGATACATCGCTGTTATATTGATCGGTTAATTCATTTTGGAGTACAATTCCTTCCCAAAAACGCCAATAAAAGTTAAATGCTGAGTTTTGTGTGTAATAATTACTATTTGTACCCATAGTAGTAGTGTTAGTTACATGGTTATAACTGTTCGAGGTTGATAAAGTGAAATCAACTTTATCACTAACGTTGCTTCCTAAAACAAATCCTAAAATATAAGTCCCCGAATTTGCATAATTTGTTAAATTATCTATTATACCTGGTGTCCGGGAATACATAACGTTAACATTTAAATTCAGATTTGATTTTAAGAAATTCACTGGAAATCCATAGGTTAAATATGAATTAAATTTAATATAGCCATTAAGATTTTCAGGTATAGACAATTTCGTGCCTGGATTTAAAATTATATTATCAAAAGTAGTATCTCTAAAGGCAATTATTGTTTTATTACCTATATAATTTTGTATTGCAGTTGCATTAAAAAATACAAAAAACGCATTTGAATGATCGGTATTTGTTTGAATATATCTAAGTGTAAGGGATTGTTTGTAATCCTGGCTTAATCCGGGGTTACCAATTGTTAATTGAGTAGTGTTTGAATTGTTTAATACATTTTGCAATTGAGTTATACTCGGATCATCATTAGTGGTTGTGTATGATATGCGGAGGTTATTATTCCTTGAAACAAAATAGCGAAGAAAAAATGAGGGAAGCACTGAGTTGAATGTATGTTGCATCATCCCCAATGCGGGGTATGTTTGTTCATCTTCCAGCTGAGCCATATTATAATTAAGATTTAAGGCGAATGATACAGCGTCTTCCCTAAAACGATAACCGGCTCCTACGCTTTGGGATTTGTAGATTTTTTTATAAACATTACTTAAAGAATCCAGTAGATTATTGCTTTGGTCCAGAATGTTATAAGTTCTCTGATTGCTATTATCCTCTGAATAATAGATTTTCGAATTAAGTTGTAATAAACTTAAGGAATTTATAGGCTCAGTATAAACAAGATTTGCGGAAGAACTATATCCGTGCTCCGATAAATTCGAAATTTGATTAGCAGTATCTGAAGTTTCACCATTTTGGTAATAAATGTTTTCTGCATTAAGAGTGTTACTGCCGGAATTTGAAGTAAAAGTTCCGTTTAGCAAAAGAGAGAGTGTCCTTCCTGCAGTTTCAAATTTATGTCGAAGCAATAAATTATTTGAAGAATTAACTGCAGTAAGGTTTGAATTATATACGTTGTAAGAAGTATTTAATGTATCATCTCCGGATTCTGAAGTACCGGAAACTTTGCTTAAACCATCATTTAGCTGGTTGGAATAAGTTGGAGTAAATAGTATTGAATTTGAAGAATCTATTTGATAATTGAGCCGAATGTTAAAACGATTATTGGTATTATTAGTAAAAGCGGAATTAGTCGCATTATAATTCTGTTCATTTGCAGCGGATAAAAAATAATTCCGGTCGTCAATCGATTCGGCATCATTACTTGTATAATTGTAAAAATAACTTCCTGTTAAATCGACCTTATCCCCCCATTTATTTGAATAATTAAGCCCAATTGCTTTTGTTGTTGTTAATCCTGTAGATTGATTTACAAGGAAATTGGAAATGCTGGGAGGTCCACCCATCCCTCCGCCTCCATAATTACTCGTATTGCCGCCGGGATTACCGCCCAGCCCGCTTCCACCGCCACCTCCCGGTCTGTTGAACGATCTTCCCGATCCGGACATTACACCGAGTAAGTCGGCAGTAGAAAAATTTTGTACATTTATATTATTTATTTGTGAAATAATTGAAATTCTCTGGTTATCATTAAAGAAGTTAATATTTCCACCTGCTGTATATCTTCCATCATCGCCATAGCCGCCTGAAAATCTTCCAAAAGTATTTGGTTTGTCTTTCATTTTTGTAACTATATTTATTGTTTTGTTGGTATTTCCATCATCAAATCCAGTAAATTGAGATTGGTCGCTTAGCTGGTCATATACTTGAATTTTATCAATTACCTCAGCCGGAAGATTCTGCAAAGCCGTATTAGGATCGCCAAAAAATGGTTTCCCATCAACTAAAACTTGTGTCACATTTTCTCCTTGGGCCTGTACTACACCATTCTGTACAACTATTCCAGGCATCTTTGTAAGCAAATCCTGGGCAAGTGCGTCTCTGTTGGTTCTATAAGCGCCTGCGTTGTACTCCGAAGTATCATGTTTAAGTACAATTAGTGTAGGGTTAGCCGTTACTTCTACAACGCCAAGCTTTACACCTTGAGGATTAAGATATAAAATGCCATAATCGAGATGGTTGTCCTTTATTTGGATATCTTTTTGATAATCACTATATCCCACATAAGTAATTTTCAGAATATATTTCCCCGGCTTTATTCCATCAATGTAAAATCGTCCTTTATTATCTGATGCCACACCGGCTGATTTTAAATCTGGTTGATGGATGAGTAGAATATTTGCACCCTCTAAAACTTTTTTGTTAGATACATCCTCAATAATCCCCTTAATTGAATAAGTTTGCGGAAATAAGTTAATGTAAGAAAATAATATAATAATAAGTATGGAGCTTTTCGTCATGCAGATTTATAATAATTTTTATCTTTTCTTTTAGTCAATGTAGTACCAATAAAGGTTTAAATAAACTAAAGGATATATAATAATTGTTTGAGATAATCAAATTATTATAATATGCTTTAATTCATCATCGTAGAAAGTTTAAATTTTAACTTTGATTGATTTTCGAAAGGTAATTTAAAGATCAAAACGAAGCCCATAATTTTTTGATTTAATTGAATATAATGAGACATATAATTATATTTAAAGCTGAATTTTTTGAGTAACCTATCCTCCATGAATGAAAATGTGCCATTTTTTTAAAAAACCTGCTATTTTTGATTTGCATTTTTATTGGAATAAAAATATATTTGTTGCTCGTTTATAAAACCGGGCGGACGCCGGAGTTGGAGAGCCGGGGCGGACTGTAAATCCGTTGGCTGACGCCTTTGGGGGTTCGAATCCCTCGCCGCCCACAGCTTTTGTTTTTTTGGAGTACTTGTAAGGGAATATTATTAAAGTTAAAAATTAGTTCCCTTATTTTTTTTGTGCTTTCCAAATTAATAAGATGAATGTTTTTATAAGTATATCTTCCTTCAAAAAGCTTGGAAGTGCAAATTGAAGTTGTTAGTTACTAGTAAATAAATTACAAAGCTAATTTACTTCGGGTTCTTATACATGACGAAAAGTTTAACTTAATAAGTTAAAAGGCAGAACCATTATGCGGGAGTAACTCAGTTGGCTAGAGTCACAGCCTTCCAAGCTGTTGGTCGCGGGTTCGAGTCCCGTCTCCCGCTCAGCAAAATTGAAATTTTGCTGACGTAGCTCAGTTGGTAGAGCACATCCTTGGTAAGGATGAGGTCACCGGTTCAATCCCGGTCGTCAGCTCTATAAGAATTAAGATTATTGTAGTAGTTGAAAAAATTGTTCATCTGTTAAAGAGGATGGGCAGTTCCTGTTTAACCGGGATGTTCAGCCTGCAAAACTTAGATTGTTGAAATAAATAACATTTTATAACATCCTTATAAGGATGGAATGATTCCGGGCAGCATCGGGATTATATGCTCAACTTAATGGAACATTACAATGAGAGAAATAATTACATTAGAATGCACAGAGTGTAAAAGAAGAAATTACACTACAACAAAGAATAAACGGCTTCATCCTAACCGGTCAGAGTTTAAAAAATATTGCCGTTGGGATAAAAAGTATACTATTCATAAAGAGACTAAATAATCTTAAGTTACGTCAGTAGCTCAATTGGCTAGAGCAGCGGTCTCCAAAACCGCAGGTTGGGGGTTCGAGTCCCTCCTGACGTGCGGTCTTAATTTAT
>Ga0326727_10023633_pt1 | contig 11708 bp, 7 predicted proteins | sample MB2enrmetagenome_FD_207643 | JGI IMG/M metagenome (GOLD analysis project Ga0326727, IMG submission 207643) | Lab enriched peat soil microbial communities from McLean, Ithaca, NY, United States - MB29MY | ecosystem: Environmental > Terrestrial > Soil > Wetlands > Peat | place: USA: New York... | reverse complement strand
TCTTTGTAGACATTTTCAGGATCAGGTTTAAATCCGTTCTCATGAAAATCTCCACCGTCCTGCATGGCTGCATCAAGTGATGATAGCCTTTTTGTCGTTAAAAAGAGGAAGAGTTGAAAAACTCAAGTAACTCTAACTCGACAAGCCTTTCCAAAAATGCAAGTCTATGGACATAAATCAATCGCGAAAACATGATAATCCGGGGTTTCGCTGATCACTATCGAGGAAGGTCCCGTGCCAACATTCCAGTTCAATCCCCAGCTCTTCCCGGACAATCCCGGCGTCTATCTCATGAAGGACGGGCAGGGTAAGATAGTCTACGTTGGCAAGGCGAAGTCCCTACGCAAACGCCTTTCCCAGTACTTCCAAGGGCTCGATTCCCGGGAGAAGGTGAAGTATCTCGTCGAAACCGTCCAGGACATCGAGACCATCCCGACCAACACGGAGCCCGATGCCCTACTCTTGGAAAACGAGCTCATCAAGCTGCACCAACCCCAGTTCAACACCCTGCTGAAGGACGACAAGTCGTTTCCCTTCATCATGATCACGTGCGAGGATTTCTATCCCCGGGTCCAGATCATACGGGGCGTGGAACAATACTCGCCCAAGAACCTGTTCTTCGGGCCTTACACGGATAAGGGATCGGTGGTCCAGATCCTGAAGGCCATTCGCCCGATCTTCCCGTATTGTTCCCATACCAGCCCGTTGCCCGATAAAAAGTGCCGGCCGTGCTTGTATTATCACATGAACCAGTGCCCGGCGCCCTGCCGGTTTCCGGGCGACGAGGAGTTTCAAGCGACCTACCGGTCCACGATCAAGAACCTCGTGCTTTTCATCCGCGGGAATTACTCAGAGATCAAGGCTCGGCTTCAAGCCGAAATGGACGAGCAATCGGTCGCGCAGAATTACGAGCGGGCCGCCGTGGTCAGGGACAGGCTCGTCGCGCTAGGGAAAATGTTCAGGCCGCAATCCGTCATCAACGTTGATTACGGGAACATGGACGTCATCACCCAGGCAAAAAATGACGACGAGATGCTCGTCATGGTGCTGGAGGTCCGGGATGGCCGCCTCATCGGGAAGATCCCGTTCATCTACGACATCAAGACGACCATCACCCCCGACGAGGAGTTGCTCGGCAATTTCTTGGTCTCGTATTACAACAAGGACAAGCAATTTTTCCCGGATCAGATCGTCTTGAACAAGCCTGTCGACGATCTGGAGTCCGTCCAAACTGCGATCGCTACCAATTCCAAGGGCCAAATCAAGGCAACGATCTTAGCCGGGAAGGATTCGTCTTATGCAAGCTTGCTCGACATCGGCCGGAAAAACGCGTTCTACCTGCTGCACAAGCGGAAGTTGAACAGGGACCTGGCCACGTTCGACCATCAGGATGCCCTGAAGGACTTGGCCGGGGTACTGAACCTCGATCGCATCCCGGTCGTGGTGGAAGGCTATGATATCTCCAATATCCAAGGCAAATTTGCGACGGCATCCAAGGTCTGCTTCAAGGATGGCAAGCCACTCAAGAGTGGCTATAGACATTTTCGCATCAAGTCAGGGGACACGCCCGACGATTTTCGCATGATGAACGAGGTCATTTCGCGGAGATTTGCCAAGGTGGCCAATGGAGAAGAAGACCCCCCCGATCTCGTCATCATCGACGGCGGTAGGGGGCAGCTCAACACAGCACTAGACGCGATCCACTCGCTCTCCCTCGATATCCCCATGATCGGCTTAGCCAAGCGGGAGGAGGAGATCTACAGCCCTGACTTGGACGAACCTATCAGTCTGCCCAAGGATACCAAGGCCCTCCAGTTCCTGCAAAGCGTGCGCGACGAGAGCCACCGCTTTGCATTGAAGTACCACCACCAAGTCAAGGCGCGCGAGGTCGACGAACTGGTCAACGCCCTCGGGGAGATCGAAGGTATTGGTAAAACTCGTGCCGATATGCTACGGGTCGCGTTCAAGACGCTGGATGCCGTCAAGGACGCCGAGCTCAACGAGCTTGAAGCGGTCCTCCGATCCAAAAAAGTAGCAAAAGCAGTTCACGAACACTTCCATGGAACGGAAGAAACGTGATCACGGCTCGAATTTTTTCACGAGACCCAGCTGGTCCAAGAGCAGGAACGGGATGTCGCGGGGCTGGAGCCGGTTTAAGGCTCCGGTAGAGCACGCGGCTTCGGTGAACTTTCTGGTGCCATCCGGGCGTATCCCCGGCCCCCACATCACCACGGGCGCGAGATCGAACAGGGGCTGGCCCGAGACGGGAAGCGTGGACCATCCGGTCGTGATGGTTAAGGCCGCAACTCGCTGGCCAGAATCGAGCAGCGTCGCGACGAGATCTCCATCGATCCTTTCCAATACCTCGATACAACCCGCCCAATCGTGTTGCCGGGCGCATTCACCAGCAGCTGTCACGTGCACGAGGAGGAACGGGTATGAATCGATCGCATCGATCACCGTGCGGCCAATGCCGGCAAAATCGGAAAGATCGGAGGGATCTAGCCGGTCTAGACCAGCCGCTTCGAGGACGGGACCAACATCACTGGCATCGCTTGCAAACGCCCCCCGGGTGTTGAATTCACCTGAAAAAGACCACGGGCCGCTTTGATCCGCAGGGCTTCCTGCGTACGCGGCGATGAGCCCCGGCAGAGCCACGGTGCTTGGCCCGGCGAACAAGTCAACCATTCCTGACGCCCCTTCACTCGTGATTCTGTGGATGCTGGGCAGAGATGCAATCTCGAGGGGCGTGCTACCATCAATGCTCGCAATTGGCCTCGTCGAGACCCCGCCAAGGACGAGGAGGATGGAACCGCGTTGTTCGCTCATCGCCATGGTCATCACGTCTTGTCAAGATTCGGGGTTTTAATATCTCTACAAAGAACACAAAAAAAAAAGGGAGGTGGCCTAGAGCTCGCCAGACTTGAGTTTCTGGATGAGGGCTTCCTTCTTGGCCTTTTCCTTTTCGAGGTCTTCTACGAATTTTTGGACTTGAGTAATATCTCGAGTCCATTCGTCGCCGAGGCTCTTGAACGCTTCGAGGGCTTGCTTCGCTAACTCCACGGCTTTGAAGATCTTCTTGTCCTGCTGGTACCTCTTTGCCTCGTCGAGCAACGCGTACGCCTGCTCGGATGTCGTTTTTTCCTCGAATTCTTCCCGGACGGTGGATATCTTGGCGGCATCCTCTTTCACCTTCTCGAGCAGGCCACGGACCATTGTGGCTTCTTTTTCCCATCCAAGATCATCGAAGAGTTGTATTGCCTGCTCGTAGTATGCCACGGCCTCGTCGGGCTTCTTGTTTCGAAGAAATTTCTCGGCCTCGTCGATCTGGGCGTAGGCAAATCTCGTCCGCTCCGATTCTTCCTCCTTGACCCCGCGGGCCTTCTCGTCCTCGATTTCCTGTCCGATTTTCCGGATCTGCTCTAAAGTTGCTTCTCGTTCGCCACTCCACCCGAGACCTTCAAACGTGGCTGCCGCCTCGGTGAACGTGGCCATGGCTGCATCGCGCTGCCCTTCCTTCCATTCCGCGTTGCCACGATCGAGCAAGGCATAAGCAACATCGCTTGTTTCTTTCTCCCTTTGCTTTTTTGCCAACGTGAGGGCAGTTCCTGCTACTTTTGCTGACGTGCGGGCCGTTTCTGCTTTTTCCGCCGACGTGCGGGCCGTTTCCGCAGCTTCGGCCTCTGCCTTCGAAGCCGCTACGCGCTTGGCCCGGCGGGCTGTGATCGCCTTCTGGTTAGCCTCGGTCGCGAGTATCATATCTCGTATGTCATTGATCTGCGAAGCCCAGTTGAGCTGGGTCGCGAGCTCGAGGGCCTGCTTGTATCCTTCGATTGCCTCCGTGAAGAGCCGCTTGGAGGCATAATCTTGCGCGCTGGCGAGGACCGCGTAAAATTCTTCCTCGGTTTGCTTCTGGATCAATCGCTTGTTTTGCTTGTCCTCTTGCTCGCCCTTGGCTTCAGCTTCTGCCTGCTCGGAAACCTCTTCCATGGTCTCCGAGAGGGTTTCAACGCCTCGCGTGAATTGGCCCGAATCGTCGATAGCCCGTTCCTTCTTCTGCAGGCTCAGTTCCAACGAGGCCCGCTTCTCGCGGATCATCCGGATCGTGTCGGAAACGCTCTCCGCCTCGTTTGCCCAGCCCTGCTCGATCATAAGCGCCTTTGCCTTCTCGTATTCCTGCTCTGCCTTGAGCCACTCGTTCTTCTTGTATGCCAGCATGGCTTGATCGAGTACGGCGTCGATGGCGGCCCGCGTCGAGGCAGCTGCTTTCTTCTTCGAATCGAGCTTGGCTCTTACCTTAATGTCCCGCTGGAGCCGCTTCAATGCTTGGGCCTGCTCCTGATCGAGGGCATTCTGTGTCGCTTCTTTTTCTGCATCGATCTTCTGCACGAGATGGGCTTCGATATTCTCTTTCTCAGCCAGGAAGTCCTGCTCCTTTTTCTTGATGATTTCGATCGATTCCTCGATCTTGGCGGCCTCGTCGAGCCAGTTGATCTCCTTGAACAGGCCAAGGGCCTTTCGATAGAGGCGGATGACCTCGAGGTACTCGTTTTCCTTGACGATCTGGCCGCCGATGACCGTTGATTTCTTCTCGAATGCCTCGAGAACCTTGCCCGCTTCCGCGAGTGCCGAGAAGGCGACGTCCCGCTTCTCCTGCAGCTCAATCTTCTTCCTGATGGCTGCCTCGACATCGGTACCCTGTCCTTTGGCGCGCTTGGCTGCACCGGCAGGGGATGTCAAGGGTTCTTTCGCTTCGGCCACGCTCTTCGAGCTCTTGGCAAGTTTTTTCGTGAGCTCCTGAAGGCCGGCATCGCGTTCCTTCTTCACCTTGATGATCGTGTCCTTGACACTATCGGCTTCGTCGTTCCAGCCGATGGACTGGAACATGTTCGCCGCTTCCTCATAGGTCCCCAACGCGAGGGCATACCTTTCCTTCTTGGCTTCCAAGCTGGTGAAGTTCATGCCACCGGCGTCCTTCAGGGCAGCGTTGGCCTTGTCCAGCACGGCAAATGCCTCGGCAAGGGTCTGGTCCTCCTTCTCCTTTTTCTCCTTGGCGGCCCTGAATTTCTCTGCGTCCTTCTGACGGGCGGCATCGGTAGCGGCACGCGCCGCCGTGAACTCCTTTTCCTTGAGATCGAGCCGCTTTTGCTCCTCGGACGCGGTCTTCCTCTTGGCAATCGCCTTTTGATTGAACGCGACTTCTTCGGCTTGGACCGTCTGGATGGCATCCACGACGATCGCGATCTCCCGTGTGGCATTGATCTGCTTGAGCTTGGCAAGAGCTTTGTTATACAGGGCTACCGAATCACCATACTTGTGGGTTTTTTGCGCCTCCGATGCTTGGCCCATGAGATCGAGAGCCTCGTCGTAGAGTTGTGTCTCTTTTTGCTTCTTTTCCTGTAAGAACGTCTTTTTCTTGGTTTGTGATTGTAATTTCTTCTCGGTCTCCCGCGCCTCGAATACCAAGTCCTTGAGCCGCTGCACTTGGTCGGTCCATTTCAATTCCTCGGCCGCGGGAATGAGGCTCATGTAAATCTTGACTGCGTCGTCGAAATTGTTCTCCTTGAGGAGTGTCTCGGCGCGGTCTATCTCGTCAAAAAATTCCTGTTCTTTTTCCTCGGTGATCTTCTTCCGGCGGAGATAATCGACCATGCGGTCCTTCTCCTCTGGTTCACTCTCCCGGCCCGTCTCGTCAACCGGCGCGGGTTCGGTGCCGTCATTTCTTTCGGCATCCTCCCCGGCCGCCATCTCCTCGGACTCTTCCTTGGATCCGTCCGCAGGCGTTTCAGAGTCCTCGGCCGGGGCTTCTTCGTCGATATATTCCTCGACCGGGAGATCTTGGTTTACCTGCTCCTCGTCGAGGCCGTCTTGCTGGTCCCCGGTATCATCGTCCTTCTCGGGCATCTTGTCTCACGATAGGTTGGTTTCGATCCTTTGCTGGTGGTTAGTCCACGCGTAGGTAGATAATCTTGATCCAATGCGGGTCCTTGTCCGGGATATCCGATTGATCACGGTGCGGGTGGCTGGCTTTAAATTCCGCCCCTTGGGCGACAAGAACCGGACTACGATTGTTTTATCCTTCCTCGGCGACACGATCCTATTATGGACGAGACAACCTACCGCGACGATTGTCCCTGCCCGAAACGCAAGTGCGAGCGCCACGGCCACTGCGACGAGTGCCGAGCGTATCACGGGAGAAAGGGAAAGCTGCCACGGTGCGAACGCGGCTCGAAGGACACCCCCGGTTCCTGATGGCCGCAAGTTTTTTCGAAGCTTCGGGCAAAATCGCCCGGGCTGGCGCGGTTAGCCGAATCAAGCACCGACAGGCATCATCCTTGTCTTTGTTTCTCAAGGTTCATGATCGTCGTCACGCTGGATACCGTGGACACCACGTACGGAACGATGAATGTCAGACCGATCTGAAACAGGGTAGAGGCATCGACCTGCCCGCTCAGGATAGCGCCGCCGTGGTTGATGAACGTTAAAATTATCCCTACAATAGCTGCGGCAATCAGCGCACGGCGCACGATCGGCCGCGAAAAACACAGGGCAATCCAATGTTTTCGAGACATGATAGCATCCGACGCATGGAGTTCTTGATGAAAAAGTAAGAAGCCTGAATCAAATGAAAATATCGGAACGGTGGCATTAAATTGTCCAAGTTTGTTCGAATATAATCGAAATGTTGATTAATTCTGCAAGGTGACTTGATAGATGCCTGAAGATGCTTCAAACGCCACGGAACGCAAGCAGGAGCGGCTCGCGCTCCTTCACTTCGGCGCGAGGTTGCTGCCAGCAATCGTGCGCGAGCCCGAGCGCGTCCGGGTTTTTCCAAGCTTGGCCGCAACGGGATTGAAACGCTTGCCATCGATGCTTGGTAGCGCGCTTGGTAGGAAACGTGTGGTGCTCGCTACACCGCCGGAGCCAGATCCCAGCCGTCGCTACCCGCCCCCTGGTGCCGTCCCAGACCCCGCCAATCCCTACCCCGGACGAGACCCTTGGACATGGCAACCGGGGGAAGAAAGTTATGAAGACCGCCAAGCCCGGTTTCTCGAAATATGCGCTGCCCGGGATCCAGATGGCCTACTCGGCGGCGCGGCCCGCGCCTGCCTTCAGGTGGAAGGCCTCGTCTCCAGCGAGATAATCGCCAAGTACGTGAACAGGTTGGATGGGAGGCTCGATTGTGCCGATTTTTTCGCGATTCATATGATCCACGCCCTATACATCAACGAGCGGACCCCTTTTCTTGACACGGATCAGGCGACGGCATTAAAACAAGCCCTGTTGAGGTTCAAGTACTGGCTCGACGAGCCAGGGGACCACGACATGATCTTCTTCACGGAAAACCACCAAGTCCTGTTCCACACGGTCGAGTTCCTCGCGGGCCAGCTCTTCCCGGCCGAGATCTTCACGAACAATGGCATGACAGGAAGTTGGCACCAAGCCCGCGCGCGCGGCCCTATCTTGGAATGGATGAAACGCCGGGCCAAGTGGGGCTACTCGGAATGGGCATCAAGTGAATATTTCGCCGAGGACTTGGAAGCACTAGTGCTCTTGGCAGAGTTTTCCGATAATGCAGAGATTACTGAAAAGGCAATGATCTCTGTTGACATTTTGCTGCTGCACGTCGCTTGTGACCTTTTTCACGGGTATTTTGCCTCGACGCACGGCAGGGCTTATGAGAAGGAGATCCTGACCGGCTGGGAGTTCGACATGGCCCCCGCCGTGAAGCTCGTCTGGGGCACCGGAACCTACGGCAGGGAAGGCGTCATGACGGCTCTATCCTTGGCAGCATCAACGCGGTACCGACCCCCCGACGCAATCCTGCGGCTCGGGGTCGAGGAACCGGCCACGTTCGAGAGCCACGAGCGGTCGGGCATCCTCTTCGCGGACGCGGAACAGTTCGGGCTGTCCTACGACCGGATCGGCGATGCACCGGCATTCTGGGGGATGGGAGCCTTCACGAACCGGCCCGTGCTCGACCTCTTCGTGCGGGCCGCCGACCGCTGGAGCCTGTGGAATACACCGTTCTTCGACGTGGCAAAAGATGTTCACCAGCTCATTCCTCGTCGGGGCAACCTTGGCACCCGGTTCTCGGGCTTCGACTTGGAACCCGACCGCATCCTACTCGACCAAGTAAATAAGGTCACTTTTCGGACACCGGACTACATGCTCAGCACGGCTCAATGCTACCACCCGGGCGGCCGCGGGAACCAGCACCATATCTGGCAGGCGACCTTGTCGCCCGATGCCATTGCCTTCACGACTAACCCGGGCTCGCTCGACTATGCGGAATGGGGTGCCGAGGGGGATACTGGCAACTTCGCCGTTGGGGCGTCGGGTGCATCAGGCGCCACGATCCCCTCCCGCCGTACGCCCACGTACTGGGCAGGACAGAACCGGTTCCCTAAAGCAGTGCAGCACCGGAACTTGGCCATTATCCTGTATCACGTGGACCCGCGCCGTGCCATCGGGGAACGAGCAGTGCATCCATTCACGCATGCGTTCTTTCCGAAATGGGCTTTCAATGAGGTGGAGGAGAAGGATGGATGGGTGTTTGGACGGGCCCGCAGCGGATACATTGCCCTGTGGTCTGCCGTTCCTGCCGCGTGGGAGAACCCGGACGATACATTCTGTCACGATCTCGTCGCTAAAGGTACTTGCAACGCGTGGATCTGCATGCTCGGGAATGAGAAGGAGCACAGCTCGTTCGAAGAATTCAAGAAGGATGTTGTGCTGGCACGTAAAACGTGCGATCTCGACACCTTGAGCGTCTCGTTCGACGTGCCGCAACTAGGTGCGGTAGAGGTCGCGTGGCGTAGCCCTCTCAGGATCAATGGTCACGCCGTGACTGTACGTGGGTACCCGCGTCTGTCAAATCAGTTCTGTGAATCTTCTTTCGGTTCGGGGCAGTACCGTGTCGAGGACGAACAGGCTAGCTTCGTGCTGGACTTCGACGCCATGACCCGGGACACGACCGGTTAGCTGTCGGGCAGGATTATAAACACTCGTTCTGAGTAGAGCGTGGTAATGCTCGGTGATAGAAATGGATGCAGAGCCAGAATTGACAAAACAATCACAACTACTTATTTTAAATTTTTAGGGAGGAAACAATGACATAAAAGAAGAGTGCCCGACGTGCGCCAGAAACATCGTGATGTCGTGCATAGCAAGGTTGATTCACTGTGAAAATAAGTTACAACATTTTCAATTTTTCTCGAATTATATTGATCCGTTCGGCAATAGTGTCAAGCTCGTTCTTGAACCCGACGAGGCGCGCTTGGTACTGAGCTTCATTCATTGCCCCCTTGTCAAGCTCGGATCGTGCGTCTTTTTTGGCGCGCTCGATCGAATACCGCTTGCCCTCCAGCGCGATCAGCGATTGGTACAACCCGTCCTTGGTTTCGGGCAGCGTGGAAATGTCCACCTCCGACCCGAGGGGCACCACCTTGGCTTTCTTTGCAGGACTTGCCGCGGGCTTGCTTCCCGCCGCGGTGGAGGTTTTCTCTTCCCAGGGCATAGCGGGGGTGGGCCGGGTTGCAGCTTGGTTCGTTGCCGTGGCATCCTGTTGGAAGAACGGGAAACCCTTCTTTTCATAACCTGCAGGCTTCTCTGGCTTCTTGCTTTGCAGGGCGCCCATAAAATTACTCATGGAATTGCGTTGTTCCGCGGCCGGTTTGGCCTTCGGTTCCGCGGGTTCAGCACCCTTAGGCCGGGACTTCGTGGGAGGCACCGCGCTGGTGAAGGGGAAGGGCAGGGATGACTTGTCCTGCGGGGCAATCTCTTCGCCGGTGGTGCCTTTCTCGGGAAAGAGGGTTGCCATCGAAGAGGGGGGCTTGAATTCGTCCTCGTCAGGTTCCTCATCCGCGGTCCGGGGTTGGACCTTCACTGGCGAGGCACGCGTTTTCACCGGGGCGATCTTCGCCGGAGTGAGGGCCCTAGTTGATTGATCATTGGCTTGACCTGCCATCGGCTCTTCTTCCAGCGGCGCGGTCAGCAGCTTGTCGAGCTCGTCCTCGTTCCACGTTCCTTGATCGTCGAGCATGGACGATATCTTCGTGAGCTTGGTCGGGTCGATCGCCGCTCCCTCTCCAACGCCTTCCAATGGCGTGACGATCTCGGCACCGATATCATCCGGGCTTGGTGGGCCGGGCGTGATGAAACCCTCATCGATATCTTCCGGACCGGGCGAACCGGGCGTGATGAACCCCGACTCGTCCACCTCGAACCCAGCGGGCAGCTGGGTTTCGGATTCGACGGCGTCGATCTGCTGCTTGACATCACGGGCGAGTTGCTCCATGATCGCCTCGTTTTGATCGGCTTTCGCGATTGGACCTTTGCGGGCGGGAGCCGGCGCAACTTCTGCCTCGATATTTACCTCGTCAAGGTCAGGAACATTGATTTTCACGGGTTTTGGCACGAAAACGCCCTTACCCGCCGGTTTCTTGACCTGCGTGCTGCCGGCCGCCGGTGTCGCGAGAGCTGCAGGTTCTTGGTCTTCGGCGGGCTCGATCGCGGGCATGGACGGGAGTTTTGGCTTGGCCGGCGGGGGTAACTTTGTTGATCTCCTGACAGGGATCGGGGGCGGGATAGGCTTAACTGGAGGCCGCACTATCTGCCCGGCACCGGGTCGCGGCCCCGTGCCGGCCGGGCTACTAACGACCGGCTTCATGATCTTGGCCGGTTTCACCTGAAGCTTGAGCCGGTGCTCGTCAACAAGGACCTTGAGAGGTTGCGGGGCGGTGTTCTCGTCGATCTTTCCCTCTACGGAGACATCGATGGCCTGGCCCTCGTGAACGGCGAGGCTTTCCGCACCTGCTGCCTTCGCACCACGAGCAGCGACCCTGACCGGCGGGCGCTTGAACACTGGCTTGAGCCTCGGGACGGCTCGCGGTTTCGATTCCGGTAGTGGTTCGATTTCGGGCCCGGCTTCGTCGGGACCAACAGCAAGAATGACCGATGGTTCTGGCTCGAGTTCCTCGGCCTCGCTTGGCGCCCGGGGGGAAATGTCTTGCACCGGAAGCATTGTGACTGGGCGAATCGATGGCTTCGCAGGCTTCTGGACGTTCAGGGGAGACTTGGGAAGGGATGGCTTCACGGGCGCTCTTTTCCCGCTTTTCGGGGAGAGGTAGGTTCCCAGGTGCGCGATTAGTTGCTGGAAACCGCCGACGAGTTCCTTTACTTCCTTGAACCAGAAGGCGTACACGTCCCACGCATTGAGGGTTTCGAGCAGGGCGTCGACATCTGCCTTGATTTCCTCAGGAACGGGGCCAAGTTTCTCCATGAACTCGATCAGGGCTTGGAGATTGTTGATCAGGTTCTTTTGACGGTCTTGTTCATCTTTCGTGTCAAGATCCTTAGTCGTCAGGTCGATGTAATCGGCCTGCAAGCCCATGTACAGCGCGGCGATCGATTCCCGCTCCACGTTAATCACCTGCTTGTGTTTTGAGCCACGTTTTGTATTCCTACCCTCTTATACGTGCACAAATTAATAAGATTATAAGTGCGTTCCCCAAAGCCTTGGAACGCATCAGATAACGCCGATATTATGATGCTATCAAGCTTAAAAATGATTAAAGTTATCTTGAGTTTTTCAACTTGACCTGAAATTCTCGATTCACTCGACCGTCGTTACCTCCTTCCCCTTTCGAGAATAAACGTGGTCATCAATGAAGCGGGCAACCGGACAAGTCGGGCACTGCGCCCGG
>Ga0326727_10023632_pt1 | contig 11708 bp, 10 predicted proteins | sample MB2enrmetagenome_FD_207643 | JGI IMG/M metagenome (GOLD analysis project Ga0326727, IMG submission 207643) | Lab enriched peat soil microbial communities from McLean, Ithaca, NY, United States - MB29MY | ecosystem: Environmental > Terrestrial > Soil > Wetlands > Peat | place: USA: New York... | reverse complement strand
GAGGAGTTGCTCTATTCCCTCCAGGACCAGTGCACGCTCATTATTGTTACCCACAACATGCAGCAGGCCGCGCGGGTGGCGGATTTTACGGGCTTTTTCCTCTTGGGAAAACTGATCGAATATAACAAGACGGAAATCATCTTCAAGACACCTGCCAAGAAGGAAACCGAAGATTACATCACCGGCCGGTTCGGATAGAGGTGGTGAGCAAAAGGTGGTAAGTTGTTTGTGGCGGGGAGTCGCCCGATGGGAGGAGAGAGCCCCGGAAGAGAATTAAGGCAGGCGCCAGCCGGAAGTTAGGAGTGAGCTTCTGGGGCCAAACTTAATGAGGAGGATTTGGGCAGGCAAGAGTTGGAATGGGCAGGGGGAAAATTCTCCCTGCCGGCCATCTACGACCTGCCTCTTACCCGATGGTACGCCACTTTGAAGAGGAACTTGAAAACCTCAGAGACCGCCTGCTGGAAATGAGCGGGCTGGTGGAGGACTCCGTCTACCGCAGCATCCAGTCGCTCATTGAAAAAGATGAGGTGGCGGCGCAGCAGGTTCTACAGAACGAAGCCAGAATCAACCGCATGGAGATCGAGATCGACGAATTAGCCACCAGCCTCTTGGCCCGGGTTCAGCCCATGGCCACCGACCTCAGGTTTATTACCGCCGCCATCAAGATCAACAACGACCTGGAGCGCATGGGGGATATCTCGGTCAACATCGTCCGCAGGACTTTAGCCTTGATGCGTGAACCCCTCCCGAAAGAGTTGATCGATATTCCTCACATGGCGACCCTTGCCCAGTCGATGATTCGGAATAGCCTGGATGCATTCGTGAGGAAGGATGCCGAACTCGCGCGTAGCATCCTTACTTCCGATGATGTTATCGACCAACTCCGTGACTCCGTGTATGAAGAATTGATCAGCCTGATGGAGCGGGATCCCACTACGGTCCGGCAAAGCATCAACCTGATGTTCATAGCCCGCGCCCTCGAGCGCCTCGCTGATCACGCCACCAACATTGCCGAAGATGTTCTGTTCCTGGTAGAGGGAGTGGAAGTGCGCCACCACACGGAGGTGCACGAGTAGCCGGAGATTGACGATTGCTGATTGGCGATTGAAAAACGGCCTCGCAATCTCCTTTCCTCTCAATCGGCAATCGCCAATCGAAAATCGGCAATCCTATCCAACCTGCGGGGAAAAGCTGCATCCAAGCCTTAGAGGAAACGTGAGGATTGTGCGCCGATTTTGCGGTAGTGGGTCAATTTGACGTAGAGGCGGCTTTACGCCGCCATTTGGCGAGATAAACTCGCCGCTACCGCATCAAATTGACCCACTGCCGATTTTCCCTTTGACTGGACCGGACATTTGGTGGTGAAATAAGCAGGGTACGGAACTTGGAGATCTCGACGAAGGGGGAAGCGTTCGTGATCGGGAGTCAGTTAATGAAGCGAAGATCGTTGGCGCTGCTGGCAGCGGGATGTGCGTTCGCGTTGCTGGCGCTGCCCCTCTGGGCTCAGCAAGAGGGTGAAAACGCCAACGAGAACGAGAACGCGAATGAGATTACGATTCCTGAAGGGACGGAGTTCAAACTCCAGTTGCACTCCACGGTAAGCTCAAAGACCTCCAAGCCAGGTGACAGGATTCTCACCACCTTGCTCGATCCCGTGGCGGTCGAGGACCGGGATATTTTAGGCAAGGGTGTGCGGATCGATGGGCATATAGCTGAGGTGAAGGCCGCCGGACGCCGCGGAAAAGGTGGGAACCTGTCCTTCGTATTTGACACCGTTGAACTCCCCAACGGGCAGAAGCTGGCTATCCTGGGATCGCTGACCGAAGTTTTTTCAAGTGAGGGCGGAGGTGATCCCAATGTCGGACCCGAGGGTGATTTGAAGGGAGGCGGGCCCTCGCGAAAGAAGCAAGCCGCCATTATCGCAGGCACGGCAGGCGTAGGTGCGGCGGCGGGCGGGTTGTGGGGGGGCGTCGGGGCAGCCGGGGCGGGTGTGGCCTTGGCAATCCTTCTCCCTCACGGCAAACAAGCCGCCTTGGCGGCAGGCTCGTTGATCGGTATGCGGCTCGACCGGGACGTCACCTTCAGCCTTCCCTCGAACGAAAAATAAGCTCCCCAACTTACCTCAGTTCTATGCCGCTCGCTTTGGAGTGCGGCGGCTTGCCGCCGCTTTCCCCCCGCGAGCTTGCTCGCGGTCATTTCGGCCTGGGGCGCAATTCCGGCCAGCAAGCTGGCCTGTAATAAAGCGGCGGCAAGCCGCCGCACTCCAAAACAAAGGTCACCATCACCCGAGCCAGCTACTGGCTTGTGAAACTTTCAAGGCTGAGACGCGACCGCGCCCGAGGCGATCCTGCACCTCACAAACGAGGCTCTCCGCTGCCCGCTGCTGATTTCCTTCAGGCCGTTGATCAACCGGGTGATCAACATTATCCAATTGATCGCCTACCAACGATGGATCACCTTGACAACTAACCCCCCTCGATCAACGATCCCAAGTGGCGCACTTACCGGCGCCACAATCGATGGCAGACATAATCCCCAACGCCCCTGAGCTCGCAGGCAAGTTGCCCAAGCCGGTTTTTCGCGACCCCAATCACCACATCAAGATTTATCAGGGTGATTGCCTGGAGATTCTCGCCGCCATTCCCGCAGATTGCGTCGACCTGATTTTCGCCGACCCGCCCTATTTTCTTTCCAATGACGGCATCACCTGCCACGCGGGCAAAATGGTTTCCGTCAACAAGGGCGCGTGGGATAAGTCCAAGGGGCCCGACGCGCCTCGCGTCCGGGCCTTCAGTTTTACGTAGCCCTGTGGTACCATGCGTTGCCTATGGGCCTTGAAGTGATTCCGACGCAGACACGCGAGAGGTACCACATCGAGGAGCGCCGACACGCGTGCGCGATCCTAACGACGGACTGTTCCCCCGAGCTACAAGATATCGTCGGTTGCCTTGACCAGTTCGAGTTGCTACGTAGCGAGATTGCGGTAGGCGGAGGTGGGAAGACCAAGATCGCCAAGCGTTTCGACAACTTTTTGGCTGGTCGTGGCTGGACAGAGAAGAGCGTGAGGGTCGGCAGGAAGATCGACGAGACCGTGCCCGAATCTGAGACCCACAAGGTTGATTTTTTCAAGGGGCGTGTCGCCGTTGAGGTTGAGTGGAACAATAAGGACCCATTTTTTTCGCGGGACCTTGATGTTTTCCGGCCGCTTCAAGAATTGAATGTGATCTCCATGGGCGTAATCGTCACACGGATGGACGAACTTCAGGACATCTTCGATGCTCTCCCAGATGTATGCGATGAAAAATGGAAAGGGCGAGCGAGAAGAGGGGATAAATATGGACCTACTGCGACTCACTGGTGCGAGATGAATTCGAAGCGCCCCGAAATTCACCACCACATCAGTGCTTGGTAGTCTGATGAAGAGGGAAACATGAGCGAAGAGATTACTGGACATTCAAAAGGGCCGTGGCTGGCAGGGGTACAGTATGATGATGAGTTTTCCTGCCCCGTGATGGACGAGTTAGGTCGGGAAGTAGCGGAGGCCAAGGGCGAAAATGAGGACGAGTGCGCGGCGCATGCCCGACTCATTGCAGGGGCGCCGGAAATGTACGATACCCTTGTGCAAGCCCGTACACTGGCCCGACTTGAAGGTTGCCAGGAAGTGGCCCGCCTTATCAGCAAGACCCTTGCCACGGTCGAGGGAGTAATCCAGCCTGGGTCATGAGGTCCATCCAACCCGAGCATTGTAAGTGAGGCACCGGGCGTTCAGCACAGAGTCCGAGCCATCCAGGATTTCGCCAGACGCATATCTCCCACCGGTTGTAAGCGCCAGCCGATTACGAGCCAGCCCAAGCTCGCTCCAAGGCGATTGCTTCGCTGGCTTTCGTGTGCATACTCGCAACGACATCATAGCTAGTGAATTTGGTTCGCGCTGCGACGGATACAAACGAAGGATGGTGAAGCTTCGATTCGAATTCCCTCATGCGCGCTGCGGGAGCCACGACCCTGAACGTGGAATTAAACGCGTAGAGCAACACAAACCTCAGAAACGCGCCGCTGATGTCGGTTGTGTTCTCCACCTCAATGAACTCAAGCGGAAACTTCCGCTGATCGAACCAGATGACGTCGACCGCAGCGGCACGGCTCACTACCTCGGGGTAAGTGAACGGATGGATATCCTCGACGGTAACAAAGCTGCCAAGGGGTTTACCGAGAAAGAGTTTCGCACGGTCCTGCTTTGGCACAAAGGTTTGATGTTTCCTGAGATTGCCCAGCTCCACAAGGAGCCCTTGGTAGTATGTATGATCACTTTCGGGCTTGGGTTTCTTCCCGAGGTCAGCCGGCAGCTTGTCTTTGGCCTCCAGTAAAGCCCAGAGACCTGGACGGATTCGGAAGAAATATTTCGGGTTTTGGACGATACGGTTGATCGACTTGAAGGGCGTCTTTGTTTCCCACTTGACGCCGGGAATGTTCAGTGCATCTTTGTAAAGTTGACCGAGCGTCGCATACCCACCGCTCCCTCGCATCGCCTCGACCACAGCTTCTCGTTGGTTCATTGGGGGAGAATATCATGGGTCTTCTCTGAGAGTCCACGGGTGCTTCCGCCGACCGCTACCGTCAACACGGTCTTCCTTCCGCCGTTAGGCCTGTGTGGTGTCTGTGCACGCCCAGCCGGAGCGGGAGCAAGCGCGGACCTCCGCGATGTGAGGTCCGCGGCTCCTCAGGAAACCTCCACACAGAATCGCCGGTGACGCCCCGCCGCCAGCAGCTTACTCCTGCTCTTGTGAATCCGGCGTTTTTGCTCTTGACAGAAGGGCGGAGATATGGTAGCCTACGGTAGTTGGCATATGCGGGAGGCGCCGCCATTCCGGTTGGAAGGGGCCCTAAATCGGCGCCGCGGCTGCGGAAGATTGCAGCGAAAGTCAAAAAAGATACTAAATAGAGGGAACGAACCTAAAGATTTGTTGGAAACACAGCACTTAGCTGTTTTTGGAGCGAAAAACGAACTCAAAACGAACTCGATTTTGAGTGCAAGAAGAGCAGGTTTCGGGTGTCAGGTCCAAGAAGAGCAGGTTTCGGGTTTCAGGTTTCAGGTACCAGGGTGCAATTGCCCGGGAGTCCTATGCAGCCTCGACCCTCGACTTTCGCCCTGCGGCCCAAAGCCGCCTTCTGGCGACGGGTCGACTTCTCGACCTCGAGAAATTGAACGAACAGAGCGGGAATGTCTATGAAAACAAAGGATCGCTGTGGAAAACTCGCCGGTGAAGCGGGAATGTCATAGAAAACAAAGATAGTTACGCCATTGAAGCGTGAATGTCGTTGAAAAGAAAGGAGGGAAGAGCAGGTGTCAGGTGTCAGGTGTCAGGGCTCAACACCAGACAAGGCAGGCTCAGGGCGCGGCGGTGCGATAGGGAGGTGGCTTCAGATGCGCGACTTCCGGAAGCCGCACGAGTCGAGAGGGGGGCGCCAATTGCACGTCGTCGCTTTCGAGTTGGGGCAAGAACTTGGCCAGCGCGGCGATCGTGCTTGGGTAGGGGTGGCCGATAGCCAAGGCCGTGCCCTGCTCTTCCAGTACACGCCGGAACTGGCGAAGCTGCTCAAGCGTATAGCGCACGGTCTTGGTGTCGTCCAAGAACACCGAACGATAGAATGCGGGAAGGCCCTGCTGGCGAGCCGCCTCGAGAGCCACGGTGGCTGCTGTGGTACGGCTATCCACGAAATAGAGGTGGCGCCCGGCAAGCGATCTCATTAGCGCAGTCATCAAGCGGGGATCGGCGGTGGCACGCGACCCCATGTGGTTGTTTACGCCGGCCGCATGGGGAACTGATGCCAAGTCTGATTGCAGTGTTTGCTCGACCTCGAAGCTGGTCATGCCGATACGGATTTCTCCCTTCCCCGGCGAGGCGTGGGAACCAGCTTCCGGCTCCATCGGAAGGTGAAGCATTACCTCGTGTCCGGCGCGGCAAGCTTCTTCGGCGGTTTCCACCGAGTCGCGCAGATGAGGTAGAACGGAGAGTGTCAGGGGATACGGCAAAGCCAGCAGTTGGCGCGCCGCCTCGAGGTTTTCCCCGAGATCATCAATGATGATGGCGGCGTGAAGGATGCGACGGACCTCCTGGAGCTTCCATCGAGACACCTGCTTTCTGAAACGCAACAAGCGGATGTCAGCGACTCGCCATCCCCCTTTCGTCCGGGATTCATTGATGGCACATTCCAGGTGGTTCTTCTCCGCCTCGCCCTTGAGAGCGGCCATGACCGTCGAATAGGCCTCAGCGCCGACCCGCGCTTCAACGGGAGTTTCAGGCTTTCCGGAGGTGAGACCAACGGGTGACTTGATCCAGACTTGGGACCGTCCGGCAGCTTCGAGAGCATTCTCGATCTTTCGCGCCAGTTCCCGCTGATCCTCTTCGCGCAAGGGCGCGAAGACGGCGCGTTTACAGCCGCCGGCACAAATGGCTAGAGCCAGAAGGAAAGCAAGCCGCAGAGTTGAGGCTTGAATACCGTGTGGAGTGGAAGTCAAGGGCAGAAATACTCGCAGGATCGAGCGCAAGATTGAGTGTTCAAGTCCCCGTGGCAATGCCGGCGCGGGACTGATCAAGCAGCCTTGGCAGATGACGGTTGCGTCAGGATTTCAATTGCCTTGCGAAGCTGCAGATCATCCTTGCCCCCGAAGTGTTCGGGGTTCTGTATCTCCTCTTCGCCCTCGATATCCGCGGAGGTGCCTTCCGCGCTTTGGACCACGCTGGGCGTAACGCCGTTATCGTTGATCGCCTTGCCGTCAGCTCCGTAGTATTTCGCCACGGAGAGCAGCAGGGCTGAGCCATCCCCAACCGGGATCGTTTTCTGAACAACTCCCATGCCAAAACTGCGCACACCGACCACCTCACCGCGCTTGTTGCCCAGGATGGCGGAGGCGACGAGCTCCGCAGGCCCGGCAGTGGATTGGTTGATGAGCACCGCCAAGGGGAGATTGCATACGCCTTCAGTGGGATGGGCCGTGATGTCCTGCCTGGGATAACGTTGGCCGGAAAGGTAAGTAATCAACCCCTTGTCCAGAAAAAGGCTGGCAGTATCAACGGCTTCCTGCACATCGCCGCCGGCGCAGTTTCTCAGATCCAGAATGATCTTACGAGCTCCGTTCGCCTCCAGCTCTTTGAGCTTGGCAGCAATCTGCTTCGCTTTCCCCATCTCAAAGGTTGAAACGCGCAGATACCCGTTCCCGTCGTCCACTATCTTTGCCACCACCGGAGGATAGTTCAGCAGGGTGCGGGTCAAGGCGATGGGCGCCGGCTCGCCTCGCGCTTCCCGGACTACGTAGAGCTTTACCGTGGTCCCGGGCGCCCCAGCCAGTAGGCGCTCGATTTGCACCACAGAAAGCTCGCGTGTGGCCGAAGTCTCGACGCGATCGATTAAGTCACCAGCCCTCACGCCGGCTTTCTCAGCCGGGCTCCCCGGAAGCACGGAAATCACGGTAGCATAACCCATCCTCTTGGATAGGAACGTGCCTACATCCGCCGGGCCAGGGTTGGGATGTTTCAGGTAGTCTTGATACTCTTCAGGGGTAAAGTATGTGCTATAAGGGTCCAGGGCTTCGAGAAGGCCCCGGATCGCTCCGTCCGTTACCTTCTTGAGGTTGGGTTCGGTCACATAATCGATGCGGATGCGGTTCAATACTTCGCTGTAAACTCCCAAATCGCGGTAGGTCTTCTCCGAGGTGGATTCGCTCTTGCCGAGCAACCCTCCGAGGACGGCATAAAACACCAGAAGACTGGAAACTGAGATCAACGTAACCCGTATGCGGTTGGTCATTACCGGGAAAGCTCCTTCAGCGGTGGGCCCACCAGGCCCTCACTGTCCAAAGTATAGCACGGCAATAGATTGGATGCACCCTGCCGGCCTAAAGTCACTGCGAATTCCCCAGCCCCTAGCACCGACTGCCTACCGCCTAACTTGGGTTCAGGCCCTTTTCGCGGGAAGCGCCTTTCTTGGGGAAGCGTGTGGCCGAGGCTTCCGGCCGACTAGGCTGGCGAATAGCCGAAAGGCTTGATTTGAGAAGGGCAATCTTGCGGCTGGCCCGCTTGCCGAGTTTCTGGTTCAAGAAGCGTCCTTTGTTCATGGGATGACGAGTGAAAGTCGGGAAGGTAGAATCGACGGAATCGCCTAGGCTTTCGATTCCACCGCTTCGCTCGGCGCCTCCTGATTCGCGGGGGTTAGGAAAGTCCCAGATATCCGATCGTGCCAGGTAAGGCCCTCACTATCCACTAATGCCCAGACGAACCCTATCATCAAGGCCGAGATCGACACTAAGTAACCAAAAGCGCGCAAGAGGGATTCCCGAGGTGCGGGTGGCGACCCTTCCATGTTCCGAACTTCAATATCCATCCAAGTCAGGCCGGGCGTAGAGAAGGTGAGGGCCGTAAACAACCCGAAATATGCCCAAACGAGAATGACCGCGATAAGCGCCACGATGGCCAGGTCCGGAGGGACCGGGGTCAGATGGCCGCCGGCCCTCCAAAAAATGAGCGCGAATAGTCCCGCCCCAAGCAGGAGAACCAGCCCATCCACCAAGCCCGCCAGGAACCTGCGGCCCAGGGGCGCTACGGGAAAGGCCTGGAGTGCCAGTTGTGAGGCAGCCACTGGCGCGTCAACTTCCGACGGCCCAACAACGATCTCCAAACGATTGCCTGCTGGCGATGCTGGTTCGATGGCGAATTCGTCTGCTTGAGCCAGCGCAGAATCGAGAATCTCCAATCCCTCGTCATCTTTTTCCAGGGTTTCCGCGCCCGAATGTTGCACGTCATCCTCGAGGGCCGCAGGAGGGCTAATTTCCGCGTCAACAGCAAGATCGTTCTGCGGGAATTCCAAGATCTCTTCCACGCCCCGACCCGGAGGGGCGCTCGCTTCTCTCGGTTCGAATTCGAAGTCGAGGGATTCCTCCTGGGCAGGTTCATTTCGTAGACGGGCGCGACGCTGGCGAAAGCTCTGGACACGCTCTGAAAGCTCTTGCCTCCAGGGCGCAGGTTCTTCCGAGACAGGAGGGGTTGCTTTCTCTGCCAAGGGTTCGCGAGGATTCCTCAAGAATTCAAGTTCGGTGTTATCTAGCATAGCCCGAGGTCCCTCGTCTTGCGGGGGTTCTTTGGTGGCGCGGCTCTGAGCTGGATCCATATTGGCGGGCGGTGCACCTGTAGCTTCTCCCTCGAGTTGCGGCGCAGGCCCAGGCTGGGTGATGATCGTCGCTTTAGTGGCGACAGAAGGCGGCCACGGCGCGGGCAGAAGAGTGGTGCCGCACTTCTTACATTGTGCGAGTCCGGGGTAGCTGACAAAGCCGCACTTAGGGCACTTCACCGGGTGCTTAAAATCCTCCGGGCAGCGTTATACGCTTTCTAATGCATCTTAGCAAATTGAATCGTTCGAGCAAAGCTGCTTAGGGTAAAATAGGGCGTCTGTGCTTGCTCATGAACTTTGTGACCGTTCCCTTCTCCCGCCGGAAAAGTAGCGCGCGCGTTCCTTTGGGGTTGTTCGTTGCACTGGGCATGGCCTTGATCTCATCGGCGCAACAGCAACCCTCCGTGCCGCTGGAGTTAGGGAGTCCCGACAGAATCATCACTCTCCGCGCCGATTCCCAGGAGAAAGACAAGAATATTGACCGTTTTCGCGGGCACGTGGAGGTGACTTACCGTGGCATGAAGCTCACGGCAGACGAAGTTACCTACGATGGAGCGTCAGGAGAAGTCGTGGGCACGGGGCATGTGCTCTTCATCGATCCTCATAGCCATATTACGGCCGACGAGGTCCACTACAACATCCGAACGCAGAAAGGGTGGTTTTCAAACGGCCACGGCTTCCTCCATTCCAATGTGCGCCCCCCGCCTAAGCCGCTTTACATGGAGGATCCCTATTACATCCAGGGTGACCGGTCTAAGGTGCTTTACACGGAGAATCCCTTTTACATCCAGGGTGAGAGGATCGAGCGTTTGGATGAGAATACGTACACGGTGAAACATGGCCGGTTTACGACTTGCGATTGCGAAGCCAAGGGTTGGTCCTTTTCCGCCAGCGACGCCAAGGTGGAGTTGGACGACAAGGCCATAGCGCGTGGTTCGGTCATCCGATTCCTGGGCGTCCCTCTTTTCTACCTCCCCTTCATGGGCACCTCCATCGCCCGCAAGCCTCGCCATACCGGCTTCTTGCTTCCACACATTGGGACTTCTTCGCTGAAGGGGACCGTCGTCGGTGCAGGCTTTTTCTGGGCCATCAGTCCCAGCATGGACCTGTTGCTGGGTCTGGAGGATTACAGCCTCCGAGGGCTTGCCCGAAGGGCACAGTTCCGGATGACACCCAGCGATAGCACTAAGCTCACGGTGGACTATTTCGGGGTGAATGATAAGGACAAAGTTCGGGCGAATCGCGCCCCCGGCCAGAGCCTCAAGGCGGTCGGGGACGCTGAGAATTTTTTCGACGGATTTCGCGGCGTCGCGGACGTGGACTACGTTTCCTCGCTGGCTTTCCGCGAAGTTTATTCGCCAACTTTCACCGAAGCGGTGAATTCCGAAGCCCACCAAATTGGTTTCGTAACCAAGGAATTCGGCGCTTACAACTTCAACATCTACGCATCCCGATACGAGGACTTCCTCTCCGCACAACTGGTGCCAGGGAACGCTGTTATCATCCGCAAAACGCCCGAATTCTCGTTCTTGGGGATGGACAAGCAGGTAGGCGAAAGCCCGTTCTACTTCTCGTTCGGGACTTCTGCTGGCGCCCTCGGGCGCACGGAACCAGGGCTTGAACTTCCCTCACTCTCGGAGCGACTGGACTTTCGCCCGGAGGTCACCCTCCGTCTCAAGGAATTCTGGGGCTTTCACCTCACCCCTTCGGCAGGAGTCGATGCAGCCCGGTATGGCACCAGCCTGGAAGCGAACCAAGCCCCCCTCACCAGGCTGCTGGGCGACTTCTCACTCGATCTTCGGCCGCCTTCCCTCGAAAAAGTCCTCGCTTGGTCACTTTGGGGCCGACGCCTAAAGCATGTGATTGAGCCTGACATAGTCTATCGTCTGGTCAAAGCCAGGAATCCGGAAGAGCTTGCCAATGTTGTTCGGTACGATGATCTGGACATCCTCTCCCAAACCAATGAAGTTGAGTATTCCCTGACGAATATTATCCTGGCCCGCAAAGACGTTCCTGCGGGAACACCGGATGTACCCCAGGCTCAGGAGCTGATTTCCTGGCGCATCTCGCAGAAGTATTATTTTGACCCCACGTTCGGCGGTGTCCTGGGACCGAACAACCCCATTGTTTGGGAGCCGACGCTCTCGCTCACGGGATTTCACTTCATTCCCGGCAGGCGTTTGTCGCCGGTCGTCTCCGACCTGAAGATCGCTCCCTTCTCGTTTTACGACACCGAGCTGAAACTTGATTTAAGCCCGAACGGTCAAGGTATTCTTGACGCTGGCATTACCTCTCATGTCAGGCACGGCGTTTATGGGCTGGCCTTTACTGACTTCTACATCAATAAAGACACCTATATTGGCCTCCTGAGCGGAACTGCCAGTTCCTCTTCAACGACAACCACCACTCCTACGACCTCCTACCACCTCTTGAACCTCCTCGCGACCTATGGGGACTTCAACCGCAAAGGGGTGAGTGGCGCGTTCGGGGTGGACTACAACCTTGTTCAGAAGATTGCGGCTGGCGCAGTCGGCCAACTCAGC
>Ga0326727_10023630_pt1 | contig 11709 bp, 13 predicted proteins | sample MB2enrmetagenome_FD_207643 | JGI IMG/M metagenome (GOLD analysis project Ga0326727, IMG submission 207643) | Lab enriched peat soil microbial communities from McLean, Ithaca, NY, United States - MB29MY | ecosystem: Environmental > Terrestrial > Soil > Wetlands > Peat | place: USA: New York... | reverse complement strand
AAGGCTGCGTCCACGATATACAGGATGCCGAAACCAATCGAGACCACGGCGGCGAGGATGTTGTTCCACTTCATCACGTGCATATGCATTTTCTGCTCCAGCGATTCCACCTTCCCGCGCATCAGGATGTAAAGCAGAAGCACGATCAGCATCGGAAGCACGTAGATCACGTTGTAGTAAACGAGAGATGTGACCGCTCCGGCGAAAGGCAGAGAAAGCTTGGTGAGATGCTCGAGCGCGCCGAAGTAAACCACGCAACCCGGAAGTCCGATTACCGTGATGAAAAATCCGACCGCGAAGGACAGAACGGGGTTGATGCGGGAAAGCAGCATCGCCATGCGTACATCGGGCTTTCCCTTCCGGATATATTTCCGGTAAAACCAGACGGCGGGTACGATCAGAATGAAGACGATCCCGCCGATCAACTCCCCCTGATAATAAGAGGCATTCGATACGTTGCCGAGCATCGGCGCAAGCCGGACGATCAGCCGGTTGAGATCGTCGATGTGGAGGTAGCCGATAATGCCGGCCGCGAGGTAGGGAAGCGAAAGTCCGAGCGTGTATATCAAGCCGTTTGCAATGGGACGCGCGGTGGTCAGGAGCAGTCCGAAGATGACGATCTGCTGTCCGGTGGTGGCGCTGTCGAGGAGCGCGGCGGCGGTGAGAAAGAGGATCAGTTCCGGCATTCCGTAATGATAAGCAGGAGAGGAGAATATTTCAAGATTTGAATCAATTGAAAAAAGCGTCCTTTTACTGCTTTTTCTCTTGAAATTTCCGATTTTCATGATAAATTGATGGTAAATCCGATTATTGTTGAGGTATCGTCCCATGTTTTTTGAAACTTCCGATCATGTCCGTCTCCACTTCCTGGATGAAGGCAGCGGACCGGCGCTTTTCCTTCTCAACGGCCTCTGGGGTGACGTCTCCATGTGGACCAAACAGATTCCCGTTTTCTCGAAGAATTTCCGCTGCATTCGTGTCGATCATCGGGGTGTGGCCCAGTCGGAAAGGTGGACGGGCGATTACAGCTACGATCTTCATGCGCGGGACGTAATCGAGTTGGCCGATCATCTCGGGATAGACCGTTTTCATGCCGCCGGAGCTTGTCATGGCGGCATGGTCGCCGCCACTCTCGCGAAAAATCACCCGCAGCGTCTGCTTTCGGTGGTAATCAACGCGGCCAATATCCTCGCAGACAAGCGCGTCAGCCTGATGTTCGAAGGGTGGCGGCATATACTGGAAGCCTCGGACTTCGACACTCTCTACCGTTCCGTCATCCTTCCGGCGATCATGTCCGGCGGCTTCATCGCGCGCAACATCGGCCGGATAGACTTTCTGCTCCATGGTATCACCAAGAACATCACGAAAGAAGCAGCCCTTCCGATGATAGACGCCGCGGCCGCTTTCGGGCTGACTCCGGCTGAAGTTTCCGAACTCCGGACGCCGGCGCTCCTGATTTCGGGAAACGAGGATCTTTTCAGCCCTCCTTTCTGGACCAAGACCGCACACAAGCTGTGGAAGGGGTCTCGCTACGCCGAATTTCCCGCATGCGGGCATTTCCCCCAGAGAGAATGCACGACGGACTACAACCGGACGGTGATGGCTTTTCTCCAGTCGCGGAAACAGCCGGACCGCTCGACCGCCGCCGACGGACCGAAATTCCCGGCGCAGGAATCCATCCGCCAGATCCTCGGAATGCTGCAGAATCTGCCGAGTTGGGGAATGGAAATGGTAAAACGCGCCGGAGTCAAACCCGCCGATCCGGAGAAATGACCGCCGTAGAGCATTCTTTGTCTTTTCTCGTTTGGACTCAACACCGTCCCCCTCTCTGCCGGGTGCAGCCCGGAGAAAGGAGTGGCGCTGAGTCCGGTCGAAGCAGAGCCCGAGAGTGGGTTCGTTTGTCCGAATCAGAGGGCGCGTATAAAACCAAATTTCCCTTCCGAGGAATCTCGGTCGCCGTTCCGATGGATTGATTTTTTCGACGTTTCGGCTTATACTATTCGATCAAACGTTCGTTCTCTATCACCGGAGGAAGTCATGAGGCTGGATGTCCTGGACCACGGATTCGTCGAACTCATTGACCGAATGGGCGACGACTACCGCATCCTCCAGAGCGCACGCGTCTCCACAGGCGGCGAGGCGAAAAAAGGCGACGAGTCGGACCGCGGACTTATCCGATACCTTTTCCGCAACCAGCACCTGACTCCCTTCGAACAGGTCACGCTCACCTTTCATGTGAAAGCCCCGATTTTTGTGGTGCGCCAATGGTTCCGGCACCGCGCGGCGAGCTATAACGAAATCTCCGCCCGCTACAGCGAGCTTCCCGGCGAGTATTACATACCCGAGGAATGGCGGCTGCAGGGCGTCAAGAACCACCAGGGCAGCGGCGACGCCGTTCCGGCCGGCGAACTCGCCGAAGAGCTCGACTTCAAGTACGACGAAGCTCTGAAAGTAGCCGACGACACTTACCGTAACGCGCTCCGGAAAGGCGTTTCCCGTGAAATGGCGCGCTTCGTGATGCCGGTGGCCCAGTATACCGAGTTCTACGAGACGATCAACCTCCGCAATCTCTTCCATTTCCTGGAATTGCGTCTGCACGAGCACGCCCAACTGGAAACCCGCGCCTATGCCGATGCCATCTACCGGATTCTCAAAACCATCGACGGCCTGAAATGGACGCTCGAAATTTTCGACGAAACGCTGCGTGTGGACTTCGCGATCCAGGAACTCAAGAACGCCTACAAGCTGGATTTCGGGACACTGGAACGGAAGCTGAGGGAAATCACACCGCCGTAATACGTGCTTCCTTCCGGCAGCAATTCCAAGTATCCGCAAAAGTTATGGTATTCAATGCGCATAACAAGCAAAAGGTAAGAAAATGCTATCGATAAAATATTTTGCATCGCTAATAACAGGATTTATTCTTCTTAACTATTTGTACACTATCGCTTGGAATATTCCGGAATGAAATCTTTGTCAACTATGTGAGAAGTGAAGTAACAGCCAAAGACTTTCTTTTTCCAATAAACGTCCTTTTTTAGATGTTGCGCCCGGGCTTTTCGCCATGCCACCCGCACATAAACTTCCGTTTATCCTTTCCGGATTCCTTCCGATAATCGGTGTGGTATTCCATCGAACAAGGAGGTTTGGGAATGCATATCTTCGTACAGCAGGGGCTGATCACGGAAGAACAGTACCGTCGGGCGCTGGCTTACCAGCAGGAGAAAAGGGTGTCTTTCCAGGAGTCGCTGATACGGCTCTCGTATCTCCGGGAAGACAAGGTGAAACTCTACTGCGACCGGATGCTGGGTGTCCACTGATCCGACCCCGCAAAGAACCCTCCCCGTGTCTGCCGGACGTTCCGGGGACACGGGGATTTTTTCACCCGCAGCGCCTTGACAATCGGCATTTCCGGGTATATGATATGCGGAAGCTCGAAACGGGGGAAATGGATGAAACTACCCGACAACCTGACGAAATTCCTCCAGAGGTGCCCGGAACTGATGCACCTGGATATCGAAGTGACGCCTCCGGACGTGGAAATGCTGGACGCATGGTTCGGCACCGACAACGGAGGCTATGAGCGCTTCCTCCACCCGTTTTCGCAGGACGGCACGGGAAGTATCATCGCGCTGTGGGACCCTTCCGGCGATGAAGATTATTCGTCGGCTCCTGTGGTCTATCTCGGAAGCGAAGGGGAAATCGGCGTTTACGGATCGGACTTCAACGACTGTCTGCGCCTGATCGCGACCGGCCTGCATGCCTACGATCTCGTACTCTGGAACAACCGCACGCCCTTCGAGGAACTGCTGCAGGACGCGGATGAACTCGCCGAAGCCTCGAAAAACCATCAATCTTACGTTCGATGGCTCGAAGAAAAGTGCGGAATGAAAGGCCCCTTCGATGCGGATGCACTGCTGGCAAAACAGGCGGAAATCCGGAAAAACCTGGAAGCATGGATCGAAGAACGGACCGCCGCGAACTAAGAAACTTCCGCCCGCCGTATCAGGATCGTTTTCGTAATGGGAATTACCAGATACCCGGCAGCCAGCGGTCGGTGACGCGCCCCGAGTAGCCGAGATAGCCGGGAAGGCCGTTTTTCAGCATGCGGTCTTCCAGAACCGTCCGAACGGCGAGGAGTATCACGCACACGAGCGCGGGTCCGAGCGCCCGGAGCGAACCGAGCGACAAGGGCATCCCGAGCCAGATCAGGGCCATTCCCGAGTAACCCGGATGCCGGGCGAAGCGGTAAGGCCCCGTCCGGACCACTTCCTGCCCCTTTTCCTCCTGCAGCCGCGCGACGGGTTCGAAGAAGGGGTTGATCCAGAGCGCCCAGAAAAACAGAAGCCCGCCAGCAAAATCGAACGCATAAGCGGCGCCGTAGAGAAAAGGCGGCAAACCAAGCGTCCAGTGGAAGCGCACATCGAGACCTGCCGTCAGAAAAAGGAGCGCGAGAAACGCTCCGTACAGTCCTACAATCGCGATGTCCCAATCCGGCGCGGAAGGACCTTTCCGCTTTGCTTTCCGGGCCTCTCCCCCTTTTCCCCACAGGAACCGGGTGACGCTCCCGAGGATCAGCGCGGCGATCAGCACGAACCATGCCTGCCAGAGACGGACGGTTCCCGCGGCGGAGAAAAACACCGCGAACAAACCGGCAAGCGCCAGAAATGCCTGAAAAGCCCTTGCCCGGAGACTCATCGGATTTCTCCCGCCGGTAAATTTCCGCTCTTCATTTCACTTCCCGGCAACTCCATACCGGCTCCAGCAAAACCTCGTCGGGCTTTTTATTTCCCTTCCCGTCGACAATGCCGAAATGCGCATCAACGGATACGATATCGTCGTCGCAGTAGCCGATTCCGCCTTCCTTCCCGATCATCGCGGGAACCCAGCCCCATCCTTTGACAAAAGCCTCCACGACGGCCTCGCGCGCGACGCCCGTGGTTCCCGGAGAAACGGCAGCCATCGCACGGGCGGGAATTCCCTTCGCCCGGCAAAGCGCGGCGGCAAAACAGGCGCAGGAGAAAGCGTCGTCGCTTTTCTTCTTCATCACCGCCAGAGCGCCACTTTCATGGTTCGGGACGGAGTTGGTGCGGAAAGCATTCCGCGCCGCTTTGACGTAAGATTCGAAGACCTCTCGGTCGGTCTGGCTTACGTGGGATAGCGCTACCGCGAGCTTTTTCAGCCCGGAATCCCCGCTCTCGATCTTCTCCGACGGCCGGATCAGGTTGGTCCATTCGGCGGGAGATAGTTCATGCACCCAGAAATCCTCGTTGGTGAACACATCCACTCCGAAAGTCTGCGCCGTCATTTGCAGCGAAACGCTGCACCTTGCCTGCGGGGGAAGTTTGACGACCACCGTCGCAGACTCCGTGCCGTCCGCGTTGGAAAAATAGGTTCCGGTCGGAACGATCTCGCTGTGAAGAACGCGCGTTGCGAAACTCGAGACGGGCATTACCGCCCGAAGCGTGACTGTCTGCGCGGATTTCGTCCGGTTGGTTACGACGTATTCCCCGGTGACCTCGTAAACCCGCTCCGCGAAAGCCGCGGCGGGAAAAATGACAAGTATTATCGTAATAACCCAGTTCCGAATGTCCATAGGAAAACGCTCCTTCCAGGAATCGACGTCCCCGGTAGTATCGGAAGTTTTCGGACATCCATTACCCGAAAATGCGGTCTAATTGCGGAATCCGGAGAACGCGCCCTTCGCGTCGAAGGTGACGCCGCTGTGGGCGGTCATGATCCGGGCGTAATTCACTCCCCGGTTGGCGAGCATACGGATCGAGTTGGAGGATTGCGCGCTGTCGTTGTTGAGAAGTTTGCGGGTGATATCCGCCTTGCCCCGGTTGAGAATCATGAGATCGCCCGTGAAGAGGTCCGTACCGTTCACGAGGAACGATGTGGATCCGGGAGTGTGTCCCGGAGTGAGGATCGCCTCGACCCGGATATTGCCGATCTTCCAGGTTTGGCCGTCGTGGAAGGTTTTGTAAGGCACCGGCATGGTGTTGTACATTTCCATCCCGAAGATCTTGCGCTTCACCTCGTGCCGGGCAAGCTTCGCTTCTTCGTCCGAGAGAAGAAAGACGGCGGAGGAAAACGCTTTCGCACCGCCCGTGTGGTCTCCGTCGGAGTGGGTGAAGAAGACATGCGAGACCGCGGCGGGCGGGATGCCCGCCTTGCCGAGTTCGCGGAGAAGGTCCTTTTCGGAAATTCCCGCGTCGATGGCGATCGCATTCGTTCCGTCCTGGACGATGAAGGCGTTGACGAAGCTGTTTTTCAGCGCGACGATGCCGGGGGTGATGCGCCGCGTTTCCACGGGGTGAATGGCGGAAGACATATACAGAAAAAACGACAGGAAAAGAGCGCCCGCCGCAACGATCAGCGCAACTAAAACAGTGATTGCTACACGGAACTTCATAAACCCTCCCGAATTTACACGGACATCATTTTATCATGCTTCCCGATTCCCTGCAAATCCCGGCTAATCAAACCGGCCGGACTTGGAAATGCGCCTTGACGTAGGAAAGATATCCCGTTTCCGTCAACTGTCCCCGCAGTTCATGGAAAAGCCGCGCCGCGGCGGATCCCGCCCCCTTGGGAATCTCGCGCCCCAGACGGTGCGAGGCTTCCTCCATCCACCGCACGAAATGGCATCTCGCGACTATGGATGCCGCAGCCACGGCGGGAACAGCCTCCGCGCGCGGGATAATCGTCAGCGGACGGTGCGTCGCCGCGACGATCGGCGCGTTCTGCTCCGCCGACGGGCTGAAGCGGTCCAGCACCGCATGGTCGAAGTTCACTCCCTCCATGGAGGAAAGCAGCGCCGCGTATTCACCCGCGAGGAGCCGATTGAGATTGCCGGTCCGGGGATACAGCGCGTTGTACTCCGCGGGTTCGATCACTCTAACCTTCCAGGTGATGTGTCCCTCGAATGCCCTGAAAACCGACTCTACGCGTTCGTCCGTCAGGAGTTTGCAGTCCGCGACGCCGAATGCGGCGAGTTCCTTCTCCGTTCCGACGGCGGCGGCAAGCACCAGCGGTCCGAAAAGATCGCCCTTCCCGCTCTCATCCATTCCGAGGATACGTTCTCCCGAACTGATCCCGGATTCGGATCGATCCTCCTTTTCCGGCGAGTCAAAAATCCGGGTTTCCTCGCCGAGCAACTCCGCGATCGCGCGGTTCACCGCTTCGTCGCCCTGGAGCAGCAACGCCCCGCTTTTGAAAAAAACCACGGTGTGACCCCGCCCTTTAGCACGCCAGAAGGCATGGTCGTGCGCGACAAACTCGTAACCGCGGGCGGCGAGAATGTCCCGAACTTCCGGCTGGCGGCTCAGGCTGAGGGTAAGACGAAGGGTGGACTGCATGGAAACCTCCGGGCAGGCTGAAATTGTAGAGGGAAAACGAAAAAAATGCAACACGGAAACCCCGGGTCCGTACCATTTTCAGCGGAGATCATTCCCAACGAAAGGTCAGCGCCGAAATCGCCGAGCAGCCGAGGAACACCCCGGCGAGCACGACCAAGTCAGAAAACCCTTTTGCGACAGGCGCTCCCGTCCATGCGAGCTTCATCAGGTCGATGCCGTAGGTCAGCGGCAGCGCCTTCGAAACGTTCGCCATAGCTGAGGGCATCGCATTCACGGGGATCGTCGCTCCGGACAGCATCAGCATCGGGAAGTAGAGAACGAAGGACACGGCGTTTGCCGTTTTCGTGTCGCGCACAAGAGATGCAATCAGAAAACCGAGGGCGAACACCGCCGCGGAGCAGAGAAGAAAGGCCAGGACGAGAAAGCCCCAGTTACCCGGAAAGCGCACATGGTACACTATTTTACCGACAACGAGCAGCAGAAGCACTCCGGCGAGGGTGATGAAAAGGTTGACGATGAGCTGGCTTGCGAGAATGCTTGCGGGATTCGCCGGAGTGGCGCGGAAACGCTTGAGGATTTTCCGCTCCCGGTACTGGCAGAGCGTTAGGGGCAGGCTCATCAGCCCCGCGAAGGCCACGGCCATCCCGATGTAGCCGGTCAGACTCCGATCGATCATGCCGAAGCCGCTCGCGTCCGGAACATTGCCGTAGATGCCGCCCATCAGGACGAGCAGGATCACCGGAATGCCGATGAGCGAGATCAGCTTGACCGGATTCCGGGTATAGAGCGCCGTTTCGAGCATCGTGAAAGCGATCACCTGTGTCATACGCTTCTCCTTTCTTTCCTGTCTTACTGCACGAAGGAAGTGCCGGTCATGGAGAGAAACACGTCCTCGAGGTTGGGCTTCTTGTACGAAAGTTCGCCGTAATCGGCGCCCGACGCCTCCAGAGCCTGGACGATCCCGCCGAGAAACCGCCTGCCCGAACCATGCACGACGATCCTCCCGTCCTTCGCGTCCGCGCGTTTCACGCCCGAAAGACCGTGAAAAATCTCCGGGGAGGCGGGTGTCTCCACGGTGACCACGCTGTCGATGCCGCTCCCGACGAGAATGGAGGACACGGTATCGAGAGCCACCACCTTCCCGCCGTTGACGATGCAGAGGCGGTCGCACAGAAGTTCCGCCTCTTCCATGAAGTGCGTGGTAAGGAAGACCGTGCGCCCTTCGTCCTTGAGATCGCGGACGCAGGCCCAGATGGCACGGCGGGCCTGGGGATCGAGACCGGTGGTGAGTTCGTCAAGGAAAACCACTTCGGGGTTGGCTATCAGCGCGAGGACGATGGACAGGCGCTGGCGTTGTCCCCCCGAGAGCGACTGCACGGCGGCGTTTTTCCGCCCGTCGAGCCCGAACCGCTTCAGCAGGGATTCCGACGCGAGGGGTTTGCGGTAAAAGGACGCGAAGAGCCGGCAGATTTCGGCCACTTTCACATGGTCCTGGTAGCTCGTTTCCTGGAGCTGCACTCCGATGCGCCGGTAAAGCGCCTTCCGATCCCGCTCCGGATCGAGTCCGAGAAGCTTCACCTTCCCGCCGGTTCTCGGCTTGAGGCCCGTCAGGCATTCGATGGTCGTGCTTTTCCCGGCGCCGTTCGGCCCGAGCATCCCGAAAATCTCGCCCTTCCGCACGTCGAAAGAAATCCCGTCGACGGCGACCTTGTTCCCGTAATCCTTCCGCAGGTCTTCCACCTCGATGACCTTCATATTACGCCTCCTTTGCCGTTATCCTTTCCTGCGGTATCCGTCAACTCTTTCGCGATAAACTTCGCGAGAGTCGGAATCACCTGGTTCCGGATCTTTTCGGGAAACTGGGACCGATGCATGTTGACTAGCAGAAGAACGGTGCTGACGATATTGGCGTAAAGAAAAGGGTCTCCCGGAATGATCAGCCCTTTTTCCTGCCAGCGACGAATATTTTCCGTCATCGGGACGATGGTGGCGTTTTCGAAAGCCTCCACCTGTTCTGGCAAAAGCTTCCGAAAAAGGGGCTCCATCTCCTCCATGTTCAGGATGCGTTTGGTGATCGGGCTTTTGTCCATAGCGTCCGAAGCGCCCGTCATGATCATCTCCAGGAGCATCGCCGGATGTTCCGTGCAGGAAAAGGCTTTCTCGAACATGGCCTGGTTCTGGCCGAAGTCGCGCATCATGATCTCGTAGAAAAGCGCTTCCTTGGACTCGAAGAAGAGGTAGAAGCTCCCCGTGGCGATGCTCGCGCTCCGGGCAAGGTCCTCCACCGAGGTTCTCTTTATCCCCTGCAAGCCGAAGAGTTCCCTTCCCTTCAGCATGAGCCGCTCCCGAATCTGTTCCTTCTCGTTTTCCGTGAACCCTTTCATGAATGCCTCATATATGAATATTTAGCTCATTTGTTCATATAATCAAATTATATGCCTTTGAATCCCGTCTGTCAAGTTTTAGTCTTCAAAAAATTAACAGAAACAGCTTTGACATGTTATAACATCAATGTCTACAAGAAGTAAGTCTTCATTTTTTCATTGATAATCGGAGAAAGCTATGGGTGAAAGAAAATCCGAACTTTTGGGTTCGACCATTTGAGAAAAGTAAGATATTAGGATGAATTTCGAGGATTTGAGGAAAAGAGGTCAGGCAAAATGTTTGACAGGGACTCAGCCAATGGGTAAAATGGTGATTCTGTGGTTTCTCAAGCCCATTTTCGATCGGATTCCGGGGTCAACTGGGAAATCCCGGTTGTATCGTATCTTTCTGATGTCAGCAACTGCCATAAGACTTTGATCTAACTTTTTCACCAAGGAGAACGAAAAATGCATAGTCAAGAAACAACGCTTCCAGTCACCTTCCAATCGCTTGCCATCGCACAGCCCGGTGCGCCCGTGAGCCTTCAGTCGAGGACCATCACGTCGTTGAAGAATGACGAGGTGCTGATCCGGGTCCATTACGCCTCGATCAACGCCATGGACCCCAAGATGGCCCTGACGAACCGCTTCAACCTTCCCTCACCCTACGTGCTTGGTTTTGACTTCAGCGGTGAGATTGTCCACCTGGGAAGCAAAGGCGGGTTCAAAGTTGGTGACCAAGTCTTTGGTAGCAATATCGCTGGCGGTGGTTTTGCCGAATATCTTTTGGCCAAGAAGTTGTTTCTCAACCGCCGGGGTGCCATTCCCGCCCCTGAGGCGAGCACCTACGGAATTGCGTACATGACCGCTTACGAGTCCCTGATGCTTACCGGCAAAATCGAAAAACGCCCAGGAAGGTGGATCTACATCGCCGGTGCCGCGGGCGGAGTCGGGCATTTTGCCGTCCAGTTGGCCAAGCTTTCCGGGTTGAACGTCATCGGCTCCGCAGGCAAGTCCGCATCGCTCGACCTCCTACGCCGCCTCCAAGTCGACCATGTCATCGACTATTCCAAGCAGGACGTGGTCAAGGAGATCATGAAACTCACTGGGGGAAGAGGGGTGGACCTGGTCTATGACCCAACCTACAATCAGGCGTCCTACGATCAATCGGCCAGGGTGATTGCAGCCGGAGGTGTATACATCCGACTCGGTACCCGAGAGCATATGGCTCGATCCGGGTTGGAGGATATGACGCCCGTGATCAAGGGCCGGGGGGCAAAACTCGTCGTTGGCGATCAGAGCCGATATGGCACGAATCCCCTTTACATGGTCCGGGCACTGAGCCTGTTAGGCGGTCCAAAGCGTGCCGTGTCCTGGTACACGGAAGGAAAGCTGAGACCCCTCATCACTCAAACGGTTCCCTTCGAAGCGAACGCTTTGCAAGCGGCCTTCGACGCCTTCTTGAAGGGAACGAACAACGTGGGCAAAGTTATTGTCCAGTGCGGTCGATCGACTTAACGAGTACTTTTAAAAAGCCCCGCGGTAAGGCTTATTGGCCTTACATACACGATTCCTGTTGACGGTTATTCGCCGCTCTTTAGCTTTTCCGTTTGCTCAGCTTGAATTTTATTCGATTTGAAACATTTTTCGCCTTGAGCATTATCCTTTTTTTACTCCCGTTTACTTGACAAGAGAATTCAAAGTGTGTTACCATAATTTTGCAATTGTTCGCGTTTTTCAGCTTGAATCTTCGAAGTAACCTGATCTTGGCAATATAACTTATAAGGAGGATACGCATGAAGTCACTATCCGTGTTTGTTGTCCTGACCCTGATGATGTTCGCCTTGCCGATCCTGTCATTCGCCGAGAATCCCGTGGTCCTGGAAAACTGGGGATGCAACATCTCGCATACGAATATTACTCCCCCCGACAAAGCAGGTCTTAGAAGCATCGTGAGGTTTTTTGCGGTGCTCTCAGTAAAAGCA
>Ga0326727_10023628_pt1 | contig 11710 bp, 10 predicted proteins | sample MB2enrmetagenome_FD_207643 | JGI IMG/M metagenome (GOLD analysis project Ga0326727, IMG submission 207643) | Lab enriched peat soil microbial communities from McLean, Ithaca, NY, United States - MB29MY | ecosystem: Environmental > Terrestrial > Soil > Wetlands > Peat | place: USA: New York... | reverse complement strand
GCCCGTATTGGGTACGCCGTCCAGCAGCAGATCGCTGGCTCCCGTGATTCCGCCATTGATGGACATGCTCTCGGCCACGTTGTTGCCGGCGTCGAACGGCCGCGCCGAGCGGCTCAACTGGTTGGAGCCGATATCGAACTGCACGCCGGTGGCCACGATGCCCAGCAGGAACGGATTGCGGGCCTGCGAGGGCAGGTCGGCCACATTCTCTTCGCCCACCACTTGGCCCTTTTCGGAGGGCAATGCCTGCAGCAGTTCGGCGCCCGCGGAAACGGTGACCTGCTCGGTCACGGCCCCGACTTCGAGCGTGAAATCCTGCTGTACCTGGTCGCCCACGCGCAACTCCAACTTGTCCCGCTCGGCCTTCTTGAACCCGGAAGCCGTGGCCGTCAGGTTATAGGTTCCGATAGGCAGCACGGGGAACGAGTAGATCCCGGCCTCATTGGTGGTGGTGCGGTTGATTTCGTTGGTGGCGACGTTCTGCGCCTCGACTGGCACTCCCGGCACGACGGCGCCCTGAGAGTCCTTCACGATACCCCTGATTCCAGCTTGAAACTCTTGTGCGAACATCGGCGCGCACAGCAAGAGTGCAAGCAAGAGCGCAAGCAAGCATACTAAGCGTTTTGACATGGCAAATCTACTCCTTTGGGTAAACGACAACGCGAAACTCCCTTAGGCTTCGCAGCATAACATAATGCATCATGCGGAACCAAACAAATTCGGAGAAAAGGCTCAGGTTATGCTATATGAAACGAACCGCCGGTCTGAGACAGGGCCTAAGCCTCCTGGATACAGTGGATACAACCGGTCAGATCAGATACTCGCACTCCCGGCTTTCAATACGAGGGCGCCTTCGTTACTCATAGCAAAACTTCAGAAGGTGATGGGCATACACCTCCAACCGGTGGCGCGCCGCACCAAGGTTTCCGCCGCTACGGCTGTGACCGCATCAGCGCCTCGATCACACCCCAGTAGATCGGCCCTGCCTGGGGCTTCGCCCACGCCCGGTAGAGCGCCGGATACTGGGCGGGATTGGCGGCCAGCTCTTCACGCATCCCCGTTCTCACACCGCCGCCATAGGTTCTTTCGAGAAGCGGCGATCCCTCCGGCGGGCGAAGCAGACGAACGTGAATCAACATGCTCAGACGATCGGACTGCTGCACGCAGGTCACGCCGGGCTCCACCAGCAGGCTGAGCACGGCATCCGCGCCGGCCGGCGCCTGCACCAACTCCACCAAGCCCCGTCCGGAGTTGAAGGCGTAGTCCCGGAAGGCCTCCAGAACCAGGGCTTCCGGTCTCACGCCGTCCATGTGCCGCGCCAGGTCCTGCGGACGCATGAAGCAGGAACTGAAGAAGGAGGCTCCCGGAGCCCACCTGGCTTCCACCGCCAAACGCAAATGGGGCTGCGGAAAAAGTTTCAACACTTTATCGTGGACGGTGTGAATGAGGCCGCCGGAAGGGGAGAGCAGAGCCAGCATGTAGGCGTTCCAGCCACGCTTGTCGCGGGCGTCCGCATGGGCGCCTTTGGCGAGCAGCAGGCGGACGGTATCCACGCGTCCGTACTGCGCGGCCAGCATCAGCGCCGTGCGCCCATCCTGGTCTTTGGCTTCGATATCCGCTCCCGCTTTCAGGAGGGCTTCCACGCGACTGGTGTCGCCCTTTTTCGCCGCGGCCAGCCAATCTTCCGGCGGTACCGCCGCCAGGCAGGCGAACGACAGGAGGAACAGAATCGGGCGTGACACCACACACCAAACTTAGCAAAAACCGGCCGGCCAGGCTTCCCGGGGATGAGGTTCGATTCGCCAGAGTCAACCGCGGCATCCCCCCGCGTGTTACTATTCCGTTTTAAAACCTGGAGCAAACTCCGTGAAAGTTTACGAAAGCAAGGACATTCGGAACGTCGGTGTGGTGGGCCACGGCGATTCCGGCAAGACCACGCTCACCGCCGGGTTGCTGTTCACGGCCGGAGCCTCGAACCGCTTGCTCCGCGTGGATGAGGGCAACACCATCACGGATTTCGACGAAGAGGAAATCCAGCGCAAGATCAGCATTTCCACCGCCATGGCCGTGGCCGAGTGGAAGAAGACGAAAATCAATATCCTCGATACTCCGGGCTACAACATCTTTATTAACGACACGCGGGCGGCGCTGGTGGCGGCCGACGCCGCGCTGGTCCTGGTGGACGGCGTCGCCGGCGTCGAGGTGCAGACCGAAAAGGTCTGGCAGTTCGCGGCCGACTACAAGCTCCCGCGCGCCGTTGTCATCAATAAGCTCGACCGCGAACGCTCCGATTTCGAGCGGGCCCTGGAAAGCGTGCAGGAGACCTTCGGCCGCGCCGCCGTTCCGATCCAGATTCCCATCGGCGCGGAGCGCGATTTCACGGGGGTCGTGGACCTGGTTCGGATGAAAGCCTGCACGTATGCCGCCGATGGCGACGGCAAGGGCAAGGAGGGCGACATCCCCGGCGACCTCGCCGCGGCCGCCCAGAAGGCCCACGAGGCGCTGGTCGAGATGGTGGCCGAGGGCAATGACGCCCTCATGGAAGAGTTTTTTGATAAGGGTACCCTGGCGCCCGGCCAGATCGCCGAAGGCCTCAAGCAGGGGCTGAGGGAAATGCGCATCTTCCCGGTCCTGTGCGCCTCCGCGCTGCACAATGTCGCCTCCGACCTCATCCTCAATTTCATCGTCGAAAACCTGCCCGCCCCGGTGGAGCGCGAGCCCATCCCCGCCACCGTCAACGGCGCCGAGGCCACCCGCAAGATCGCCGAAAACGACCAGCCATCCCTGTACGTCTTCAAGACCACGGCCGACCCCTTCGCCGGCCGCATCACGTTTTTCAAGGTCATGACCGGAGTGGTGAAGAACGACGCCAACCTCCAGAATGTAACTCGCGGCACGGCCGAGCGCCTGGCGCATATCTCGAGCCCCATGGGCAAGACCCTCCAGCCGGTCACCGACCTGCACGCCGGCGATATTGGCGCCGTCGCCAAGCTGAAGGATACGCTCACCGGCGACACCCTGGCCGACAAGGGCCTGAACATTACCTACCCGCCGGTGAAGCTCCCCGAGCCTTCCATCGCCTTCGCCATCGAAGCCAAGTCGCGCAACGACGAGGATCGTATGGGCAATGCCGTCCACCGCATTCTGGAAGAGGACCAGTCGCTGCGCTTCTACCGCGACCCGCAGACCCGCGAGTTCCTGCTGGCCGGATCGGGCCAGCAGCACGTCGAAATCGTGGTTAGCCGGTTGAAGAAGCGTTACGGCGTGGACGTGGCCCTCAAAGCTCCCAAGATCCCCTACCGCGAGACCGTCCGCGGCACCGCCGACGTCCAGGGCCGCCACAAGAAGCAGACCGGCGGCCATGGCCAGTTCGGCGATTGCTGGATCAAGATGGAGCCTCTGCCGCGCGGCGGCAAGTTCGAGTTTGCCAACGAGATTTTCGGCGGGTCCATCCCCCGAAACTTCATCCCCGCCGTCGAAAAGGGCATTATCGAGGCCGCCGAGAACGGTTTCCTCGCCGGCTTCCCCATGGTGGACTTCAAGGTGACCGTCTACGACGGCTCCTACCATGACGTGGATTCCTCGGAGCTGGCCTTCAAGCTGGCCGCCCGCAAGGCTTTCAAGGCCGCCATGCAGCACGCCAAGCCGGCTCTGCTGGAGCCCATCATGAACGTCGAAATTCAGGCTCCCGTGGAATACGCCGGCGACCTTATGGGCGACCTCAACGGCCGCCGCGGCCGTATCTCCGGCATGGAGACCAAGGCCAGCAGCCAGTTCATTCGCGCCCAGGTGCCCATGGCCGAGATGCTGAACTACCAAAGCGACCTGACGGCCATGACGCAAGGCCGGGCTTCGTTCACCATGGAGTTCGACCACTACGATTTCGTGCCGCAATTGCAGTCCGACAAGATCATCGCCGCCGCCAAGGCCGCCAAGGCGGGCGAAGAAGAGGAAGAGGAGTAGCGTGGCGCCGGGCCCAGAGGGCACCCTCTTGCCACCGGTTGGATTGTCCGGGGTGGAACCCACCGGCGGCAAGAGCGCCGGCGTTACCCACTTGCTTTACATAGGTGAATCGTTGTAGTCTTTTATGGTCATACCCGGGCACGGGCTCGCGGAAGTAGCTTATTTTCTGTATTTCGAGGCAGTAATGGAAGTTCGGAAGAAGACGCTCTTCTCTTTTTTCTTGGCCGCCGTAGCCCTTATAACCACCGCTGGATGCGGGTTGAATCAGCCGTCCAGGTTCCGCATGGCGTTCCTGCCGCCAGCTTCCCACGCGAGCGGTCCGGTAGTGGAGCTGGCCGAACCTCCCGTCATCCAACCCAATCTGTACTTGAAGGATGTTCCGCCCTTCCTGCTGACCAATCCGCAGTTCTCCGAGCGCTGGGCTCGCGCGGATTTGCTCGTCCGGCGAGCCGATCGGCAGTTGGAAGCCGGTAAGCGGTATTACCAGAGCAACGATGCCGGGAACGCCCGCCGGGAATTCGACGCCGCCATCGACTCGATGCTGGACGCGTCGGACCAGAATCCCGCCGACCGCGAAGAATACGAGCGCACGCTGGATGCAATGGTGGACGCCATCCACCGCATGGATCTGGCGGGCCTGGGCGCCGCGGCCGGCATCGAAGAAGGCCAGTTCGAAAAGGCCCCGTTGGAAGACATCCTGCAAATGACCTTTCCCGTGGACCCCAAGCTGAAGGATAAGGTGCGGGAGCAGGTGGCGGCCACGGTTTCGCAGTTGCCCCTCTCGGTAAACGACGCCATTTTGGGATACATCAACTACTTCTCCGGACGCGGTCACAGGACGCTGGTTGGCGGGTTGCAGCGCTCCGGCCGCTACCGGCCCATGATCCAGCGCATCCTCGATGAAGAAGGCTTGCCGCAGGAGCTTATCCATCTGGCCCAGGCCGAATCCGGCTTCATCCCGCGCGCGCTATCCCGCAAGGCCGCCGGTGGTATGTGGCAGTTTCTCAAATGGCGCGGCAACGAGTACGGCTTGGAACAGACCCGCTACACCGACGACCGCATGGATCCTGAAAAGGCCACGCGCGCCGCCGCCCGCCACCTGCGCGACCTGTACCAGGAGTTTGGCGACTGGTACCTGGCCATGGCCGCGTACGATTGCGGACCGGTGACGGTGGAAAAAGCCGTCGAACGCACGGGCTATGCCGATTTCTGGGAACTGCGGAGTCGCGGAGCCCTACCGGCCGAGACCGCCAACTACGTTCCCGTGATCCTCGCCATGACCATCATGGAGAAGAACGCCGCCGAATACGGTCTGGATGGCATTCAGTTGGACCCGCCGCTGGCATTCGACACAGTGGAGGTTTCCGCGCCCACCAGCCTGGCGCTGGTTTCCGATATCACCGATACGCCGGCCGCCGAGATGGCCGCTCTGAACCCCGCCATCCTGAAGGGGATTATCCCCGAGGGCTATCCGCTGCGCGTGCCCAAAGGCAGCGGCAACCAGCTCCTGGCCGCGTTGCAGCTCATTCCCGCGGAACACCGCAATTCCTGGCGCGTGCATCGTGTAGGCGCCGGCGAAACGCTGGCCGCTATCGGCAAACGTTACGCCGCCTTGCCCGGCAGCATCGTGGCCGCCAACCACCTGTCGTCGGTCCAAGCCGCGGAGGGCGACCTGCTGCTGATCCCCGCGGCCCTGCGCGTGGAGGCTCCCGTCCGGCGGACCACCGTCGCGCGGACCACGACCCATCGCCGCACGCCGGTCCACCGCACCTCGGCCAAGGCGTCTGTGGCGGCGAAGCACACCGCTCCGGCCCAGCCGGTGCATAAGAGCCCGCCGATCCTCACCCGCACCGCCTCCAGATAATCCGCGCCGAATTTTCCGCGAATCGCACTTTTTCGCTATTGCCTGACCGTGAAAAAAGGGTATTCTATGGGTGATTGTGCCTTGATACAGGAGGCTTGTTTCATGTTTGATAGCCGAAAATCCGCTCCCAAAGACGAAGAAGAGATGGAAGACTTCCCCGACTACGAAGACGACGAGGACTCGGAACTGGATTCCAAGCTCGACGATTACGACGACGAAGACGAAGAGGAGGAAGAAGAGATCGACGTGATGATCCTCGCTTCCGTGCCCGAGCCGGCGCCGCTTGCCACGCCCGTGCCTCCACCTACGCCGGCTCCCCCGGAGGCCACGGTTGTGCCTAAGAAGCCGGTGAAGAAGGCATCCGCCCCCAAGAAGGCGGTGGCCAAGAAGGCCGTCAAGAAAGCCGCCGTCAAGAAAGCCGCCAAGAAGGCGCCGCCGAAGAAAGCGGCGAAGAAGACCGTTGCCAAGCCCGCCAAGAAGGCTTCCCCGAAGAAGAAGCCCGCGAAAAAAGGCGCCCGGAAGCGTTGAGTGCGGCGGCCCGGAGGGTGGCTGTGCTCAACTCTCTTTCTTGACGACGCGCCGGCAGCGCTCGAACAGCTCCAGCAGCGCTTCGGCGTGCTCTTCCGCCGAGCGAGCCACGGGTTTTCCCGAAAAGCCCGCCGAAGACTGCGGGGCCTTTCCGTATCCCGTCGTCACCGCGATGAACTTCATCAGCTCCACCGCCACTTCGTCCTGGCTGTGCGCCCCGCCTGGCTTGGTTCCGCTATCGGAGGTGTTGCCGGTGGATGTTTCTGGTTCGGACATCTGTGATGGATTCCTCCGTGTGATACAACTCTAGGTTACCGCTCTTTTTTCCCAATGCCGCTTACGGCCGTCCGGCATGTACGAAAAATGCGAGGAGGCGCCCAGTCTCATCTGCTGGAGGCGGATGACGGCAATTGGTACGTCGTCAAGTTTCGCAATAATCCCCAGCATCGCCGCATCCTGGTGAATGAGCGGCTCTCCGCGACGCTGCTGGACTACCTGAAGATTGCCACTCCCGAGACTGCCCTGATCCAGGTCGACGCCGCGTTCCTGGCCGCCAACCCGGAAGTCCACCTGCATCTCGGCACCGAGCGCATCGCCATCGAGCCCGGGTGGCACTTCGGCTCCCGCTACCCCGGCGACCCTGGCCGCACGGCGGTTTACGATTTCCTCCCCGATGCGCTTCTGCCCCAGGTGGTGAACCTGGAGGATTTCCGCGCCATCCTGGTGTTCGACAAGTGGACCGGCAACGCCGATGGCCGCCAGTCGGTGTTCTATCGCGCGCTGGTGCGGCGCGGGGAATCCGGGGCGCCCGCTGGGCCGGCGCGTCCCGGTTTTGTGGCCCGCATGATCGACCACGGTTACACCTTCAACGGGCCCAACTGGGATTTCCCCGATTCGCCCCTGCAAGGTGTTTACGCCCGCCGCCTGGTCTACGAGGCGGTGCGCTCCCTGGAGGACTTTCAGCCGTGGCTGAAGCTGGTCATGGACTTCCCCGAGGAAGTGATCGACCAGGCCTGGAAGCGGATTCCCCCGGATTGGGTGGAAGGCGAAGAAGACGCCCTCGAGCAGCTTCTGGAGCGCCTCTTCGATCGGCGCAAGCGGCTGCCCGAGCTGATCGGCTCCTGCCGCCAGGCCAAGACCGAGCCCTTCCCCAACTGGAAGTAATCTTCAGCGCGGTAAAATGGGCACGTGCTGCATCGTCACATCCTTCACAACGGCGCGATCCGCGAAGTTTCCGATCCGGCGCTCTCTCCGGGCCAGGCCGGCCTGCTTTCCGGGTGGGGCGTCTTCAGCACCTTGCGGGTGGCCGATGGCGTGTTATTCGCGTTCGAGCGCCACTGGGCGCGAATCCGGCGGGACGCCGCGGCATTCCACATCTCCATTCCCGAGGATGCCGGCGAAGTGCAACGGCAACTGCTCGAACTGGTGGAGGCCAACCAAGCGCACAACGCCACCCTCCGGCTGGCGATTGTCCGTAACGGCCCGGGTATGTGGGCGGACCCCTCGGTGGGCCGCGCGAGCGACCTGATCGCGCTCACCGCCGATTCGAAAGATTGGGGCGATGGCGTCAAGCTGGCGTACGTCCGGGACGCCCGCCACGCCGCATGTCCATTTGCCGGCACCAAGATCCTCTCCTGGGCCATGAACCTGACTTGGCTCGAATCGGCGCAAGCCCTAGGCTTCGACGAAGCGATTCTCCTCAACGAGCGCGGCGAAGTGGCCGAGTGCACTTCGGCCAACATCTTTATCGCCAACGGCAGCCAGGTGTGGACGCCGCCGCTCAGCTCCGGCTGCCTGCCGGGGATCACGCGCGAGGTGCTGCTCGGCGAGATCCACCTGCCGGGAATTGCGATTGGCGAAAAGACCCTGCTGCCGGCGGACCTGGAATCCGCGGACGAGGCCTTTATCACTTCCACCACGCGCGATCTGCTGCCGGTCCTGCAGATTGAAGAGAAGAAGGTGGGGCGATCGGAGCGCGCGCGGCAGGTACTCGGCCGTGCATTCTCGGAGTTCGTGGAGGGTTACGTGGCGGAGCGCAAAAAAAATGGTTCCAAGTGATCCGATTCCCAGCCTTGCCCACCACCGGCATGCCCGGCACTGAACATCGCAACCGAGAGCGCTGAACGCTTCGCCTCTTAGCTCCCCAACAGCCGTTTTCTCCAGCCGCCGGATCAATGCTTCCTGGCGCGTCGCAGCCTTTCTTCTCTCCCGCTCGGGGCCGGTCGCTCGTAACGGCCTTTCCCTCGCCCGCAACGACTCCCGCTTGCGCGAAACCCATTCCGGGGTCAAAGGCCCTGGCCTGCTACTTCGCTCCCTGCTACCTGGCTCTCCTGCCCGTTCGGCCCTTCCGCTCCGCTACCAATGCCGGTTCGCCCCGGCTTCGGCCGCCTCACAGCTTCTGGCCCGTTGCAGCTTCGCCAAATAACCCGACCGGCTGCGCTTGCCGCCTCCACTCCCCTTCGGGACTTTTACCTCCCTCGGGATCAAAGCGTTCAGCGGTATTCGCCGCCTGCCAAGCCCGCCTTCCGAATCCGCCCGATTTCCTCTCGCTCCCCGCAGCCCGCTTTCTATCACTAGATTTCTTGGCTGCGGATCACCGTTCCTGGTCCGCTACGTTTCCGGAGGCTTGCTGTTCCTCAAACCTCTTGGAACCTCTCTCACTATGCCCCCACAACGGTCTTTCGTCAAGCCCTTTTGTGATTCCTGGCCCCTTTTTCCTCACTATTTATTTCCTTTGTTTCTAATTGGTTACGACGAAGTCGGGGTGCATCCTCTGTGGATAAAACGAAGCGCCAAGTACATGTTTTTGCGATACTGGACCTGCTGTGCGAAGACTCGTGATCCGCCCCGGCGCCATCGGCGATTTCATCGTTTCGCTGCCGGCGTTGGAGTGCCTGCGAAGCGAATACCTGGAGGTTTGGGCCGCCTCGCCGAATGTCCCCCTGGTGCGATTCGCGGATCGGGCGCGCGGGATCGCATCCACGTCGCTCGATCTGCTGGGCGTTCGAGAGCCGCCCGCGCGCCTGCTGGAAGACCTGCGCGGATTCGACTCAATCGTGTCGTGGTACGGCGCGAACCGGAGCGAGTTTCGCGAGTTGGTCCGCGCGCTTCAGCTTCCGTTCACGTTTCTTCCGGCGATTCCGCCGGAGGGTTCGGGGATGCACGCCGCGGATTTCTACCTGCGGCAAGTGCGCGCGATGGCGAATGGCGCGAGCGATGGCATTCCGCGCATCCGCTGCGATGTGGAGCGCGAGAACTTCGCCGCGATCCATCCGTTCTCCGGCAGCCCAAAGAAGAACTGGCCGCTCGAAAACTTCCGCGAGCTGGCGCGCACGCTGGAGCGGACCATGCCGGTGCGCTGGTGTTCGGGGCCGGACGATCCGCCGCTCGAAGGCGCGGTGCGCATCGACGATCTGTACGACCTGGCGTGCTGGCTGGCGCGGGCGCGATTGTACATCGGCAACGATTCGGGCATCACGCACCTGGCCGCCGCCGTGGGCACGCCGGTGCTGGCGCTCTACGGGCCGGCCTCGGACCCGGCGGTGTGGGCGCCGCGCGGGGAGCACGTACGGGTGGGGCGGTGGTAATCAACCGGCGAGACGGTGGCCACAACATCTAGCTGAACAGGTAGACGACCTTGACGAGCGAGGACCGGTGGATTGCCTTGTTCGGCTTCTCCGTGGTGATAAACTCGTGCGCGCGGGATAGGTGGGCGGCTGCCAAGTGAAGGGCGTCCATCGCCCCGAGACCCGCTCTGGCTGCTTCCGTTTGTGCCGCAGCCTCGATCTTGTCGACTTCTAGGAACCATACTGCGTTCTTGAAATACCTGTCGTAGAACGACCGTTCCACCTGCTTCCTAAAGAAGATCGCTTTCGGAACGACCTCAAGGTAGACGAATGGGCTTGTCAGGAAAACACGATTGGGGTCGTCGAGAAATTTCAGCGCGCGCTCCCCGTCCGGGTCCAGCGATCGAGCGGCAGCGATCAATACGCCCGAGTCGACGAATGTCCGAATCATCAGACGCTCAGAAGTTTCCGGCCCGGCGATCCGCTATCTCGCGCTCGAGTTCCCGGCGGGTGAGCATCTTCTCGCCTGATGCCTCGATCTTCTCCCTGATCCGCCGGAGATCCCTGCCGAGTTTTGACACGACCGGCTTCGCCTTGTGGCCGTTCTTCGGGGCGGCTGCCTTGTCAGTGGCTCTTGCCATGACTTCATTCTAACCCACAGCGCTCGGGATGGGCATGAACCTGCCCCACCTTGGGGCTAACATGGTACGGAGGGAGTGAAACACGTGCGGAGTGCGCTGATTCTCGTTATTGCGTGCGCGGCGGTTGCGGCTGACAATTCCGCGCTGGTGGACCGCGTGGGGACCACCGGGTTCGTGCAGCTTGAAGCGGCGAGCTTTCAAAAGCTGCCGCTCAAAGAACAGGCGCTGGCCTACTGGCTGAGCCAGGCCTCCATCGCCATCGACGCCATCAACTACGATCAGAACTCGATCTGGGGGCTGCGGCAAAAGCGGCTGCTGGAAGCGATTGTCACTCACGCGACGCCGGCGAACCCTCGGATTCTGGCCTTCACCAAGCTGTTCTGGGCCAATCGCGGCAACCATAACGAAATGACGGCGCAGAAGTTTCTGCCGGAGTTTTCGTTCGACGAATTGAAGACGGCGGCGGCAGCGGCGCTCCACAGTGGCGGATTCAAGGGCATGTCCCAGGAGGAACTGGATCGCGAACTGGAAGCGCTCCGGCCATCGCTGTTCGACGCCGATTTCGAACCGACGATCACCGCCAAAAGCCCGCAAGGGTCGCTCGACATCCTCGAAGCCAGCGCCAACAACTTCTACTACGGCGTCAGCCTGGCGGACTTGAAGAACTTTCACGACCGGCACCCGCTGAATTCGCGGCTGGTGAAGAACGATGCGGGCAGGCTGGTGGAAGAGATCTACCGCGCGGGAACCGCGGACGGCAAGATTCCGGCGGGCCGATACGCCCAGTTTCTGAAGAAGGCCAACGAGTATCTGGAAAAGGCGCAAGCCTACGCCGAGCCGGGGCAGGACCAGGCCATCGCCGCGCTGATCCGCTATTACCAGACGGGCGATCCGGCCGACTGGATCCGCTTCGGCACCGCCTGGGTGCAAAACAACGCGCGCGTGGATTTCGTCAACGGGTTCATCGAGGTCTACCGCGACGCGCGCGCCGCCAAGGGCACGGCGCAGAGTTTCGTCAGCATCACCGATGAGAAGCTGAACCAGACGATGGTGAAGCTGGCGGCCAACGCGCAGTACTTCGAGGACCGCGCGCCGTGGTTGCCGCAATACAAGAAAGAGGGCGTCGCGCCGCCCATGGCCAAGGCCGT
>Ga0326727_10023627_pt1 | contig 11710 bp, 6 predicted proteins | sample MB2enrmetagenome_FD_207643 | JGI IMG/M metagenome (GOLD analysis project Ga0326727, IMG submission 207643) | Lab enriched peat soil microbial communities from McLean, Ithaca, NY, United States - MB29MY | ecosystem: Environmental > Terrestrial > Soil > Wetlands > Peat | place: USA: New York... | reverse complement strand
GCGTGAACAGCTCGTCGAGCGGGAGCTTGCCGGATTCGACTTCGGCGAGGATCGCCTTCTGCGCCAGGTACTCGCGGTTCACGATGCCGGCCTTGGACTGCAGCATGCGCCACGCCTTGCGCCGCTCAACGCAGAACATCACCAGCTGGCGCGAAAGCGCGTGGTGGGTGACCTTGCCCTCGTTCTCAACCGTGATGTACACGCCGAAGTCGGGAATGAAGCTGCGGTGCTGCGGGTTCAGGTAGTAGCGGTACACCACGTCCTGCTGAGTGATGCGCACCAGCATGTTGTCGAGCTGGATCATCTTGGCGGCCTGCTCGGGCTTGATCTTCTTCAGGTGGTTGCGGAAGCGCGCCTCAGTGGTGCACCAGTGAGCCACGGTGTAGCGGCGCGTCTCGCCGGTGGCCTTGTCCTTGGTCTCATACCAGTCGAGATCGATCGACGGGTTGCCCTTGATGTCCAGCGCTTCCTGGTAGCTTTCGCCCAGCCGCGGGTCGAAGACGAACTCCGGCACGCCGCGCGAGTCACGCACGCGCTGCGCCTGGTGGAGGGCCATGTCGTCGGGGACGCCGTGCTCCGGCTGGCAGGTGGTAAAGGCCTGCAGGAACATGGTGCCGCGATACTCGAGGCCGTCGAGAATGGCCCGGTAGAGCTTGGGCGCGTTGGCCATGGAGCACTGCGCCACGAACGGCGAGCCGTGGCCGGCGAGGAAGGTCTCGGCCACCGTCTTCTTCTCAGTGTTCTTGCCCTGCGTGGCTGCGCCAAAGACGTTCATGTCGTTGCCGCCCAGCATCGGGGTCGAATCGGAGTTCTGGCCGCCGGTGTTGGAGTAGACCTGGGTGTCGAGCATCAGCACCTTCACGTTGGGCCGGTTTTGCAGCACCACCTTCGAGGTGTTCTGGTAGCCGATGTCGCCGATGCCGCCGTCTCCGCCGACTACCCACACCTTGGGCAGTTCGGCGATCTCCTGGTCGGTCATCAGCGCATCGGTGAAGTGCGAGAAGTGGTAATACTCTTCGTCGCTTATGCCGTTATCGCGGAAGAGCAGGATGTCGGCCAGGCGCTCGGGAATGACCGAGCGGCGGGCGTGATCGACGATAAAGCTCTCGCCCATGAGCCAGCCCACGGTTACGCCGTCCTGGAAGAGCGAGTTCATCCAGGGATAGGCGTGCGGGTTGTTGGGCGAGGTTGAGCCGTAGACGGTGTTACAGCCGGTGTGCGCGGCCATGGCCATTACGCTCATGCCGTTGGCCAGGCGGCCGTCGATGGGCTGCAGGTTCTTGTGGTTGAAGGCCTCGGTGAGCAGCACCGCAGCCAGAGCCTCGACGAGCTGAGCATCGGCGATGGCGCCGTGCTCCGATTCATAGGCGGCGATGCGCTCCTTGGTGTCTTTCTCGTCTTCGCCGCCCAGGCCCATTACCAGGTGGGCAATAGCCTGGCGGGTGAGCTCGTACTCGGCGGGGTTGGCAGCCTTCAGCGCTTCGAGGCGTTCCACGCCTTTCCTTTCCAGGTCTCCTGCTTTGGCCACGAAGCGGTCGCTCTTGGCGTGGAAGAGAGGGCGCATGTACGCCTCAGTGACCGCGGCGATGGAGCGCAGCACGCTCTTCTCTCCGCAGCCGGCGCAGGCGCCGTCGCCGGCCACCAGCGCGTCGTAGTTGCGCCGCACCATGAGCATGTTGCGCAGCGTGGCGGTCTTTGAGTCGGCCGGGTTGGCGTTGTTGTAGAGGCCGAGGAACTTCTGCGAGGTGTCGGGCAGCAGATTCAGGAATGCAGTTCCAGTCTCGTGCTGCGCGTTGACTTCAGTTGTCTCCTGCACCATCTTCAGCGCCTGGTGATCGCCGCAGGCCGTGACGCAGGCGGCGCAGCCCTTGCACAGATCGGAGACGAAGATTGAGAAGATGCCGCCCGACCCGGGAGTCTTGCGCTCCGGCGAACTGAAGATGGCGTTCACCTTCTGGTAGGCCATCGGCACCTTGTCGAGAATCGAGTAGAATTGCGCCTTGGCCTCGGAGGAGAAGCCGTCGACCGACTCAGTAACCTCGCGGATGATGGTGGGCAGCGGAGTTCCCGTCTTGATCTCGGCCATCATGCGCTGCCGCGTCTGCTTCTCGATCTCGGGCAGCTTCTCCATGATCTTGCGGCGCTCGCCGGTGTCGGTCACATAATTCGCAACCGCGGTATTCAGAACGGTGCTCAGATCCTGCGAGCAGTTGGGCAGAGCAGTGTCGGGACACACCGAGATGCACTCCATGCACTGCGTGCAGTTTTCAGGAATATAGAGCGGGGTTTCGCGGCGGGCGACGTACTTTGAGGCGGTGTCGCCGGTGGCCGCGGCAATCACACCCAGGGCCGAGAGCGGCGTAGAAGGCTGGTTGTATCCGAAGTGCGAGCGGAACTCCGCATCGAATTCGTTGATTGAAGCGACCGGCGGCCGGGGCGACTGGCCTTGCGGCATCGGCGTGTTGCGGCGCATTCCCGCCACAACTCCCGCTTCAACCTCAACCGAGACCGGCTCCTGGTTGAGGATGGGCAGCAGCGCCTGGCCGCGCAGGCTGGAGCGATCGGCCGCGGCCAGCGCGCCGATCTCGATCTCCTTCACTTGCTCGAAGCCCTGGGTCATGATTTCCATGTTCGACTGCACAACGGCGTCGCCGAGCTTGCCGAACTTTTTCACGTACTGCTTGTAGACAACGTCGCGATATTGCTCGGGCGTGATGCCAAATTCTTTCAGCAGCGGGCTGACGCGGAAGAATGCGCCGAGAAATGCGTTGCCCTGCATGCGGAGCTGCAGGTCGCCGCGATCGGTTGCCTTGCGCGCGATGGCGAAGCCAGGCAGCGTGAAGACGCGGATCTTTTTCTCGATAATCTGCTTGCGCGCCCAGATCGGCAGGTTCTCCCATGCGCGCTCGCCGTCCACATCCGACTCCCACACAAACGAGCCGCCCTCCTGCATGCCGTCGAGTGGGTTGGTGTGGGTAAAGGCCTTGGGGTCGCAGCAAAGAACGGTGGTCACGTGGCGCAGATCGCAGTTGACGCGAATGCGCTCCTTGGCCGCAACCATGAAGTAGCTGGTCGGCGCGCCCTTCTTCTCGGAGCCGTACTTGGGATTGGCGCTGACGTGAATCACTTCTTTTGGATTGCCCAGCTCATCGACCAGGCCATCGCGCTCGAAGAGCAGATCGTTCAGGTCGCCGATGATTGCGCCCAGGTTCTTGCCGGTGGTGATGGCGCCCCAGCCGCCGATGGAGTGGAGGCGGACGGCAATTGCGCCGTCGGGCAGCAGGGATGGGGTTTCATCGCCGACCACCGAGTAGGGGTGGTCGATGCCGAGGACGATGAAGTTGACGCCGTCGGCCGCGGTCTTGCCGTCTTTGCGCGCGCGGCCCGCGGTGGCGTATTCAAACGCTCCAATGATGTGCTCGGGACGGAAGTCCCTCGAGCCCAGGCCATAGCTGCCGCCGATGAAGCAGGGAACTTCGTCGAGGGTGATGTTAGGAATGCCCTCGGTACCCTGAACGGCTTTGGAGAACGCGGTGCGGATGTCGCGGCCGAGCGGGTTGTCGCCGGCCAGCGCTTCGTCGGTGCGCTCGAGGATGATGACGTTTTTCTTGCCCTTGAGCGCGGCAACGATGGCTGCCTCAGGGAAGGGTCGAATGACGTTGACGTGAATCGAACCGACTGAAGCGCCGCGCGTCTGGCGCAGGTAATCGACCGCGGCTTCGATGTTCTCGGCAGCCGAGCCGAGCGAGACGAAGACGGTGTCGGCGTCTTCAGTTTTGTACTCGCTCACCAGTCCGTAGTAGCGGCCGGTCAGCTCGTCGAAATCCTTGTATGCGTCTTCGAGGAACTTGAGAATGGGCTCGGCGAAGTTATTGCGCCGCGCCGCTACGCCCTGCATGTAGTGTTCCTGGTTCTGCACGGGGCCGAGCAGGATGGGGTTGGTGAGATCGACCATTTTGGGCACGCGGCGGCGCGTGGGCCCGAAGAGAACGCGCTGCGCTTCGGTGGGGCAATCGATGATGTCGTCGGGAGCGCCGAGGTATTCGCGAATCAGTTCCGACTCGTGCTTGTAGAAGGTACGCTCGAGGTGGCTGGTGAGGAAGCCGTCCATGATGTTCATGCCCGGCGTAAGCGAGAGCTCGGTGACGCGGCGAAGGATGAGGGCCTGGTCGGCCGCCTGTTGCGCGTCCTTGCCGAAGAGCATGATCCATCCGGTGTCGAGCGCGCCGTAGATATCGTCGTGGCCGCAGTGCACATTGAGGGCGTGCTTGGTGAGCGCGCGGGCGCCAACCTCGATGACCATCGTCGAGCCCTTGCCCGGCGCGTGATAGTACTGCTCAACGCCGTAGACCACCCCCTGGCCCGAAGTGAAGTTGACCACGCGCTTGCCGCAGACGGAGTGAGCGATGGCGCCGCCCTGCGCGGCGTGCTCGCCTTCAGCCTCAATGGCGATCGTGCTGCCGCCAAAGACGTTCAGATGGCCCTCGGCGTAGGCCTGCTGGAACAGCTCGCCACCTTCAGTCGATGGGGTGATTGGATAAAACACCCCGGCGTCTGCAATCCGGGTTTCAGTATGGTACGAGACAAGCTGGTTACCGTTCGCGGTAACTCGGATGCCGGGGAAACGAGCAGCAGCTTTCATTTGGTTCCTCTCCATCGAGCTCAGCAGATTTCTTGAAAACGTAATCATCCGGGGCCTGTGGAACATTGAGCTGCCGCGCCCCGCGCTTCAACATCCCTAGATCGGCAGCCCTAAAAGCGATTTGCCTGGCGGGCACACGTTGGGCCTTTACCCGATCGCCAATTCGCCGCGTTCTGGCCAGTTTCGTTCAACAAGGCCGCATCTGCATGCAGCCCTTATGGATAGCAGCCCCTGGTGATATGCCAATGTGTTGGTCACGCGGCCGCACTGAACCGTAGAGAGACACAGGGGAAGACTTCTCTCGCATAGTACGACCTACCTTATTAGTATGCACCCGGACAGGGGAGACGCTGTACCAGCAAGTGAGATCGATCCCGTAGTCCTGCGGGCGGGGTTGGGCATACACTCGGTACGCCGGTACAACCGGCAGCAAGAGAAGGGCTTATGCAAGAAAAGGAATCACGCTTTGGCCGTTACCCGAGCCTCATGGGGCGCAGGATTCTGGTGACCGGCGGGGCCACGGGAATTGGCGAGGCGATCGTAGCCGGATTTGCGCGGCAAGGGGCGCGGGTGGCCTTTCTTGACGTGCAGGACGGGCCGGCGCAGGCGCTGGCGGAGAAGCTTGCCGCCGAGGGCTGCCCGAAACCGCTCTACAAGCACTGCGATCTGGCGGACCTGGCTCGGCTGAAGGCGGCGATTGAGGAGATTGCCGGGGAACTGGGCGCGATTGACGTGCTGGTGAACAACGCCGGCAACGATGTGCGCCACAGGATTGAGGACGTGACGCCGGAGTACTGGGAAAGGTCGATGGCGGTGAATCTGCGGCCGCAGTTTTTTACGGTTCAGGCCGTGCTGCCGCACATGCGCAAAACCGGCGGCGGATCAATCGTCAATATGAGTTCGATTTCGTGGGTCATTCCGTCCACGGGCCTGCCGCTTTATGTGACGGCGAAGGCCGCGATTGTGGGGCTGACGCGAACGCTGGCGCACGAGTTAGGGCGCGACAATATTCGCGTGAATGCGGTGATGCCGGGCGCGATCGCCACTGAGAAGCAGAAGCGGCTCGTCTACACGCCCGAGTACAGTGCCGAGATCATGAGCAACCAGGCGATCAAGCGGCAGATTGAGCCGGACGAGGTGGCGCGGCTGGTGATGTTCCTGGCCGCCGACGATTCGAGCGCGATCACTAACCAGAGCTACGTGATCGATGCAGGGTGGGTGTAGGGGATCGTGGCCTCCCGCCCTTTTCGCGATGAGGCCGCGAAAAGGACGGGGTACGGGTGATTTCTGATCCCTGACCCCTGACCCCTGACACCTGATCTCCCTGCGCTACCATGAATACATCGACAGCAGGACCGGGGAGACGCATGTTCGTCGTAGTCTGGCAGTTCGAGATCGCTGAAGACAAGATCGCCGCGTTTGAAGCCGCCTACGGCCCCGAGGGCTCGTGGGCCCAGCTCTTCCGCACCTCGCCCAGCTACCTTGGCACCGAGCTGCTGCGCGACGCCTACGTGCCGGGCAGCTACCTGACCATCGACCGCTGGGAGAGCGAAGAAGACTTTCGGGCCTTCCGCAAGGAGCACGACCAGGATTACGAGGTGCTGGACCGCGCCTGCGATGAGCTGACCAGCCGCGAGACGCGGATTGGGGCCTACACGCTGTAGCGCCGGGCTCCAGCCCGGTTATCCGGTGGGACTCCCGGCCCTCCGCCTCAACTCCGCTCAGCAATCGGTACAAACTTCAAGTCTTCAGGCCCCGTGTAAACCGCCGACGGCCGGATAATTTTGCCATCGCGCCGCTGCTCGATGACGTGCGCGCACCAGCCCGCCGTCCGCGCCATCACGAAGATCGGCGTAAAGAGCTCGACGGGAATGCCCATCAGGTGATAGGCCACGGCCGAGTACCAGTCGAGGTTGGGGAACATGCGCTTGGCGTCTTGCATGGTGCTTTCAATGCGCTCGGCAATGGCGAAGAGGCGCTTGCCGCGGGCGTCTACCGCCAGGGCTTGCGCCTGTTTCTTGATGACCTCGCTGCGCGGATCGCCGATGGTGTAAACGGGATGACCGAAGCCGATGACGACTTCACGGTTGGCGACGCGGCGGCGGATGTCGGCCTCGGCCTCGTCCGGCGACGAATAGCGCTGCTGGATAACCAGGGCCACTTCGTTGGCGCCGCCGTGCTTGGGCCCCTTGAGTGCGCCGATAGCGCCGCAGATGCACGAATAGAGATCGGAGCCGGTGCCGGCGATGACGCGCGCGGTGAAGGTGGAGGCGTTGAACTCATGCTCGGCGTAGAGCGTCAACGATACCTGCATGGCGTGGATCCACTCCGCACCTGGAGCGCGGCCGTGCAGCAGATGGAGAAAATGCTCTGCAAGCGGCTCGGTGTCGGCATCGACCGCAATGCGCTTGCCGTGACGCGCATAGTGGTGCCAGTAAAGGAGCATCGAAGGCTGCGATGCCAGCAAGGTGTCGGCGATATCGCGCGCGCCCGCGGCGTCATGGTCTTCCGGTTCAGGGCGCAGGCAGCCGAGCACGGAGACACCTGTGCGCAGCACATCCATCGGGTGAGCGTCCGCGGGCAGTTGCTCGAGGGCTTGCTTCACTTCGGCAGGCAGGCTGCGGAAACCCAGCAGACGCTTTTTGTATGCCGCCAGCTCTGCCGCGTTGGGCAGCTTGCCGTGGATCAGCAGATGCGCAACTTCAGCAAATTCGCAGTGGGCGGCGAGATCGGCTATGTCGTAGCCGCGGTAGTGCAGGTCGTTGCCGCTCTGGCCGACGGTGCAGATGGCGGTTTCGCCCGCCGGCGTGCCGGAAAGGGCGACGGACTTTTTGGGCTTGAACGCAGAGGAAGTAGCGCTCTCAATCATGATTCGACCTCGGAGAGCTTCAAATTAAAGGATGGAGAGCGGGAGTGGCAAGCGCCGGGGCCTGGCTGAACGAACGACTTTAGATCTTGCTGAAAGAGAATTCGGAAGGGAGTCTTGTATCAGGGCACGACTTCAGTCGTGCCGAATAGGCCTATGAAATGATTCCGGGGCTTTAGCCCCTGCCGCATTTCGCGCATGCAGAATCACTTTTTCAGCAAGTTCTTTAGAGCGCGGCCTCTGACTCTACAGCGCTCGTGGCCCGCGGCAGACGCGCGGAGAGCAATGTCACCGGCTTGATCACGAATCCCGCGATCAGGCGAGGCATGCGGCGGAAATCGTCAACCAGCGAACGGCCTTTGCCGCCGGTGAGGAAGGCTCCGTTGCGCATGACGTGCAGATGGAAGAGCGCCGAGAGCAGCGTGAAGATGCAGACAGCGAGAATGGCCTTTGGCGCCACCGCCGGGCCGGTGAGGCGATGGGTGATCCAGTCCATCGTCTGCGCCAGGGCGGGCACGCCCAGTGCCACAATCAGGTTGCCGAGCCAGCGTGTGCGAAGGCCGAGCGCTCTTTGCTGCATGCCGGCGTAGATGCCCGCGGTCAGCGTTACATAAGCCACCTCAACCAGCACAATCGCAAGACTGCCGCGAAGGCCGGTGCGAATGGTGGCCGCCAGGTACACCAGCGAGCGGGCGGTTGCGCTCATCAGCGCACATTTCCAGTTCCAGCAGGAGCAGACTTGCGCGAGGCGCATCGGACGACGTTGGAACATGCCTCTATGATGCGGATGCACCAAGAATGGGGCATAACGTTCCGGTTACATCTATGTTGAAATCCAACGGGTACCGTAATGAGGTAGATTCCTCTGTGGGAATCGCGGGCGTTATTGCTTGCCCCTGGCGAAGAGCTCGTCGAGCTTCTGCTCCCAGGCGTGATAGTCGAGGTACTTGTAGAGGTCGGCGCGCGATTGCATCAGCGGCACAACGCTCTTCTGCGTACCCTCGGTGCGGATGGTCTCGTAGACCTTGAGCGCGGCGGCGTTCATGGCGCGGTAGGCGGCGCAGCAGTAGAGGACGATGTCGACGCCGGCCTGGGCCAGCTCGTCGCGCGTCCAGAGAGGAGTTTGACCGAACTCAGTAATGTTGGCCAGAATGGGCACGCCCACGGCGCGGCGGAATTGGGCGTACATGGCGAGGTCGGTCACGGCTTCGGCAAAGATCATGTCGGCGCCGGCGGCAACGTAGGCCTGGGCGCGCGCGATGGCGCCCTCAAGTCCCTCGCTGGCGAGCGCATCGGTGCGGGCCATGATGACGAAGGCGGGATCGGTGCGGGCGTCGACAGCAGCCTTGATGCGGTCGCACATCTCTTCAGTGGAGACGAGCTCCTTGCCGGGGCGATGGCCGCAGCGCTTGGCGCCCACCTGGTCCTCGATATGCACGGCGGCTGCGCCGGCCTTGATCATCTGGCGGATGGTGCGCGCGATGTTGAAGGCCGAACCCCAGCCCGTGTCGATGTCGACGAGGAGCGGCAGATCGGACGCGTCGGTGATGCGGCGGACGTCGGTAAGCACGTCTTCCATGGTGCTGATGCCGAGATCGGGAAGGCCGAGCGAGTTGGCGGCCACGCCTCCGCCGGAGAGATAGAGCGCGCGGAAACCCACGGCCTGGGCGAGGCGCGCGGTGTAGGCGTTGATGGCGCCGGCGACTTGCAGGGGTTTCTCGGCCTCGAGCGCTGCGCGAAAGCGCTGGCCTGGCGACGGAAGTGCAAGAGTCTGCTGCATGTAATGCCCGCATGATACAGGATTTTCATGGGCCTCACGCAATCCGGGTTTCCGAAACGGGGCGCGCGGTGCGACAATTCTCGCGTCGGGGCCGAGGGAAGCAAACGCGGCCTCTTCCCGGAGGAGACAGATCAACATGAAACGACTGCTTGTGTGCACCGGCCTTCTGTTTGCCGCAACCACTTTACTGGCCCAGCAGGGACCGCCGAAAAGCCCGCCGGCCACTGCGACGGCCACCGTGAGCGGCAAAACCATCACCATTACCTACAGCTCGCCCCGCGTGCGCGGACGCGAGGGCAAGATCTTTAGCAAGGATGGGCTGATCAGCCACGATCCGCACTATCCGGTGTGGCGCGCGGGCGCAAACTCCGCCACCACGCTCGAGACCAGCGGCGACCTGACCATCGGCGATTTGAGCGTTCCCGCGGGGAAGTACACGCTCTTTGTCGACATTTCGAATCCCAATGCCTGGGTGCTGATTGTGAGCAAAGCGACGGGCGAGTGGGGACTTGCGTATGACGCGTCGAAAGACCTGGGCCGGACCAAGATGACCATGTCGAAGCCGGCCTCGATGGTTGAGAACCTGACCTACGCCATTACCGATAACGGCGGGGGCAAAGGAACGCTTTCGCTGGTATGGGAAGACATGGGCGCAACCGTGCCAATCAAGGTGCGCTGAGCGGCGGTTACGAGTTCCCGACCTCATGAATTTGTGCTTTCCCACCCTTTCCGCGGGTCGCTGCGGCGTCCTGCGGAAAGGATGGGGCACGCATATTGATACCACTTCAAGCGGTCAAAGCCTTGGTGGGGCTGACGGGACGGTCGATTGCAGGCGATTCCTCAATTCCCGATAGAATAGAAGGTGGGAGATTCTTCCCCCTGGGAGTTGAGAGCCTTGCCACTTTACCCCTACTGCTGCACCCAGTGCGGCCACAAATTTGAAAAGATCCAAACTTTCAGAGCCAAGCCTGAAAGGGTTTGCCCCAAGTGCGGCGGCGTGCTGGAGCGCCCGCTGAGCGTGCCTGGTTTTCACTTCAAGGGCGCCGGCTGGTATGTGAACGACTACGCGTCGAAGAGCAGCTCATCGGGCGACTCCTCGACCAGCGAGTCGAAGCCCGGCGATTCGAGGACTGGCGATTCAGGCAGCAAGTCCGCTCCGGCCGAAACCAAATCCCCCGCCAAGACCGAGACGGCGAGCGGGTGTGGGGGCGCGTGTGCGTGCGCGGCGGCTGCTTCGACGTTAAGCTCGAGTTCCTGAGCCCAGCTGCGGGATTTCTTTTTAGGACCGCGGCCAATTTCTGCGGATCCGTTCTCGCCACCGAATCTGAAATCTCAAATCCAGTGCCCCTGCCCGATCCCATTCCGTCACCGGTTGCACATGCCGATCTGGCTGCGCTCGAGTGGGAGCCGCTGGTCGAGCTGGTGGCCGGCTTTGCCGCTTCGCGCGTCGGGCGCGAGGCGATCCTGGCGCTGCATCCTTCCTCTGACGAAGACTGGATAAGCCGGCAGCACCGGCTCACCGCCGAGGTGCGGCTGCTGCTCGAGGAGCAGGTCTCCGTACCGCTGGGCGGGCTGTTCGATCCCACTGAGCTGGCCGTGAAGGCGCGGATTCCCGAGGCGGCGCTCGAGGCCGCGGAGCTGCAGGCCGTGGCGCGGCTGGCCAACGATATCGCTGCGTGGCAGGGTCTTTTGCGCGAGCCTCCGGCGCGGCTGGTGGGCAGGCTGACGGGGCTTGCGGAGTTGTCGGCGGCGCTGACCGGCAACCTGCGCGGGCTGGCCGAGACGATTGAGCGCAAGATTCAGCCCGATGGCTCGCTGGCCGACGATGCATCGCCGGAGTTGAACCGCATTCGCCGCGAGCAGGAGCGGCAGCAGCACGCGATTGAAGAGAGCCTGCGTGCCGCGCTCAGGAAACTCGCGAGCGACGGATCGACGCAGGACGACGTGATCACGATTCGCGGCGATCGGTTTGTGATTCCGGTGCGGGCCGAGCTCAAGCGGCGCGTAACCGGCGTGATTCACGGGGCGAGCTCGTCGGGCCAGACGGTGTTTGTTGAGCCGCTGGAGACGATCGAGCAGAACAACGAGTTGGTGCGGCTGCTTGAAGAAGAACAGGCTGAGATTCACCGCATCTTTGTCGCGCTCACGCGGCAGGTGGGTGCGTATTCCGATGCGCTGGTTGCCGGAGCGCGTGTGCTGGCAGTTGTCGACAGCCTGCTGGCGCGGGCACGATTTGCGCGCAGTTATGACAGCGTCTCTCCTGGCTTTGGAGGAGAGCTGTTGCTGATCAAGCGAGGGCGCCATCCTCTGCTTGAGAAGCGCCTGCGCGCGCAGGGCGGGCAGGTAGTGCCGCTCGATCTTGAGCTGACGGCTGCCGAGCGGCAACTGATTATCAGCGGCCCCAACACCGGCGGCAAGACGG
>Ga0326727_10023626_pt1 | contig 11711 bp, 8 predicted proteins | sample MB2enrmetagenome_FD_207643 | JGI IMG/M metagenome (GOLD analysis project Ga0326727, IMG submission 207643) | Lab enriched peat soil microbial communities from McLean, Ithaca, NY, United States - MB29MY | ecosystem: Environmental > Terrestrial > Soil > Wetlands > Peat | place: USA: New York... | reverse complement strand
GCTATTTTACTAGATTAGAATCAGGTGGACGATTGCGGCAGCCCCTCGGTTTACGCCTATGGCGTTTACGATCCGCAACCTAAAAATTCGCGACCAGCTCCTCTTGGTAACCCTTCCCCCTCTATTGGTCTTACTTTGCGCGTCGGGACTCGCCTTCTATGCGTACGGAAGGGTCACCAACGCTGAGCGGGCGGCGTTGCGCTCGAAGGAAAGGATGGTCCGATGTGAGTCCTTCCTTCGGCATATGGCAGAAGCTTCCGCGGCCATTCGGGGGTTCGCCTTCACCCACCAGAAGGATGTGCTTGCCCCTTACGACAAGGCCATGACGGAGGGCCAGGCCGATCTCATCGCGCTCAGCGACCTGGATGCGGCTGATTCCGGAAAACTACAAGAGGTCATTCGAATTCGGGCGGAATTCGACCAGACGCAAAAGCAATGGGCTCTGCCCGCGATTGAGAAAATACGCTCCGGAGGGGATTTCGATCTCGCCGCAACCCTGGCGGAGGGCCAGGATCGAATGGCCGCCATCCGTTCGCAGGTGTTGAAGCTGCGGGAGGAAGATGAGGGGCAGAATATAAACGAGATGATGGGTGCGGAAAGGGTGGTCCAGCGCATGATGGTGGTGGGCGTCAGCCTGGCCGTGGTCTTGGGCGGGATCCTGGTTTTCTTGACGGGAGTGCTGACGCGCCTGATTGTGGCTCCGTTGCTGCAACTCATCGACGCTTCTGAGCGGGTGGGGCATGGCGATTTTGCACCCGTTCTTCCCCCTATGGTTGACAACGAATTTGGCGTTCTCTCCCGCAGCTTTTCCCACATGACCACCGCCCTGCGGCGCGAACGTGAGGAAATCGCCTCCTTGAATCGGTTTTCCGAAGCGGTCACCCAGTGCACCTCGGAGATTGAGGTTTATGACCTGCTTCTGCATTCCTTGAAAGAGCGGTTCCAGCCGGGGCAAGTTATCATCTTCAAGTTGAACCCAGCGGAGAATTATTTGGAGGCGGCGGCCACGCTAGTGCCCCTTCCCAATGAGGTCCGCGCATGGCCGGTGATCGAGGAACCGCATAATTGCAAAGCGGTGCGCACCGGGCGCCCCTTCGTGGTGAATGACGTGCGGGCTGAGCCGCTCTGCCCCTCCAAGTTCGTGCTGCCTTCCGAAGGAAGCTACTATTGCGGACCGCTGATTGCGGGCGGCATCATCATCGGCTCCGTGCGCATGGAGGCGGCCAAGGATCTTTGGACACCCGACCGCCAGCGCTTGCTGGAGAGTTATCTGAGCGGCGCTGCGTCGGCGCTCTCCAACCTGCGCCTGCTCGACCGGATGAAACAACAGGCTAACATCGACATGCTGACCGGGCTTTATAACCGGCGTTTTCTGGAGGACTACGCCCGCAAGCTCTTTGCCATCGCCCGGCGGCGCGAGCAGCCCGTGGGCATGATCATGCTGGACTTGGACCACTTCAAAGGCTTCAATGACATCTTCGGACATGAAATCGGGGATCGTATCCTGCGCCATTTCGCCAAGACTATGACCAATTGCATGCGCGAAACCAACCTGGGGGCGCGTTACGGCGGCGAAGAATTTGTGGTGATCCTGCCCGACACCGGCGCCCAGGCCAGCGGCCAGGTCGCCGAGCGCATTCGCAAAGCCGTGATGACGATGGTGGTGCCTTCCAATACCGAAAAACCGTTACCCCAGCTTACCGTGAGCATAGGAGTCGTGGCTTTCCCAGAACACGGCCAAACCTGGGAGGAGGTTATTCAGGCTTCAGATAAGGCTTTGTACGAATCCAAGCGCAATGGGCGCAATCGCGTAACGGTGGCAGCAGCGCCGGAAACGGCGGCAAGCTAGGGCTGCTCGATAAGCTTAAGATTCCTGAGCTGTGCTATCATCCTCTCGGTGAAGCCGACTTCCGTAGCGTTGGGAGTCGGTAAGGTTCGGGGAGACAACCAAGACCTTTAAGAATTACTTTCGGTGCGCCGCAGGCTCCTGCTCCGAGAAACGATGACAAAACATATGGCAAAATATTCGCGAGGATTGCTGGCCCGCGCCAAGAAGATTAAGCTGCTGCTGATGGATGTGGACGGAGTGCTGACCGACGGGAAATTCTATTACTTGCCCCGGCCCGGAGGCGGCATGCTCGAGACCAAAGGTTTTGACTCCCGCGATGGCTTAGGCCTCCGCTTGGCCCACCACGCCGGCCTCAAGACCGGGATCATTACTGGACGCAGTTCGCCGGTCATCGAATACCGCGTCAAGGATTTGGGAATTCAGTTCCTTCAGCAAAATACCCTGGAGAAAATCGAGCCCTATGAAAGGATCCGTCACGCTGCCCAGGTGGAGGATGCCGAAGTCTGCTATGTGGGCGACGACATTACGGATTTGCCTTTGGTCATGCGCGTCGGCTTGGGTGTCTGTGTGGCCAACGGGGACGATCTTCTGCGCAAACACGCCCACTTTTGCACTCGTCGCACGGGCGGCACCGGCGCCGTGCGCGAAGCCATCGAACTGATTCTGATCGCGCAAGGGAAGTGGGATGCTATCCTGAAATCCTATCTCCGCGGGGATCGCGCCCTGAAACTAAGAACCGGCGACGAATGCGAACAATCATATCTTGTGCGTCCCGACAGCCTACGGCGGACACTCCGCGGCGGGGAGGATTCCTAACCCCTCTGAGTAGTTTGCAAGGCGATCCGGTCTCGGGGCTGGTGGGATTGGGCACTTTTCCAACCAATATCTCGTGCTCACCAAATAAGAAGGAGGGCGGCGTTGAGCTTTCCAATTTTATATGTAAGAATTGAATATTAGAATAATTCTTATATTATGAATATACAGTAAGGTCATACTTGCCGGCGTAAACCTGACGCGCGCGGCAACCGCTTCATCTTCTTGGACGATTAACCACGGCGCGACCTTGGCCGGGGCGCCTGGGTCGATGAAGTAAGCGCGCTGAAGAACGAGTTGGCCAGCGAGGTTGCGAAGGTAGAAGGGGTAATGGGATCCCAGCCGGGGCCGAAGTACCAAGCGGGTGAATAATCCGGCGCTTTACCCTTCGTTTGCGCCAAGGTGGCAGCGAACTTTTCGCACCACACTTTTTCCACATTCAACGCCATCGCATAAGGGAGAAATTTCTCAAACAGAGCGGGAGGAAGCACGGAGGCCGCGCGGGGGTCGTGAGGGACGGATGCCGTGCTTGTCAAGAACATGCGGAAAGCGTCAATCTGGTCGGTGAGCGCGCGCCCCGCCCGATTCGGGCCCTTGAGAACGAGATGGAAAACGTAATTGATTGCGACAAGGACAATCAAAAATACCGCCACTCCGCTGGAAGCCGCCCACACCAACCCGCCCAATCCAGCCAGCATGCCAATGAGGAAGGGAAGGCAGATCAAGCCCATAACGAAGCTCTGTTTGCGCGCGGCGGGGGCACAAAGGGGATCAGATAGTGCGTACCGCCATGAGGAGACGGCCAGCCAAGCGGTGGACAGGCAAGCCAGGCTCCCGGGCATGAGCCCGACGGCGAGCCATACCACGAGAGTTTTTTCCGCTCCTTGGATGGCGTACCCGCAACGAACAACCGTGGCCAGAGAAATCAGCAAGCCGGGAATTAAGTAGCGGCCGGTAATACTGAAATCAACCTTTTTCAGGCCGATGCGCAGACGATGATGCAGCTTTTCGACAACGCCGCCGACAACCGCATTATTGGCGGGGACCAGTGGCACTGTCTCTTCCGTGACAAAGAGCCCATGGAGTACGAGCTTTTCATCCACAGTCGTGTTCAGCGGGGGGACATCACCGGAACCTGCCCGGCGGCCCGCAGCCGGCGGGTTCGATTTCAAGCGGCCGAGAATGTAACCCCCGGAGCCGTCTTCCAGAATGGCCAGTTGCTTTTTGATCGCCAAGTCAACCAGACAAACGACCATCGTTTTTTGGTCGAAGGCTCTGCGCCAGACGTAGCGGAGAGTGGCCGGGGAAAATCCCCGAGGTGGATCCGCACTCGCTTCGATTTCTCCACGGGAAGAATCGCGCCCCGCCAGGAACCACATCACGGCGTAATAAAGAAGGAGCACAATCAGCCCCTCGAAACCAATTAAATTGCTTTGATTGTCTTCCAGGAAGTAGCGATGCTTTTGGTCGTCGGTTGGCGGGCGCACAAATCCTTTTGGCCAGCGGGCCACTAGGGTCAGGCCCTCAAAGGGTCCGAGGGCGCGCGTGGTTCGGTAGGTGGCGTTGCTCTGGCCATCAGCGGAGGCGCTATAGTCGGTTCCCGCCGAGCCCTGCGGGCCCGTGTAGGCATCCAGCATGATGGCTAACTGCGCGATTCCCCTGGGCAGATGGACCGTGGCAGAGGCTTTCTGAATGGAAAATATCCACGCGTTGCCCGTTGCATTCCAAAAAAGCTCATCGTGGTCAGGGAAAAACCCGATTGCGCGATCTACGGCGTAAGTGAGCTCATAGATCTGCTCACCGGGCGGAACAAGCTCGCTGCTCTTGCCCATGTAAATGCGCAGACCATTCGAGAGCTTGCGCAGGTGAAAGTCCTGCGGCTGGCCGTCGCGCTCAAGAGATACGACTTCAACATGAATGGTGTAAGGATTGCCGAACCGATCTTGGTAGCGAGTAAGAATGTCTCGAAAGATTCCATGCTTGATTTGCGCGCCCAGGGCATAGACCGTGATGGTTTCGCCCACTAGAAGTGTGCCGTCAGGGTTGACCGTGATGTCGCTGTCATAGGATAGGATCTGCTCACTGCCCGGCGCCGGGGAGTCTCCTTGCGCCATCAAAACTGTAGCGAAACTCCAGGTAAAGATAGCGTAAAGCGTAACCGCCAAGAGCGCGAATCGTTTGGACATGTCAGCCACACTCATGGGCCTGGAGGGTCATATCGTTCATTTTCCGCATCGAGGGTCTTCGGTCGAAAGATGTCCCCCGCGAGGCGAGCCACCAGCCGCCGCGGCGCCAGCCGCTGCATAAAGATCATAAACCGGTTGATGAATCGCGCAACGGCCAGACTGCGTCCGCGGTCAAAGGCGCGCAGGCCCACTTCTACTACCTCTTCGGGCGATTGCAATCCGCCTGGAAACTCGCGCTTGCTGTACTGGCCTGCGTCAAAGAAGCTCGTCGCCGTGCCGCCGGGGCAAAGCGCCAGAACTCGAACACCGTATTGATCCACCTCTTCCGCGAGCCCCATGGAAAAACTGGTGACGTAAGCCTTGCTGGCAGCATAAACGCTGGTGTAAGGCACGGGCTGGAAGCTGGCCGTCGAAGAAATGTTGATGATGCCGCCGCCTCGCTGCGCCACCATAACAGGAAGGAGCAGGTGGGTCAGCTCGGTCAGCGCCACGATGTTCAAGCGGAGCATCGCCGACTGGCGGTCAAGGGGCAGCTTCCAGAATTGGCCTTGGGCTCCGAAGCCGGCATTGTTCACCAGCAGGTCGACAATAATCCCCCGTTCTCTCAAGATCGCGGCCAAGCGCTCAGCCGTCCCCGGCACGCTGAGGTCCTGCTCGATGACTTCAATGCGCAGGGAATGTTTCGCAACGATTTCGGTCTTCAGTGCTTCCAGTTTGTCTGTGGATCGTGCCACCAGGACTAAATGCCTGCCGCGGGCCGCCAGGGCGCGCGCGAAACAAGCGCCGATGCCACTGGAGGCTCCGGTGATCAGGGCGAAGTGGTCTTTTGCCATTGAGGCCGTTGTTCGGTTTTCGCTTTGCGGATCGGGCATAGCTAAACCTCCCTGTGGGACCATCGGGTGAACCGATAATAAGGTGAACAAAGTACTATCGACATCGGGTTGGCCTCTTGCTCACCCGATCACCCGATCCTCGGATCACCCGATCCTCTGGCGCTCAGCGATACGCCGTGTTAACGTGCCTCGTGCCCGTGGCCATCAGGTGTTCGGCCTCGGCAAGGGACTTGATTCCACCCCGCGCGCCCAAAGCTGTGCAGTTGAGCGCGGCCATGGCGTTCGAGAAGTCCAACGCGCGCGCCACATCCCAGCCCCTCAACAAGGCATAATCAAAGGCGCCGTGGAAGACGTCACCTGCGCCTGTGGTGTCCACCGTTTCGACCACGAATCCCGGTGAGTAGAAATAACGGCCCGCATGGTAAACCAAAGCGCCGTCGCGGCCCAGCGTCATCCCAGGCATGCGAACGCGGTACTCGCGCGCCATGTATTCGAGCACCTTGAAGGGGTCTGCATGGCCGGTAACGGTGGGCAAAAAATGGGTCGAGGCGATCAGGTAGTCGACGTAGGGAAAAAGTTTCTCAACTCTCTTGTAAACGGTGTCGAGGTCCGCCACCACCGGGAGGCGCGCGCGGCGCGCCCAACGGGCCGCCACCAGCGCGGCTTCCAGGTCGCACCCATCGAGATGCAGCAGGCGCGCGGAGGTGATCTGGAGGGGCTTGAGTTCCTTGGGCTGAACCGCCAGCCGAGCGTCGCGATCCCAGAAAACGGTGCGCTCGCCCGTCGCCTGGTCGACGAGGATGTAGCCATATTGGTTGGGAACGCCGCGCACCACTTGGGTGGCAGACAGGTCCAGACCCTCGCGGCGCAAGCTGGCAAGCTGCAATTGCCCGGCGGGGTCATCCCCAACTTTCCCGATGTATCGTGCCGTCAGCCCCAGGCGGCGGCACGTCACCAGCGCCGTCGCCACCTGCCCTCCGGCTTGCATGGACGACGCCACCACGTGCTCCTTGCCACCCAGGGCAGGGAACTCGCGGACCATCATTACCGTGTCGGTAGCGTTCAGACCGAGGCCAACCACATCTACTTGGACGCGCGCCAATCACCCCTCCGGAAGGTTGCGAAACCAATACTCTACCACCGTTTGGGTAATCGGGAGCGGGCATCGGATCATCTGGCCATCGGCCCATCGGATCATCGGGCCCTGCCCCCGGCGGGCGCTGAGCTTGACTTAATATGTCGGCCGCTCTTAAGATATAGTGGGCTAATAAAAAATTAGTTTTCTAACGGGACCAGTGCAATCGGGCTGCTCAGGGTGGCCTCCCAATGTCTGAACCATCCAGGTGTTGTCATCGGTTTCGGGATCTCCATAGAGGGGAAAGCGTCGTTTATATTAACGACCATGAACCCCTTTACTGATTCCAGGAGAACGAATTGGGCGAGCGTGCCGAGCGTCGAGCCGCCAGTCATTCTTTTGTTCGCCTTGTTGCGAAAGAAGGGGATGTGGTTGAACTTCAGGGGCGCGAAATGCCGAAGAAGCGAATACTGATTATCGATGATGAAGACGACATTCGGGAAGTGGCCCAGGTAAGTTTGGAGACGGGTGCAGGTTGGGAGGTCCAAACCGCCGGTTCCGGCAAAGAGGGATTGGAAATGGCGGTGGTTGGGCAGCCGGACGCGATCCTTTTGGACGTAATGATGCCTGATATGGACGGGCCAACCACCTATCAGAAATTGCAGGCTAGGCCCGAAATTTCCCACATTCCCGTGGTTTTGCTGACGGCCAAAGTGCAACCGGCGGATCGGCGGCGGTTTTCGAGCCTGGGCGTCAAGGGGGTTCTGGCCAAGCCCTTTGATCCTCTAACCCTGGCCGACCAGGCGGCCGCCATCATCGGTTGGCAGGTATGAATCTTTTGAGGCTTGGGCGGGCGACAACCATTCCAGAACCAACCGAGCTGAGGCCTTCTGCGGAAAATTCAAAGTGACAGCGTCATTGAACGACCCACACCCGGAACCCCAGAAGTCGAAGAAGCCTTATTCAATTCCCCCGACCGTGCTTCCTTTCCTTTATGGCCTCCAAAAACCTGCTACGCGGCGCCTTATTCGCCCTTTGACATACGTCTTCTTCGCGGTAATGGCGGGAATGGCGGTTTTCGAGGAGCTGAAAATGGTTGCCTTTCCGCACATCACGATATGGCCATCCCATTTGTTGACGATCGGCTTCAGCGGCGTGGCTGCGACAGTGGGGGGCTACTTTGTATGGCAGATGCGAGAGGCTGAAGCTAGATATCGTAGTATTTTCAACAATGCGGCGCACGGTATTTTTCAGATGACCGCCGAAGGCCGAATCATCAGTGCGAATCCCGCTCTGGCGAGGGTCTATGGCTTTGCCTCGCCGGAGGAATTCATAGAAGCGGCCAATCAAGATGATGGCCATTTCTACGTAGATCCAGGGCGCCATCGAGAGTTCCTTCGCTTGATATGGGAGCAGGGAACTGTATCGAAATTTGAGTCGCAGAGCCGCCGGAAGGACGGAAGCGTGATTTGGATCGTCGAGACAACCCAGACCGCCCAAGACCCCGACAGCGGTCTACAATACTTCGAAGGCACCATCGAAGACATCACCCACCAAAAAGAAATGGAGCAGGCGCGCCAGGAGGTGGAACAGATGAAGGACGAGTTCGTCTCGGTGGTGAGCCACGAACTGCGCACGCCGTTAACCTCGATTCGCGACGCCCTGGGCTTGCTGGCCGGAGGCCGCGTGACGGACCCGGAAAAAGTACAGCGCATGCTGGATATTGCGGTGACCAACACTGACCGGCTGGTTCGCCTCGTCAATAACATCCTGGATCTTGAACGCATGGGGTCAGGCCGGATCAGCATGGAGAGACAGGCTTGCGCGGTCGCCGACCTGATGACCGATGCAGCCGAGGTGATGCACCCGGCGGCGGAAAAGGCCAATGTGCAGTTATCCGTATCTCCCCTGGCGGCTTTTATTTGGGCTGATCCCGACCGGATTATGCAGACTCTTACGAACCTGCTCAGCAACGCGATTAAGTTCTCGCCTCCTGGCGGTGCCGTCTGGCTGACGGCGGCACGTGTCGGCGAGCAGATTCAATTCCAAGTTCGGGACCAGGGGAGAGGGATTCCCGCCGATAAGTTGGAAAGCGTTTTTCAACGCTTCGAGCAAGTGGACGCGTCCGACGCCCGGGAGAAGGGTGGTACCGGATTGGGGCTGGCCATCTGCCGGACCATTGTGAATCAACACGGGGGCCGCAGTTGGGTGGAAAGTAAATTGGGTGCCGGCAGCTCATTTTTCGTCTCACTTCCGGAACTGAAGGGGCCAAAAGAAGAAGAAAAGCCTGAGGTTCCCGCCCGCACGAGCACTGCTTCCACGGTTCAGAAGATTCTCGTTTGCGATGACGACGAGTCGGTGCGCGCAGTCATGCAATCTATCCTCGAGCTACGGGGCTATCAAGTGATCTCCACTTCATCGGGCCTGGAGGCGATCGAGCAGGCCGCGACCCAGCTACCCGACGCGGTGCTTTTGGACATGTTGATGCCCGGGATGGATGGTTGGCAGACCATGGCGGCCCTGAAACAAAATCCTGCGACGCGGGATATTCCCATCATTGTCGTAAGTGTTTTATCCTCTCAAGAACGTGAATCATCGCAGGCTGACATCGCGGCCTGGATACGTAAGCCCCTGGATGAAACTGTTCTCGTCCAAGCCTTGGAGAGGACCTTTGGCTCCCAGGCCAGTGCGCCCAGAATCCTCTTAGTGGAAGACGACTTGGCCCTGGCACCGGTGGTAATGACCATGTTTGAGCGGCATGGCATACAGGTGGTTCATGCACGGACGGGCCGGGAGGCGATAGAGGCCAGTCAGAAGTCTCACCCGGATTTGCTAATTCTGGATATCGGCTTGCCGGAGGGCGATGGTTTCTCTGTGGTGAATTGGCTTCGACAGCATGATCAACTGCGGCTTATTCCTCTAGTTGTTTACACCGCGAAGGATTTGGAGGCTTCAGAACGAGAACGGCTGAAGTTGGGGGTGACTGAGTTTCTTACCAAATGCCGAGTTTCCCCGGAAGAATTCGAGCAGCGCGTGATCACCTTGCTTAACCAGGTTATTCCGAATGCGGGGATGCCGGCACCTACCACACCCAGGGATGCAGGTGCATCATAAAACGTGTTTAGTGGCTGGGAGGCAGGGATTCGAACCCCGATACGCAGATCCAGAGTCTGCAGTCCTACCGTTAGACGACCTCCCAGTGAGGCATTCTGATAGAAGTAAACGGGCGGCCCGGCGCTTGTCAAGGCTTCTTTTTGAAGCGCCTTGACGCACATGGCGGGGACAGTAGGCAGGGTACTCAGAATAATCGGAAGCTGACTTCCACCATGACGCGCACCGGCACCGGTGTACCGTTTCGCTGGGCAGGTTTAAACTTCCACGTCTTCACGGTTTCAACGGCCTTTTCATCCAAGCCAAGACCAAGGGGCTTCACGACTCGGCAATCCGTGACGGCCCCTACGGCATCGACGATGATCCACAGAACGACGGTGCCTTGGTACTTCGCCTTGCGCGCTTCCTCGGAGTATGCGGGATCGGGCTTGTAAATGGGGATCGGCTCGCTGACGCCATTCCCCACGCTAAAAACCCCGCCACCAAAGCCGCCGCCTTCGCCGGGACCAAGGCCACCGCCTTTACCGGAACCAATCCCCGTGCCTTCTCCGCTTCCAATCCCACCGCCGAAACCGGGGCCGTTTGAGGCGGGCCCTATCACCCCATTCGGATCACCCCAGGGCATGTTGGAGCTCATTTGCGGGAGCTTCAATTCCGGCGGTCCCAGCAGCGTAGGTGGAACCACGAGCTGCGGGTTCGGGTTGGGAATTACTGCCATGGGGGGTGCGAGCTGCACTTTTGCAAACTTGGGAATGGCGCCTTTTGAAGCCGGCGTCGGCGAGCGATCTCCACCTCCTCCACCGCCTCCTGCCTTCTTGTTCCCTGCGGCAGTCATTTGCGGGAGGTAGGGCGAGATGTCCACGACCTCAGCCTTAGTGGCGGCTTTCACCGGCTGCCACATGCGTGAAAGGACGTAGGGCAGCAAGAGGAGTGTCAGCGCAATGCTGTGTACCAGCACGGAATTGACCCAGGAGGCGGCTTGCTGACGATAGTCACGCCAAATGTCGGGAGGGTATGGCCGTTTCTTGAATATGAACGAGCCCACAAATTCGCCCAGGGCGAATCCTGCGATCACACCTAAGAATATACCCGCGTCCCGTCTCCACAACCAGCCGCCCGCTCCCAACACAAGGGCAAAGGCGAGGGCGCACAGCGCGCGCTTTTCATGCTGCCCATAGTTGTAAAACCCGATCGGGTCGCGAGGCCTTTCAAATGCCACCTTGATCTGGGAGGGGAGATCCATGAACCAGGGGCGCATGTCCGTGGCAGGCAAGTTGACTTCGCCGCGATAGTATTGCGCGGGCACAGTCACCTTCGGTTCGCGAAACCAGTCGCGGATCTGCCGGTATGTGGAAACGAAAAGGGATGGGGGCTCGACGAGTGTGAGCCCGAAAGCCACGGGCGGCGCGGGCACGTTTTGGGGTGGATTCTTTCCCGGGCCGACTTCAACCTGAAGGTTGCTGGTTGACATTAACCTTTGTTCCCATTCCTCGGGCTAATGCTTCGCCCGGGCGAGGCGTTATTTAGCCCTAATATTTAATGATGGCGGACCGCACCACTGGGTTGTATCGGCTTGGGCCTCGCAGCTCGTCCGCCTCGAACCTGTCTCATACTACCACATCAAGCGCACGATGATAAAGCCCAAGATGTCCCAGCATTGAGAGAGCTCACTAATTAGATGCACTGGGTGGCGAAAAGGTTACTGTGGAAGGTGCCTCATGCCCTTGCTGACGCGACAAATCCCAGACCTTGCCCCGATGGTCCGAACACCTGGCACGTACCACCTGGTCTATGCAGTGTGCGATCTGCTTCCTGAATCCCGTCCCGTTCGGCTTGAGATAGGC
>Ga0326727_10023624_pt1 | contig 11711 bp, 11 predicted proteins | sample MB2enrmetagenome_FD_207643 | JGI IMG/M metagenome (GOLD analysis project Ga0326727, IMG submission 207643) | Lab enriched peat soil microbial communities from McLean, Ithaca, NY, United States - MB29MY | ecosystem: Environmental > Terrestrial > Soil > Wetlands > Peat | place: USA: New York... | reverse complement strand
CTTCAGCGTTTCGCGAACGTTGGGATACAACGAAGACGCATCACCCAGGACTTCGAGCTTGACCAGGCGATGGTCGTCGAGCAGCTCGCGCGCCAGACGCAAAGTACGCACAGCTTCGTCCGCGCTATAGCAGCCCGCAGTATTGGGGAGCAAGGTATACCGGTTTTTCGGTAAAAAGTCGAGCAAATTCGGCTCGTTAGGATTTTGCCCAAGGTTCACGCGGCGGATCGCCACGGTCACGATCTCGCAGCCGGAAGCGTCCAGCGCCTCTGCGGTCTGAGCAAAATCACGGTATTTCCCGGTACCGACCAGCAGGCGGGAAGCGTATTGCCGTCCGGCAATGTTCAATTGGTCATTTTGCAACACTTTTTTGTTTTCCCCTATTTCAGCCGCCGCCAACCGCAACGACGATTTCCAGTACATCCTGATCGGCCAGGGCGGTTTCGGCATGCCGGCCGCGGGGCACGATCTCGCCATTTTGCTCGACCGCCACACGCTTGCCCGTGAGCGCCAGCGCCACCACCAGGTCGGCAACCGTGGCGACCTGGTCGAAACACCGGCTTTCGCCATTGATTCGGAGATGCAACATGTCTGTTATTTCCTTTCGGCCTGCTGCACGACCGGAACGTGCCCGACCTCTCCCAGCACCCGTTCGAGGTGGGCCAGGTTCTCGACCTGAACACGGAAATGAAAATGGATATAGCCTTCGCCCATGTGCTGATCCTGGGTGTCGACGCTCTCGATGTTCGCCGAGGCATGCGAGATGGCGGTGGCGATTTCCGCCAGGGCGCCGCGCTCACGCCGCGCGACCACACTGATCGAGGCGCCGAACATGCGATCGTTGCGCACATCCCAGGTCACGGCGAGCTGTTTTTCCGGATCGGCGCGTTTGGCATTGGCGCAGGTCGCCCGGTGAATCACCAGCCCCTGTCCCTTGATGAGCACCCCCAGGATGTCATCGCCCGGAATCGGGTTGCAACAGGTCGACAGATGCACCGCACCGCCTTCGTTACCGCGGATCGCCACCGGCGCCAGGTGCAGCTCGCCGCCCAGGCGTTCGCCCGCCATTTCGACCAGGCGACGCGCCGCCACCACCGGAAGCAGCTTGCCGACGCCGATTTCGACCAGCACGTCCTGGAAGCTTTCCATTTTTTCGCCGAACTCGCGCAGGTACGCCGTACACAGCGCATTGTCCACCGCCAGCGGTTCTGCCGAGAGCGCACTGACTGCCTGCCTGAGCAGCTTTTCGCCCAGCAGCGCGGCTTCGCTGCGCTGCATGCTCTTCAGATAGGCGCGGATACATGAGCGAGCACGACCGCTTTGCACAAAGCTCAACCAGGAGGGATTGGGCTTGGCCTGAGTCGAGGTAATGATTTCGACGGTATCGCCATTGCGCAGCACGGTACGCAGCGGAACCAGAACGTGATTGACGCGCGCGGCGATGCAGCGGTGGCCGACGTCGGTATGCACGGCGTAGGCAAAGTCAACCGGCGTCGAGCCCTGCGGCAACACCAGGATCTTGCCCTTGGGCGTAAAGACGTAGGCTTCGTCCGGAAACAGATCGATCTTGATATGTTCGAAGAACTCGACCGGATCGTCGCTTTCGGCCTGTATATCGAGAATGCTCTGCAACCATTGATGGGTACGCTGCTGGGCGGCATCCAGGCTGGATCCGCCGCTCTTGTACATCCAGTGCGACGCGACGCCCACTTCAGCGACGCGGTTCATTTCACGGGTGCGGATCTGCATCTCCACCGGCGTGCCATACGGACCGAACAGCGTGGTGTGCAGACTTTGATAGCCGTTCCCCTTGGGAATGGCGATGTAGTCTTTGAATTTACCCGGAATGGGCTTGTAGAGGCTGTGCAAGGCACCCAGCGCGAGATAGCAGCTGGGAACATCGTTGACCACCACACGGAAACCATAGATGTCCAGCACCTCGGAAAACGACAGGTGTTTTTCCTGCATTTTCTTATAGATGCTGTAGAGATTCTTTTCCCTGCCTTTGATGGTCGCTTCGATATTACATCCGACCAGCTTCTGGCTGACCGTCTGGAGAATCTTGTTCACCACCTCGCGCCGGTTGCCGCGCGCTGCGCGCACCGCCTTGTTCAGGACGTTATAGCGATGGTAGTGAAGATGTTTGAACGCCAGGTCCTGCAATTCGCGATAGACCTTGTTGAGGCCGATGCGGTTGGCGACCGGGGCGTAGATTTCAAGCGTTTCGAGTGCAATGCGCTTGCGCTTGTCTTCTCGCATCGAGTCGAGCGTGCGCATATTGTGCAGGCGGTCTGCCAGCTTCACGATGATCACGCGGATATCGCGCGCCATCGCCAGCACCATCTTGCGGAAATTTTCGGCTTGCGCGGTTTCCCGCGTCTGATATTCGAGGCGTTCCAGCTTTGAGAGACCATCGACCAGATCGGCGATGGTACGTCCGAATTTTTCGATCAGGGTGGATTTGGCCACCCCCGTATCTTCGAGGACGTCGTGCAACAGGGCGGCAGCCAGGCCTTGCGCGTCTATCCGCCAGTCGGTCAGCATGGTCGCGACCGCGAGCGGATGGGTGATATAGGGTTCGCCGCTCTTGCGGGTCTGTCCCTCGTGAGCCTCGCGGCTCAGCGCAAACGCCTGCTGCAGCAGCCTGACATCGTCAGGCTTAAGATAGCGCGCGGCCGCTGCAAAAAATGCTTCCGCATCTCGGTCGATCAACGACTGGTAATCGACTTGCGTTCCGACATCAGCATTCATGGCCACGCGCCGGCATCAACAATCAGTTTTTATTGCGGGTCAGGACTTCCTTGCCGACATGCCCGGCGGCGACTTCGCGCAGCGCGACCACGGTCGGTTTATGGCGGCCGGCATCCACAAAGGGGGTTGCGCCGGATGCCACCTGACGCGCGCGATAGGCGGCAGCCAGGGTCAGGTCAAAACGGTTATGGATCCGGTCCAGGCAGTCATCAACAGTAATACGAGCCATAACGTTACTTTCACAAGAATAAAAACATTGAATGAAAACTATAGCGAAAAAAGCGCCACAAACCAATGACTCAGCCCTGCGTGCCCATATGGGACAGCTTGTCGGCATACCGCACGCACTGAGCGGCGCTGCGCAGGCGCTGAGCCCGCACGATACTGATCAGATCGAGTTTCGCCCGCTCGAAATTCTCGTTTACCACCATGTAGTCGTACTCAGCCACCTGATCGATTTCGGTACGGGCCGAGGCCAGACGACGTTCGATCACTTCGGCAGTATCGGTTGCACGGCCCCGCAGTCGCCGTTCCAGTTCTTCGATCGAAGGCGGAACGATGAAAATGCCGATCGCATCCGGGAAAACCTTGCGTACCTGACGCGCGCCCTGCCAGTCGATCTCGAGCAGAATGTCCTTCCCTTCGGCCAGACGCGAGCGAATCCACTCGATGCTGGTGCCGTACAGGTTGCCATAGACTTCCGCATACTCCAGAAAAGCGCCACGTTCAATCATGGCTTCGAATTCGGTGCGACTGACAAAATGGTAATGCCGACCTTCGATTTCTCCCGAACGCGGCGGACGCGTCGTGTAGGACACCGACAACCCCACCGCAGGCTCCGCCTCCAGCAAAGCCGTTACCAGCGATGTCTTGCCCGCTCCGGACGGGGCCACAACGATGTAAATCGTGCCGGTCGCTTGCGTCATGATGAACTGATACGCTTCTTGAAAATATAATTTTTCAGAATACCACAAATCACCCCTGACCTGAATACCAGGAAGTATTTTCACGTCAAGATTTAGGTGATTCGAACACTACGGCACTAGAATCGCCCCTTTTATTGCGCAGCCGCAGGTGAAGGAGCAAGACCACATGCAGTTTTTAGAAAGCTTTTATAAGCTCAAGGAACACCATACCACGGTCAAGACGGAAGTGCTGGCCGGGTTTACCACTTTTCTGACGATGGCCTACATCGTACTGGTCAACCCGCTGATCCTGTCCAGCACCGGCATGGACTTGAACGCCGTGTTCGTGGCCACCTGTCTTGCGGCCGCGCTTGGTACCGCTATCATGGGCCTGGTCGCCAACTACCCGATGGCGCTGGCCCCCGGCATGGGCCTGAATGCCTACTTCACCTTCACCGTGGTCAAGGGCATGCACGTACCCTGGCAGGTCGCGCTGGGTGCGGTGTTCATTTCCGGCCTGGTCTTCCTGGTCGTCAGCCTGTTCAAGGTTCGGGAAGCCATCGTCAATGCCATTCCCAAGTCGCTCAAATTCGCGATCTCCGCAGGCGTGGGTATGTTCCTGGCGATTATCGCGCTGAAAAACTCGGGCGTGATCACTTCGAACCCCGATACCTATCTCACGATGGGCAATCTGCATGACCCGACGGTCCTGCTGGCGATCCTCGGATTTTTCATCATCGTGGCGCTCGAATATCGCCGCGTACCCGGTTCGATCATCATCGGTATTCTGAGCATCACCGCACTGTCGATCCTGTTCGGCCTCTCCAAGTTCGCCGGCGTGTTCGCTCCGGTTCCGAGCATGGCGCCGACCTTCATGAAGATGGACATGCACGGTGCGCTGGATATCGGCCTGATCGGTGTGGTGTTCGTGTTCTTCTTCGTCGATATTTTCGATACCACCGGCACGTTGATCGGCGTTTCGCACCGCGCTGGCCTGCTCGATAGCGACGGCAAACTGCCGCGCCTGAAGCGCGCGCTGATGGCAGACTCGATCGCCATCGTTGCAGGCGCGGTCATGGGCACCTCGTCCACCACCGCCTATATCGAATCCGCGGCCGGTACCGCTGTCGGCGGCCGCACCGGTCTGACCGCCACCGTGGTTGCCCTGCTGTTCCTGGCCAGCCTGTGGCTGTCGCCGCTGGCCAGCACGGTTCCGGCTTACGCAACTGCCCCGGCATTGCTTTATGTAGCGGTGCTGATGGCACGTGGCCTGGCCGAAATCGACTGGAGCGATCTGAGTGAATCGGCCCCGGCAGTCATCACCGCATTTGCCATGCCGTTCACGTTCTCGATTGCTGACGGCATTGCATTCGGCTTCATCAGCTACACGGTGATCAAGCTGCTGTCCGGCCGTGTGCGTGATCTGTCTCCGGCTGTGGTAATCATCGCAGCGCTGTGGATCTTTAAGCTCGCGATGTTCTGAAAATTCGCTACAATTGCGGCATGGAAAATCTAAGCAACCTTGATTACGCCAGCTATCTCAAGGGCTGGGTCCGCTCCGTGCCGGATTGGCCGCACCAGGGCGTGATGTTCCGCGACATCACGCCGCTGCTGCAGAATCCCAAATCCTTTCGGGTATTGATCGATCTGTTCGTGCACCGCTATATGGCCGAACGCGTCGATCTGATCGCCGGACTGGATGCGCGCGGCTTCATCATTGGTTCGGTCCTTGCCTACGAGCTGAACGTCGGTTTCGTGCCGATCCGCAAAAAGGGCAAACTGCCCTTCACGACGGTCGCCGAAGAATACGTCCTCGAATACGGCAATGCGACGGTAGAGGTGCACACCGATGCCTGCAAGCCGGGAGACCGTGTCGTGCTGATCGACGATCTGGTCGCCACGGGCGGCACAATGATGGCGGGTTACAACCTGCTGACAAAACTGGGGGCGGACGTCCTGGAAGCCGCCGCGATCATCGAACTGCCCGAGCTGCACGGCGGCAAGCTGATCCGCGATTCGGGATTGCCTCTTTTCACCGTGTGCTCATTCGACGGACTCTGAGTCCTGCGTGATCTCAAGCCAAAAGCCTCCCGCGGGAGGCTTTTGTTTTTGTATCGGAACACGCCGGGGTACGTAGGTTGGGGCAAGCCAAAGGCGCACCCCGACACCCAAGTTGAGCGCGTAGGTTGGGGTAAGCCAAAAGCGCACCCCAACGACACCCCAATCAGTCGCCCAACGTAGCCACCAGGATGGACTTGATGGTGTGCATGCGGTTTTCGGCTTGCTCGAACGCCAGCGACATCGGCGATTCGAACACGTCTTCCGTCACTTCCACGCCGTCCAGACCGAAGGTTTCGAAGACCCATTGGCCGATCTTCGTTTCCTTGTTGTGGTACGCCGGCAGGCAGTGCATGAACTGCACTTTCGGGTTGCCGCTGGCCTTCATCAGGGCCATGTTCACCTGATACGGCTTCAGCAGATCGATACGCTCTTTCCAGGCCGATTCCGGTTCGCCCATCGAGACCCATACGTCGGTGTGAACGAAATCGGTATCCTTGACGGCTTCGACCGGATCTTCGGTCAGGGTGATGCGCGCGCCGGTCTGTGCGGCGATTTCGCGGCACTGTGCGACCAGTTCATCGGTCGGCCACAGGTGCTTCGGCGCACCGATGCGTACGTGCATACCCAGCTTGCAACCGATCACCAGCAGGGAGTTACCCATGTTGTTGCGGGCGTCACCCATGTAGGTGTAGCTGATCTGGGACAGCGGCTTGTCGCTGTTTTCCCACATGGTCAGCACGTCGGCCAGCATCTGGGTCGGGTGGAATTCGTCGGTCAGCCCGTTGTAAACCGGAACGCCGGCGTAGGCGGCCAGTTCGGTCTCAACCATTTCCTGGCTGAAGCCACGGTATTCAATTGCGTCGTACATGCGGCCCAGTACGCGGGCCGTATCCTTCATCGATTCCTTGTGGCCGATCTGCGAACCGGACGGCCCGAGGTAGGTCACATGCGCGCCCTGGTCATAGCAGGCGACTTCGAATGCACAGCGGGTACGGGTGGAGGTCTTTTCGAAAATCAGGGCGACGTTCTTGCCCTTCAGATGCTGCTGTTCGGTGCCATTGTACTTGGCGCGCTTCAGATCGCGGGCCAGGTCCAGCATGTAACGAATTTCACGCGGGGTGAAATCCAGCATTTTCAGAAAGTTACGATTGCGCAGATTGAAAGCCATGGAATGCTCCTAGTTCATCATATCAGTGCCCGCTGACGTCCTTTTGACGCAGCCGGCCTTATGCAAAAAACCAATGGGCTCCGCACAACGGAGCCCGGGAACCCACAAACTATTACAACGTTACTGCATCACGGATCAGCGGACAGGTCATGCAGTGGCCACCACCACGGCCACGGCCGAGTTCCGCTGCCGGAATTTCGATCACTTCCACGCCGTGCTCGCGCATCAGCTTGTTGGTGTAGGTATTGCGGTCATAAGCGACAACCACGCGGCGATCCAGCGCCACGACGTTATTGCCGTCGTCCCACTGTTCGCGTTCGCGCTGGTAAGCATCGCCGCCGGTCTTGATGACGGTGATATCCTTCAGGCCCAGGGCATCACGTACCACTTCGGTCAGATGCTTGCCGTTATGACGTTCGAAGCGTACTTCGCCTTCCTTGTCGGCAGCATAGATGCTGGTGCAGGTGATTTCGTCGACTACATCCGGGAACACGGACAGCAGGTTGATATCCAGGAAGCTGAAAACGGTATCCAGGTGCATCGCGGCACGCGTCTTCGGCATTTCGCAGGCGATGACGCGCGTTGCGCCGCCTTGCTTGTTCAGGATGGTCCGGGCGACCTGAACCACAGCCTGCGGGCTGGTGCGCTCGCCCATCCCGATCAGGACAACGCCGTTGCCGATCGGCATCACGTCGCCGCCTTCCAGCGTAGCCAGACCGAAGTCCTTGTCGCTGTCGCCCCACCATACATTCACCTCACCGGCGAAGTACGGGTGGAACTTGTAGACAGCCTGCATCATCAGGGTTTCCTGGCGGCGAGCCGGCCAGTACATCGGGTTGAGCGTCACGCCTTCATACATCCAGCAGCTCGGGTCGCGCTGGAACAGGGTGTTCGGTACCGGGGGCAGAACGAAATCGGAATGGTCGAGGTAGCCGCCGAACAGACCCTTGGGGTCGAACGGCAGTTCGAACTTGGCGATACCGCCCAGCAGGTGGTCGGCCAGTTGTGCCGCAGGCATTTCATCCAGCCAGCCGCGCAGTTCATTCAACATGCCGATGCCGACGTTGTCAGCCTTGACCTTGCGATCCAGAACCCAGGCACGGCCGGCCTTGTCTTCCATTACCTTGGCCAGTGCTTCGGTCAGTTCGATGACATGGATACCGCGGGCGCGCATTTGTTCAACCATGAAGTCATGGTCTTTCTGTGCGCGTTCGACCCAGATCACGTCATCGAACAGCATGTCATGGCAGTTACCGGGGGTCAGGCGCTTGTGCGCCAAGCCAGGACGGCAAACCATGACGCTATGGAGCTTACCGCATTCAGAATGGACACCAAACTTAGCCATCTTGCTTCCTTAAATCGCCGATAGTGAAAATTGCAGTCCTTGTTGACCTGAATACTTCGTGTCGCCGGCGATGCCGCGACTGGAGAACGAGGACAACAAGCACTTTATGAATACGCTCGAATCCGGAAGGCCCGGGTCGAAGGCGAGTCGCCTGCGAGGGGCCATTCGGGAGCCGACCCGAGGCTTGAAAACCAGCGCTCAGGGCTTACAGACCCGAATAAATCAGAATATGTTTAAACTCTAAAATATTTACATTCCGATTCGATAAGCTGCAATCATAGTGACGAGATGCAATTCGGGCAAAGCGGATTGTTGATTTGTTTGATTTGCATCAAATTATTGATATTGCGTTTTATTGACAAATTTCTTCACAGGGGGTATTAGGCGAAAAAACAGGTCGCATTGCTGTATCTTCAACGTCAAACACGTCGGTTTTACGCCAAATTCATACAAAAATCGGACCTTTTGGTACCTTGTTCAAAGACCATGCTTCCAAAGCCCATTTCCATAGCGCTTGCAGCGTTTCGAAGTGCTCCGCGGGTCGATGACCGAGCAACGTCAGTGTATTTTCAAGAACAGAAATGACGTCCGAGGTGGAAATCGCCGGGGCCAGAGTCTGCTTGGAAAGCTTCTCGCCCGCCTGGTTGACCAGCACGGGCAAATGACAGTAACCGGGTGTCGGCAAACCGAGACAACGCTGCAACCAGATCTGCCTCGGCGTCGAAACCAGTAGATCGGCCCCGCGCACCACATCGTTGATGCCCTGCTCGGCGTCATCCACCACCACCGCCAGCTGATAGGCCCAGAATCCATCCGCACGCAATAGCACAAAATCACCGATATCCCGGTCGAGCACTTGACCGACCTGCCCCTGCAAGCGGTCGGAAAACATCACGGGCTCGTGGCCGACGCGCAAACGCCAGGCCCCGGCCTTGCGCGCAGGATCACATCCCGTGCGGCAGGTACCCGGATAGACCATCCCGTCCAGCCCCCGTCCGGCCCCCGCCTGAATTTCACGACGCGTACAGGTACAGCGGTAAGCCAGCCCCTGGCGGATCAGTTGATCGAGTGCAGCACGGTACAGATCGAGCCGCCGGCTCTGATACTCGATCGGCCCGTCCCATTCAAAGCCGAACCGGTCCAGTACGCGCAAAATCTCGTCGGCAGCGCCGGGGACTTCGCGCGGAGGGTCGAGGTCTTCAATGCGCACGCGCCACAAACCGCCCCGGCTTCGGGCTTCGAGGTAACTACCCACCGCCGTGGCCAGCGAACCGGCATGCAACAGGCCCGTGGGGCTGGGCGCAAATCGCCCGCAATATGAATATTCAGAAGGCATACGGCTATTCTTTGGCTAAACTGGGGGGTATCGCACTCATGACAAGGGATACTCAAACATGGCCTACGTTGTAACGGATGCCTGCATCAAATGCAAATACACCGATTGTGTTGAAGTCTGTCCCGTCGACTGTTTCCGCGAAGGTCCGAATTTCCTGGCCATCGATCCCGACGAATGCATCGACTGCTCGCTGTGCGTGGCAGAGTGCCCTGTCGAAGCTATTTATGCCGAGGACGATTTACCGCAAGACATGCTGGCCTACATCCGGATTAACGAGGAAATGGCCAAAATCTGGCCGGTCATCGTCGAACGCAAAGAGCCCTTGCCCGATCACCAGACCTGGGCCACCGTCAAAAACAAGCGGGATCATCTGGAAAGCTAAGCCCCCGCAGTATGGAACACTTCGCATGGTAGGGCGTAGTCGCCACACGCATACGGCGCAACGCCACCGGTGATTACCGCTCTACCTGACTGCGTCGCCGCACCGACTTTGGCGGGTACCACCCTGCCCAGTGGAAATCCCCGATCACGAAAACAGATCGATACTGCCGCTGCGATCCGCGTCCTTTTTCAGGTTTTCCAGGTAGCGCTCTTCTTCCACCACCACCTTTTCGATACGTTCGGGCTTGAGACGGCGAATCATGACTTTGCCGCTATCGGTAAAAAAATACACTTTGCGCGCCGACTCGCCGAGCAGGTCGCTGGCGAGCAGCGGAATGCCTTCGACTTCGAGATATTGCCTTACAAAAGCGGCATTGAGCTCCCCCACATTCACCACGTTCATGCCTTCGAGCACGCTGCCCGCGCCAAAGACCTTGGCTTGCAACCGGTCGCGGCGCGCCCCCATGCGCTGCATCTCGGTAATCAGCATTTCCATGGCATGCACACCGAACCGGGCGGAGGTACTGGTCGGTTCAAGGATCGCCCCGCTGGCAGGCAACAGAAAATGATTCATGCCGCACACGCCGCTGTCCGGATCGCGCAGGCAGGCCGCAACACAGGACCCCAGCAAGGTGACCAGCAACCTGGGAGACCCCGTGGCCACAAAACCACCAGGCAGCAGTTTCAAAGCCGGGAGCTGAAATTGCTGGTCAAAATACTCCAGCCCCAGGTCCGCCGACGAGGTCATCATTTCAACCCGATCTCAGGCGATCGAGCACGCGCCCCGCCAGCGCTTCCAGCGTACAGACCTCGATGACCCCGCCTTGTGCAACCGCCTCCCGGGGCATCCCATAGACAATACAAGAAGCCTCATCCTGCCCCAGGGTATACGCCCCCGCCTCGCGCATGCGCCGCATGCCTTGCGCACCATCCTTGCCCATCCCGGTCATGATGACGCCGATAGCCCTGGCGCCGACGCGCTCGGCGGCGGAGTCGAACAGGACGTCCACTGACGGACGGTGCCGGTTCACCGGTTCGCTCTGATCGAGCGAGATGAGCCAGCCAGCCGCCCCGCGCATGATGCGCATATGAGAATGCCCTGGCGCGATATAGGCACAACCGCGCAAGACAGGTTCGCCATGCTCGGCTTCCTTGACCCGCATGGCGCTCAGACTGTTGAGCCGCTCGGCAAAGGTTGCGGTGAAATGTTCCGGCATATGTTGCACGACCAGCACCGGCGCGCAATCGGCCGGCAGCCCCCCGAGAAATGTCCGGATCGCTTCGGTCCCCCCGGTCGAGGCACCGACAAACACCAACATGTTCGGGTTGATCCGGCCGGCAGACACAACATTGACGGATGCGGGGGCCATGGTCGTGCGCTGCGGCATGCGCGCCCGCGCTTTGGCCGCCATGCGGATTTTGCCGCGGATTTCCTCGGCATAGTCTTGCATGCCCTGGGTCACATCGGTGCGGGGCTTCGAAATAATGTCGATCGCCCCCAGTTCGAGGGCGGCCAGTGAGGCTGCCGATCCGGCCTGGGTCAACGTGGAAATCATCAGCACCGGCGTCGGCTTGAGGCGCATCAGGCGGCGCAAAAACTCGATGCCGTCCATTTTCGGCATTTCGACATCCAGCGTGACGACGTCGGGGTTGAACATGCGGATGCGCTCACGCGCGATCAGAGGATCGGACGCCGTGGCGACCACCTCCATATCGGGCGCCTCATTAATGATGGTGGTCAGCAAGCTGCGTATCAGCGCCGAG
>Ga0326727_10023623_pt1 | contig 11711 bp, 8 predicted proteins | sample MB2enrmetagenome_FD_207643 | JGI IMG/M metagenome (GOLD analysis project Ga0326727, IMG submission 207643) | Lab enriched peat soil microbial communities from McLean, Ithaca, NY, United States - MB29MY | ecosystem: Environmental > Terrestrial > Soil > Wetlands > Peat | place: USA: New York... | reverse complement strand
TTATGAGTCCTAGTTGCGTATTAGGACTTTTTGGACTATAACGGGAGTCCTCCCCTTTGGCACATGGCCTGGGGGATGGCACGGTAGGTCGTCGTTATTCGGGGTGCCGCAAAGCGCGTTCACGTGTGACGTGGTCGCACGCGGCGAGTGCATGTTTTTCATGCCCCGGCACCCGGATTGACCTGCCGTGGATTTATGGCGATCGCGGCAGCGCGGAACTTGGCAGCCCGTGCCGGTGTTCAAGAATCACCTCCACTCGCGGCTAGTAACGAGCGAGCGCTCCGAGGCACGGACCCGGTGCTCGATTCGTTCACGGGAAGCACGTGGTCATCACAATATTTAAACCAGTGTTGACCACGGAATTTCTGAAATCGTTATCGAATCACCTGACTTCCAAGCCGGACATGATGAGAAGCGGTATCTTGGAAATGTCCAACTTTGTCAATGGTTTATCGAACTGTTAATTAACCCTCCCATCGACAAGATGAAGACCTTTGCCGAGAAAAAGGATTTCAAGCTGAATTTAGCGGGTCGCCTGCTCAACGTGATTGGCAACGCGGATAACAAGGGCTTTTCCCGCGAGCAGTACAAGGGTCATCCCGTCCTGTGTTGCGAATACGCGTATTCTATGGGAAATAGTATGTCCGATTTTCACGAGATGGTAGAGATCTATGAAACATACAACAATTGGTGCGGTGGATTCATCTGGGATTACGTGGACAAGTCATTGAGAAAGGGCCAGATCGATGGAAAGGATTTCTGGGCATATGGCGGTGACTACGGCGAGCGCAAATCATCGAGGAACGTGGTCGCTGACGGGATCGTAACTGCAGACCGCAAGCCGCACCACGCGTTATTCGAGGTTGCAAAATGCTACCAGAACATCGCTGTCGAGCTTGCAAATCCCAAGACGGGAGAGATCAAGGTCCGCAACAAGAACGTGTTTGTCAGCACGGAGGGCTATTCCCTGCATTGGGAAGTGAAGCGCGACGGTGCAGCGCTCGAATCAGGAGACCTGGATGACTGCATCATCGAGCCTCAAGAATCAAAGGTGGTTGATCTACCGTTAAACTTCGACAACTATGCTGAGAGTGGCGAATATTTCCTCGAGGTTAGCTTCTAGTTAAAAAATGGCATAAATTGGGCAAACAAGGGCGATACCGTCGCGTGGGAGCAGATGAAACTCCACCAAGTAGAAGCGGAGAAAACGGAAAATAACACCGGTCCCATCGAGGTCAAGGAAGAGCAGGGGCAACTCGTGGTAACTACCGGTTCCAGCTCGGTTGTCATCGATAAAAAAACGGGCAACATCAACCAGCTGACTTCGGGAGGCAAAAATCTTTTTTCCACGCCGCTTCGCATGAGCTTCTTTAGAGCCGAAACAGATAGCGACAAAGGCGTGTTGATACTCGCCTTCGATCTAAAGCCGAAGAATACCAAGTGGAGAAAAATGTCCTTGGATGAAATGGTAAAGGCAAAATCGTTTATAATAAGCAAGGGGACTGATAACGTCACCGTTGAGTGTGCATACAAGCTTGCAGGAACGCTGCATCGCAGCTACACGATCCATGGTAATGGCAGAATCGTTGTGAAGAACGCCATTACCCCCAAGAAAGAGATGCCGAAGCTGGGCATGCAAGTGGAGCTACCAAAGGCGTTTCGCAGCTTTACTTGGTTCGGCATGGGCCCCCATGACACTTATTGGGGGCGTTCGAAGAGCGGGAAGGTGGATATCCACACCAAGGATGCCGCCGATGATCTAGATCTTTACGTCAAGCCCCAAGAACACGGAATCAAAATGGATGTCAGGTGGCTCACTCTAACCGATAGCGCCGGAAATGGAATCAGGGTAGAGGCAAGGGACTGTTTGCTCAACACCAGCATCTGGCCTCACACGCTCAAGGATTTGGATGTGGCCAAGCACATCCACGAGCTGCCCGAAAGGGACACGGTTACCCTCAATATCGACTACCTGCAAAAAGGTCTTGGCGACGTGATGATCAAGACTCCAAAGAAGTACAGATTGCTACCGAGTACCAAGTACGAATATTCCTTCGTTATCGAGCCAATAGAAAAAAAGTAACACATCAGGATAGCCAAAGACCCCGATTTTTCCAAATTTTTTTTTAATACATTGGTATTTCATTCCCGCCAGACCTGGGCGACGAAACGATAGATGCCCTCATGTTTGCTCGAGATTTGTATTTTCAAACGAATGGATAAACGACATTGGTATCGAACTATTTCCCGTTCGTGTAAATCGAGTGGAGTGTTATTTGATTTGCACTTACGGCCATCTAGACATACCCAGAGTCGTTCATGCCCAAGTCGGTGTTTCCCCCGATACACAAGCACATCCACAGTGTTCCATTCTTGTTGTCAACTTCGTAATGGTGGATATGTCCGCTAAACATGACGCTCACGTTATATTCCAAGGCGATCGGGGCATAAATGCCGCCGTCGGCTAAAATTATATCCGCGCTAGTTCAAATGCGTAAAGGAATTTGTTGAGTTAATGAATGTAATTAAGTGGAGTTAAGAATGCAGGTAACCCAAACCCTAAACCCCGTTTCGCAAGGCATACTAAGTCCTAAAAATCGCACTGAAGGCCTAAGTATCTTCAAAATACAGCGTACCTGCGTTTACGACGGCCCGGGGATCCGCACAACGCTTTTTTTCCAAGGTTGCAACCTGAGATGCTTGTGGTGCCAGAATCCGGAAGGGCAGTCATTTAAGGATGAAACGACGCCTGATTGCAACCATTCGATAGACGACATACTCGAGGTCGTTTCGAGGGACAAAGAGTACTTCCTCCCGACCGGCGGCGGGGTGACGCTGAGTGGCGGCGAGCCGTTCTTGCAAGATCCTAGCACGTTGACACGTTTATTGAAATCATTGAAAGATGAGAACGTGAACGTCGCCGTGGAAACCTCGCTTCATGCACCGTGGAAAACCATCAGCAAGATAGCTCCATACATCGATCTCTTTCTCGTCGATCTCAAGGTCGTCGGCGACGACGCCCTCCATATCAAGCTCACGAACCAGGACAGCACGCTGATCCACAGCAACATAGAGAAGCTGCTCGACTTGAACGCCAATGTCAAGTTCCGCATGGCGATGGTGCCGGGGCTCAACGATAGCGAGAACAACATCCAAGTAGCATCCGAATTCCTGAAATCAGTCGGGCACGGCTCCATCGAGCTCCTGAAATATCACAACCTGTTCGAGGACAAGGCCAAGCGCCTCGGGCTGGACGTTACACCCCTGAACATCACCCCCGAGCAAAGTCTAGCGTCGGTTAGGAAAGGAGTTGAACTATTCAAGCAGCACGGCATCGACGCGGAATGCACGGGTCTGGATTCCAACACGCACCCGGCCGTCTTCACGCAACGCGTTCAAGACATACAGAAAGCTATCAGGGAGAGCGGCCGGGCACTGTGCATCGAGGCAGCCAAGCTGAAAACAAAGTATTACAAGCAGAACAGGGGACGAAACTTCAAGAAACCGACCCCCATCCACCGGGCGGAACGCCTCTCTTACATCCTGCGAAACAAGAAGGTCATCATCTATCCCGAGGAGTTGCTCGTCGGGAATTACACGGCCAAGAGGGTTGGCGGCCAGCTCTGGGAAGAACTATATGGTGACCTTTCCAGCGTCTTCCTATACAGGATCAATCGACAAAAGCCGGTTTCTTTCCAGTGCTCGCGGGCCGACATACTCTACTGCTACACGCACATCTTCCCCTTCTGGCGGACCCATAGCCTTTTTCACAAGACTTACCCGACACTCTCCGCGTTTTTGTATGGCATCTCGCACGCGGCGGAAGTGACCGTCGGGTTCGAGAACAACGGCGCGTCCATCGCGCATTACATAGCCAACTTCCCGCGCCTCCTGCAGCTGGGAACCTCAGGCATCATCGAGGAAATCAAGGCCAAGAAATTGGAACGGCCGGAAAACAACCAAGATTTTTACGACGGCGCCATCATTGCCCTCGAGGGCTTGGAAGCATTCGCCCATCGGTACGCTGAGAGCCTGTCGGCCCTGAATAGGGCAGAGACCGACCCGGATCGCCGCAAGGAGCTGGAGGCGATGGCCGAGATCTGCGCGCACGTCCCCAAGTATACTGCCCGCACCTTTCACGAAGCCCTGCAAACCATGCTGTTCTTGCACATCGCGCTTTGTCTCGAGTCCTATGAAAACGCGATATCCTTTGGCCGCGTCGATCAGATCCTGTATCCCTATTATAAGGCGGACAGGGAAGCGGGGAGAATTACCTATGAAAAGGCAAAAGAGCTGCTCTGCCTGTTCGTGCTCAAGATCGACGAGGTCCTGCTGATCAACGATGGCAATTCCATTCTGGGCCTCAACCGGCTCTTCGAGACGATGTCCGTGGACCAGACAGTAACGTTTGGCGGCGTCGACAGGGACGGTAACGATGCCACTAACGACATCACGTACATGCTTGTGGATGCTTGCGAGCTCCAACCCTATTCCATCGATATGTCGGCCCGTGTGAACGAAAACAGTCCCCCAAGGTACCTCGAACGGCTCGCGGAGGCGTATCTCAACGGCTCGCCCCAGCCCAAGATCAACAGCGACAAGATTTACATGGAGTCCATCCTGCGCCATTACCCCGTCACCGTGCAGGACGCGAGGAATTATTCCATCGTCGGTTGTGTTGAGCCGGCCGCGTCCGACGACCATTTCGGGAACACTGACTGCGCAAATATGAATCTCGCCCTGCCGTTCCTGCAAGCATTGAAAGGGCACGTGTACGAGCTGTGGAACATTGGGTTGCGCGAACAGATCGATAGAATGATCACGAATTTTGTCGAAACCACCTTCACGGGGAAAAATTCCCTTTCAAGATTTATGCGGTCGTCCCGTGCCAAGGCAGAGAGACGACGGGCCAAGAAAATGGGGCGTTTCAAGTACGACCCACCTTCCAGCATGGACGAGCTCCTCGAACGATTCCAGGCGCGCCTGAACCTGCTGGCAAAGTCCATCCTGGCCGATCACCAGTACATCGAGGAAATATTACGTGAAAACTTCACCACGCCCCTCACTTCCGCCTTCTTTGAAGGCTGTATCGAGAGCGGGAAGGACGTGTACGAAGGCGGTGCGACGCTCAACAGCAGCGGGATCCAAGCAATCGGCGTCACGGACGTCGCGGATTCATTGCATGCCATCGACGAGGTCGTCTTCAAGCAAAAGTTATTCACCATCGATGACATCATCAAGGCGATTGACAACGAGTTCGAGGGGGACAACAACCAACGCATCAGGGAAGCGTTGCTCGCGGTACCGAAATTCGGCGACGACTCTTCCCCGGAGGCCACTGAATGGGTAACCCGGGTGATGGAGATCTACAACAATGCCTTGGATTCGGTGGAAAATTGTCCCCGGAACGGCAGGTACTCGGCCGGGTACTATGCATTGAACGTCGCGACCATGTATGGACGGCGGACACAGGCCCTGCCCTCGGGGCGGTTGAAAGGTGTCCCGCTCGCCAACAGCGTGATACCCCATTACGGGATGGAGCAGGCAGATCTTCTGTCCTCCTTGAACGCCATCGCCGGTGTCGATTTCACCGACCACGCGGACAATGGCACGACGGCCACCTTGACCGTAGATTCCGCACTGTTTCAGGGCAAGGACGGCGTGGGAAACTTGGCGAGCATCCTCAAGGTCTTCCTCACGACTGGGGGGATGCAGATCCAACCGAACATCATCAGCCGCGAGGTATTACTGGACGCCTACGAACACCCGGAGAAGCACCCGTATCTTATGGTTCGAATCGCCGGTTATTGTGCTTATTTCCGTGAGTTGACGAAAGATTTGCAGTTAAGCATAATCAATCGGACCTGTTATTCCTGATGATTGGAGAGCTTGCAGGCATAATCTTGGATTTCTTCTCTTTGAATTGAATTGGGCAGAGATACAAAAAAAAGAGGTATTATTTCTTCGATTTCTTGGCTCCCTTCTTGCCCGCTGCCTTGGCAGGCTTCGCGGCTGGCTTCGCGGCTGTAGCAGAGGAACCGGGCGGCGGGCCCTCGGGGAAGCCGACCTGCCACATAGTACCGTCAGAATCGACGAACCCCATGTACCACGCGCCCCAAAACATCTTGTCGAGGGGCATCACCACCTTGAAGCACTTGTCCTGCACTTTTTGCCAGATCGCCTCGATTGCATCCTTGCTGTCAACTTCCACGAAAACCTGAACCGCGGCGTTGGCCACATCCTGGTTGCTGAGCCTGTCATCGATATAAATGAAGGCGCCATTGCCAAGATCGAGCTCGGCATGCATCGTCGAGTTCTCATAATCAAAGTCTTCCGGCAGGCCGAAATTGGCTCCCATCTCGGGATTGAAGGGCATCCGAGTGACAAGCTTCGCGTCGAAAAGCTCCTTGTACAGTTCTATCGTGTCGATCGCGCGGGGGACACTCACCGCAGGAATCACTTTAACCATGGTTAATCACGCTCCGATGGCAAGACACGCCATCTTGGTTGCATGAAGAATGCTTGAACCCAATTAAAAATCGAACAGGCAAGATAGTATAGGCTGGCTAACAGGAACATCGCTACTGGATTCGATCGTTCTTTATTTTCTCGACGACGGGTCCTTTTAAGGAATTACCGCAAGAAGATGCGCAATGCTGCTGGTGGTAAACAAACATCATCTATTTTCAGAAACCGATTAGTTTTTAGAAAGTGGGCCAACACCTTACGTGATCCAATGCTCCAATAGTCCACACGCGGAGATTTGTCCTTGGCTTCCATATCCATATTCAACCAGCTCATAGACGGGCCGATTTCTGTCGTGCTGGCTATACTTTGCGTTTTTTCCGTTGTGAGGGGAATCAAGCTCAAGAATCCCGCGATCGGCGTTCTTGCGCTCGTGTTCGGCGACTACATTGCCACGGTCGGCCTAAATGAAACGCTTCCACCGGAATTGTTGCTAATCCGGGACTTCATCGTGATAGATTATCCAATCTTCATCATCATCTTTACAAAGCTCGCATTTTACCTGAACCGGAAGAGTTGGTTCACTGCCGCGCTTGGCGCAGATATCTTTTTGCGCGTGGTTCATTTTTACCTCACCACGACTTATCGCTTCACCATCCCAACATATGTGCCAATCCCGAACGATCTCCTCGGGGTATATTACTTCCAAGCGCTCATCGTGTCCCTTCAGCTCGTGGTGGCCTTCACTTTCTTGTCGTTTGCGTCCTTCCAAGCCTACCACGAGGTAAACCACGGCAGCGTCGACCCGTGGGTTCGCAAGCGATACCTTTTCATCGGGGCATCGAACTTGATCTTCATTGCCGCGTCGTTCGTCTCGTTCTTGTTCCCCACGGATGGCTTATCCTATGCAAGCCCTCATGCCTTGGTTGCCGACATCGTTTACCCGCCAATTATCCTTTCGTATACTGTCATTCTCTATCTGACGTGGGTAATGCCTTCGTGGTTCAAGACCGTGCTCAACGGCCGAGAGGCCACGCGTCCCGATTTTCGCATCGAGCTTCCGCCAGAAGTTCCTCAGGAGCTCGCCACTCAGGCGGTCACGATGCCCGTCGCGATGCGCGGGATCAACTTCCTAGGCGAGAAGCTCGGGCCTATGATGAGCATCACCCCGGCAGCGGCCAAGGGCCTCCTGTTCGTGGCAATTGAACACGAATTGGGACTGTTGGGGATCTACGACTTTACCTACGAAAAATTGACTCGTGTCGTCGGGCATTCGCTAAGACAGATTCTTGTCGACATGGGTATTGATAATGCAGATGGCATTGTTGACGAGATCTCAACAGAGATCTTAAAGAACCAGTCACTCTTCCTTATGATGGCCTTTTGATCGCGAGACAAACGTGTTGGTGGATAACAAAAAAAGTGCACGAACAGCTTGATGGATTACAGGCAGGCCTTGACGGTCTTGCTAATGGATTCGTTAATCCCGCCGCGACCGTAGCCGAGTGCCTCGGCGGATGGTGCCGCATCGTAATACAGGAACCGACCCTGGATGTCCTGCATGAGGGCCGAGGGATCGAGCCCGCTTTCCTTGCCCTCCTTGGCATCTTTCTTCTTCAAGCTCCGGCCGTATAACGCGGCAAGGCCCGTCGGGATGTAGACGATCTTCTTTCGCTGCCCCATAGCTTTCAGGAAAAGGACGAGCATATCCTTCCACTCCATGTTGACGTCGCCGACCGAATACCGCTCGCCGTGTTGCCCGCGTTCGATCGCCCCGATGATCGCTTCCCCCACGTGCTCGACCGAGAGCATGTTCGTGCCACCTTTCGGATACATGATCGGGTTCATCTTTTTCAGCCGCTCGACGAGGATATCCTTCCACAAGGGCGTGCGGCCAGGCATCGTCCCGAATATGTAGGGCAATTCAAGAATCATGACATCCATGACCCCATCACCTTCCCGGATGACGCTTTCAGCCTGCTCGACGCGCGCCTTGATGTAGGGGTGACGATCCTGAAGGTGCAGTTCCGGCCAAAGGCGGTCGAAGTAGCAAAAATACGAGTTGAGCACGACGCAGCGCCTCACGCCGGCATCTCGGGCGCCCACGATGACCCTCGTGGCATAATCAACGAGCCGCTTGTGGAAAAACTCGTAGGCCGGGGCTTTTGGCGTGACCCGATCATCCGGCCCCACGGCATACACCATCGCGTCGTAGCCCGCGAAGGTATCGACGAGTTGGTGATGACTCATCTCGAACACGTCACCGTAGCTCACGGCCACGTTCTTTGGAAACCAATCCCCTAGATCGACATCCGGGATAGAGATCGTGCCGACCTCGTACCCCCGGCGCAGCGCTTCCAAGGCCGCGTAGTATCCGAGAAACCCGGTCCCGCCGACGATGAAGATTTTCATATTCTATCACGTGTCCTCGAGGCCCTCGATGTCCTTGTAGCAATCGGCCGGGTAGAAGTTGTGCTCCGACGGGTCGTGGTTCGGGTACCAGATCTGCGCGAAGAAAGGGTTCTTCTGGGCGATCTCGTCGTAATTCCATGGTGGGGCTAGGCATATCGGGCACCAGTGGCCCGCCTTGAGCACGGTGTATGGCTTGGCGCTGAACTCGTGGCCGAACGCGCACCGCCAGTCGAGTGTCTCGTACATGTCCCCGCTCCATTCCGCCGACGTGCATTCTCCGCCCCGGAACTCGGCTGCGCCGCGCAGGTCATCCAAGTCGAGGGTTTCCTTCGTCTCGTCGTAACCGTGGTCTAGCTTGACGAAGGGAGCGTCTATGTTCATGCCGGGCATAGCTTCATCCCAGCCGGGGATCTGCTCGAACTTCTCGTATGAGCCATAAAATGCTGAGATGCGCATATCTTTCTTCCCGTTAACCCATCCCAGCGTCCCATCGGGCCGCTCGGCCATGGCCTTGAGCCGCTTGTAGGTCACCTTCTCGACCGTGTGCCTGAAGGACGGGAAAACCTTGCACAGGGCGGCCACCGTCTTGAGCGAGCGTGGCAGGCCCCTGCGCATCGTCTCCCTGTAGCTGTCCATAGAATCGCCCCAATTGTGTATGTACTCATTGAGCACCCACGAGTCATCGAAGAATTGCATGTGGAAGTTCCGCAGGCCGAACCACTTCCGATCCATCACCTTTCGATAATCAAGGTGCAGGATGTCATAGGTCATCTTCATGAACTCGAGGTAGATGATCCTGCAGAAAGGGCCTCCTGCCATGTTGTAGGCCCGGCGCCAGAAATCGGAATCGTCGGGGACATCCAAGCAGTTCACGAGCCCCCGACCAGCGTCACGCATGGTGTTGTTCTCCATATAACTGTTTAATGGCTGGTGAAACATAATCGGGTCCTGCAGGGATATCACGTCTGGAATCATGATGAACGTCTGGCGGAGCGATGCCCAGTGCTTGATGTTGCTCTCCAATACCGCCCACTCGCCCCTAATCTTCGTGGTCGCGTAAAAATCGAAGATGGACGGCTTCAGGGGATCACCGATGCGGCCGTGCTGGATCGGGGGCAACCTGTCCCCGGTCGCTGCCACCGTGCCGGTATACACGAACCGGATATGATCCGCGCCGTTCGGCTCGGCCTCGATGGCTTTCACGACGTATTCGATCGCCATCGTGTTCACCGCCTTGGCCTGGTCCGGATGGCGGTCCGCTTCGGGGGAGATGAACGCCATGGGGCAGAGCACCCAGTCAACCCCGTGCACCGCCTCGACGACATCCTCGTAGATGGTCGCATCGCCCCACACGATTTTCAAGGACTTTTTCGCATCCTCGACAACACCGCGGCCAGGTATTGGCTTGATACCGCAAGAGGCCTCAGTTTTCTTGAACATTTTCTTGTTTTTTTCTGATGGACGGAGCAGGAGCACTATATCATATTTTCGATCATCTTGGTCCTTTCGATTCCACAATTCCTTGAATGCAGCGAATCCCATGGAGCCGGATGCTCCGAGCAGCAAAACTCGTTGATTAACTGGCATTTTTCTTCACGATTTGAAAGTGTCTGGGTTCCTATCTGTTCGTGCCTTGCAATCGCAAGGTCCATAGGATCGTCTACTTTTCCTATCAATATGCGAATAGAGCGGCTCCGTCTCCCCGCAGACTTTCTCGCCACGCTCGGATTTCCGAGGTTTTTCGACCGGGTAACGCGATTGGACATCATCAATGCCTTCCAATACGACCAAAACCAATTCCTCTCCCTCGCGCGGGTAACCTTCGCCCCGGGCCACGAGCAGGACTGGCAATCGATCCTGGAGCAGGACCTGCACGTGACGTTCGTGCAGGCCATCGAGCAGCGGGGGAACAGCCTCACCTGCTTCCTCCGGTCGGCCAGTGACCTGGGATTTTTTCCCGTGCCCGTGCTCAACCAAGGCTCATGGGCCATCGTCCCGCCTGTTGCCATGACGCCGGAATCCATCACGTTCACGATAATCGCCGAGGAATCCTTGTTACCCGAGATACATGCCACCATCGAGGGCCTTGGCAGCACGGTAACGGTGCTTGCGCTGGATGATCTCGGCCGCGAGTTGCGGGGTGCCGGGTCCCTCGTTCCCCCCTTTCCCGATCGCCAGCGGGAAGTTGCCGCCTATGCTGTACGCCAAGGTTTCTACGCGACGCCAAAACACGTCACGACAGCCGCCATCGCCAAGAAATTCGGCATATCGATATCCGCGGTCACAGAACACCTCCGCAAAGCCCGGCGGCTGGCGATGCAGTATTTCTTTGGGTGAAACGAACTCGGGAGCGTGCATCACACCTGTCGATGGACGCCTTCTAAACAGTTTCAAAATACGTACGCATGAATGATCATCTAAACGCGGATGACGCTCATCTGAATTGTTTTTCCACTCGTTACTCCATCATGAAACATCCGTGATGGGTCACCCGGTTGAAATTTCGAATTCTCGGAGTTTAAATACCGTGATTTAAATCGAACGTCACGCGTCAGTTACCGGCTTGCCGCGAGGTGGCTCGTGAAGAACAACAACCCGGTCGTGGATGTCAATCCAGCCTACACCTCGAAACGTTGCAGCAGATGCGGGAAAACAAACAAAGCCCTAAGAAGCGAGAAAACGTTCGAGTGCCCGGCATGCGGGTTGAGGATCGACCAGCAGCTCAACGCGGGAATCAACATATATCTAAGGATGAAGGGAGTTTCACCGGAAGTGTCGTGGTTCGATGCCACGATCCTCCCGGCCGGGTTGCCCCAGATAGCGGTGGAGACGAG
>Ga0326727_10023621_pt1 | contig 11711 bp, 10 predicted proteins | sample MB2enrmetagenome_FD_207643 | JGI IMG/M metagenome (GOLD analysis project Ga0326727, IMG submission 207643) | Lab enriched peat soil microbial communities from McLean, Ithaca, NY, United States - MB29MY | ecosystem: Environmental > Terrestrial > Soil > Wetlands > Peat | place: USA: New York... | reverse complement strand
CGCCCGGCGACGGATTCTGCGCCGCCAGCAGCCGAACCAGCTCCGGCCAGTGCGCAGGGAGGGCCGGTCGCTCTCCTGAGATCTCATCCAAAGGCAGAACGGCACGAAGTGCCCCGGCACAAAAATCGAGAAACAGCCGGCTCTGCCCCGGCATCACAGTAACGGGATAACAATCTGTCGTCGTTGATTCGTTCACTCGCTCCTGAGCGAGTCCACCGAAGGTGGACGAGTCGAAGGATCTGCGGTTGCTTTTCAGCGAATTCGGATTCTCCACCAGGGATACGTTCCTCTTGGATCGGCTGTATTGCTCACTTAAGGATGCCACGGCGGGCCGGATCGATGCAGAACTCGGCGTGGCGCCGCATGTCCAATGCGTATACTCAACTTGAACCGGGCGCATCACGCCTGGTATCGAAAAAGGACGGACATGCCCATCAGAATCACGAAGAAGACCACTGCCGCAAAGCGGAAGAAGACGAAGAAAACTGTCGCCATCGAGCGCGCCACGGTGTTGAGCTCCGAAGTGGTCTACCAGGGGCCGCTCTTTTGCGTCCGTCACGACAAGCTGGTCGAGCCCGGCGGCCGGACGAACGAGCGCGACGTCATCCGCCACAACGGCAGCGTGGTGATTCTGGCCATCGACAGCTCGAAGAACAAGCGCGACCCGTGGATCGTCTTGGAGCGGCAGTACCGGCATGCGGCCAACCAGTACCTGTGGGAGCTGCCGGCCGGGAAACTCGATGCCGGCGAGACACCGCTAGCCGGTGCGCAGCGCGAACTGGCCGAAGAAACCGGCTACCGGGCGAAGAAATGGCGTCCTTTGGTGGAGTATTACGCCAGCCCCGGCTTTCTTGGCGAATCGATGAACGTCTTCCTGGCCGAAGGCCTTGAGCCCGGCCAGCCCCGCCCTGAAGAAGACGAAGAGATCGAGCTGCGGCTCGTGAAAATGTCTGAACTGTTGAAAATGATCGAGAAAGGCGCCATCCTCGACGGCAAAACCATGACCAGCGTGCTCCTGTACGCGCGCCTCCAAAACCGCACGAAAAAATAATCCTGCTCGGTGCCTCTGCCGTGTATCTCTTGCTCGGTCATCCTGAGCGAGTCCCGCGTGCCGGGACGAGTCGAAGGACCCGCATTTGCTTTTCCTTTTCGGGATGGCTTGGCGACACCTCCTTTGGAATCTCCGCGCACGCCTCCCGCCGGTTCCACTTTGTGGAACCGGCAAAATCGGCAACCTTTCGTCGCCTTGCCGCGTCTTATGAAGTACGGCGTGGTGTTCCCCGAACGACACGCTGTATCCCCGCGAGAGAAAAGAGGAAGGCGGAACCTGTGGCTCAGTACAAGGGTAAGGTCAAGTGGTTTAACAACGCCAAGGGCTACGGATTCATCGGACGCGAAGATGGGCCGGATGTATTCGTTCACTACTCAGCAATCCAGTTGGACGGGTACAAAACGCTCAAAGAGGGCGACGAGGTCGAGTTCGACATAGTCGAAGGGCAAAAAGGTCCCCAGGCGGATGCAGTCATTCGCCTTCGGGATGCAGCCGCTCACAACGCTGCTTAAGCGTCGATAGGTCCCGGGCGTATCGCAAGCGCAAGACCGCCGCCCGGCGGTAAGGCTGAAGTGCGCCCGTCGAAGCCTTTGTTCTCACACCCCGGAGAAATCGGTTTTCCAGAACCTTTTCGGGAAGTCTGGGTCTTGTGCGTCTTCCGGGGCAGCCGCATGCCGGCTGGCCGTAACTCCCGCAAATGATCGATACTTCTAGGCGGAGAGCCGCTTCATGGACAACAAGACCATGGCCCGCCTGCTGGCGGAGACCGCCGACCTGCTCGAAATTGACGGCGCCGACAGCTTTCGCATCCGCAGCTACCGCCGCGCCGCCGAGGCCGCCGAGCAAACCACGGTCGACTTGACCGCAGCCGCCGCCGATACTGCGCGACTCATGGAAATCGACGGCATTGGCAAAAGCATGGCCGCCCACCTCCAGTCCATTGCCAAAACCGGCACGCTCGAGCAGCGCGATCAACTCTTGAAGAAATACGGCGCAGGCGTCCTCGAACTGCTCAAACTCCCCGGCATGGGCCCGAAGACCGTCGCCTTGCTCTGGGATGCGGCCAAAATCGGAAGTATTGACCAGCTTGCCCAGGCTATTGATGCGGGTCGCCTCAGCGGCCTGCCGCGCATGGGCGTCAAGCAGATTGAAAAGCTGCGCAAAGGCATCGAGGATTTTCGGCGCAGCGCAGGCCGCTTCCGCATCGATGTGGCCACGGAAGAAGCCGCGCGCATCGCCGCTTATCTTTTGCAGTTCAAGGGAATTGCCAAGGTCACTCCGGCCGGGTCCTTGCGCCGTGGGCGCGAGACCGTGGGCGACCTCGACCTGTTGTCTACCGGTCCGGCTTGCGAACCGGAACATACGCAAGCTGCCGTCGAGCACGTGGCCGCCTACCCCGGTATCCACGACATGATCGCCAAAGGCGAAAACAAGGTCAGTTTCAATCTCGACCAGGGCCTGCAGGTGGACGTTCGCCTCCTGCCCACCGCTTCCTATGGCGCAGCCCTGCAATACTTTACCGGCTCCAAGGCGCACAACGTCGTGCTCCGCCAAAGAGCACTCAAAATGGGCTACACCCTCAGCGAGTGGGCCCTGGCGCGGCTCGACGACAACTCAATAGCCGCTGCCGCCACCGAGGAGGAGATCTACGCTGCCCTGGGCATGGACTGGATGCCGCCCGAGATGCGCGAGAATCTGGGCGAGATCGACGCCGCCGCCGAACATGCCCTGCCCCGCGTCGTCGCGCTCGAGGACGTCCGTGGCGACGTGCACATGCACACCACCGCCAGCGACGGCCATAACTCCATCCGCGAGATGGCCGACGCTGCCCTCGCCTGCGGTTATCAGTACATCGCCATTACCGACCATTCCAAGAATCTCGCCATGACCAACGGCCTCGACGAAAAGCGCGCCCTCGAGCAGATCAAGCAGGTGCGCGCGGTTGATCGCGAAATGGAAGGTCGCATTCGCGTCTTTACCGGCATCGAAGTCGATATTCTGGCCGACGGCGCACTCGACCTCGATGACGAAGTGCTGGCCCAGATGGACGTGGGCATCGCCAGCGTGCACACAAATTTCGCCCAGCCCCGCGAGGAGATGACGGCGCGTGTGCTGCGCGCCATCGAGAACCCATACGTACGCATTCTGGGCCATCCCACCGGCCGCCTGTTGCTGCGCCGCGAGCCCTTTGCCCTCGACATGGCCGCGGTGCTCAAGCGCGCGGCCGAGCTCGGCGTGGCCATGGAACACAATGCCGCGCCCGAGCGGCTCGACCTGAACGATCACGACCTTCGCCTGGCCAAAGAGATGGGCTGCCGCATCGTCATGTCGTCTGACTCGCACGATAGCCGGAATTTGGGAAAGATGGTCTACGGCATAAAGCAGTTACGCCGCGCCTGGCTCACGCCGGATGACGTTCTGAACACCCGCACGGCCAAGAGCTTTCTCGCGGGCCTCCGGCCAAAACCGTAGGCTCCCGTGCGCCCGCCTGCCGTCCCGCGCCTCGCTCCCTTGTTCCCTGCCTTTTCGCGCCCTAATACTCAGCCGTCAAAACTCTCCGTAGCCGGTTTCGTCGCATTCGAGCTAAGATGAAGTCGCAAGGTGGATGGAGATCCCATGAGCCTGCTTCACCAGGAAGAATTGGACGACGCCGCGCGCGGCGAGGAGCTGACCAGAGGCACCAGCCACGTGGTGGTCGCCGCTGTCATTGCCGGCCTTGTGGTGAGCATTGCTATCGCAATTTACGTGATTGCCGGCCAGAAGCCGCCCTTCGCTACCGGCGAGATCACCGCCATCTGGGCCCATCCCCAGCACACTGAAACCTCGGGCTTTGATGCCAGCGGCGCGCCCATGGAAAAACAAAGCGTCGACCAGGTCATGGTCTTTGCCACCGTCAAACTGCACAACATGACCGACCACCCGATCTTCCTCGGCAACGTCACCACCAACGTCACCCTCGCCGACGGCACCATCGCCCACTGCTACGCCGCCAACAAGGGCGACTACGAGCGCATCTTTGTGGCCTATCCCAACATTCCCGTGCCGCACCTGACGCCCATCTCGCCGCTCGACACCACCCTCAACCCCGGCCAGACGGTCGAGGGAACCTTCGTTTCCGCTTTTAAAATGACCCAGCAACAGTGGGACGCGCGCAAGAACCTGGACTATACCTTCGCGTTCCGGTACCAGCCCGCCCTCACGGTCACGCCCCACGTGCCCATTACTGAACGCTAGGCGGAGCGGGCGCGGTCTTGGGCGTCGACAGATATCCCGAAATCTGGTTCTTCGAGTTGATGGCGTTCACCACCACCTCGAACAGCGCCGGATCTTTGCCGCTATAGAACTGCAGCGGCTCGTCGAGCCCGCGATCTTTCTTCGGCACGGCTCTATCGTCGGAATACACAATCACGGTAAAGATATTTTTCTTGGTGTCGACCTTCTTCAGCTCCAGGCTGATGGTGCCCACCGGCTTCTTCTGTCCCTTGGTCAGCGTGAACTCGTAGAAGTTCCGGTCGCCCTTGTGCTCCAGCTGCACCAGCTCATCGTGGTTGCGGGCAATCACGCTGTTGGTGTTGCTCAGGTCGCCGCGCACACTCTGCAGCTGGCTCTCCGTGTTGGCCAGGTCGTTCTGGGTTTTGCTCAGATCCGTCTTCACCCCGCCCACGTCGGTCTTTACGCTGGAGACCTCGTTTGAGACCGTACTCACCTGCTGCGCGGTCTGCTTCTGCTCGTTTTCCAGCTTCTGGGCATCGGCCTGTTCACGCTGGATGATCGTCTGGGCGCGCTCGTCAAGTTGCTTCTGCGTCAGGCCCAGCGATTTGCCCAGCTCATCGGTGGCCACCTGCAGCCGGGCTTCGGTTTCGCGCAGATCCGCGGCCAGTTTGGCATTCTGCTGCTGGGCTTCCGTCAGCTCAGCCTGCTGGGTGGCCAGCCGGTTGCCCAGCGTCGAGCACCAAATCAGCCCGCCCACGGCGGCCAGCAGTGCCACCGCAATCGCGGCTAACAAAGCGCCGGAATAGGTTCGAGGGGTTTCGTCAATTTCACTCATTCGTTTGCCTTTCGTGCTCCGGGGGCCTTACCAACCGAACCGCACCGGGCGTAGGGTCGGCATCTAGTCCATTTAGACGCCGTTTGGGGGGTAAATTGTCAAAATCCTTGCGAAAATCCCTGCAATTCGCCCTCTTGCCCGAGAGCGGCTTCCCTGCCATCCAGGCCAGCCAAAACCCTCCCGCGCATCCCGAGAACCTACAGGATATATCCAACCGGCAGGCCATGCGCATCTGAAGCGGTTTTCGCCCCCTCGCTCCCTGACCCCTGATCCCTGCCCCTGCTCTTCCGTGACAAGGACAGAACCGCTAAGCTATAAACATCTTTACTGCACTTTTTTGGCGCCGCGCCTCCAAAGGGGCGGAACTCCACCGCACGGCCAAGCCGCATCGCACGAACAGGAGAGACAAAGGGTATGTCGACTGCTGTCGCAGGAAAGGGTCTGGAAGGAGTCGTTGCCGCGAACTCCGGTATCTGTTGGATTGACGGAGACGCGGGGATACTCTCCTACCGCGGCATCGACATCCATGAGTTGGCCGACTACTCGACCTTTGAGGAAACCACCTACCTGCTCTGGAACGGCTTGCTGCCCAATGCGCTCGCCCTGCGCGAATTCTCGACGCAGCTTGCCCTGGCCCGCTCCCTCGACCAGCGCGTCGTTGAACTGCTGAAGAACTTTCCCACCACTGCAACGCCCATGGAAGTGCTGCGAACTGCGGTGTCGGCATTAAGCTTTTACGATGCCGACGAGAAAGATAACTCGCACGACGCCAACGTGCGCAAAGCCTACAAGCTCACCGCGCAGATCGCCATGATCGTGGCCATTTACGACCGGCTGCGTAAAGGCAAGGAAATCGTTCCTCCCGACCGCTCGCTCTCCCACGCCGGCAACTTCCTGTGGATGCTGAACGGCGAAATGCCCTCCGAAACGGCCACCCGCACGTTAGACATCGCCCTCATCCTCCACGCCGACCACGAGCTCAACGCCTCCACCTTCGCCGCCCGCGTCATCGCCGCGACACTCTCTGACATCCACTCCGCCATCACCGGCGCCATCGGCGCGCTCAAGGGCCCCCTCCACGGGGGCGCTAACGAGGGCGTCATGCGCCTGCTGCTCACCATCGATAAGGAGGGCGCCGATCCGGTCGAGTACGTCAAGGGCATGTTGGCCGCGCGGCAAAAAATCTCCGGCTTCGGCCACCGCGTCTACAAAACCGAAGACCCGCGCGCCACTCACTTGCGCAAGATGAGCGAGCAGCTCGGCAGGGACTCCGGCAATCCCAAGTGGTACGACATGTCCCGCGCCATTGAGCTCTACATCAACCAGGAAAAGAAGCTCAACGCCAACGTCGATTTCTATTCCGCCTCCACCTACGCCACGCTCGGCATCGACATCGATCTCTATACCCCTATCTTCGCCATCAGCCGCATGTCGGGCTGGGCCGCCCACGTCATCGAGCAGCTCGACGACAACCGCCTCATCCGCCCCCGCGCCGAATACATCGGTCCGCCCTATCCCACGCACTGGGTCCCCGTCGAAGAGCGCCTGTAGTGGGCTCGGAGGGAGCAGGGACCTTCAGGTCCCTGAAAATCCGCACACAAAGAATTGGGCCTTCAGGCCCGGAGAGCATCCCGCTGCTGGTTGCCGCTGCTGGTTGCCGCTGCTGGGATGCCCCATCCTTTCCGCGTTCTTTGCGGAAAGGGTGGGATCGCACGAACCTCAATCCGGCTATTTCAACTCAGCACGAAAATGGGTGCCCCACGTCCCTCGCAATTGGGGACGTGGGATCGCACCAACCCGAACCAACATCCCGTGCCCCATCCTTTCGCAGCTTTTCGCGAAAGGGTGGGATCGCACGAACTTCAGCCCACAAGTTTTGTATCAGGGCGCGGCTTTCAGCCGCGCCGAAAACCGCCCCGAAACGAGCAAGGCTTCAGCCCCTGCGGGACAATTTCCCCGCCGCTCCTTTACGCCCTCTTTGTAGAAAAGGTGCAACACTGTTTCCGCATCCCAATATCCGGAGGTCTCCGCAAATGAAAACCGTAACTCTGCGTTTCGCCCTCGCCATCGCCGCCTTCGCTCTTGCCGTCACACCCTGCCACGCGCAGCAGCTCGATCCCGTCAAAGGGCCCATGTCGCTCCAGGCGCCCGGACCGTTTTACGAAGGCTCGAAGGGCGGCGGCACCTATGGCTACTCCATCAAATCCGACTTCGTCCGCGTCCAGTCCTTCAGCTACGCCAATGGCGAGACCCTCAAAGGCAAGTCCGAATGGGTCACTGCACCCTCCGCCGACGCGCAGACCTCCGCAGCCCCCGACAGCAACTCGCCCCGGCTGAACCTGATCGCTGCATGGGACCTGGTGAATGGCCCGGGCTATTATGCGGCTCATGTCGCGGGCAATAAGATCCTGCATGGAACGTTTACCGGAGACAAGGGAACCATCCTCCAGGTTGAATCGCTGGACAACTATGTTGCCGTCGGCGTGGACAACCAAGGCAATCTTTACAAGATTGTCTGGTAGAGAAGCCGTCCCTGGCCGGGCGCCCCACATCTCGATTTTGCGATGTGGGAAGGCACAGACCCCCACCAAACTCGGTCATCCTGAGCGACAAAAATCGATTGTCATCCTGAGCGACAAAAATCGAATGTCATCCTGAGCGAAGCGGGCCGCGCTTCGCGCGGCCCGCGGAGTCGAAGGACCCGCATTTTTCTCCAACGAAGAACGGCGTGCGGCCCTAATTTCAAGGCGAATTCCGTTCAGTCGAGGGTGCCCCCGGTCCCTCGCCTTTGGGGACCGGGGAAGGGGAATTTCGTTCAGCCTTTGGGGACCGGGGAGGTCGAGGAGACAGCCCGTGCATCCCGCATCCACTCGGGCAACTCCCAGCCTCTTTGTCGGGCTGTCCACTCCGATTCGATCTCCACAGTTCCGCGCACGCCCGTTTGATAGTGGCGAAAGCTCGACCACCGCCAGTCCTCCGGCTTCACGACTAGCCCTCGGCGGACCGGGTTACGGTGAATGTAGCGCAGCTTCTCCACAAACTTCTCGTGCGCCGAGACGTTGAAATCGTAATAATGGGCCTGCCAGAAGGGCCGTTCCCGGCTTCGCATCGAGACCGACAGCTTGAGGGCCTGAATCGCTTTCGATAGCAGAGCGCGCCTAGGCTCGTTGACCAGTAGATGCACGTGCTCCGGCATGACGACATAACCGGCAACCACAAAGAAATAGCGCCGGCGGACGCGCTCCAGCGCGTCTTCAAACAGATCCATGGCCGCGGCCGACTCGAAATAGGATCGACGGCGGTAGCAACTGAAGGTGAGAAAGTGAAACTCTCCAGTTTGCTGATAACGAATGCGCGCGCCTTTCATGCACTGCGAGGATACTCCCATTCAGGATGGTTTGGGAGACGCGAGGCTTTCCGCCCCGGTCCCCAAAGGCGAGGGACCGGGGGCACCCTCATCCTGGTTGAAAGAGCTTGCCGGGACTAGGGCCTCTGCCTCTGCCCACTTCGGGGCGCGAAAGAGCTTGCTCATTGTGGTTTCAAAGTTCTCTCGCGCTTCCGCCCCCTTGCGATACTCGCGTTTCATCCTCGGGTCCTATCCTCGCGATCTTCCGCTCTTTATTTCATTAAGCGTCTTCTTGGCTGTTAGATAATCGCTGACACCTCGAATGCCGAAATAAATGGCTCCTATTGAGGAAGCGACGAGCGCTCCAACAAACCCTGCGTAGATTTTAGGATCGGCAATCGTCACAGTTGTCAAAACGATAACGAAGGCAACAGTTGCACCACCGCACCACCCAAAAAACGTGAGGTGGATAGAATTTCCTAGGGATGCAATTGCATCAAGATCGGCTCCAGTTACCGGATGCATGATGAGCCTCCTGGGAACGATCTCGACAGTGAGCGGCATAGATGCCGGGGACATAATGATCGGAACATTTTCTGGAGGGGGCAGGCTGGGAACATCCGACATGCTATAGCCCTCCATACACTGGAGCGCTTGGAGACACGCCGAGAAGCGCGCCTAGACCAAGCTGAAGCACACTGTGGAATTGCACCTGCCCACAATTCTGGCAAATCAAGGCAATGCACGGAAAACCTCGGCCCTGATACGACAACGGCGCCTGATACATCTGCGGAGACGGAGACCGATCGTAAAGCACTCCGCCTGTGTTCACCACTGGCTGCGTGACCGGCATGTAGATGATGCCCTCGGTCAGCAATTGATATGTGTTCGCCAATCCACAGGCGGAGCAGAAAGGCCGTATCTTGCCTCGCAACGCCTCGACGATTTTCTGCTGCTGATCCGGTGTGAATCCCGGTGGGGGTGGTACAGCTAAATAGGGCATTCATACATTGTCACGCCAAACGCTCTTGCGCTTCAAGTATGTTATTGCCGGACATTTCCATTCATTCCATGGGACTTCCCCACCCGTTCCCGACGCCCCGGCGCAACAATTAGAAATGTGCTCCCCGGCCCAAACACACAGCGTTCAACCCAGTCGTCCCCCGACTCTGAGTTGGGCGCACGAGTTACCCGAGTCTCCCGAAAACCTGCCCCGGGGCGGGTGGCCTCGGTTTCGACGCCCCAAAAAACACGCTGAGGGTGCCCCCGGTCCCTCGCCCTTGGGGACCGGGGAGACCTCGGACCTCTGAACCTGGGGACACACGGGACGCTCCCTTAACCCTGACGCAAGAGCACGAACCGTAACCCATCTAGCTCAGCACAATCATCCGGCGCCCCATCCCTTTCACGTTCTCCGCGAAAAGGACGCGAGAGCCCGCTTGAGCGGGCGAAAGATCGACCGCTCATTTCTTCATGTCAAGATCCCCCTGACCTCAATCCCGCCTCATCCCTTCATCCCAAACAACTTACTTCTCCCGCGCCTTTTGCAGATCATTTCGGCCAAACTCCTATCATTGTCTTAACGGTGATAAGAGCGCAAAGGGGCCTTGGCGGCCCGGCTGGCAGAGATCGGACCGCCCGGATTTTAGACCAAAATGTTGCATCGTGGGACGAGGGGCGCAAAAAGCCTCAAAATGTGCCCCCAAGCCGCTCGTTTTGACGACCTTTCGAATTAACCCGCTTGCTTTCAACGGGCTAGAGAAAATGATCAAGCCTTATCCTGCACAAAACAAGGTGTTTAGGTCAAAAACCCCAGTGGGGGGGGTAGATGATGGCGGCGAATGAGCGCTCTACCCGAGGAAGCTCCGAACCGCACAGTCCGCCGCAGTTATCGTTGCGCACGATCTCCCATAGTGCGGACCAGCCAATCAATCGCTTCCACTTCGTCCTCGATCGCAATCCGAAGCGGAACCGTCTTCAGGGGAAGCAATGCCGGAAAGCTTTGGGCAAGCGCACCAAGCCGCACGCGATCCTTTTCGGTGGTCAGCAGCGCCGCCGCCCCAGCCTTTTGCGCCGCGGCCGCCATGCGCTCAAGATCGCCGGCCGTGTAGGGATGGTGGTCCGGGAAAGCGAACCGCGCCGCCAGGCGCACCCCGGCTCTCTCAAGTCCCTCGAAGAACTGCTCCGGTCGCGCGATCCCGCAAAACGCCACCGCAGGCCCCTCGACCTGCGGCACGTCCATGCGCCGGCGCAGCCGCCATACCGTTTTCTCCCAGCCTCGCGACTTCACCCATTCCGCAATCTCCGGTTCGTCTGCTGGAATGGCAAAAACGTCCGCCCGCTCCGCTGCACGCAGTGCCTCGCGCAGGTTGCCCGCAGGCAGCAAATGATCGTTGAGATCCTCGCGGCTCAGCAGCAGAATGTCCACGTCGCGATGAAGTTGCCGGTGCTGGAACCCATCGTCGAGCAGATGCACGCCAACTCGCTGACTCGCCAACCCGCTGATTTGCCGACTGGCCTCTGCGAGCAAACCCGCCTCATACCGCTCTGCCGCCACAAACACCGGAACCTTCGCTTCGCGCGCAATCACCAGCGGCTCATCGCCGAACTCGTCCGCTGTGCCTGTGCACTCGACCAAAAGTGGAAGCGTGGAACGCCGGCCGTAGCCGCGCGAAAGCACATCCACCTGCACGCCGCGCGCCGCAAGCGCCTTTGCGAGCGCAATCACCAGCGGCGTCTTCCCCGCTCCGCCCGCCGACAGATTCCCCACGCTCACCACCGGCCGGCGCAGCCTCCGCACGGCCTTCAGCCCCGTGCGCAACTGCACATCGCGCAACGCCAGCGCCAGCCGGTAAACCGGTACGAGAGGCCAAAGCCACGGTCGTGCGGCGCGCGTCATGGCTTGCGCTCCAGGTTGATCTGGCCGGCAAGCAACCCGCAAATCGCCGCCACGCAACGCTCTGTCGCGCCCGCCTGCCGCTCGAAAACCTCTCTGGCTCGCGCCCCCATCGCTTCCGCCGCCGGCCGGTCGCCCAGCAATGCCATCAGCGCTGCGGCCAGATCCTCCTTCGCCGCGATGCGCAGCGCGTCGTGTGCGCGCAGGCTGTCAGTGATCGCCACGAAATTCGCGTAGTGCGGACCCATCACAATCGGTACGCCGAACTGCGCCGGCTCCAGCGGATTGTGCCCGCCCGCCGCAACCACGCTGCCGCCCACAAACGCCACGCTGGCCAGCGAGTACACCGACGCCAGTTCGCCAATCGTGT
>Ga0326727_10023620_pt1 | contig 11712 bp, 9 predicted proteins | sample MB2enrmetagenome_FD_207643 | JGI IMG/M metagenome (GOLD analysis project Ga0326727, IMG submission 207643) | Lab enriched peat soil microbial communities from McLean, Ithaca, NY, United States - MB29MY | ecosystem: Environmental > Terrestrial > Soil > Wetlands > Peat | place: USA: New York... | reverse complement strand
CTGGCTCGCGCATACTTTTCAAAACTCGGCTGGCAGGCAAATGTTATCTGGCGCATCGCGTTTTCACTCCACCTACAATTTAATACTACTGCGATGCGGCTGCGGGACTTAATCAGAGGTTCCTTAAAGTGCGTAACAACGGAGGATCGTGCTGCGAAACCGCTCTCGGAACACTGCCGACTCAATATTATTCCAGTTTTCCGTTCTGCGCGGTTTTGGTGCCAGCGCGTTGCCTCCCTGCCCGTTTGTCGGGTTTTTCAGGGGTAACCACCAAGGCCGATGGTCATTGGCACAGGCATTCACGCACGTCCAGAGAAATGCTAGATTTATGTTTAGCAATCATCAAGAGGAGGAAGTGATGGACCTACTGGAGAATGCCGTCCATTCGATTCAGGTTGGCGTTGAAGATTATGGAATTGGAAGTAGCTCGCGATTGCTCTCCGCGGCAAGAAATGTCCACGCGGGCATTTTGCTGCTCTTCAAAGAAGCTCTTCATCGGCTGTCGCCGCTGAACAGCAACGATTCTTTGATAATGAGCAATACCATCCCGACGAAGGATGCTTGCGGAAACATAGTGTTTGTTGGCCGTGGGAAAATCACGGTGAAAACGACGGAGATACGAGAGCGCTTCAAGTCACTGCGCTTGTCTTGAGTAAGCCGTGGGCCTGCATGGGACCGCTTAGTAGACTTTGATTGTATTCACGGATGGCCGATCATTGCCGGCTTTGGCAGTGGGAATGCCACAACCTGGACTGGCTCATCGGCGATTATCAAGCCCTTGCCAAGCAGAACACAACTGGCCCAGATGGAAGATCTGAGCATGCGGATGAGCGCACCTACAGGGACCCCTATTCTAGGTTTGTATAAACAAGCGCAATGTATAGATCAATACTGCTCACTGGATCGAACCCGTTTTATGAAATGCTTGAAGTCGGCTTGTTCTCATCCAGTGATAACATTCCACCCGCAATTATGTCGTGGACTCGAAATCTTCTGCCAATGACATACTCGATAACGTCTATCGAAAATCGAAGCGGGTAGCGGTCACCACGGAAGAAAGTCGAGAGGAGAGCCCGACGCAGAGGGCGCCTGTCCATCCGAGCACAATGAGAGCGCAAGATTCTGCCGCGTACGCAAAGCGGCGGAGCCGTTAAGCCCCGCCACTTCTTGCATCATCTGCTGTTTGATGCAGCAGCTATAGGTTACCGATGTCCACCGCCACCTTCATGTCCACCGCCACCTTCATGTCCACCGCCGCCGCTGCGCATTCCGCCACCGCCGCCGCGCATTCCGCCGCCACGCGAAGCTGTTGCATGACCCGCACTGGGACGCGCACCGCTTGAATGGTTCGCCGCTACGTTATTGTGAGCCTGATTGCTGCGCTCCCCGCCACCGCGCACCCCGCTGCCGCCGCGCGCATAACTGCTGCGACCAGCTGCCTCGCCGCCGCCGCCACGATAGCTTCCGCCGCCACCGTTGCTGAAACGATGGCTGCCCCAGCCGTGGCCGTAGCCCCAGCCAGCCCAGGGACCCATGCCTAGGAAGACGCCGCCATAGAAGTACCCCGGTCCGTAAAAACCATAGGGCGCGCAGGCATAAGGCGCATAGTCGTAATAGCCGTACGAACATACGGGTGGAACGCCGATGTCAACGACGAGTTGAGCCTGAGCCGCTGGCGCCAAGGCAAGGCCCGCCAGTAATGCTGTCGTTCCGAGAAGAGTTTTGAGTGCTCGCATATGAGACCCCCCTTTGAGGTGTCTGTGTTTCCTGTGTTGCGTGGGATGCTCTGCTGCCTTTAAGAACAATTTGGCAACAGCAGACACCATAAGGGGTTCATTCTGTTAAAGAAGGCCAGAAGCTTGATCTGGCCGACGTCTATCTACCCTTACGCTCTTGACTCTAACCGCTGGGAACGTCATAGTCTGAGCAAAAGAACGCACACAATAACTAATCATTGCTCTTCAGGGATTATTCGCATCCGGTCAATATTGGGCAGCTTTTGAATGATCGACAGGAAATACTGACATACAGTACACGCCACGGGATAGATGTCTGCCGGAGTCTCCGGCATGCGAACTCTTATGAACCCGACAACATACAGAGGCCGCATTTTAACAGCCGTGCAAGTGGGTCGGAGGAAGTAATGGAAAAACAATGACACTGCTCAAAGGCTTAGGAACAGGACTTTGCCTTACCGTACTCTGTGTACTCGTTGTGCCGAAAGCGAAGGCCGACGATGAAAACAGAAAGTCTATCGTCACATTTAGCGCGCCCGTCGAAGTGGGGGGCACAGGCGCCCAGGTATTACCCGCGGGAACCTATGTTTTCGAGGTCATCCATCCAGGAGCGTACAGCCATATCGTCCAGATCTCGAACCAGGACGAAACCCATGTCTTCACCCTCATCGTCGCAATGCCCAACTATCGTCTGAAGTCCACCAACAAAACGGTTATGACCTTTAGCGAGCGTCCTGCCGGACAGCCTGAGGCTCTGAAAGCATGGTTCTATCCCGGCCGTGAATGGGGCGAGCAATTTGTCTATGAAAAGCCTAAAGCCATCCAACTGGCCAAGGAAACCAATGAGACTGTACTATCAACCCCCATCGCATTGGCGGCCGTGCCCGTCGAGGTTTTAAAGACGGCGCCCGTCGAGGCAGTCACCCCGGCCGGCGAAACAGTTGAAACCGCCCAGGTCGTTGAACCGCCTCCTGCGCCAGTCGTCGTGGCTGCTGCTGCGCCAGCACCCGAAGAGGTCGCATCTTTACCGGCAACTGCCAGCGATCTTGGCTTAATTGGACTGTCCGGACTGATGTTATTGGGAGCCGGCTTTCTGGTTTCCGGTCTTCTCAAGAAGTCCGTCTAATTCAGGAGCGCGACTCAATAATTGAGGCGGTGCGGGAGCATCGCCTCAATTTTTCATCGGAGCATGCGCACAGTTAACCTGAGGACGCTTTAAACCACGGCGAAGGACAAGACGGATGACTGATATGACCGCGCCCGAGAGACGGCTAGAAAGAGAAGCCAGTTTGTCTGCCCTGGGGCATTTCTCGACAGGAATGCGCATCATTAAGCCAGGAAACAATTTGCTTTTTTGCCTTATTGCACTTGCAATATTGACTGCATTCCCTGGCGCTGTCTGGGCTCAAGTTTTCTCTTCTCCTTTACAGAATCACTCAAGCGAAGGCTATACACTCAGAATGAACGCCAATCTGGTTATCTTGAGCGCGACGGTTGTGGACCGTCACAACGCGCTTGTTTCCGGGCTCGATAAAAATGATTTTCAGGTCTATGAGGATCACGTTCTTCAACAGATCAAAGATTTCAGCCATGAAGACCTCCCGGTTACTGTTGGCCTGGTCATCGATAACAGCGGAAGCATGGCACCAAAGCTAGCGGATGTGATAGCCGCGGCAATGTCTTTCGCTCGTTCAAGCAATCCGCAGGACCAGATGTTTATGGTAAATTTTAATGAGCATGTGTCCTACGGCCTGCCAGCCGACATTCCGTTCACAGACAGGCTGGATCAGTTGCAGCTTGGGCTTTCTGATATTCAGGCTATTGGGCAAACCGCGCTTTACGATGCGATAGCCACGGCTCTCGACCATCTCCAACAAGGCAGTAACGACAAGAAAGTGCTTATCCTGATCAGCGATGGCGGCGATAATGCAAGTAAACACAATCTGGCCCAGGTTATTGAAATAGCCAGGCATTCCGGCGCAATCATCTATGCGATAGGCGTCTTTGATGAGCGGGATGGCGATCAAAACCCAGGCGTGCTTAAGCAATTTGCGAAAGAAACTGGTGGCGAGGCATTCTTTCCAGAATCATCGAAGGAACTAGCCTTAATCTGCGAAGGGATTGCACGCGATATTCGTAATCAGTATACGTTGGCCTACGTTCCCACGATTCAAAAACAGGATAGCGGGTATCGGGTTATTGACGTGAAGGTTAGTTCTCCGGACCGTGGTCACTTATCGGCTCGCACACGGGCTGGTTACTTCGTACCATCGATACTTCCATCACCGGGATATGGGACGGCCGGCCATGATCCCCCTAACTAAGCATAATAAATCCACAAAGCGAAACCAGCGATTCCTGCGCTGGACGCGAATCATTATGCTAATCACCGGCATACTTGCACTATCATATGTTGCGATTACTATGATCAGCTCGAGAATATATCAAATAAACGCCTTGTCGATTCTGGATAAACAAATTCAAGTGGAAGAACAGCACAATGCAGTGCAAACCACACCCCCTGTCAGAGAAGGGGATGTATTGGGGCGGATTGATATTCCAAGGATTGGAGTTTCGGTGGCTGTTCTGCAAGGGACGACATGGAGAACTCTACGACTGGGTGTAGGTCATATCAAAGGGACGGCGCTCCCCGGCGAGCCGGGAAACATAGGAATCGCCGGGCACCGGGATACCTACTTTCGTGCGCTGAAAGACATTCGAAAGGATGACGAGATTCAACTTAAGACCTCTGCTGGAATCGTCAGGTACGAAGTCGATTGGATCCAGATCACATCGCCCAGGAACGTAAATGTATTGGCCCCAACAACTGAATCCTCTCTAACCCTAGTTACGTGCTATCCGTTCTACTATATCGGCGCAGCCCCGGAACGATTTATTGTTCATGCGCATAAACAATAGCGATGGTAAATCGATTTATCGTCCTATCATTGTTCGCCTAGTTTATGATTTAACCGATTTCTCAATCTCCCGTCACAGCTGAATGTTTACGTTTTACCACTTCGACTATCGGGATGAAGGGCTTCAATCTTGCTTTGACTTTCAGGATAACTGGCTCAGGAATGGTTTCGACTTTCGAGAATGCGTGTTTCGGATCAGTTCTGACTGTGGAAAGAAGTGGTTTTTGCGCGTTATGATCTGGCAACTGGTCGAGAAGAACCACATTGAGCAGCGACTTATTTACCTGGATGCGGCCGTTGTAATTGATATATCCGAGGGCACGAAACCGATTCATAAAGAAGCTCACCCGCGACCGTGTTGTGCCGATTATCTCCGCAAGAGTTTCCTGTGAAATGGGAGGGATGAAGATGTCCCGTTCGCCGGGCTTGCCGAATTCTGCCATGATCAGGAGAATCCTCGCCAGACGTTTTTCGCTGGAATTGAAAAGCTGATCAACAAGATCTGCCTGGGTGCGCATACTGCGAGCCAGCATGAATTTCAGAAAGAAGTCCGCGAAAGCGGGTTCGTCATGCATCACGCGGGCCATCTCTTCCCTGGTGATCTTGAGCGCCACACACGAGTTGAGAGCTGAAGCTGTCGCCAGACGCAATCCCGGAATGGACGCCAGGGACTCCTCACCAACGAAATCGCCAACAGAAAGGAGCGTGATGGTGGCTTCTTTGCCGTTTTCCGAAACGACAGTGAGTTTTGCCCGGCCTGTCTGGAGGTAGAAAATAGCGTTAGCCTCATCTCCCTGAGAGAAAAAAGTCTCTTTAGGCTCCAGATGAACGATCTTGCGGCCAAGCCCCGCATTTGCAAGAAAAGCGGCGCCGTCAAATGTACTTCGGGTGCGTATGTGTTTCAAAATATTGCCCCATTCTAAACGGTTTGTTCGGTTTGGTGGATGAACGCCCAGGAAAAAGCCTTTTTGGATTTGAAAAGGCCGGTGATCGTGGCAAATTCATCAAAGACTGAAGAGAAGACGCAACAGCCAGGAATATCTGAGTACAACTCGCATCCTGGTATCGGCAACGCAGTCCCGAGCGGCAAAAGGGATATTTGTCGTTACATTAGGACTGAAATACCTGCACTTAGGGCGATTACACTCAAGTACTTGTCATCATCTCGTTTGGCTTTAGCTTATGTCTGGTCTTTTTCGCTCACATGGAACAGTATTATCGAAACCAAATACGGTGAGGTTATCTGAAAAGCTAGTAATAAAGGGCATATTCCAAGCTCCAAGGGCGTCAGGACCATGCAATTGGACTATTGCAGGGCAGTGAATGATGACTTGTCAAATTAGCTCCATGTAAGCGGAGAAATTCATTGAATGCGCCCGCGGGAGTTCTAAATGTGAGCAAAACGGAGCATACTTTACCGCGAATTTCGCTGATACTTCGAGGAGCACATTGCCAACAGCCTGGGCGCGGAGTCTGCATGTCTGAATACGAAGATCAATCGGCTGTTCAGCACATAGGCGCAGATCATCAGTTGTCTCAGCCGCTTCCCTGGTATCGAAGGCGCTGGATTCTGTGGACAAACCTGCTTTTGCTGCTGCTTCTAGTCGTGATCGTTATCGTGGTCGTCCAGAATAATAACGCCAAGGCAGCGGCAGCCAAGCGCGCGCTGGCTGCCGTGAAGCCATCCGTCACTGCCACGGTCGCGACTGCAACGAAGGGTGACATCGGAATATACCTCGATGCCATCGGTACTGTCACACCAGTCAATACGATATACATCACCGCGCAGGCCAACGGAGTCTTAACCGCGGTGCATTACAGCGAGGGGCAATTTGTTCAGAAAGGGAGCGCGCTGATCGACATCGATCCGCGACCTTACCAGGCACAGTTGGTCCAGGCGGAAGGCGCGCTGGAGCGCGACACCAACGTTCTGGCTCAGGCACAGATGGATCTGGAACGATACCGAACCGCATGGTCTCGAAACAGCATCAACAAGCAACTGCTGGACGATCAGGAGAAGATCGTGCTGCAGGATCAGGGCACGGTGAAGAACGATCAAGGCACTGTGAATTATGACCAGGTGCAACTCAGCTTCTGTCACATTACCGCGCCGATTGCCGGCCGGGTAGGTCTTCGCCTGGTGGATCCCGGAAACGTAGTGCAGGCAACCGGGGCCACCGTTCTAGTAGTTATCACTCAGGAACAGCCTATGACTGTGGTGTTCACGGTTGCGGAAGACAGCCTGGGACAGGTGCAGGCGCGGATGAAACAGATGCATACGCTGCCCGTCGATGCGTTGGATCGCGCCCAAACCAAGAAAATTGCATCGGGCAAATTACAGACCATCGACAACCAGATCGACACTACGACCGGAACGGTCAAGTTGCGCGCGCTTTTCGATAACAAGAGTGGCGCTCTGTTTCCTAACCAGTTTGTCAATACGAGATTATTGGTGAATACGCACACGGGCGTCACGCTGGTTCCCACCGCGGCTGTCCAGCACAATGGGCTGGTGGAGTTCCTCTATGTGATTGCGAACGGAACGGCCAGTGTGCGCAACATCAAGACCGGCGTTTCGGACGGCGGCATGACTGAGGAACAGGGAATCAACCCCGGAGAGGTTGTGGCCACCAGCAGTTTTGATAAGTTGCAGGCTGGAAGTAAGATCGTCGTTTCGAAGCAGGCGGCTCCGGCAAATGCTGCTGAAGGCAATACTCCGTGAACCCATCCGCGCCCTTTATTCAGCGTCCTGTTGCTACTGCGCTGTTGATGGCCGCAATCCTGCTGGTAGGTATCGTCGCGTATACTCAGTTGCCGGTCTCAGCCTTGCCGGAGGTAGATTATCCCACCATCCAGGTTCTTACCTTTTATCCCGGCGCCAGCCCGGATGTGATGGCCACTACGGTGACCGCCCCCCTGGAGCGGCAGTTCGGCCAACTACAAGGGCTGAGCCAGATGACCTCGACTAGTTCCGGCGGGTCGTCTGTCATTGTGTTGCAGTTCGACCTATCTTTAAATATCGACATCGCTGAAGAAGAGGTTCAGTCTTCGATTAACGCCTCGCAGAGCTTTTTGCCCTCGAATCTTCCCTCGCCGCCGGTTTATAGCAAGACTAATCCCGCGGATGCTCCTGTGCTTACGCTGGCTATCACATCCGACTTCATGCCTCTGTCGCAAGTTGAGGATCTGGTGGATACGCGCCTTGCGCCCAAGCTTTCGCAGATAAGCGGAGTCGGTCTGGTGAGCATCAGCGGAGGGCAAAAGCCGGCGGTGCGCATTCAGGCCAATCCGACTGCTCTGTCGTCGTACGGGCTCAACATGGAGGATCTGCGTACGGCGCTTACGCAGACCAGCGTCAATACCGCCAAGGGTAACTTCGACGGACCTCACCAGGATTACCAGATCAACGCGAACGATCAATTGGTGACCAGTGCAGACTATCGGAAGGTAATCATTGCTTATCGCAATGGCGCGCCCATCCTGCTGACGGACGTTGCTCAGATAGTGGACGGCATCGAGAACAATAAGCAGGCTGCATGGATGAACGAGACGCCCGCTGTGATTCTCAACATACAGAGGCAGCCCGGCGCGAATACCATCAGCGTGGTAAAGGCCGTCAAGGCGATTCTGCCGCAGCTTGAGGCAAACCTGCCGGCATCCATCAAGGTCACGCCACTTACCGATCTCACCACGGCCATCAACGCCTCCGTCGCCGACGTTGAGTTTGAGTTGCTGCTGACCGTTGCTCTGGTGGTAATGGTCATTTTTCTGTTTCTGCGCAACCTTTACGCAACCATTATCCCCAGCATTGCTGTGCCGCTCTCCCTGGTGGGCACCTTCGGCGCCATGTATGCGCTTGGTTATAGCCTGGACAATCTGTCGCTGATGGCGCTCACTATCTCCACAGGTTTTGTGGTCGATGACGCTATCGTGATGATCGAAAACATTACTCGTTATCTTGAGGCTGGAGACTCGCCGATGAAGGCGTCGATGAAAGGCGCGGAACAGATCGGCTTCACGATTATCTCTCTTACCGTCTCGCTTATCGCGGTGCTTATTCCGCTGCTCTTCATGGGCGATGTTGTCGGCCGCCTGTTTCGCGAATTCGCGGTTACACTGGCAGTCACAATCATTCTGTCAGCCGTCGTATCGCTAACTCTTACGCCCATGATGTGCTCGCGGATTCTTCATCAGACTCCCAAAGAACAGCAGGGACGCTTCTTCAAGGCCTCAGAGCGTGTCTTCGAGAACGTCATCGCTTTTTACGGCCGTACGCTCAAGTTTGTTCTGGGGTACCAGACCATCACGTTGCTGGTGGCTGCCGCCACACTGGTGCTTACGATTGTCCTCTATATCGTCATCCCCAAGGGGTTCTTCCCGACGCAGGATACGGGCGTCATTCAGGGTATTTCGCAGGCGCCGGAGACTATCTCCTTTGCGGCCATGGCGCAGAAGCAGCAGCAACTTGCTGCCATCATTCTTCAGGACCCAGCGGTCGAGAGCCTGTCTTCCTTTATTGGCGCGGACGGGACAAACACGACGCTGAATAGCGGGAGAATGTCCATCAACCTGAAGCCGCTGAATGTGCGCAACATCAGCGCCTCCGATGTGATTCGCAGGCTGCAAACGAGCCTCAAGCCGGTCGAGGGCATCGTGCTTTACATGGACCCGGTGCAGAACATCACGGTGGATGACCGCGTCAGCCGCACGCTGTATCAGTACACGTTGGAAGACCCGGATGCGAACGAGTTGAACCTGTGGACCGGCCGGTTGGTTGACAAAATGAAGCAGTTGCCGCAACTTGCCGATGTTGCCACCGACCAGCAAACCGGAGGCCAGGCGGTATCGCTGGTGATTGATCGCGTCACCGCATCGCGGCTTGGGATTGCGCCGTCCACCATCGACAGCACGCTCTATGACGCTTATGGCCAACGTCAGATCAACACCATGTACACGCAGTTGAACCAGTATCACGTGATTCTGGAAACCGATCAGAATTTCCAGCGAAGCCCCGGTAGACTTCAGGATCTGTATATCCAGACCAATACTTCCGTTGGAGGTTCTGGGCCGGGAGCTTCCTCGTCCTTTGCATCCTCGGGGTCATCGTCCGCAGGTTCAAATGCGACAACGACGGCCGTGGCATATACTCCGTCCTCGGCCGCACTCAGCGCGCCGTCGAATGCGATTAAATCCAATGTGGGCGCGAGCAGCGCTTCTTCAGCCGCGAATGCAGTCTCCTCTACAGCGGCATCCAATGCCGTGCCTCTCAGTGCGTTCACTCATATTGAAAGAACGGTTGAGCCGCTCTCGATCAATCACCAGGGACAGTTTCCGGCAGTGACCGTATCGTTCAATCTTGCCCCCGGCGCCGCGCTGGGAGGTGCAATCACGGCCATCGAGAAGGTGCAAAAGGACCTGAACATGCCGGCCAGTGTCCAGTATGGCTTTCAAGGCACCGCGGCTTCATTCCAGGGGTCGCTCTCCAATGAAGGACTACTGATTCTCGCCGCGCTGGCTGCCGTGTATATCGTGCTGGGAATCCTATATGAGAGCTTCATTCACCCCGTTACCATTCTCTCGACACTGCCCTCGGCAGGCGTGGGCGCATTGCTGGCTCTGATTCTCTTCAAGCAGGACCTCAGCGTCGTTGCCATCATTGGCATCATTCTGCTGATCGGTATTGTCAAGAAGAATGGAATTATGATGGTCGACTTTGCGATGGAGGGGGAACGAGAGCACGGCAAGAACTCAACGGATGCGATCTATGACGCCTGCCTGCTGCGCTTCCGCCCCATCATGATGACCACCATGGCCGCGCTGCTGGCGGGTCTTCCGCTGGCTCTGGGTCAAGGCATGGGTTCGGAGCTGCGACGCCCGCTGGGAATCGCCATGGTAGGCGGACTACTGCTGAGCCAGGTGCTCACGCTCTACACCACGCCTGTCATCTACGTTTTCTTCGACCGCATCGGCCATCGCTTCAGTCGTTCGCCGAAGACTATTGTAAGCGGTAACGAGCCACAACCGGCGGAGGGATCATGAATATCTCCGCCCCCTTTATTCGCCGGCCGGTAGCCACCACGCTGCTCACGGCAGGCATTATTCTTGTGGGGGCCATCGCCTTCAATGTTCTCCCTGTCTCCCCTTTGCCGCAAGTGGACTTCCCGACGATTTCGGTTTCCGCCGGTTTGCCCGGCGCAAGCCCCGAGATCACCGCCACCGCAATCGCAACTCCATTGGAGCGCCAGTTCAGCCACATCGCCGGCATCACTGAGATGACCTCATCGAGTTCGCTGGGCAGCACCTCGATCACGCTGCAGTTCGACCTGAGCCGCGACATCGACGGCGCGGCGCGAGATGTGGAGGCGGCCATCAACGCGGCGCGCACTTACTTGCCCGCAAACCTGCCTGCCAACCCAACTTACCGAAAGGTGAATCCCGCTGATTCACCGATCATTATTCTCGGACTTACTTCAGATAAGTACGACAAGCCCACACTCTATGACGAGGCGTCGTCGATCATCGCGCAGAAGCTCTCGCAGATCGAGGGTGTCGGACAGGTCTCGGTCGGCGGCGGCTCCGGCCCTTCCGTGCGCGTGGAAGTGAATCCTACTCTGCTCAACAGCCACGGACTCACAATCCAGAACATTCAGTCTGTACTGAGCCAGCAGAACGCTCATGAGCCGGCAGGCCAGATAACCGATGGGATCAACACCGCGGACATCGTCACCAACGATCAGATTTCCCGCGCAGACCAATACAAACCGCTGATTGTGGGTTACAAGAACGGAGCCGCAGTCAGGCTTGCCGACGTGGCAGACGTTTCTGAAGGGCAGTCGAACATCCGCAACGCAGGTTACCTGAACGGCACGCCGTCGATCACCATCATGATCTTTCGCCAACCGGGCGCCAACATCATCGATACCGTCGATCGTGTACGCGCGGAGTTGCCGTCGATCGAAGCGTCCATTCCGCAAGGCATTAAGACCACCATTGTTCTTGACCGCACCACAACCATCCGTGCCTCCGTAAACGATGTGGAGAGCACGCTCATCCTCTCG
>Ga0326727_10023619_pt1 | contig 11712 bp, 8 predicted proteins | sample MB2enrmetagenome_FD_207643 | JGI IMG/M metagenome (GOLD analysis project Ga0326727, IMG submission 207643) | Lab enriched peat soil microbial communities from McLean, Ithaca, NY, United States - MB29MY | ecosystem: Environmental > Terrestrial > Soil > Wetlands > Peat | place: USA: New York... | reverse complement strand
CAAGAGCTCAGTCGCCGGATCAGGCCGCGGTCATTCGCAAGGTCGATGCAGCTGTTGCGGCCCGCGTAGACAATGTTCTGGGATTCAGCGACGTCGAGCACTATTCGGTGTACCGCGGCGGCGACGAAACCCATCCCGCGGCGGAGATGACGGTGCGCGACACCTACAAAAAGGGCGTCGGCAAGGAATACACGGTGCTCTCTCAGAGCGGATCGGGAATGGTGCTGCACTTCGGGTTGAAGCCGTTGATCGACAACGAGAAGACCATCAACTTGCCAGGCAACGTCGAAAAATCCTGGTTCACTTCAGCGAATTACGAGATGACGTTGAAGCCCGGCGGCGTGCAGCGGCTCAACGGCCGCGACTGCTACGTTCTTGCCATTAAGCCCAGGGGAAAGGCTACCAACCTGATTATCGGAACTCTGTGGGCGGACGCGAAGGATGGCTCCCTAGTTCAGATTGAAGGCGTCGCGTCGAAGAGCCCCTCTGCCTTTGCAGGCACCACGCACATGATGCGCCAGTACGCCAACATCAACGGCTTTGCCATGGCCATCCATGCCCGTGCGGAGTCGACCAGTATGCTCTTTGGCCGCACCGTGGTCACCATCGACTACAGCGACTATCGCCTTCAGCTTCGAGGAAACAAATAGGGGCTGTTCGGCCGTCCGAAGCGCCCTTCTAGTCCCACCTGCGAAGGAACGGGCGGCCTTTCTGGCGTGCTGCGGCCGCCCGAAAGCGATTCTCCAATTGGCGTCGGGCGGAGCTGCAACCTTCAAGCGGTGTTTTCTTTAGGAAAACACCACATTGCACTACGCTCAAAACTTCACGGAGACCGGAAAATCGCCGTAAGTGATCCTGCGCACGCACTTTACGGCGCTTTGTACAGATCTTGTGCGCCGCAACACGGTTTCTTGTGGATAAGGGCGCAGCCTGGACCGCCGCGTCCGGAGACAGCCGAACTCCAAGGCAACAAACGGGATAGCCACACAGCATACGGTGACTGCTGTCACGGATTGTGTATCCCCCGGGCTCGTAGAACAATGGTAGGCATTCTGCGGAGCCTGCTAACCGCCCACGCAGAACGCAGCCGTCCGGCTGCACCGGCCAGGGAGGAATTGTGCCAGTATTCACGCCCCCACCTCTACCCAGCGAAGACAAACGATGGAAGATCGTGAACGGCACCATGCGCAAGAACGGCTTTGCCCGTCATGCGCTCATCGAGACACTGCACACTGTGCAGTCGTCGTTCGGCTACCTCGACGACGATTCCATCCGCTTTGTCGCGCTTTCTCTACGCGTGCCGCTTAGCCAGGCGTATGGCGCAGCGACCTTTTATCACTACTTCACGCTCAAACCTCCGGGCAAGCACACCGTAACCGTCTGCGCTGGCACTGCCTGCTATATCAAGGGCGCGGACAAGCTGATTGCCGCGGCCGAAAAGCGCCTGGGCATCGCGCAGGGCCAGACCACGACGGATGGGCAGATCAGTCTGATGACGGCGCGCTGCGTGGGCGCGTGCAGCCGCGCACCGGTGATACTATGCGACGGCGAAGTCGCAGGTGAGGTCACGCGTGAACAGATGCTCGAGCAACTGGAAAGGTGGGCTGTGGAATGACAATCGAGGAGCTCGAACAGATAGCAAAAAGCGTCCAGCAGGAGAACGCCAAGTACGACTTCGAAGTGAACGTCTGCATGGACCTCGCGTGCGCCAGCCAGGGCGCGGGTGCGCTGAAGGATGCACTGGTGAAGGCGGCGGAAGCCTCGGACAAGAAGGTGCTGGTGCGCCGCACCGGCTGCATGGGTCCGTGCTCAAACGGGCCGCTGGTGCGCATCGATCCCGAAGAGACGCTCTATCACCATGTCAAGGCTGAGAACGCCCCATCCATCGTCTACGGCCTGGGCGGCTCACCGGTGCCGGAACTGCAGTGCGACCTGAACGAGCACTTCGACAGACAGGTACGCGTGGTGCTCGAAAATGCCGGTTACATTGATCCGGAAAAAATCGACGACTACATTGCGCACGACGGCTACAAAGCGCTGCTGACGGTGCTCACCGAGATGACGCCCAACGGCGTGATTCATCGCATCACTGAAAGCGGGCTGCGCGGCCGTGGCGGCGGCGGCTATCCTACCGGGCTCAAGTGGGGTACCGTGGCCAAGGCCAAAGGCGACGTGAAATACGTAGTTTGCAACGGTGACGAAGGCGACCCCGGCGCGTTCATGGATCGCAGCGTAATGGAAGGCGATCCGCATCGCGTCATCGAGGGCATGGCGATTGCCGCCTATGCCATAGGAGCGAGCAAAGGCTTCATTTACGTACGTGCCGAATACCCGGTGGCTGTCTCGCGGCTGACCACCGCGCTGCGCGAGGCGCGGCGCCATGGGCTGCTGGGCAACAACATCTGCAATACGCCCTTCAACTTCGATGTGGAAATTCGCCTCGGCGCCGGCGCATTTGTCTGCGGCGAGGAGACGGCGCTGATCGCCTCGATTGAAGGCAAGCGCGGCACGCCCAAGCCGCGACCGCCCTATCCGGCATCCAGCGGACTGTGGGGCAAGCCGACGCTGATCAACAACGTGGAAACCTACGCCAACATCGCGCCCATCGTGCGCAACGGCGGCAAGTGGTTTCATGACATGGGCTCGGAACGCAGCAAGGGAACCAAGGTCTTCGCCCTCACCGGCAAAATCGCCAACACCGGCCTGGTAGAAGTGCCCATGGGCATCAAGCTGCGCGAGATCATCGAGGTCATCGGCGGCGGTGTGCCCGGCGGCCACAAATTCAAGGCCGTGCAGACCGGCGGACCCTCCGGCGGATGCATTCCCGAAGAAATGCTCGATGTGGGCGTCAGTTACGACGCGCTGGTGAAGATGGGCTCCATCATGGGCTCCGGCGGCATGATCGTGATGGACGACACCTCGTGCATGGTCAACGTGGCGCGCTTCTTCATTGAGTTCTGCATGACCGAGTCCTGCGGCAAATGCATTCCCTGCCGCGCGGGCACAGCGCAGATGTATACGCTGCTCACGCGTATATGCAACGGCACCGGAACCATGGACGACCTGGCCCTGCTCGAAGACCTCTGCGTTACGGTGAAGGAGACGAGCCTGTGCGGGCTGGGGCAGACCGCGCCCAATCCCGTATTGAGCACACTCAAATACTTTCGCAACGAGTACATCGAGCACATTCTGCACAAGCGCTGTCCGGCCGGTGTCTGCACGATGGAAGCGATCGAATCTGAAAAAGAGGTGGTGGCATGAGCGTAGTGGAAACAGACGTCAAAACTCTTGTCATCGATGAACAAGAAGTGAGCGCGCGCGCCGGGCAGACCATTCTCGAGGTAGCGCGCGAGAACGACATCAACATTCCCACGCTCTGCCATCTCGAAGGCCTGAGCGACGTGGGCGCGTGCCGGCTCTGCCTGGTCGAGATTAAAGGCTCGAACAAGCTGCTGCCGGCCTGCGTGGCCACCGTGCAGGAAGGCATGGAAGTCAGCACCAACACCGAGAGGCTGCGGCAGCACCGCCGCACCATCCTCGAGTTGCTCTTCGCCGAACGCAATCACATCTGCTCAGTCTGCGTCTCCAACGGCCACTGCGAGCTGCAGACCCTGGGCCAGGAGCAGGGATTGACGCACGTCCGTCTGCCCTATCGCAACCCCGATCTCTTTGTGGATGCCTCGCACGAGCGCTTCATTGTTGATCACAACCGCTGCATCCTGTGCACGCGCTGCGTGCGCGTCTGCACTGAGATTGAAGGCGCGCACGTGTGGGATGTCATGGGCCGCGGCATCAACTCCATCGTCATCACCGACCTGCACGAGGAGTGGGGCAAGTCCACCTGCACCCGCTGCGGCAAATGCGTGCAGGTGTGTCCCACCGGAGCCCTCTTCGACAAGAGCAAAATCGGCTCCGATCACCCCAAGTATCCCGATTTTCTGCCCTATCTGAACCTGATGAGGGAGGCGCAATGAGCAAACTGAAGCTTGCGACCGTCTGGCTTGACGGATGTTCCGGCTGCCACATGTCGTTCCTCGACATGGACGAGCGGCTGCTCGAACTGGCGGAAGTGGTCGATGTGGTCTACAGCCCCATTGTCGACACCAAGGAGTTTCCTGACGAAGTCGATATCGCGCTGGTCGAGGGCGCCGTCGCCTCAGTGGACGACGAGAAAAAGATCAGGAAGATTCGCGACCATTCGAAAATGCTGGTCGCAATGGGCGACTGCGCGATTACCGGCAATGTGCCGTCGATGCGCAATCCCATGGGCCCGGAGGCGATTCTCGACCGCGCCTACATCCAGAATGCCAGCGCGCAGGCACAGATTCCCTGCGTCGTGGTGCCCAAGCTGCTGCGCGTGGTGCGTCCCATCCATGAATTTGTGAAGGTGGACGTCTTCCTGCCCGGCTGCCCGCCCTCGGCTGACACATTTCACACCGCGCTCACCGCGCTGGTCAACGGCGGGCCGCTGGACATTCCGGCGCTCACCCGCTTTGGAGCATAAAGTAGCGCCGGTCTCCAGACCGGCTGTCGTGCCGGCGTCCACGCCGCACCCACTGAAGGAATTCGGAGCTGTCTATGAGCCAGACCATCACCATCGATCCGGTAACGCGCCTTGAAGGCCACGGCAAGATCACCATCCAGCTCAACGGCCAGGGCGAGGTTGAGAACGCGCACTTCCACGTAACCCAGGTGCGCGGCTTCGAGCGCTTCAGCGAAGGCCGTCCGTTCTACGAGATGCCCAGCCTGATGGCGCGCATCTGCGGCATTTGCCCGGTCGCGCATCTCATCGCATCGGCCAAGGCCTGCGAGGCCATCATGTCGGTGCGCATTCCGCACACCGCGGCGCAGTTGCGGCGCATGTTGAACCTGGCGCAGATGGTGCAATCGCACGCGCTCAGCTTCTTCTATCTCGCCTCGCCCGATCTCCTTCTCGGTATGGAAGCCGATCCCAAGGTGCGCAATATTCTCGGCGTGGCGGCGGCCAAGCCGGAGCTCGGCCGCGCCGGCGTCGCTCTGCGTCGCATTGGGCAAAGCATCATCGAATTGCTCGGTGGCAAGCGCATTCATACCGGCTGGGTGGTGCCCGGGGGCGTCACCGAGCCGCTTTCTGCCGAGAAACGCGACAAAATTCTGGCCATGCTGCCCGAGGCCTACTCGAGCGTCGGCCTGGCGCTGGGCGCATATAAGCAGATCGCGGGCACGTTCAAGCCGGAGATTGAAGTCTTCGCCAACTTCCCGTCGAATTACATGAGCCTGATCAGCGAAGAAGAAGCTATCGACTTCACCGATGGCGCGCTGCGGCTGATCGACGCCAACGGCAACATCATCGAAGATGGCATGACGGCGACCCGCTACACCGAAGTGATCGGCGAGGCCGTGGAACCCTACAGCTACACCAAATTCGCCTACTACAAGCCCCTCGGATACCCCGACGGAAGCTACCGCGTCGGTCCGCTGGCACGGCTTAACATCGTCAAATCCATGGGCACACCCCGCGCCGAGAAAGAGCTCGCCGAGTTCAAGCAATTGGCCGCCGGACCGGTCTCGAGTTCGTTCCACTATCACCACGCGCGGCTGGTCGAGATGCTTTACGGCATTGAAAAGATCGAAGAGATCCTTGCCGACTCGCGCATCCTCGACAAACATGTGCGCGCTACGGCCGGCGTGAATCGCCTCGAGGGCGCGGGCCAGGCTGAAGCGCCGCGCGGCGTGCTCCACCACCACTACAAAGTCGACGAAAACGGCAAAATCACCTGGGCAAATCTGGTAATTGCCACCGGTCAGAATAACAACGCCATGAACCGCGGCGTGCTGCAGGCCGCGCGGAGTTATATCAAGGACGGCAAGTTCACCGAGGGCATTCTCAACCGCGTGGAAGCGGTGGTGCGTACCTTCGATCCCTGCCTGAGCTGCTCGACGCATGCCTTTGGGCAGATGCCGCTGGAGATTTCGCTCCTGTCGGCTGACGGCGAAGTCATCGATCGAGTCGCACGGGACTAGAAACGTACCGCCGGTCTCCTCACCGGCGGTACTCATAGCTTGACTCAGAACGACTTCCCAGAGACCAAAGAGCGGATTCGATTCGGAGAACGGAAAACATGGCGCCTCATGCACGTTGCCTTATTCTTGCCTGCGGCAACACTTTGCGCAGCGACGACGGTGTAGGTCCAAAGCTTGGAGCATGGGCGGAGGAGCGATTCCGCCAGGAGCCCGAAGTACGCGTCATTTCGCGTCAGCAGTGGACCCCCGACCTGGCCGAAGAGATTGCCGCCGTTGAATCCGTGCTCTTTGTCGACGCCTCAGCGAGTTCTCCGCCGGGACGCGTGCACCTCATCCCCGTTTCGTCGCGCGTCGACGGCTCAGCACCGCCCTCGCATCATCTCAAGCCGTCCGAACTTCTGGGTTTGACGCGCTCACTCTACGGCTCAATCAAATCCCACGCCATGCTGCTTACCGTCGGGGTGAGCTCTACCGAACTAGGCGAAACACTCAGCGCGCCTGTCGAAGCTGCTCTTCCTCGCGCGCGCGGGATCCTGGAAAAGGCCGTGCTGCGCTTTCTTGGCCGCTGATTCGTCCGCGGGCTCTGCGCGCGAGCAAGAAAATGGCGGCTGCATCGTTCCGCAGCCGCCGATCACAAAGAAAGAATAGACAAGCTTAGAATGCCGCCACCGTCTGACGCAGGCTGTAGGAGCTGAGCGTCTTGATGTAATTGCCGCGGTCGTAGGGCGAGGTGTCGGGCACCGAACGGCGGCTGAGGCAGCCGCGCGTCTCGGCAAGCGAGGCATACTCGCGCTTGTCGAGCCAGTAGCGCAGGTCAGCCAGCACGCGGCTGATGTGATCGATGCCGTGAATGTGCAGCGCCGAGACCATCATGGCGACACTTCCGCCGGCCATGATCGCCTTCAGCACGTCTTCGGCCGAGTGCACGCCGCCGGTGATGCCGATGTCGCCCTTCAGGTGCCCGAAAAGGATCGCCGCCCAGTGCAGCCGCGGCAATAATTCGGACGGTGTCGAGAAGTGCAGCGAGGGCCGCACTTCCAGCGTCTCGATGTCGAAGTCCGGCTGATAGAAGCGGTTGAAGAACACCACGCCCCGCGCGCCGCCGTCTTCAAGCCGCGCGCACAGGTTCGGCAGGCTGGTAAATGATTGCGAGAGCTTGACGGCCACGGGAACCTTGACCGCCTTGCACACGCTGTCCACGAGTTCGAGCAGTTGCTGTTCGAGCTGCGCCGAGGTCTGGCTGCTGTCGGTGGCCAGCGCAAAGGTATTCAGCTCGATGGCGTGCGCCCCGGCCTGCTCCATCTCTTTGGCAAACCGCACCCAGCCGCCCGTGGTGGCTCCGTTCAGGCTGGCGATGATAGGAATCCCGACCGCCTCCCGCGCACGCCGCACATGCTCGAGGTATCCCTCGTGCGTCATCCGGTAGTCGCCCAGTTCAGGCAGGTAATCGAGCGACTCGGCAAACGAATTGGTGCCCCGCGATAAGTCATCGTCGAGCGTGTGCGACTCCAGCGCCAACTGCTCCTCGAACAGCGAGGTCAGCACAATGGCCGACGCGCCCGCATCCTCCATGTGGCGGATATTATCAACCGACTCTGACAGCGGCGTGCTTGCGACCACAATGGGGCCGCTGAGTTGCATGCCGAGATATTGCATGGAAATATCGGTCATTCTTCACCTCCGGCAGCCGTAGCCGCCAGCTTTTCTTCAGGCTTTGCTTCCGGCTTCTCGGGCGGCGCAATGTGCGGCGTCTCTCCGCGGCCCGGCATGGCGGCGCGAGCCGAGTAAACGCGCCACTCCCGCTCCACGTCATCTTGCGCTTCAGCCAATAGCTTCGCGGCCACCTCGGGATTGCTGCGCGCCAGCATGGTATAGCGGGCTTCGCGATAGGCGTAATCCTTAAGCCGGATCGAAGGCGCCTTGGAATCGAGCTGGAAGGGATTCTTGCCCTCCTCGCGCAACACAGGATTGTAGCGCATGAGCGGCCAGTAGCCTGACTGCACAGCCAGTTTCTGCTGCTCCAGTCCGTGCACCAGGTCGTAGCCGTGGGCGATGCAGCTTGAATACGCAATGATGATTGATGGACCGTCGTGCGCCTCGGCCTCCTGGAAGGCTTTCACGACGTGCGAGTCGTTTCCGCCCAGCGCTACCTGCGCCACGTAGACCGAACCGTAACTGACGGCTTCCATGGCCAGGTCCTTGCGGCTGTTGGGCTTGCCGCTTGCCGCAAACTTTGCCACTGCACCGCGCGGCGTGGATTTCGAGGCCTGCCCGCCGGTGTTCGAGTAGACGCCCGTGTCGAGAACCAGCACATTCACGTTCTTGCCCGATCCGAGCACGTGATCGAGCCCGCCGAAACCGATGTCGTAGGCCCAGCCGTCGCCGCCCAGGATCCACACGCTCTTGCGGATGAGCACGTCGGCAATGGCCAGCAGATTTTTTGCGTCAGACGACGCGTTGCCGGCCAGCTTTTCGCGCAGCGCTTTTACGCGCTCGCGCTGTTCATTGATTTCGGGTTCGGTCTTCTGCGAAGCGCCGATCACTTCGGCGGCAAGCTCCGCTCCGATGGCCGGCGCAAGCCGGCTCACCAGCGTTTCGGCAAAGGCCTTCTGTTGATCCAGCGCCACCCTCATTCCGAACCCGAACTCGGCGTTGTCCTCAAAAAGCGAGTTTGACCACGTAGGGCCACGGCCCTGCGCGTTCGAAGTGTACGGAGTGGTAGGCAGGTTGCCGCCGTAGATCGACGAGCAGCCGGTAGCATTGGAGATGTAGAGCCGGTCGCCAAACAATTGCGTAAGCAGCTTGATATACGGCGTTTCGCCGCAGCCCGAGCAGGCGCCGGAGAATTCAAAGAGCGGCTCCAGCAGTTGCAGATCCTTCACCTGTGTGTGCGAGAGCTTGGAGCGGTCCACTTCGGGCAGCGAGAGGAAGAAATCCCAGTTCTCGCGCTCCGGCTCGCGCAGCGGCGCTTGCGGCGCCATGTTGATGGCCTTCTTGCTGGCGTCGCTCTTGTTCTTCACCGGGCAAACTTCCACGCACACCGCGCAGCCGGTGCAATCTTCGGGCGCAACCTGCAGCGTGTAGCGCTCCTGCTCCATGCCGCGCCACTTGGGTTTGGCCCACTTGAACGTCGCGGGCGCCTTGTCGCCCAGATCGGAGCTGTAGACCTTGGCGCGGATCACGGCATGTGGGCACACCATCACGCATTTGCCGCATTGGATGCACAGATCCTTGTCCCACACGGGAATGAACTGCGCAATATTGCGCTTCTCCCACTGCGCCGTCCCCGAAGGAAACGCCCCGCCCGCGGGAATCGCGCTCACGGGAATCAGGTCGCCCTTGCCCTCGGCGATCTTGCCCAGCACGTCGTGCACGAACTTCGGCGCCTTTGACGAAAACGCCCCGGCCAGGTCGAAGCTGGAGGACGCCACGGACGGCAACTCCACTTTTTCCAGATGCGCCAGCGCGTGATCCACGGCGGCAAAGTTCTTCTGCACTACTGCTTCGCCGCGTTTGCCATAGGTCTTCTTGATGGACTTCTTGATCTGCTCGATTGCCTCATCCTTGGGCAGCACGCCGCTGATGGCGAAGAAGCAGGTCTGCATGATGGTGTTGATGCGCGAGCCCATGCCGGCTTCGCGCGCCACCTTGTAGCCGTCAATCACGTAGAACTCGATCTTCTTGCGCAGCATTTCTTCTTGCGTGCTGCGCGGCAGCTTGTCCCACACCTCGGCCGCGGAGTACGGCGAGTTGAGCAGGAAGACCGCGCCCGGCATGGCCGCTTCCAGCACGTCCATCTTTTCCAGGAAGCTGAAGTTGTGGCACGCCACAAAGCTCGCCTTGGTGATCAGATAGGTCGACCGGATCGGGTTGGGCCCGAACCTCAGGTGCGAGGTGGTCATCGAGCCCGACTTCTTCGAGTCGTAGACGAAGTAGCCCTGCGCGTAGTTGGGCGTCTCGCTGCCGATGATCTTGATCGAATTCTTGTTGGCGCCCACGGTGCCGTCGGAACCGAGACCGTAGAACAGAGCGCGCACGGTCTTCGGATCCTCGGTGGAAAACTCCGGATCGTAGTCCAGGCTGGTGTGGCTCACATCGTCATTAATTCCGATCGTAAAGTGATTCTTGGGAGCGGGCTTCGTCAGTTCGTCGAGCACGCCCTTGACCATGGCCGGCGTGAACTCTTTTGACGAGAGGCCGTAACGGCCGCCGATGACCGCCGGCGTCGCGGCGAACGGCAGCTTTCCGGTATTCTCGGCCAGCACCGTCATAATGTCCTGATAGAGCGGCTCACCGGAACCGCCGGGTTCCTTGCAGCGGTCCAGAACCGCAATCGACTTCACGGTCGTGGGCAGTGCGGCCAGGAATGCCTTGCTGTCGAAGGGCCGGTACAGGCGCACCTTCACCATGCCCACCTTTTCGCCCTGACGCACCAGAGCATCCACGGCTTCCTCAGCCGCCTCGGCGCCCGAACCCATCAGCACGATCACGCGCTCTGCGTCCTTCGCGCCGTAGTAATCGAACAGGTGATAGCTGCGGCCTGTCAGCACCGCAAAGCGATCCATCACCGACTGCACGATGCCGGGAACGGCCGCATGGAACGGTGTGCACGCCTCGCGCGCCTGGAAGAACACGTCGGGGTTTTGCGCAGTACCGCGAATGAAGGGGCGATCCGGCGAGAGAGCGTTCTTGCGGAAGGCGATGAGGTACTTGTCGTCCACCAGGGAGCGAATGGTTTCGTCGCTGATGGGCTCAATCTTGCCCACTTCGTGCGAGGTGCGGAAGCCATCGAAGAAATGGATGAACGGAATACGCGATTCGAGGGTGGCGATCTGCGCCACGGTCGCGAGATCCGCCACTTCCTGCACGGAATTCGAGGCTAGCATCGCCCAGCCCGTCGCGCGGCAAGCCATCACGTCACTGTGATCGCCGAAGATCGAGAGCGCGTGCGTAGCCAGGGTGCGGGCCGAGACGTGCATCGTGGCCGGGGTCAACTCACCGGCAATCTTGAACATGTTGGGAATCATCAGCAGCAGACCTTGCGAGGCTGTAAACGTAGTGCCGAAGGCCCCGGCCTGCAACGCGCCGTGCAGCGCGCCCGCCGCGCCCCCCTCGCTCTGCATTTCTTCCACGATGGGCAGCGCGCCCCAGATGTTCTTCTTCCCCTCCGAAAGCCATTGATCGGCCCATTCGGCCATCGGCGACGAGGGGGTGATGGGGTAAATGGCCACGACTTCGGAGAGTCGATAGGCCACGGACGCCGCAGCCTCGTTCCCGTCCATAATCGCGGTGGGAATCACAGTCTTTGGTTCAGTCATTCGCTTCACTCCACAATGCGGCTTTTGGGAAGACCGGCCGCTACGTTGAGTCTCTGCATTGAGGCAGATAGCCGCAGTGATGGAAGGCACATGGAAGGCGAAGAGTCCCACCCTATGAAACGATGTTCACAGGGTGCAACGGTGTGTGGGTGGGATAGTGCGTGTGGACCTCAGCGTCCCAAAGCGCCAGCCACCGGCCCCAACTCGCGGGACAGGTCTCAGCCCTGCGAGAGGTTCCCCGGTGCTGCATCTGGTGGCGTTCCCGGGCTCCAAATCAGCATCGAAGCGATTCCGGCCCCGAACAGGAGCTCAACTCGCCACAGGGGCGCGCCGAGAACATGCAGGACAAATCCAAATAAGATGCATGCCTCAAAGAACGCAAGACTGATTA
>Ga0326727_10023618_pt1 | contig 11713 bp, 11 predicted proteins | sample MB2enrmetagenome_FD_207643 | JGI IMG/M metagenome (GOLD analysis project Ga0326727, IMG submission 207643) | Lab enriched peat soil microbial communities from McLean, Ithaca, NY, United States - MB29MY | ecosystem: Environmental > Terrestrial > Soil > Wetlands > Peat | place: USA: New York... | reverse complement strand
TACGCCCTCGCACGAGTACACGCGCGGCAAGGTGAGCGCCTCGAGGCCATGGACTGGCGCCGCCTGGAGGCGAACCGCGATCTCGGCTTATATCTCGCGGCCCTGCGCGCGACGACGCTCGCGGATTGGGTGGGTTCGTTCGATACGGCGCACGATTGTCATACATTTGAACGCTTACTGAGGGCGCAATGGCGGCGCTACGTCGACGCCGTGGCCAGCTGGCATCCCGTTGCCATGCAGGCATGGCTCACATGGGTCGCGTGGCTCCCGGAGTTGAGCTTGTTGGCGCAACTCGCGCGTCCCGAGCCGGCGCCCGCCTGGATGCTGGCCGATCCGGTGTATGGGCCGCTTGCACCCGGCACATCGATTGAGCGGGCGACGGCGCTCGCCAATACAGCGCTTGCTCCGCTGGCTTCGGCGCTGTCGAGCGGGACCTCCGCAGGCGCGGCTTGGGCGCAGCACTGGCGCGCACTGCAACCCCGCCTGGATGGGCGCACGCAGAGTTTCCTGGAGCGGTTGCTGCAGGCGGTGGGGCAGCACGAGGACGATTTGCAGCACGTGCTCGACAGCTCTGAGCCGTTGCGCGACGAGCTTGCCGGCCGCGTTCAGCGGCTGTTGCGGCTTGCAGCCGGCACGGTGATCGTCACCATGTGTCATCTGGCTCTGATCGCTCTCGATCTCGAGCGGCTGCGCGGCGGCCTGGCGCGCCGCTGTCTCTTCGGGTCACGACTGTCAGAGCACCCGTGATGAGCTTGCGTCCGGCCATGGCGAAATGGTTCGAGCTGCTGGTTGCACGCGATGAGATCAGCGCGGCGCTCGAGAGCCTCGCCGGTACCGGTGCCGTCGAGCTGCAGGCGCACAGCGATACGTCCGCCGCGGTCTTGTTGCCGGCGCTGCGGGCTGCGGTCGATGAGTACAAGCGTCTGTGGCGGCGCTACGGGGAATACTGGCCGGCCGCTCGGCGAGAGCCCGGTGAAGGCGGACGAGAGCCGGAAGAAATGGCGGCCGCCTCCTTGGGGCGCTTGCGATCCTGGGCGGTCGATGCGGATCCTCCCATCGATCGGCTGCAGAAATTAGCGCGCGAGAGTTCCGATCTGCAGCTTCTCGAGCGGCTGCTGTCGCAGTCGAGCGGCGAGCTGCCGGACCTGCAGCTCTTCGCGAAAGCGGGTCCCGTGCTGGCGAGCCGCGCCTGCCTGTTTCCGTCGGCCCCACGCGCGTTGGGAGTGCCGCCGGCCGTGCTCGCGCTGACCATCGCGAGCGGCGAGGAAAGCTACTTGCTTGCCGTCGGGCCGGCCGAGCAGCTCGCGGCCTTCGACGACACGCTCGGCGTGCACAACGCGAGACGCTTCGCGCTGCCTCCGGGGCTGCCCGCCGCCCGCGATGCGGCGCTTGCTGACGTGCGCACGCGTCTCGCGGCCGTGGCGCGCGAATCGCAGGCTCTCGAGGTGAAAGTGGCCGAGCTCGATCGCGCTCATGGGGTGAGCACAGCGCTTGCCGATCTCGACTTCATCGACTGGCTCGTGCAGAACGTGCCGCCGCTCGCGCACACGGAGCACTTTGCCTGGGTCACGGGCTGGACCAGCGATCTGTCGGATGGGCGCCTGCGGGCAGCACTCGATCGAGAGCACCTTCACTATCTATTGCGTTTCCCGGTGGCGCCGCAGGGGGTGGTACAGCCGGTGGTGCTGCACAATCCACGCTGGGCTCAGCCGTTCGAATTGTTCTCCCGGCTGCTCGGCATGCCGGGCGCGAGCGAGGCGGACCCGAGCCGTCTGCTCGCCTTCGTCGCGCCCGTGATGTTCGGCTTCATGTTTGCCGATGTCGGACAGGGCATCGTGCTCATCATCGTGGGCATTGCGCTGCGCAAACGGTTTCCCGCCACGGCGCTGCTGATCCCCGGCGGCATTGCCGCCGCCGTGTTCGGGCTGCTGTTCGGCAGCGTGTTCGGCAATGACTCGATCCTGCCGGCGATCTGGCTGCGCCCGCTCGCGCGCCCGCTCGTCATGCTCGAGGCAAGCCTCGTCCTCGGGGCCTGTGTGATCCTGCTCGGGTTGGCGCTCGATGCCGTTCAACATCATTGGTCCGGGACCGGGGCAGAGTGGTGGGCCAGCTCCGCGGGGCTCGTGCTGAGCTATGTGGCGATGATCTGTGCGCCCTTCGATGGCCGAGCCCTGTGGGGGCTTGCAGCGGGGCTCGGCTGGTATCTCGCCGGCAGCCTCATGCTCGCGCCCTCGGATCGGCTGAGCCGCCTCGGCGCTGCGGCCGGAGAAGCGCTGGAGGCGCTGCTGCAGCTTGCAATCAATACCGTCTCATTCGTGCGCATCGGCGCCTTTGCCCTCGCGCATGCGGGGCTCGGCTCGGCAGTGGTCGCTCTGGCGGCGATTTTCGGCACGGCCGTGGGGGCACGGCCGGCTGCATGGATAATGCTCATCATCGGCAACGTTTTGATCATCGCCATCGAGGGTTTGGTGGTCGGAATTCAAACGACGCGCCTCGTGCTGTTCGAATTCTTCATCCGCTTCCTGCACGGCTCGGGCCGCCCGTTCCGCCCGCTGCCGCTGCCAACCGCATTCGACTCGCATTCGTCATCGAGGACCTCACCATGAAAGACACAACCCGTGCACCCCTGTTGATCGGCGCTCTCGGAGTGCTGACGGTGATCGTAGCGGCAGGGGCGACCTTGCTGCTGCTGGTACCGAGCTCGTCGAGGGCACAAACCCCGGCCGCCGTCGCAGGCATCCGCTCCGACTCCATGTTCATGGGCTGGGCCTTCGTCAGCGCAGCGCTGTCGACCGGACTGGCCGCCCTCGGTGCGGGTTATGCCGTCGCCAGGGTCGGCAGCGCCGCGGTCGGCGCCGTGGCGGAGAAGCCGGACCTGTTCGGCCGCGTTCTGGTGCTGGTCGGCCTCGCCGAGGGCATTGCGATCTACGGCTTGATCGTCTCGATACTCATATTGAACCGGATCGCCTGAGGCGCCATCCCGTGCGAAACCCGAGCTGATCGTCGTGATAGTCGCGCTCATTGCGGATGAGGTTACCGCGCTGGGATGGCGCCTGATCGGCGCTCGCGTGTTGCTGCCCGGAGCGCGCTCGGCACAGGACTGCTGGCACGAGGCGATGCGCGACTCGGACCTCCTGCTGATCACGGTGGAGTACGCTGCCGCCATCGCGCCGGCGGAGCTGGAGGCGGCCTTGCTGATGGAGAAACCGCTGGTGCTGGTGATCGCCGATCTTCGAGGACAACATCAACCGCCCGACATGGAGTCCGAGGTGCGCCGCGCGCTCGGGGTGTCGGCATGAGCGAACCGCAGCCGCAGCCGCAGCCGCAGCCTGAACCGCAGCCGCAGCCTGAACCGCAGCCGCAGCCCGAACCGCAGTCGCAGACGAGCGCGCGGTCGGCCGATGTGCCGGCAACCCTGGAGGGCCCGGCAAGCATTCTCGATGCCCAGGTCGAGGCGTTGTTGCAGCGGATCGCTGCCGATCGCGATCGACGCTGCGCCGAGATGCGAGCCTCGACCGAGCGGCAAGCGCGGGATCTCGAGCGCTCGGCCCGCAAGGAGGCTCGTGCCCAGGTTCATGAGGCCGTCAAGCGCGAGCGCAAGCATGCCGAGCAGTGGCTGCGGCAGGCAGAGGCGAGCGCCGCCCTGCAAATCAGCCGGCGTGCGCAGCAGGCGACGCGGGAGCTATTGACGGCGATGTGGGCGGCCATCGGCGGTGCGCTCGAAGCGCGGTGGGCAGACTCCGCGCGGCGCAGTTCCTGGCTGCAGACCGCCGTGCGGCAGGCGCAGAAACTGCTGACCGAGCGTACCTGGCGCATCGAACACGGCGCCGGCTGGCCCGAGGACGAGCGTACCCAGCTGGCGAAGCTTGCTGCCGCCGGGGAGGTGCGCGAGCCGCCACGTGAAGTCGAGGTGACGTGCGACCCCAGCGTGCGCGCCGGCATCAGGATCAGGACCTCAGGCGCTGTATTCGATGCGACGGCGGCGGGACTGCTGGCCTCGCGCCCGCAGATCGAGTCGGAGTTTCTGGCGCTGTACCTTGCGCTCTCCGCCGGACCGGGGGCGGTAAGCACATGAGGGCGCGATGAGCGAGGCGCGGATTCGCTGGATCAGCGGGCCGGTGATGCGGGCCGGGACACGGGACGTCTTTCACGTGTATGAGGCGGTAGCCGTGGGCCCGCGCGCCCTCCTGGGAGAAGTGATCAAGCTCGGTGCGGACGATTTCGTCGCACAGATCTATGAGGACACCACCGGCCTCAAACCCGGGGACTCGGTGACCGGCACGGGCCAGCCGCTTTCCATCCCGCTCGGTCCTGGGATTCTCGGCACGATCTGCGACGGTCTGCTGCGTCCCCTGGACGCCGCGCATGGACCTTTCATCCAGCCCGGCGCCCGCGGCATGCCCGCACGGCGCTTCGGCTTCGCGCCCACCGTCAAGCCGGGAGACCAGGTACAGCCCGGCCAACCGATCGGCACCATCGCGACGCCTCGGCCCCAGGTTTGCCTGATCCCACCGCGCGCCGCCGCCGGCGTCGTGCGCTGGATCGCGGCCGCCGGCGAGTACGGCGATGAGGAGACGGTCTGCCGGATCGAGGACGAGGCAGGCGCGATGCGTGAGATTGCGCTCGCCCATCAGTGGCCCGTGCGCGAGCCGCGCCCGGTGCTCGAGCGGCTTGCGATCGCAGGTCCGATGATCACCGGGCAGCGCATTCTCGATACGCTCTTTCCCGTGGGACGCGGCAGCCGCGCCGCGCTGCCGGGCGGATTCGGCACCGGCAAGACGGTGCTGCAAGAAGCGCTCGCCAAGTGGTCCGACGCCGACATCATCGTGTATGTAGGCTGCGGGGAGCGCGGCAATGAGATGTCGGAGGTGCTCGACGAGCTGCCGAAGCTCCAGGACCCGCGCACCGGCCATCATCTCATGGAACGCACGGTGATCATCGCCAACACGTCGAACATGCCTGTCGCCGCCCGCGAAGCGAGCATCTACACGGCGATCACGGTGGCGGAATATTTTCGCGACCAGGGATTGCACGTGGCGCTCATGGCCGATTCGACCAGCCGCTGGGCGGAAGCTCTGCGGGAAGTCTCCGGCCGGCTGGAGGAGCTGCCCGGCGAGGCGGGCTATCCGGCGTATCTGAGCTCGCGGCTCGCGCAGTTCTACGAGCGGGCGGGGCGCATGCGCACGTTGGCGGGCGCGGAGGGGTCGGTGACCATCATCGGCGCCATCAGCCCTCCGGCCGGCGATTTCACCGAGCCGGTCACAATGCACACGCGGCGCTGTGTGCGCGCATTCTGGGCCCTCGACCGCGGCCGAGCGCAGGCGCGCTTTTTTCCGGCGATCCATCCGCTGCAGTCCTACAGCGCCGACGTGGACGCGCTCGCACGCTGGTGGCAAACGCAGGACAATTCCGACTGGTCGGCGCAGCGCAAGCGATTGCTCGAGCTGCTCGAATCCCAATCGCGGCTCGAGCGCATGGCGCGCATCGTGGGCAAGGACGCATTGTCGCCGGTGCAGCAGCTGACTTTGTTGTGTGCCGATCTCGTCAACGATGCCATCCTGCGCCAATCGTCGTTCTCCGAAATAGACCGCTATTGCTCGCCGCAGCGGCAGACCGAAATTCTCAAGATCGTGATCCGCTTCATCGACCTGGCGCGCAGCGCCGTCGATGCGGGGGTGCATCCGGACAGCATCGGCGAGCTTCCCATCCGCCGCACGTTGCAGCGCATCGGCGAGGAATTCGGCGAGGCGCGGATTCCCGAGATTCGCGGCCTGTGGAAACAGCTCGACGCGGAGTTCTCCAACCTATCGCAGGGCCGGGCGAATGCGGGCTGATCTCACACTCGAGAATTGCGTACAACGGATCGACGGGCCGCTGCTCTTTCTCGAGCGCAAGGTCGAGCTCGGCCTCAACGCCCGCATCGAGGTGATCGACCCCGACGGCCGCGTGCGCATCGGCCGCGTTGCCGCCGTCGACGAGCGAACTTTCGTGATCGAGGTTCTCGAATCCACCTCGGGACTGGGCGTGCGCGATACTCGTATCCGCGTCTGGAACGAGCCGCTGCTGTTCGGCGTGGGCCCCGGTATGCTGGGAAGGACCTACGACAGCATCGGGCGGCCGACCGATGGCGGTGCACCCATCGCCGCGGTTCGCCGCATGCGAATCGACGGGCTCGCGATCAATCCCGCCGTACGAGCCTTGCCTCGCGATTTCATCGAGACCGGGATTTCGGCGATCGATCTGATGAACAGCCTGGTGCGAGGCCAGAAGCTGCCGCTATTCTCCGGCTCCGGGCTGCCGCACGACAGGCTGGCGACGGACATCGTGATGCAGGCGCGCCTGCGGCAGGAGAGGGAAGGGTCGTTTGCCGTCGTGTTCGTCGGCATGGGAGTCTCGCACGACACCGCCGAGGCGTTTCGCGATGCCATGGCCTCCAGCGGCGCGCTCGAACATACGGCCATGTTCCTCAATCTCGCGGATGAGCCTTCCACACAGCGTCTGCTCACGGCGCGCTATGCGCTCACCGCGGCCGAGTATCTCGCGTTCGTCGAAGGGCGCCACGTCCTCGTCGTCATGACCGACATGACCAATTACTGCGAGGCATTGCGCGAGGTGTCGGCGAGCCACGGCGAGCTGCCGAGCCGCAAGGGCTATCCGGGATACATGTACTCCGACCTCGCGAGCCTGTACGAGCGCGCCGGCTGCATCACCGGCCTGCCGGGCACGCTCACCCAGCTGCCCATTCTGACGATGCCCTCGGACGACATCAGTCACCCGATCGCGGATCTCACGGGGTACATCACCGAGGGGCAGATCGTGCTCGACCGGGAACTCGACCGGCGCGGCGTGTACCCGCCGGTCCGCGTGTTACCGAGCCTGTCGCGGCTCATGAGTGCCGGCACCGGGAAGGGTTTTACCCACGAGGATCATCCGGCTCTCGCCAATCAGCTGTTTGCCTGCTATGCGCGCGCCGCGCACGTCGGCGTGCTCGCGAGCGTCATGGGCGAGGAAAGTCTGCCCGAAGTCGATCGACGCTTTCTCGCCTTCGGACGCGAATTCGAGCAGCGCCTGGTCAATCAGGAGGGCCGGCGAACGCTCGAGGACAGCATGAGCCTCGGGTGGCAGCTGCTGCGCAGCCTGCCCGCCGTGGAGCTCACGCGCCTGACGAAGCAGCAGATCGATCGCTACCTCGGCGGAGAGACACATGCCCGAATCACAGCGTGAAATCACGGCGACCCGTATCGCGCTGATGGATCTGAAGGATGAGCAGCAGCTCGTACGGGAAGGTTACGAGCTGCTGGACGAGAAGCGCATCCTGCTCGCGGCCGAGATGCGCCGCCAGCTCGAACTCCTGGTCCTATTGCGGCAGGAATGCGACACTCTCATGGGCGAGCTGCGCTCGAGGACCGTAGCGGCGGTGAACCGGCACGGCATCGAGGAGCTGTGGGTATATCCGCCGCTCACGCTCAGCGCCGATCGCCTGGAGATGACGCGTGCGCGGCTGTTCGGGCTCGAGCTCCTGACGGCGCGTCTCCAGCCGACCGCGCAGCAGCGAGATCTCATTGAGCCGCCGGTCAATCCCACGCCGGAGGCGCGTGCCTGCGCCGACGCGCAGCTGAGATTCCTGCAGCGCGCGGTGCCGCTCGCGGTGAGCTGCGTCAACCTGCGGCGCCTGGTGCGCGACTATGTGCGCACCGAGCGCCGAGCGAGAGCCATCGAGAATGTGCTCATGCCGGAGATCGAATCGGCGCTCAAGACCATCGATGAGCGGCTCGAAGGCATGGATCAGGAAGAGCTCGCGCGCCAGCGGCTGCTGATGGGGACTCGCGAATTGGGAGCGGAACGATGAAGCCCGCGCCGGCGCAGGGTAATGAGACGACAATGAGTCTGCAGTGATTTATTATATGTGATTTACCACATGCATATAATCCCATAAACGATTGATTTAAAATGGAAAAAAGATTCCAATTCAAGGTTACCATCTACTGGGAGGACACGGACGCCGGCGGGGTGGTGTACTACGCAAACTACCTGAAATTCATGGAGCGCTGCCGGACCGAGTGGCTGCGGGCCCTCGGCGTGGACCAGCTTCGCCTGCGGGCGGAGCGGCAATTGCAGTTCGCCGTGGTGAGCGTAACCGTGGATTTTCTGCGGCCGGCCGTGCTCAACGATGAAATTCTCGTCACGGCGGAACTCTCGCGCCTGAGCGGTGCCACAATTGTCTTCAAGCAGACCATCATGCGCGGCGAGACGCAGCTCATCGACGCGAGCGCCCGCGTCGCCTGTCTCGATTCGGGCACGCTAAAACCGCGTCCCATACCCAAGGATTTATTCGTGGAGTGGCGTAATGAGCAATGATTTGTCGATCTGGACCCTGGTGCTCGATGCGAGCGTCATCGTGCAGGCCGTCATGGTGTTGCTCATGGCCGCGTCGGTGACTTCATGGGCCATCATCTTCAAGAAGAGCCGCGTCATCTCGCAATCGCGGCGCCAGGCCGATCAGTTCGAGACGGCATTCTGGTCGGGCGGCGATTTGTCGGCGCTGTATCGCAGTATCGAGGTCAAGGGGCGCGCCGGCACCGGCGAGCAAAGCATCTTCGAATCGGGCTTCGGCGAATTCAGCCGCCTGCGCCAGCACGGCACCCCCGCGGACCAGCTGCTCGAAGGCTCCCGCCGCGCGATGCGCGTGGCGCAGATGCGTGAAATGGATCGCCTCGAACGCAATCTGGCCATGCTGGCCACGGTCGGCTCGACCAGCCCCTACGTGGGCCTGTTCGGCACGGTATGGGGCATCATGAGTGCCTTTCACAATCTCGGCAATGTGCAGCAGGCCACTCTGGCGGCGGTGGCGCCGGGCATCGCCGAGGCCTTGATCGCCACGGCGATCGGATTGTTCGCCGCCATTCCCGCGGTGGTGGCCTACAACCGGTTTGCCGATCAGGTGAGCCGCCTGGAACTGCGCTTCGACACCTTCGTCGAGGAGTTTTCGACGATTCTGCAGCGCCACGGCTTGGCCCGCGCGGCGCAGGCGTAACCCGCATGCCCAAGCAGCTTCGACGCCGCAAGTTGATGGGAGAGATCAATGTGGTGCCGTACATCGACGTCATGCTGGTGCTGTTGGTCATCTTCATGATCACGGCGCCGCTGCTCAAGGAGGGAGTCAAGGTGGATCTGCCGGAGGCCGGCGCCAAGCCCATCGACCCCGAATTCCTGGCCAAGCACGAACCGCTGATCGTGACCATCGATGCGCGGGGACGCTTGTACGTCAATTTCGGGCAGAACCCCGACAAGCCCGCCTCTGAAGCCACGGTGAGCGCGCGCACCGCTGCGCTTCTGCGCCGCGATCCGCAGACCCCGGTTCTGGTCAAGGCCGATACCACCGTGCCCTATGGCACGTTGGTGCGCGCCATGGTGCTGCTGCAACATGCCGGCGCCGCGAAAGTCGGATTTCTGACGGATCCCCTGCGGCCTGCGCCGCGCGAGGGCATCCACGGGGCCGGCGGCGGCACGGGTTGAATGCGGGATTTCCTGCGCGAACATTCCTGGGAGGTCGTCTTTTCCGTGCTGCTGCACGGACTGCTGGTGGTCGGCCTGGTGCTCGCGGCGGTAATCTCCATTCATCGGGCACCGCCCGGCTTGCAGCCCCTGCCCATCGATGCGGTGGTGGTGGACTCTCAGGTCGTGCGTGCCGCGGGGGCCGCGCGGGAGCGCGCCGAAGAGGCTGCCCGCGCCCGCGCGGCCGCCGAAGCGGCCAAGGCGGCGGCTGCTGCGGCGGCTGCCGAGGCTGAAGCCAAGGCGGCCGAACAAGCCAAGGCGGCGGAACAGGCCAAGGCTGCTGAGCGGGCGAAGGCCTCGGAACAGGCTAAGGCCGCCGAGCAAGCCAAGGCGCAAGCGGCGGTGGCTGCAGCGGCGGATGCCGCCAAGGTCGCGGCCGCCGAACAGCGGCGCCTCATCGACGCACACGCCGCAGCGGCTAAGGCAGAGGCGCAGAGAGCCGCGCTGGCGCGCCGCGCCGCGGAGGCCGACCTCGCCGAACAGGCCAAACGCGAGGCCGAGGCGGCCAAGGCCGCACAGGCCAAGCAGGCGGAGGAAGCCAAACAGGCCGCCGAGGCCAAGCGCATCGCGGATGCCAAGCATGCCGCCGATGAGAAGGCCCGCCAGGATCGCGAGGCCGAATTGCGCCGGCAATTGGCCGAAGAGGAGCACCGGAGCGCGGTCGAGTCCGGCCCCTTGCGCGACAGTTATATCGCCAAATTGCGCAATAGAATCCAGAATGCCTGGATCAAGCCGCCTTCGGCCAGCGTGGGTCTTGATTGTCTGGTCGAAGTCACGCAGATTCCGGGCGGCGAGGTGACGAGCGCACGGGTGACCCAGTGCAATGGCGATGCGGCCGCCCGCCAGTCGATAGAAAATGCGGTGTATCGCGCATCGCCCCTGCCGGATCCGCCCGATCCGGCGCTGTTCGAGAGAAACTTCGTATTCAGGTTCAAACCCGATGAATAAACGTATTCCATGCTGGGTGGCGATCGGTTTCCTGTTGTTCTGCTCCAGGAGTTGGGCGGAGCTGGTCGTCGAGATCACCAAGGGGCAGGCGGACGCCATTCCCATCGCCATCGTGCCCTTCAGCTCGCCGGAGGCCGCCGCCTCCTCATTCGATGTGGCGAAGCTCGTGAGCGACGATCTGGCGCGAAGCGGGCGCTTCAGGACCACGGATCGCAAGGACATGATCGAGCAGCCTCATACGGGCGCCGCCATCTCCTTCGACGATTGGCGACGGCTCAACAACGACTACATGGTCGTCGGACAGATTCAGACTTCGGGGCCGGATCGCTTCGACATCACCTTCGAACTCTACAATGTGCTCACCCGGCAGCGGCTGCTGGGCTACCAGATCGGCGCCAACAAGGCCGGGCTGCGTCTCGCCAGCCATCAGGTGGCGGACATGGTGTTCGAGAAGATCCTGGGCATACGCGGTGCATTCGCCACCCGCATTGCCTATATATCCGTGCTCGGATCACTGCCGCACAAGATCTACCGGCTCATCGTGGCGGATGCGGATGGCGAGAATCCGCACGTCGTCATGCAATCGAACGAGCCGCTGATGTCGCCGGCGTGGTCGCCGGACGGCCAGAGCCTGGCCTATGTCTCCTTCGAAGGTCGGCTGCCGTCGGTGTATGTACAGCTCTTGAAGACGGGAGAGCGGCAGCGCGTGTCGGCGCGGGCGGGGGTGAATCAGGCGCCGGCGTGGTCGCCGGACGGCAAGAAGCTCGCGCTCACGCTCTCGACGCGAGACGGCAACCTGGATATTTACGTGCTGGATTTGGCCACTCAGGCACTGACCCGCATCACCGACGATCCGGCCATCGATACCGAGCCGCAGTGGACCAAGGACGGCCAGACCCTGTACTTCACGTCGGATCGCGCCGGCGGGCCGCAAATCTATCGCGTCGGCATCCACGGCGGCGAGAAGCCGCGCCGCATCACCTTTCAAGGCAGCTATAACGCGCGCGCCAGACTCTCGCCGGACGAGTCGCAGCTGACCTTCGTCACCCAGGAGGACGGGGGTTACCGCATAGCGACCATGGATCTTCGCGGGCGCGGCGATGTCCAAGTGCTCACCAAGGGCCATTTTGACGTCAGCCCGAGCTATGCGCCCAACGGCGCGGAGATCATATATGCGAGCCGCGACCGCGGGCGCGGCGTGCTGGCCTTA
>Ga0326727_10023616_pt1 | contig 11713 bp, 9 predicted proteins | sample MB2enrmetagenome_FD_207643 | JGI IMG/M metagenome (GOLD analysis project Ga0326727, IMG submission 207643) | Lab enriched peat soil microbial communities from McLean, Ithaca, NY, United States - MB29MY | ecosystem: Environmental > Terrestrial > Soil > Wetlands > Peat | place: USA: New York... | reverse complement strand
CTTTTATTTATTAGTCCCGATGCTTTACTATAGGATTAAGAAGCTATCACACGCAATCGCGCTTTTCATAGTTAGCGCCATCGTGTTTGGTACAATGAGTTATTGGCTGGCCTATCGAGTCATAGATCAGGATGTTAAACAATACTTTGGGTTCTTATGGTTTCCAATTGAATTCCCAGTGTTTGTACTGGGAATAATTGCATATTTAGCCTGGAAGAATTATGCGAATGTAATTAATAACCAGGGTAAGGAGATTGAACAAGGGAGGTCGCTTTCGCTTTTGTTAATTATGTCAAGTGCTGTGCTGTACCTTGCCAATCTTCCTTTTAGTAATCGGGGTCTCTATCTATCATCCTTTCTTTTCCTTCCATTAATATTAGGACTGGCTATATACCCATGGAGCCTATTTGTTAACAGATTTACTACGTATGTAGGCAAGATATCGTATAGCGTATATCTCGTCCATTTTCGTGCTTAATATTGTAAGTTATATTATGAATCGCGTTGATCAATATCCAGGTCATTATGTTACAAGTACAATAATTGGTAAGCCCGCAGGTTTGGTGGTCATTTACGTTATGATGCTCGGGATATCTATTCCATTATGTACGGTCACGTGGAAGTTCGTGGAGAAACCAGGTATCCTCCTTGGGAAGAAATGGATAGCTCGGCGAGAGCGAAATGCTTTAAAGATCGATTTGGTGAATCAATAAGTGATCTAGAGGCGGGTGCCCCTGGTCCCAATGAGATTTCTCCACCACGTTGAGGGTGCCCCCGGTTCCTCGGCGGGCATCGCATGTCCGCAGCATTATCCGAGCATAAGCCCTGCTGGCTTGGACCACGCCGAGTCAGAATAGCCCGTACCGTCCTCTCTACCGTGTAAGAAATACGCACCTTGAAAGGAATTACATAGCCAGCGGCAGGCGGGCAATTTCGGACTGGCTCCATTCCAGCTCGGTCGCATTGTCTAAGTCCAACCGTATGAACTGGATAGGTATTTCGACTGCGGAATGATCACATTGGCGCAGGGATTGCAATGTATACGGTCGAGCTTTCATGTCCAGGTACTAGCACCCTGGCAGCAGGCACAGCCATGCAACCGGCTGCCGGTGGCGCTTCTCTGTCTTCTCCGAAGTGTGCGCCGGAACCGGTGGTGGTTGCAGAGCGCGGCCCCACGAGCATTGTTCAAGTACGCAACTGCACGACGGGAGTTGCAGTGAGCCTTCTCAAGAAAAGCGTTGTAAAGAATCGTTTAGCCATGAATCGTGACAAGAGTCAATGTCCGTTCAGGCCGTTGGGACAAGCCGGTGGAGTCAATTCTTCGGAGATCAAGCCGGACGGACCATTAGTGGACAGAATGTCTTTTGTCGAAGACTTCATACGGGAACATTCTTCCCCAATCTTGCATATGGCCTCGATCGGGATTTCAGGCATATTTTAACCACGACCGCATTGGGCTACGGTTGCTACGGCAGGATGCCGGTGGGGGTGGGTATGGATTGCCTAATCTGCAGGGGTCTGGAGCGAGCGTTTAAGGCTGGGCTCAGCGAGTATATAGAGGCTCGTTCCTCAGCATGTTTCCGGGTATGCACGAAGTTTGCAGCCTACAAGAATGTCGAAATGGAACGTGCTAGGTACGCACTCGGGGAGCACCGGCATGTATGCGCCTCCGCCGTCAGGGTGTTGACACACTAGCCGCAACGGGCCGCGTCTACGAGTTTGATACAACTGGCGGCATAGTTTTGTGCAGGTTTTGTTCGCCATTTTAGTCTCCAGTATGGAAATACTGGAAAGTAGGCGACGCTAGCGATTTTAGTAACAGGTTTGAATAACGGACTACATATCCGATTTAGAATCAATAGATGGCGGAGAGACAGGGATTCGAACCCTGGGTACCCTTTCGAGTACACACGCTTTCCAAGCGTGCGCCTTAAACCACTCGGCCATCTCTCCACGGAGCGGCGTCCATCTTGACTGTACCACACGACACCGGCTGCTTCGCATCTTGTTGATCTGACAATAGATGCATCTTGCAAACTGTCTACAATTCTGTGCCTGACAGACCTCACCACGGAGCTGCTCCTGTGGAAAGTCTCAGCCAGTTCGGTAGTCGGTGATCAGTGGACGCCCCTTCGATCAATAATCTGAGGTTGCCGGATGATGGCGAGGGCAACTACTCGAACTCGACAACGACCTGACCCACCTTCACGGAGTCGCCCGGCACCACCCGCACGTTCTTTACCTTTCCCGCGCTTTGCGCTGTAACATTGGTTTCCATCTTCATGGCTTCCAGCAGCATAATCGGAGCGTTCGCCTGAACCGGCTGCCCCGGCTCGACGTTCACCTTGATTACTATGCCCGTAACAGGGCTGCGGCAAAGCTTATCTTCTCCTGCATTTTCCACTGCCGCCGGAGCCGGAGTTTGCGCGCTGGCAACCGGATTCGGCTGAGCCGCCGCTGGAAGCGGCTGATGAGTCGCATAACTCGGCTGGCGCGGGCTCGCGTCATCTTCCAGAACTTCAACTTCGACTTCGTACGTCTTTCCGTCAATTCCAACCTGAAGCTTCAAGTGATAACTTCCTTTCATCGCGGAGCTTACCTAGAGCTAACCCCTGAATCGCAAATGATGCGAGGCGTGAACAGAAACCCGCCCCTGCAGAGACCATGGATTCGCGCCTTCAAATGCCGGCCGCAGCATCTTTGCCGAGCGGATGCGAACCTTCTTGCCCAGAAATGCTGTCACCGCCGCGGCAATTACCACCAGCATCTCCGGCGTAACTTCCTCATTTTTCCTATTAACCGCTTCCTTGGCCGCAGGAGCCGGAGTCGCGGCTTCGGCAACAGAAGCACCCGCCGGCTGACTTAGCTCCGCCACTCGGGCTTCCAAAGCCTTGAAGGCGGCGGCTAACTCGCTCAGTCGGCCTTCAGCGGCCAGTTGCCGTTCTGAAACAGCCTGAATTAATTCTGTCAATTCCTCTGCCACGCGCGGCTCCTCATCATAAGGGAATTAATCCATGTTTCTTCCCGGGACGCAACTCCCGCTTGGTGTGCAGCGATCCAAGAGCCTTCGCCAGTGCCTTCCTGGTATCGGCCGGATCGATAATGTCATCCACCAGCCGGCGGCCTGCCGCAACATAGGGATTGGAAAACGTCTCTCGATACTCGTCCACCAGTTCCTGGCGGCGGACGGCTTTATCCGCTGCGGCGTCGATCTCGCGCCGGAAGACGATCTCGGCCGCGCCCTCGGCGCCCATAACCGCGATCTCGGCTGTGGGCCAGGCTATGACTCGGTCCGCGCCCAAATCCTTGCAGCACATGGCGATATATGCGCCGCCGTAGGCCTTGCGCAACACCACCGTGATCTTTGGAACCGTGGCCGCCGAGTATGCAAACAATAACTTGGCGCCGTGGCGAATAATGCCTCCGCGCTCCTGCTCGACTCCGGGAAGAAAGCCCGGTACATCCACAAAAGTAATCAGCGGAATGTTAAATGCATTGCAAAAGCGGACAAAGCGCGCCGACTTATCGGAGGCATTAATGTCCAGCACGCCGGCCAAATGATTCGGCTGGCTAGCGATGATGCCGACAGGGCGGCCTTCAAGCCGTCCGAAGCCGATAACAATGTTCGCGGCAAACTCCGGTTGGATTTCAAGAAAATCCTGATAATCAAGAACGCGCTTGATTACATCGCGCACATCATAAACAGCCTTGTTATCGACCGGAACAATCCCGCCCATCTCCGGATCGGATTCAGTCAGCAGATTATAAGCAAGGCGAGGTGCATCTTCAAGGTTGTTGGAGGGCATAAAACTAAGCAGACGCCGGCAAAGCTGAGCCGCTTCCTCATCGTTCTGAGCGATCAAATGAACCACCCCCGAACTCATCTGCGCGTGAGGCCCGCCCAGTTCCTCATCGCTGACAACTTCGCCGGTAACCTGTTTGATCACCTTCGGCCCGGTGATGAACATCCGCGCCTGATGTGTCTGAATCACAAAGTCAGTCAGCGCCGGGCTATATACAGCTCCGCCCGCGCACGGTCCGCAAATAATAGAAATCTGCGGTACCACACCGGATAACAGAACATTGTTATAAAAGACCCGGCCATAACCCGCCAGGCTGTCAATGCCCTCTTGAACGCGCGCGCCGCCTGAGTCGTTGATCACTACGAACGGGCTACCTGTCTTCAAGGACAGGCGCATCATATCGACAACCTTGTCGTTGTGCGTTTCGCCGGCGGAGCCGCCGCCCACGGTAAAATCCTGGCTGGCAAGATGCACCTGGCGCCCTTCAATCTTCGCGCATCCGGTCACCACGCCATCGGCCGGCATCTCCTTGTCGGCCATTCCAAAATAAGTGGACCGATGAAGGGCAAACAGTCCTATCTCCTGAAAACTGCCCGGGTCCACTAAACTCGTAACTCGTTCCCGCGCAGTCAGCTTTCCAGAGGCGTGCTGTTTCTCGATGCGCTCCGCGCCGCCGCCAAGTTTAAGCTCCGCGCGCTTTGCGCCAAGGCCGGTAACCTTTTCGGCCATGGTCTTCAGACTCTCTGCTTGCTTTGCCATCCCTGCTCCTCTATCCGTCGGCTTTGTATCTTCTATCTCTCCGGAGCTACGGTTACCCGGTGCTCTTTGCCATTCAGTGTTATCAGATAGCTCACTTTGGCGTTCAGAGATCCTCCGCCGCTAGCTGCCACAGGAGCTTTCTGCTCAGGCGCTTTCTGCTCATGCGCTTTGCTCGCAGGATCCTTGCCCACATTCTTGCGCCCCTGCGCCCGGCTCAAGAAGAACTTTGGCGCAACCTGCGGGAACATGGCATACGTCAATACGTCCTCATCGCTGCCATTCGCTCCCGGCAAGGCATTCGCCGCGGCGCTCAAGTTATCCCACTCCGGCGTAAGTAAGTCAGCGGGACGAGCCGTAATCGCCGGCTTCTTCGCATGAGCCTCGGCCTGTTTCAGCACCTCTGGATCCTTCGGGCCAATCGTAGCTCCGTAGTAACCCAGCATCAGGTCGGAAAACTCCCCGGTCAGCACTTTGTACTTACCCATCAGGACATTAAAGACAGCCTGCGAACCCACAATCTGGCTTGTAGGCGTGACCAAAGGCGGATAGCCGGAATCCTTGCGAACCCTGGGAACCTCCTCAAGTACCTCCTTCAGCCGGTCGCACGCGCCCTGCCCTTTCAGTTGGCTTTCCATGTTAGAGATCATACCGCCTGGAATCTGGCTCTTAAATATCTCCGTGTCCACGCCGGTATTTTCGCTGAAAAACTCTTTATAACGTGGGCGGATTTTAGCAAAATGGGCCGACACGCGCAGAACGCGCTCCAGATCGACGCGGGTTTCGTAGCCGGTTCCTTCCAGTAACTCAATCATGCTTTCCGTCGGGTTATGTCCCGGTCCCAGCGACAAGGAACTGACCGCGGTATCCACAATGTCGCAGCCCGCCTCGATGGCCTTCATCAGAGAGACCATTGTTACTCCGGTCGTGGCGTGAGTATGAACATGAACCAGCGTATCGCTGCCGCACCTCTGCTTGATAGCCTTCACCAGGTCATAGGCGGGCTGCGGCCTCAGCAGAGCGGCCATATCCTTGATGCAAATCGAGTCGCATCCCATCTCCCGCAGTTGCTCGGCCATCTCGGCAAAGGCCGCCACAGTGTGCAGGGGGCTGACGGTATAACAAATTGCGCCTTGTGCGTGCTTGCCGGTCTTCTTCACCGCATCGATGCTGGTCTTGAGGTTGCGCGGGTCGTTCAGCGCGTCGAAGATGCGGAAGACGTCGATCCCGTTCAAGGCGGACTTCTCGACAAACCGTTCGACCACGCCGTCTTCATAGTGCCGGTAGCCTAGCAAGTTCTGGCCGCGCAGCAGCATCTGCAAGCGGGTCTTGGGCATCAGCTTGCGGAAGGTGCGCAACCGCTCCCACGGATCCTCATTCAGGAAGCGGATGCAGGAATCGAAGGTGGCGCCTCCCCAGCACTCCACCGACCAGTAGCCGGCATTGTCGAGGTCTTCGCAGACCGGAATCATGTCGTCCAAAGCCATCCGCGTGGCGAGCAGGCTCTGATGAGCATCTCGAAGCGCGAGTTCTGTAATCTCAACGATGCGGGACATGGGCAACTCCCCAAAAAAATAGCCCTCAACAGGAGTCCAGGTCTCAAGACCGTGTCGATGGGCTTGCGCAGCCGTGCAACCAACCTCTCTCATACTATCGAAGCCGGGTCAAGAGGTAAAGTCCCCCGTCCGGCCGGCAACAGGGTCGTAAACGGCATACACTCAACGATTGAATGAACCATGTTACGGGTTGAAGGATCGAACATCCGCGAGCCGGACGCCGAGCGTGCACTGGCAGATGGCGTCCAGTTGTAACTCGGTTCCCTCAAAGTGCAGCGTGCGATGCGTGTGCTCAAGGGCCTCGTTGGATTTAAGTTCGCGGGCAGGCGAAGACGACTCTAACTCGTAGAAATGGCCAAGCTGTCCTCCGCCGGGCGCCGCGGGCCCATCGTTGTAAGTGTTGGCCACATCGCCGTGATACGGATCCTCCTGAATCTTCCATGCGGAATTCACATACATTTCGGCTCCGGACGGCTGATTGTATTGCACGATGGTCAGCATGTTATACTGGCCGTCATAACTTCCCAGGATGCCCTTGGCGCGTTGCGGGCTCAGGCCGAGCTTGCTGCGGTAATTGGAATCTCCCTTGAAGAAAACTACATCATTCCCAATGAAAATGCGGTCTTCCGGAACAGTTCCGAAGTAATCCGTGGTAACAGGAATGCCTAATTCAGCCTCCGGCCCGGTGCGAATCGGAAGGATAATCGTACTGCGCGGAGTAGATTGATATTGACCCAGAACCCACAACGAAAGCAGGCCGGTTTCCTTACGATGGCACTGCATAGCAAGATTGGTGAGCTTGTTCTCCGACTCATAACCAACGACCTTTACTCCATACACCGCATCGATGCCCAGCCCCTTCCATATTTGCTCGCCGTTGAGCAGGCGTACCTCGCGTTCGAGCCGCAATTCGAACTTCGTCCCTGTAAAATTCTTCAGCGAGAAGTCGTGCCGGAAGGCTACCGAGGTCTTGCTCTGGCCGACGACCTCGTAGGGGGCGGTGTCGAGCGGCGCCGGCGTGAACCAGTGTTCGAGATCAAAGGGCGCGCCGGGGGCAAAGAAAATCGAAAACTGTCCGCCTTCCGGGCCCAGCCAGATGCGGTCTTCGCCGCCCACGGAGTTCACATGCTGTTCGATCTCTCCCGATGCGATCAGCTCGCGATTGACCCAGCCGTAGCTGAAACCATTCGCGCCGGAGGCAGAGCTGGTTAGAACGCGGCCTTGCATGGCAGGCCACACTGCAATCGATGCGCCGCTGTCCTCGTCGGTTAAAACGACCAGCTTGCTGTGCCTCTCCACAAATGAGACAACTTCGCCGAAACTGTTCTCGTTCGTTTGCTGAGGGGACGCTAGGCCGCGATCGATGGCGGTCTGGGAGGACGAAGAGTTATCGTCTGTCATAAGTTCTCTCCTAAATTCAACAGCATATCGATAATCAATGAAACAAGGGTTACCAAAAGTATCAATCAGATGCGTCCGCTAATTTACAGTCGAGCCGTGGCCGGTGTAATCGCAGGCGCACGCGAACCAAAGAAAGCATAGAGTGCGACCACAACGTAGCCTGCAAGCGGCACCATGTAAGCCAAGGCGATACTATGTGTCCTGTCGCTGATGAGTCCCATCAACGGCGTAAGCGTCGCTCCGCCGATAATCGCCATGATAATCATTGAACCGCCTATCTTGGTGTTAGGGCCAAGTTCCTTGATCCCCAGCGCAAAGATTGTCGGGAACATAAGCGACATAAAGAAGCTGGTGGCTACCATCGCCCACACGCCAATCCAGCTTGGATGCAGCACTCCCACCATGACCAGCAGCACATTGATAACCGCATAGGAACCCATCAGCTGGTTGGGCCGAACCACGCGCATCAGCGCAGTGGAGGCGAAACGCCCTATGCCGAAGGCCACCAACGAGATAATTAGATAATTTGCCGCGGATTTCTCCGGAAGATGCATATTGTCCTGCACATACTGGATCAAATAGCTCCAGGTGCCAACCTGCGCGCCCACATAGGAAAACTGGGCCAGAACCGCCAACATAAAATGACGATGCTTAAGCAGGTCGCGAATTTTTCCGTGATCGCCGCCGTCTTCATGCTCGCTATGAACAGGCGGGAACTTCTTAAGCAGAATGAGCACGGCCCACACCAGCACCACAGCCCCGAGAAAAAGATACGGCTTGACGACGCGCATCGTTTCAAAAGTAAGATAGGCCTTATAAGTTCCAGCCGCTTGCTTTGCGGCAATTTCGTCGGGACGCAACTCAATGCCGGAGAAGATGAATATCTTGCCAATGAAAACGCCGGTAATCGATCCCAGCGGATTGAAGGCCTGAGAGAAGTTCAGCCGCTGCTCGGATGTCTCCGGAGAACCCATCTGCGCGATGAAGGGGTTGGATGCTGTCTCTAGAAATGACAGGCCTGTGGCTATGACAAAGAGCGCCATCAGAAAAAACCAATATTGTCCCACAATAGCCGCCGGCCAGAAGAGAATAGTGCCGATCCCGTAGAGCAGCAGGCCGGCGATGAAGCCAAACTTATAACCTAGCTTGCGCATCAGCAGCGCCGCGGGCATAGCCAGCAGAAAATATCCCATGTAAAATGCAGACTGCAGCAATCCTGCCCGGAAGCGCGTAATCTCGAACGACTTCATAAACTGGCGAATCAGCACATCGTTAAGGTTGTTAGGAATCGCCCATAAAAAGAAGAGCACAGTGATCAGAATAAAGAGAGTGATCTGCCCGGCGGGAAAGATACCCTCCTTGCGTGGCGCATTGCCTGTGAAACCCGCATTCAAAACGGACATAACTGCATTCCTCGGGCCGGCCTCAATAGTTAAAGGTTTCAGCCATTGTATCGCTTAACGCTGATAATGCAAACAAACCAGATTCCCCATGCTCGTCTCTACGGCTTGCTCGCCCCGCGCTGGATGGCCGCGCGCAACCGAGCCTCCGAATCCGCGTTCCAGTAACCGCAGTCCAGCTCAATAAATACCGAAGTATACGGAATGGCCATCGTTGACTTGATGATAAGAATGGAAAACATCTGCGCGGCGCGGTCCAGCTTCGCAATGATCTCATCGTGCGGCGCGAAGTTGACAGTTAGTCCTTCCAGGGAGGTTCGCAACCACTGCCGGTAGCCGCCGACTCCCGGCGCATCCTTCTCGTCGACAAACTCCAGCTCCCGATCCAAATGGACGATGGGGCGAACGTGACGGCAGGCGCGCAGGCGAGCCAGCACTGTTTCCAAGGTGGCTTGCTGGCTTTCGCCGGAAAGAATTGTTTCGATTCCCGGCTTGGATTGGGCGGGATAAGCCGTATCGGCTACTACGAGCCAGTTACGGTGCCCAAACAAAGGCAGTCGCTCCTCAATCGTATGCTTCCAATCAGGCAAAGGCTTCATTAACATACACTCCATCTCCGGAATCATGCCGACTGCATTTGAGTTAGCAGTTCATTTTGATAGGGCGGTCAATTCCTCATCCGCGCAGACAGCAACTTTGCCGCACTTGCCGGAGGCCATCAGCGAATAGGCATCCGCTGCCAGATCCAGCGCAAAGCGGTGAGTAATAATGTCAGCCGGATGCAGGTTCCAGCGCACCAAGCGCTCGACCAGCTCCTCCATCAGCCAGGTGGACGTTACCCAGGATCCATAGAGAGTCTTTTGATCGTGAATCATATCTGGAGAAGGATTTATCTGCATTCCACCGCCTTCTCCGATGAGCACCATCTTGCCCCATTTACGCGTAGCGCGAATCGCCGTGGCCCTCGCCGCCGCATTGGCAGAACACTCCACAGCGCGCTCAACGCCAAAGCCGCCGGTTAGAGCCTTGATCTGAGCAACGTTCTCCTCGCCGGATACCAGAGTTTCGTCGCATAGCCCCAGCTCTTTGGCAAGTCTCAGCCGTTCATCCACTATATCGATGCCAATGATTCTCTGCGCGCCGAGCTTGCGGCAAAGAGCCGCCGCAGCAAGCCCTACAGGCCCCAATCCAGTGATCAGCACAGCGTGATTTCCATTGATTCCTATCTTCTCCAAGCCTTCATACACGGTTCCAAATCCGCAGGCCACCTGCGCGCCGTCCGCATAACTGAGTTCATCCGGCAACGCGATCAGGTCCTTCTCCTCGGCGATCATGAAATCCGCCATGCCGCCGTCCCGCTGCCAGCCGTATGCGCGCCTGTACTTATCACTGGTGCAGGAGATCATATAGCCGCGCCGGCAGTCGTTGCATACTCCGCAGCCGGAGATGTGATATACGATAACCCTGTCTCCCGTCTTGAATAGCCGGCAGCCAGGACCGGCTTCAACAATCTGGCCGCTGGGCTCGTGTCCGGCTATAACTCCCTGATAACCTTCCGGGCCCTTTCCTAAGTGCTCGTGATAAATGCAGCGTATGTCCGAGCCGCAAATCGTAGATGCTTTTACGCGAATCAGAACCTCTCCATGCTGTGGCGACGGCACTGGCACGGTCCGCATCTCGACTGAGCTATTCCCCGGCAGAAATGCCGCCAGCATTGTCTTCTCCATAATTCAATCTCCCTTGCTTCTAGAATGGCATCAATTCCCTGCCTGCCGGCTGGGCACACTAAGCTGGAGTGATTTCACCGTTCAAATCCCACAGGTCTTCCCATTCTTGCCCCTCTTTCCATAGGAAGACCTGCCCCTTGATAAGACGGCAATTTCTGTCGAGCGCGCCTATCTCCCGCATCTCCCCATCCGTCAACGGATCTCCAGTAACTCCGAGAAGATTGCTGAAGATATTCATGGGATTCGCGGAAAAAGGAATCGGCGTCTGTCCGCGCTGCACCGCCCATTTAATACAGACCACGGCCGGATGAATCTCATGGCGACCGGCGATGCGCAGAATGGCCGGATCCTCGGTCGGCGAGGTGTCTTCCGGCGTGCGATCGCGTTCCGGCCGGTGGGGCGATCCAAGCGGGGAGTACCCGACCGGCTCCATGCCGTTGGCGCGAACGAATGCAAATAACTCCGGTTGCTGAAAATGCGGATGAAGCTCCATCTCGTTGACTGCCGGATGAATCTTCGCATCCTCAAGCACCAGCTTGAGTTTGGGGATGGTCATATTGGAGGTGCCAATGTGGCGAACCAGGCCCCGCTTGACCAGTTCTTCCATAGCCGTCCAGGTTTTCATGTAATCAGCATGGATGTAAGGCTTGGAATCCTTGCTGCGCGCGGTAACATCGCAGCCCGGCGGATGAAAATTCGGGAACGGCCAATGAACAAGGTACAAATCAAGATAACTGAGCCGCAGATCCGCCAGCGACTTTTCGCAAGAGTCGATAACATCATCGAAAGCATGCTTGTCGTTCCAGACCTTCGAAGTGACCCACAATTCCTCGCGCTTAACCCCGGCAGCGATAATCTCCGACAGCGCCCCGCCGATCTCGGCCTCGTTTCCATAAACGGATGCACAGTCGAAGTGCCGGTATCCAAACCGCGCCGCCGCCTTGACGGCCTCGGCAATCTGGTCGGCTGTAACATGGTCGGAGCCGAAGGTGCCCAGGCCAATGGCCGGCATCCGAGCTCCGGTATAAAGTGTTCTCTGCGGGATCAACGCTGGATCAATGCGACTGGGC
>Ga0326727_10023614_pt1 | contig 11714 bp, 11 predicted proteins | sample MB2enrmetagenome_FD_207643 | JGI IMG/M metagenome (GOLD analysis project Ga0326727, IMG submission 207643) | Lab enriched peat soil microbial communities from McLean, Ithaca, NY, United States - MB29MY | ecosystem: Environmental > Terrestrial > Soil > Wetlands > Peat | place: USA: New York... | reverse complement strand
AAATTGAACAATCGGTAGCTACGTCTGGTGTCGATGCCGCCAATGATGCCGTTGCCAAAGCCGCTGGAATTGTAACGTCAGTCTCGACAATTGGCGTTAGTGATGAAAACGAAGCCGTCGCCGGAGTGACCGAAACTGTAGCATCAATCTCTATACTTGGGACTGGCAATCCAAAAGTGGCCGTTGCCAAAGTTGCTGAAATGGCAGCGGTCGCCGTCGTAGCTATGTCAGGAACTTCGGATGTAAATTCCACCAAAGCCGCTGGTGCATCAATGCTGACGCCGGTTGTAACCGCAATGGACAGAATTAGCGCCGTAAATGCCGCAGAGCACGCTTCTGGGCTTAGGGATACGTCGGTAGCTATCGCCGGAACGCATTGTAAGGCTGCTAAGGCCGCTGCCGGAGCGTTTACAGAAACCGTCTGACCGACTTCGACATCGGGACTTTCGGTCGTGAAACTTGCGGCGACAGCCGGGACTGCAACCGTGATGTCGGAAGTGCCAGAAGTTACGGCAACGGTTGGACCCCAACCGCCAGACATTGGTGAAAATGATACGTAGGTTGGAATTGACGTTGAAAGTGTTATTGCATTGCCAGATGGTCCCGGAGCGAGTGCAGCTAAGAAATTTGTTGGCCCATAAGAGATTGACCCGACTTGATCATTAGGAACCGTAGCTGTACTGAAGTATATTCCTGCGCCGGTCGCCGCATTGATGGCAAGGTCCAAATAGTAGGCTTCATTTCCGCCGCCAGCATAAACCAAGTTCGGAACGAGGTTATTGAAACCACCGCCAGTAAACGTATAGGTAACGTCACCAATCGTCACCGTCCCGCCAATAACGGAGGTTGTTGCAACGACGTAGACCGAACCAGATGCATAAGCGGCTGTGACAAAGGATGCCGATCCCTGGACGGCATTTACGCTGACATCCGTGGTGGCCTGGACGACTGGAGTTATTGTAGTGAACGAAGCTGATGCCAACGGTACGGAAATTGTAACGCCCGTCCCTGCAACTACAGTCGGTGTTGGTGTCGTGAGTGTAAGAACGGCTTTGGGCTGCGTTCCGTAATAACAGGTGACGGCGCTAGATTGAAGAGCACAGATGAATGTGCCGCCTGAAATACCATTCGCTTTAGTCCACGAACAAGCTACAGCGCCCGGTGTCGTCTGTACCATCCACGCAGCCGAAACGGAGATGTCCGTTGTATAAACGGAAGTGAGCGCTGTATATGAAGTTCCACTGCCGGTCAAGGAAGCGATTTCGTCATAGTTATGGGCCTGGACAGCGTATACCAGACTACCGGCAAGCGTGGTTGAATACGAGCCGGTGCCCATTGGACTCGAATTGGCTTGACTGAAAACCGGAAAACTTAAGTCGTCAAAGTTGGGCGGGATGACGCTGCCGGAGAATTGGGCGCAGTTGGCTCCGATATGGGAAGGAGAACCGCTGATGGAGATTGCAAGCGTTGTGCCGGAAGAACCGCCGCTTACATAGCCACGCAGCAAAAACATCGTTACGTCCGAGATGCCGCCTAAAGCTTGTGTGGATACGGTCCAGCCGGTCGTATTGGTACAGCTAATGGAACTAAAAGTGGCGCTAGATGGGCCGTAGACAGCGACCGCAACGAGCAACAGCGTCCCGACCGGAGCCGACGTTATGGTCAGGTTGAACGGTGAACTAGTGAAGTTACCCGAATTTTGAGTGACAAATGACCAGGACATCTAAGCTCCGTTGATTAAAGTCGCAAGCTCCTTGCGTAAAGCCAGCAAGCTGTCTTGCTGTAAGCTCAAGAGCAAGCTCTTTCGCTCTTGATAAGGTCAAGAGCAATCGCCCTTGGAAAAAAGGGAACTTACGCAAGGAGCTTGCGACTTTAGGCGAGGGTGAAGACGCCCGAAGAGAACGTGACGGTGAAGTTGCCGCTCGAACTCGTCTGCGAACCGCTGAAATCTACCCAAGCAATGACATTGGAAGTGCTGTCCGTGCCGCTGTCAACATAGACAATTCCATAGCTTGCCGTGATCGTGCTGGAAGTCCATTGAACTTGGTTGCTGGTGTTGGAACAAGACACAGTGATGGTATCGGACGACGGATTGGATACCGCCAGAGCGCAAGTAGCGCCACGGGCCGTATAGCCGGTTCCGGTCACTTCTACGACGCCCGCCGTGCCTAGATCGGCTTTGGTGATCGCCGTAGCTTTGACGGTCGAAGGATTGACGGCTGCGGTCGCAAGATACATCTTGACGGTTGCCGAACTGAGATTGAATGTTCCGTTGAGGACATTCTGTTTGAATTTGTCGAATAAAGTGGTTGATGCAGCCATGGTTGTTGTTTTCCGAACTCCGGTGATTATTTATCTCTTTTGGAGATTGTTATGCTCGTTGGCACTCGCAACGATATGTTCGTTTGCACTCGCAACGATATGTTCGTTGGCTACTACGGCGGCGGCTTCCCGGTTGTCGGAGCGCTCGGCAATTCTGCCCGAGTCCACAGATGCCGCTAAAAGTGCTGTCAGTCTGGAATTCAGGTCAACATGGATTGCGGACAATTTGTTCCGGTTTATAATCGCCATGATAGCGGCGGTAGTCGCTCCGGCTGCGGCTAGAATATGGCCGATAATTTCAAGAATTTGAATGAATGTCGTCATGTCAATATCTATCCAGCGAACAGCTTGCTGGAGCTTATCGCTTTTGGCGATTGTTATGTTCACTGTCGTTCGCAGTGATATCTATCCGTTCGCTGCCAATGCCGACAGTTCTGCGTCCGAGACCAGAGGCACTGATTTGATGGAGCGCTGATGTAAGATGCCCGCCGCTACCAAATACATGTCGTCGTCGGTGCCGTCTGATTTGCCCATGTTGTATTGGAAAATTACAAGACGGCAATTCTCCGGCGTATAACCAGCACTCGGAATATTTTGATCAAGACTGGGAGCACGTAAGTTAGCTCTTTGGCGTTTGGTTGGCGGGCCGAAGTCAAAAGCCAATCCGGTCATTTCACATCTACCCGTCTGCAATCGCTCCATGATCCATTCTTCTGTGATGGTAAAAGGTGTTCCGGCTTTGTTAGCTCGATTCCGGGCCTGTCTGCAAAGTCTGTTTGCCATTCCTTTTGGCGTCGAAGATTTCCGGTTGTACGATTGAACGTTCTTGTTTCGCTGGTAGTCGATGTATTCGACGTGTTCGGCGGCGGACAACGGGAGTTTGTATCTCAACTTGGTTTTGAAACTGTAGTCTGACTTGTTTTTGTAGGGACCACGTTTGGTTCTTAAATAATGTCCTGAAGGCATGACAAGATTTAGAACAAGCGAAATTTGGACGAAAAAAGAGCGACCAGTAAAAATCCCCAAAAGGGATAAAAACATGTCTAGTGAAAAACTGGTCGCTCTGGAGACTGTGCCGCCATGAGTAGTAACGACACAAATGACGTGGTTATGAGTAACGTCAGGTGTTTCTATTTAGCGATTGTTATGCTCACTGTCGTTCGCAGTGATATGCTCAGTGGTCACCAATGTGTCTTTTGATGCCCGGATACTCCGACGAATGGTCTTGTACTTCAAATTCCAAATCTTCGACTGACCGGATGTCGTACTTTTCCGCCAGGAACTTGACGGCATGGGCTTTTGCCTGTTTCAAAATGTCATGATAATGGGCCAGTGACTCGAACCCGTGTTTGTTCCAAGTCTGTCTTGGTTCCTGTGAAAGGTTGAGCGCCTTGTTTTCGAGTTCCGTCAGTTCGGCGGCAATCAACGGTATAGCTTCAATCCATTTGGAAAGCATTTTTGAATGTGCAAGGCGTCTGATTCATGCCCACTCTCAGCCTTTCGAGGAACTTTGAAGGATGTTCCGACATCTCGACGGAAACCACAACCGCCTTGCACACTTCTATCTAGCTGGTCGCTAGAACAGCTTATCCAGCGAACAGCTTGCTGGAGCTTATGTAGAACTTGAAATTTTCAATAAAACGCAAAGGCCAGTCTGGAGTGTAAGGGTTTTATAAAGACTTGGTTGGGAGTTATCACAGCGAACCATCAGGCGGGACTTCATTGGTGCAGCAAGCTGCACGCTCACTGTCGTTCGCAACTTCTTGTTCGTCTTCAATGTGAAATTGCAAAGGCATACTCTATCCACTTGAGGGAACCTCGACGTATACTATTTACAATTTTCAGATTTTGGTGGATTGGCTCTCCAGAGTAACTTATAGAACTAGATTCTCTCTTTGCTGAACAGCACATATTGTATGGCCAAATTCAAATTTGTCAAGTTTTGGAAAAGTTGACAGAATCCGGCTCAATGATAAGCTATTCTAGCAATGAAGATTTGTGGCATATATGAAATCGTAGGTCCGACCGGGCGTCGTTACATTGGGCAGTCGAAAGACATCCATAAACGGTGGCAGGAGCACAAGAACGTCATCCTGAACCCTGACCGGCTCTATCATCCAGAATTCAAGCGGGACGTGATCGAGCACGGCTGGGATGCTTTCGAGTTCAATATATTGGAGGAAACTGAAGATTGCGGCGGACGGGAACTGTACTACATGAATGAATATAAATCTCATGTGACCGGCTACAACCGGATGCAGGAATACGTCAAACTTATGATGCTCAATCCCCAAGTTCCGCTCGACTACTACGGCGAAGAAATGAAACTGAACCTTGCCTATCATTTCGCCTTGTTGAAGAACGAAGCCGAACCCCGTTGCGACCGCTGCTTCCTTGTGACCTGTCTGTGCGCCGAATTGCCGGTCTTGACAGAATCCGGTTCGATGGTAAGGTGATCCTGCTATGAAAACAACTCCTTGCGGAATAACAAAGATCGTCAGCGTAACAGATGATATGGTCTCTATCAAATGTGACCCTATTCAACCCGTCATTACCAAATTCTTTGACCAGTTGTATCCGGCTCCCGACCGATCCAATCCAGTCAAGCTTCTGAAAACATACGCCGCCCTGACATACGATGTCGTTGTGGTCGTTCTTACTAGCGTCGAAAAGATTTTTGCAGAGTACCCTGACAAGCTCCCGGTTCTGGCTGTGGCCAACGACAACGATCAGCGAATGCTAGAAGCCGTCCGCCAGACCACCAAAGAAGAGTTCGTCGGCCTGTTTACGCACTGCCCAAAACCGGAATTCGGAAGTTTGACAGAATCCAATTCAGTGCTAAATTAGTTACGTCTGCGGAGACTCGCACGACACAAACGGGCCGAACTTGCAAAATCTTGGTGGATGGCATAAAAGCCAGCAAGCTGTCTTTGCTGGTAAGGTTCGGCCCATGGAATTTTCAAATGTATATTGGAATCAAAATTCAGAAACGGCTCGTCCGGGCGGGCGAACTGTCAATCATCAAAAGCGCATTTATGGCTAAGGGCAAATCCGTGCCGCCCTACATTCTGGCTGAACGAAAAGCAGTCGTCGCCAGACTTGAAGCCGAACTCGGATCAATCTTGACATTGATCAAAGACGCCGATCTCTTCCAGCCGGAACCTTCTGCCGAAGTTCATCCTGCATCGCTAGAGAAACTTGAAATTTCCAATGCGTCGGCGGGCGCTGATTGACATTTGACATTTTCAAGGCGAACTCCAAAGCTCGAAACATAACACCGCTGTACGACCGTCCGAATCATGTGGTGATAGACATTGAGCCGGAACATTGGGCAGTTATCAAGACGGGCCTGGACAACGGCGGATACTATGAATTCACTTTAGACCTGGACGGAACCAAGGTTCGTGGCATCGCTATCGAATGCGGCGAACCGTATAAGGTCATCGTCAAACTGGGTGTGCTGACAAATTGACTCCTTTGAACATTTCAAAACCGAGAGACAACAATACATTCGAGGGGAAGCCTTGTCGGAAGTGTGGTAACACGACCCGCTATCTTGCTAAGCGCCAACGTTGTGTTAGTTGTGCGAGATTAGAATATAAAGAAAGGAGAGATGAGGTTCTGGCGTACGGTAAAAAGTATCGCCAGAATCCAGAGGTTAGGAAACGAAGAATCGAATGCTATCAGAAACGGTATGCCGATCCTGATTATCGACAGGTGTTTTTAGCCACCTGTAAAGAATACAGAGAGTCACCAGAAGGCAAAGCTACTAGGCGAAAATGGCGTCTGGCAAAATATGGAATCACGTCTGAAGAAGAATCACGTATGATGTTTTCTCAAGGCGGGTTATGTGCCATCTGCCCGAAAGTATTATCTGAAACCAAAGATTGCTGTATTGACCACGATCATTATACCGGAAAAGTTCGTGGTATTCTATGCGGGGCATGTAATCTCCTGATCGGGCAAGCAAGAGACAATCCAAACCTTCTGCGCAACGCCGTCACATACCTTGAGACAGCTTGTGCCGAACGACTGTGAAGCGCTTAGGGTCAACACCAATTTCTATCTTTCCATGGCTCAACCAAAACACTAACTCCCTTTGGCCGTACTTGGGCAACGGAAATCCAATTTTGACCTGTAAGATTGCGCCTTCTTCGTCGAAGTAAACCTTTTCGACATACTTTGCAATCAGTGCCTTTTGCGCCGCCATTGGTTTGTCCGGGAACCCGAGACAATCCTTCCGAACTTGGGCAATCCGCTTTTCCAATTCCTTGGGTTTCTGCTGTTGGTCTAGTTTGGCTTCCAGGGCCGTTCTCTGCCCTTTGAGGCTCTCCGATGTAACTTTCAAGGACTTGTACTCGACCATCAGTTCCGGCACGTCTGGCAGCATCTTAACGGTATTGGCGAACTTGCGTTCCGTCTCATTGATGCGCCCGGTGAGTTCCGCCAGTTCCGCCTTGATCGCCGTAACGTCAACTCCATCCAACATTTCATTCGCCGCCCGAAGTAGCATTTTATCGTCGGTCAGATACTTGACGACGGCCTGGACAATGGCGGCGTCAGCTTCTTTCTGGCTGAGACTCGGATTGTCACAAGGCGTCAGACCATCTCTTTTTTGGTGGTATCGAATACGTGACTGGCAGATGTAATATCCGTATGCTGCATTGTTGCCTTTTCCGTCCGATGAATGTTTGTGAAACGTCGGTTGCCCGCAAGGGCAATGGACGACACCGGCTCCAAGAAAATTTCCAGTCCGGGTCTTGTGGGAAATCCACTTGTGTTTGCCAATTCCCAGCACGGCCTGAACCTTGTTCCAGGTTTCCATGTCTACTAGCGGCGTATCGGCAAGATTGGTCCGTACTCGGATTTGTTCGTCTGGCGACCTGTCCATACGAGCCTGTAATGTCCGGTCTTCCTCTTCATCTATCTTGCGCTTCTTGAGACAGTGTTTGAAACCTAAAACCCATTCGTTCTCCAATAAGTTCTTCATGCCCGGTATCGACGTACAGACGCCGGTCGCTCTCAGGATGGCCGTGAAGTTTTCGCCGGTCGCCGCAAGTTCAAAAGCCTTGCGAACAGCGGGCGCTTTGTCGTTGTAGATGAATTTTCCATTCTCTGGACCGCTGATGAAGCATGGCAACGAGTCAGTTTTCTTCGTCGGGTTCTTTCTGGCAGCGTTCTTGCCATCAATCAGCCGGTCGGCAATGTTCCGGCGTTCCTGTCCTGCAATAGTGCCGTACAGGGCAATTCTCATTTGGTCTTGAGGGTCACGTTGATCGAGCGCTCCAAGATCGCAATACATCATTTTTCGGCGCTTCCTAAAAGTTTCAAAGATCGAGTAGGAGTCGATGTACTTCGGCCTGAAGAACCTGTCCATGCTGGCAAAGACGATGCCATTGATGGTTGGGTCGGCCATCCGCTTTATAAGGTCCTGGAAACCGCTGTCGTCCGCAACGTATGCGCCGGATACCACTAACGGGTACGTCTCGATAATTTCCAGACCGTACTGTTCACAGTATTTTTCAATCCGGCGTTGCTGCCGTGGAAGACCGTCTTTTTCGTCGTCGGCCTGTCCTTGGGATGAAACTCGCAACATCGCTAAGACTTTTTTTGCCATGTTTAGAGCATAACATTGGTTTTCGTAAAGTTGCAGCCGTGTTTGATGGCGTTTTGGGAGGCGCGCTGTTTGCCTTCTTCGGTGCGCGGGCCTCCGATATAAACTTTGCGATCGTCAAGGGTTTTCATGGGATATGAATTGCCCTCCTGATTCGGGTTTAGCAGACGGGTGGGTCCTTTTTTAGGGTTGGATTTTGTATGTTGTTGAGGGGGTGGGAAATCCGGGTGCGGAGTGGTGGTGATCCGTAGTCGTACGTAGTGACTTTTCGCGGGGCATCGCGGGGGATTTGCTGACAACCAAATGGAATATTGTCCGAGAGGTATGGGAAGAGTACATTCCGATATATCCGGCACGGACGAATTTGGCCGCGAACAAGCCTCAGATGCCTGTACACACTGCGATCTCTAAATGCCGCATTTGTGGAAACACGGAGCTGGACTCTCTACTCGATTTAGGCGTGCAAGAGTTCACCGGAGTTTTCCCGAGTACTCGCAAAATGCCGGTTCCAGCCGGCCCGCTAGAACTGGTGAAGTGCCGGGAAGACGGGCCTGACACATGCGGGCTGGTTCAACTGCGCCACTCGTTTCAGGCGAGCGAAATGTATGGCATGAATTATGGGTATCGCTCCGGCCTGAACCGGTCGATGGTGGACCATCTGCAGAGCAAGGCCCGCAAGATCAAGAACACGGTCGCCCTTGTCCCGGGAGATGTAGTGCTCGATATCGGGAGCAACGACAGTACGCTGCTGAGGGCAATGGATGAGCCCGGCGTTCACATGGTGGGGATGGACCCGAGCGGAATCAAGTTCAGCCATTACTATCCCTCTCACATCCAGCTGATACCTGATTTCTTCTCGGCTGACCGGTTTCGAAAAGAGTTTGGAACTCGCCGCGCGAAAGTGGTGACGTCGATCGCTATGTTCTACGATCTGGAGGCGCCGCTCCATTTCGTGCAGCAGGTGTACGATATCCTGGCCGACGATGGGGTCTGGGTGTTTGAGCAGAGTTATCTGCCGGCGATGCTCGCCAATACGTCCTACGACACGGTTTGTCATGAACATCTGGAATATTACGCGCTCAAGCAGATCCAGTGGATGCTGGAGCGGACGGGATTTATTGTTCTGGATATAGAACTAAACAATGTCAACGGGGGCAGTTTCTCGGTGACCGCGGCGAAGCGCGGAGCGTCTCTCGAACGAAACCAGGCGGCGGTGCAGTGGTTCGTGCGGGGCGAGGAGAGCCTGGGATTGTCCGGCTCAGCGGTGTACGAACAGTTTCGCGATCGGGTGCAGTTGCATCGTGTAGAATTGCGGAGTTTTCTCGGCGAATGTCCGGCTGACGGCCCGGTCTTCGGATATGGAGCATCGACGAAGGGAAACGTGATCCTGCAATTCTGTGGAATCACCACCAAGGAACTGCCGTGCATTGCGGATGTCAACCCGGATAAGTTCGGCGCGTTCACGCCGGGTACGCGAATCCCTATCGTTCCGGAAGTCGAAGCTCGTGCCATGCGTCCCAGCGGGTTCGTAGTTTTCCCCTGGCATTTTCGGGATAACATCATCGCCCGGGAAGCGAAGTATCTTGCCAGCGGCGGAAAGCTCATTTTCCCGCTTCCGCGAATTGAGGTTACCAGACATGAAGAGAGCATTAGTGGTGGGGTCCATTGGGCGGGATGTAATGTGTTTAGTCCGGTGCCTGAGGGCCAAGGGCTACACAGTTTCGGAGATTAGGGGGGACGCAGCCGGGGTTAATCTCCGGGACCGGCAGGCAGTCAAGCAGGTGGTCGAAGGTTTTGTTCCGGACGAGGTTTACGGCCTTGGGCTGGACGGGCTGGCGGTGAGCAATTTCCTTGAGCTGGCCGCGTCCAAAGGCGCCGGTACGCGCCTTTTCTTCGGCGATACCTCACTCAAAACCGCGTGCGTGGAGCTTTGCCGATTCTATCGGGCACGGAAAGGAGTGTTTTGCAGTTCCGGAATTCTGTTGGGTGATGAAGCCTCCGGGACGGCGACGGTCTGGCAGCAGTCGTATGACAGACTGGACATGGGCGATCCGGCAGCGATGGTGGAACTCGGTTGCGCGCCGGATTTTGGCGAGGCCGTGTGGCTGATCCTACAGGTTTACCAGGCTGGTGAGTTCGTCGTGGCAAGCGGCGATGGATATCCGACCGAGTGGAGGCGGTTCGAGGCGGAGACTGAGGCAATCCATTGGTTTATCCCCGAAGCGCTCCAGCGCGCCGCGGGGACGGAGCTCGAGCATGGGATGTGACCGGAAGGTCTTGATATTTCTTCCGACGTACAATGAGTCGGGCAACGTGGAGCGCTTGTACGGGCAGATCCGGGAGCTCGGACTGGGCACAGATATCCTCTTCCTGGATGACAACTCTCCCGACGGGACGGGCCGTATCATCGACGGGATTGCCGCCGAGGACCCCTCCGTCCACGTCATTCACCGCGAACGGAAGCTGGGCATCGGGAGCGCGCACCTGGACGGCATTCGGTGGGCGTATGCCCACGGCTACCAGACGCTGGTCACGATGGACACGGACCTGACGCACTCGCCGGAGCGTATCGCCGATTTCCTTTCCCACTCGCACGACCACGACATTGTCATCGGGTCGCGCTACATGCAGGAAGGCAGCCTGCGCACGTGGAACCTGCTGCGCAAGACGCTGACGCACACGGGACATCTGCTGACGACGTTCTTGCTAGGGATGCCTTTCGATGCGACCGGCGGCTTTCGAGTCTACCGGCTGGACCGGATCCCCGCGGGCGTGTTCGAGTTGGTGTATTCAGCGAGCTATTCCTTCTTCTTTGAGAGCCTCTATGTATGCTGGCTGAACGGAGCGAAGGTCTTCGAGGTGCCGATCGAGTTACCGGCTCGCACCTACGGCAGTTCCAAGATGGCATTCAAGGATGCCTTGCGCAGCACCTTGCTGCTGGCGCACTTGTTTATGAAGACGCGTATCGACCGGCGGGCGCTGCTGTATGCCGAGCCGTATACCGCTTCAGGGAGTTTGGCGCCTTCGACGTCCCAAGTGGAATGGAACGCTTACTGGCGCGAAAAGAAGAAGCCAGGCGCATTGATTTACGACCTGATCGCCGCATTTTACCGGAAATTCATTATCAAGCCTTACCTCAACCACTTTGCCTTGCGGTATTTTGCGCCCAACACGGAAGTGCTTCACGCGGGCTGCGGAGGGGGACAGGTGGATACCGATATCGCGCAGACCCTGCGCATTTCGGCTCTCGACATTTCCGAACAGGCGCTGAGCATTTACCGGAAATGCCAACCGCGGAGCGAGCGGCTGATACACGGCAGCATTTTCGAAATTCCGGCGCCTGACGCCTGTTTTGACGGGGTGTATAACCTGGGCGTGATGGAGCACTTCACGGAGCCGGATATCCGGCGTATCCTCAGCGAGTTCCACAGGGTATTGCGGCCGGGTGGAAGGATCGTGCTCTTCTGGCCGCCTTCCTTCGGAGCCACGGTGGGGGCGCTGGCGGGCGTTCACTGGGCTTTGCGGAAGCTGGGGAAGGGCGAGATCAAATTGCATCCCGATGAGATCACGCATGTGCGGTCGCGGCGGCAGGTCGGGGCCTACCTTGCGGAGGCAGGGTTCGCTTTGCAGGGTTATCATTTCGGTTGGCGGGATTTGTTCACGCAGGTGGTAGTAGTGGGGCGGAAGGCCGGCGCGGAGGGAGAGCATGTGCAGGTCGAAGCTATCGCAGGCTGTGCCGAGGGCATCCCGATGGGGCTCGGAACCGGGGTTAGGGGTT
>Ga0326727_10023613_pt1 | contig 11714 bp, 8 predicted proteins | sample MB2enrmetagenome_FD_207643 | JGI IMG/M metagenome (GOLD analysis project Ga0326727, IMG submission 207643) | Lab enriched peat soil microbial communities from McLean, Ithaca, NY, United States - MB29MY | ecosystem: Environmental > Terrestrial > Soil > Wetlands > Peat | place: USA: New York... | reverse complement strand
AGCACGAGCCTGCGGGTTCAGGAATAGGGCCAGATTCCGGATCGCAATCCTCTTTCACCGCGGCGGCCTGTCTATGCTGCCTTCATGCGAACTTTACGACTGACCCACACTAAACCCTGAAGCCCCGTAATTATTAACAAGAAGCTAAAGCAGCCCTAATCGCCGAGGAGGCTGCGTATACGAAACTGATGCATGGAACAAAGAATATCGTCTCGTCGAGAGATTGCCGCGACTATCGAGGTCGATGGCGTCCAGTATATCGCGCTTCGATTTTTGGACTATCTCAGTATGAAGTGCGAGTAGGAAACGAAATAGCCTTAGGGAGAAATCCTGATTTTTTTATTTCGGCCTACAGTTTGACTCCGCATGCGAGGAACAGCTATGAGCCCGACATTGTCCGAGAATTGGCGTCCCATACTCTCGCGACTCAAACACGCATTCCAACCCATCGTCTCTCTCGCGGATGGGGGAACGTACGGTTTCGAGGCCCTCCTCCGCGGCTGGGATGAAGCGGGGTTCAGCAGCATAGCGGAGGTCTTCGACCGCGCTTACGCCGACCGCTGCCTCTACGCCCTCGACCTGGAACTCAGGCGCAAGGCCTTCAAATCCTTCAAGGCGGCCCGCCTCGGCAACGCCAAGATATTCTACAACTTGGATATTCGTCTCCTCCAGATGCCCGATTATTCCTCGGGGAATACGCTCCTCATCGCCGAGGAAGCCGGCCTCACTCCCGCGCGCATTGTCCTCGAGCTCTCGGAGCTCCATGAGGCCGACAACCAGACGGGCTTCGACAGCGTCATAGCCGCCTACCACGATCAGGGCTTCCGCATCGCCCTCGACGACTTCGGCTCAGGCTACGCGGGCCTCAAGCTCCTGCACCGGGCCAAGCCGGACATCGTGAAGATCGACCGTTACTTCATAACTGGCTCGGCGGAGGAGCCCCAGAAGGCGGCCTTCCTCGGAAAGATCACAAGCCTTGCCCATCTCATGGGCATCCCGGTGGTTGCCGAGGGAGCGGAGACCGAGCAGGAGCTCAGGCTCTGCGCCGAGGCAGGGTGTAATTTCGTCCAGTGCTTTTACATCGCGCATCCGAGCCTCGGTGGCGCGGGCCTCGAGACAAGTTACTCCGCCGCGGCGTCGGCACGGCGGAGCGAGCGCCGAACCTTGTTGGGAGCGGGGACTATTACCGTCGAGTGCGTAGTGGCGGCCGAGCCCATTTGCCTCGACGCTGATCTCGTGGAAGTGCTCAATCGCTTTCGCACCGATCCCGAGGCTTCCTTCTTGCCCGTCGTGAACAGCGAGGGAGAGCCTGTCGGCGTATACCGCGAGCGGGACTTCAGGCAGTACGTCTACTCTCCCTTCGGCATTCCCCTCCTCGAGCACTACATAGCGAAGGGGGGCGCCGTGGCCCTCCTCGTGATGGTCCCCATAGTTGCCCTCGGGTCGGAGCTGGCTAGGGTAGTCGAGCTCTTCGGAGCAAACTCGACCGGCTGCGGAGCCATACTGACGGAGGAGGGGCGATACGCGGGCATACTGCCGGCGCAGCAGCTTCTGAACCTCGTCGCCAAGCACGAACTCGCCGAAGCCTTGGACCAGAATCCGCTCACAAGGTTGCCGGGGAACCTGAAGGTTGACGAAGTGTGCGCGGCCCGCCTCGCGGAGTCCGCCTCTGATGTGGCCTTCGTCTACTTCGACTTCGACAACTTCAAGCCCTTCAACGACTATTATGGCTTTCGCAACGGAGATCGCGTTATCCTGCTCTTCGCCGATATCCTCAAGTCCACCCTACGACGATCGTCCGATTTCATAGGCCATCTTGGAGGGGATGACTTCTTCGCAAGCGTAGAGGCCGTAAGTGTAGAGGAGGCCTGCGAACCCATACTGAAAGTGGCCTCGCGTTTCGCTCGTGAGGTGTCGTCGTTCTATTCCCCCGAGGACAGGGAGCGCGGCTGGATACTCGGGAAGGATCGCAGTGGCAGGAAACGGCGCATGCCGCTCATGACCGTGAGCGTGGCGATACTCTTTCTCCGGCGGAACGCTTGCATGAACTTGGATGACCTCTTCGATGCGCTTGCAGAACTCAAGCGGGAGGCCAAGTCCACGGCTAATCGCCAGGCTATCCGCGTCGTCGGCTCACCGGCGGTAGAACCACTGAGGCTTCTAAGTGGCGGTTAAAATATAGATGTTGGATATTCGTTTTGCTCAAGTCGATAAATAGAGGTTGCTCAACAACCGCCATTCTATCCTTCGCTCTGTTGAAGCATAACCCTCGAGAAGGTGCTGAAGCCTCGATTCCAGTGAACTTCATACCCGCGGGCATCTCCAATCCACTGAAGAACCGCCGTACAAAGCATGGCATGGAGCAAATCGTAGAGCGCAAAAAAAAGCGACCACACAGGAAGGCTGCGCAAGGCCATTCTCATAGCCTTCCTCGACGACGCCAGCCGCCGCGTTCTCTACGCCCATGATGGCCAAGTGGAACAAGGTCATGGTGGGCCAGATGAGGACCAGGTCGTAATAAAGGGTCTGCGTCCGTCTATTCATTTTCCAAAGTGGGTGGCTGATGCACCAGGGATATGGCGGCGCCTCCAGCCACCGGTTGTTCCACTCTCCTCACTCTACGAAGATTGAGTTCGCGTTTCCCCCTGTTGCTAATTTTGTTTCTGAAGTACCAATCAAATAACAAGCATTCCCGCTAGTATCAGTTCCAGCCATATAAATTGTTCCGTTATATCCGTACATTGAGTTTATATGTCCTGATGTTCCCTGGAGAATTATAGTTTTAGTAGCAACACCTCCGGTTATTGTCCATAAGCAGGAGTTTCCGCTAGCATCATCTCCTGATGTGTAGACTATGCCATTATATATATAAAGACCATGAGCACCCATACCATCAGAAGGGTTGGAAGGATAGCTAGGAACCGAGGCCAAAACTGTTTCGGTTGTATTATTCCATAAAACAGTCTCGCAACTACCATAACCATCAGTTCCGCAAGAATATATCGAGCTGTTGTATAATGTCAGGGATCCAGCAGTAGTCCAAGCTGATGTTGTTAATGGAGTTTCAGTACCATTTACCCAATAACAGGCACACCAGTTAGCGTCTTGCCCGGCGATATATATAGTGTTATTGGTCACATAAATTGATGTTGCCGTCGTTGTCGGATCTAAGGGATAGCCACCCGCACCTGACAATGTTATTTGTTGAGGCGTTCCACCGTTTGCTGTTTGCCAGTAGCAAGCACTATCATTTGATGCTGAACCGGCAACATACACGGTACCAGAAGATACAAAAATTGAACCTTGCCCGGAATAGGGATTGCCGTTCGGCAAAATTGTTTCAGTTGTTCCTGTCCAATAACAAACATTTTTGCTGCCGTCAAGTCCATAGGCATAAACAGTTCCATTATATACAAATATCGAAAAAACATTCCCTCCGATCCCCAATTTTGTTTCAACATTTCCTACCCAGTAACATGCATTTCCACTGGCATCTTGTCCTGCGGTATAAATCGTGCTGGAATTGCTTGCTCCCACCGTCAGCAGGGTCACCGTCGAAACAGCCGATCCCTCTGTTAGCGTGAAGTAGTAAGTCCCCGCCACGGCCGAGGGGGTTGCCGTCATAGTGATGGTGGCCGCGTTGCTGGCCACGGCCGTAACCGATGACGTGATACCTGTCGGAACAGTCGTGGTCGCCGTCCCGGCCGAAGTCGTGTACCACGTAAAAGTTCCTATGGTCCCCGCGGTGACGTTGGCCGTGGTCGCCGTGAATGTGGCCATGCCTGCGGTCCCTGTGGTGATTGTGCCAGTTTGGGTAGCCAGGGTAACGGTAGGCACAGCACTAGTAGTAGGCAGTGACGATGATCGAGTAACAAGCCGGATCGAACCGACGTTGTAAGTGTTACCCGAATAAGGATAGTTGTACCAGCGATATGAAACACCACAGGCAGGAACAGGGTTGTCCTCGAACGACCCGCTCCGTTCAACTCGCAAGACAGAGGCTGGTGTAGACGGCCCCGTATAGTCAGTTTGGGCAGTTGATGGATTTGAAGTACTGTACCAATCCCAGCACCACTCCCATACATTTCCCGACATATCATAGATTCCGAGCTCGTTAGGCTGTTTCTGCATCACTTGTTGACAAGAAAATCCGGAGTTGTCAGTCGACCAAGCATAATTGTCTACATTGTTGGTGCTGTTGGATCCTGCAAATGTTTTCTTGTACCCGAGAGTATTGACACTCCCTGTGGCATCCGCGGTGATGGAATCTTTAACCCCACCAAGAGCAGCCCAAGTGTATTCTGCGTCGGTCGGTAGTCTAAATCCCGAAGCGTTTATGTTTATCGAAACTGAATTCCAAGTAGAGTTATCTGAACTAGGGACAGTACCCCAATTTGCAGGGTTCGTGGATCCTCCTATTGAGTAAACAGGAGTCAATCCGCTCTGCATCGATAGTGTATTGCAGAATACAATAGCCTGATACCATGAAGCAAAGTAGATTGGATAGCTGGCCCCAGTTGGTGAGATATTGGCGTCGAGATTGTTGCCCATGATTGACTGATACTGTCCCTGTGTGACAACGCTCTTGGACATGTAGAACGTTGTGACTGTCATGTTAGATGTTCCGTTGTAGAATGTTCCGCCAACCACAGGCTCCATTACGATACCATCCAAAGCTGAGATAGAGGATGATTGTGATGATATAATTGCCAACGTCGCAACAGTAGAGACTGATGAACCTTCGGTGATGGTGAAGTAGTACGATCCTACCACGGCAGAAGAGGTTGCCGTCATTGTGACGGTGGCTGAATTGTTAGCCACATTCGATACCGATGCAGTGATCCCAGTGGGAGCCGATGTGGTCGTTGTTCCGGCTGATGTCGTATACCACGTAAAAGTTCCAGATGATCCAGTGGTAACATTGGCAGTGGTTACCGCAAATGTAGCTGTTCCAGTTGCCCCGCTCGTGATAGTTCCAGATTGAGCAGCGATGGTCACCGTAGTCGTTGTTCCGGTTGCAGAACTTCCACTGTACGTATATGAATATCCATTGATTGTATAGGTACCAGAATATGTAATCGAGCCTGCTGATGATTCTGTAGCGGTAATTGTAAACGTATATGTATAAGTTGCCCCAGAATACGAGATATTGAAAGAACCGGTATAACTAAGTGATTCTGCCGTTCCACTCACTGTTATTGCATATGTAGCAGTTCCGGAAATAATCGTTACTCCCGATGAAGTGTAGTTGGAGAAGGTCATAATCATGTTTTCACCGGAAGTTGTTGTCGTTATGCTTCCTGTGACACCGGTGCCTGTAAAATTTACAGTACTTCGTGGATTTGAATTTCCAAGTAGTGCAGCAATTACTCTAGGTTGATTAGCAATGCTTGTAATGCTACCGGGAGTAAGTTCTTTAATGGCAGTCGCCGATAGAGTTGACGACAAGGCACTAGTAGCAGCTGAGGTAATGGCAGTCATTACGACAGATGTCAAACTATCAGCATTAGATTGCGTGAGGGGCGGTGAAGAATAACTTGAAGCAGGATTGGAACAGCCACCTACAATACCAATCAAAATTATATAAACCACCAAAACCATTTTATGAACAAGCTTTTTCATTTTCAACCTCCTCTGGAATGCTATATAATCAGTAACAAATAAAATCTCATTCTATATTTAAGGCGCGGGCCACAGAGAGTGTCCTAGCCGGTATTTTGATACCTCGGTTTTGGCACAAGGGCATGGGCTGAAACCGGGGGTTAATCCAGTCCACCCTGCAATGTACGTTCCATTGTCGCCTGGTACGGCGACTTCTACTTTTTGTAACTGTTCGGAAAAACTGGAACGCTCCGCATGAAGCTTATCGAGGTCGATCTGTTGATGGGATATACTTATAGTAGGCAAATTGACCACCAAGGAGCTTCCCTCGCCTACTGAATAAGTTTTATTGAAAGTCGTAAAGGTATCTGACCAGAGTCTGGCTTTGACCGTGTAGTCGCCAGGAGCAATATTGGCCGGGGAAATATCACTGTCGCTGAACTCTCGGGTTTTGCCATCCGCTGCGATGAGTCTAATATTTTTATTTGATCTGCTGTTTTATGAACCCAGAAGGTAGCGGGAAAAAAGGCCGTAGCAGCTTGTTGGACTGATGGACCTTGGGTCTTGGCAAAAACCACCGTTGTATAGGCTTTGTCGGTGATGGCTGCCGCAGTCGTTGCAACAACTGTCGCAGCGGCTAAGTCGGCTTGCCTGGCTGCTTCCGCGGCCTCGGCGGCATGGGCTGTTCGTATGGTATCGGAAATAAAATAGAAATCGCTGGACAGGCGGGCGTTGATCCAGGGGTTTTGAGCCCCTGCAGACTGTTGATGCATCTCGCCGGTCACCTTCTTGAACAGATCTTCGATCTTGAGATCGCTGTTAATGTACTTCAGTAGGGCGCTGGTGAAGACACCATTGCGTCCGTTCCCGTCCAGAGCGACATCGCCGGGGCTTGTTGAGAACAGGATGGCCGACCCACTGGCGCCGCCGCCCGTCTGGACTACCGTTAAGCCTCGTGTACCCCCGAGAGACCGCGACATCTTCTTGGCGAAGGGGTTGTCCCGACAGGCATCCAAGATTATCAGCGAGACACTCGCCTTTGCTTGCTGGATCGCATTAGTGACCGACTGGATGCTGATAGCATCCGACTTGATATCGTCTAGACTGTCGAAGTCTGTTTTGACGGGAATCAGATAGTTATTCCCATCCGCCTGCATGCCATGGCCCGCATAGAAGAACAAGGCATCGGCTCCTTCATGAGCAGCCAAGGTATCGCGAAAGCCTGTTATGGCACGGTTGAATCCCCGAGGCGTCTCGTCAGCCCACACTTGGATGCCAATGAGGAAGCACATCACCCAAAGAGCACTTAACGCTTTCTCCATTTTTGTCATTCTGTGCCTCGCCCATTTGCCGACTTTATCGACATGTATATCCAACACTCGGTATGGATATCCGCCTGCAATTATGATTGATCTTAGTTAATGGTCTTTAGATGTCAACCAAACTTTAGTTTGGTTTTTTAGCGGGCGAGAGGTTCAGCACGAGCTCTGTCCGTGAGTGTAGCCCGGTTTTTTCGAATATCTTGTACGTGTAATATTTGACTGTCCCCTCGTCTATGCCCAGACGGTAGGCAATCATTTTATTGCTGTGCCCCTTGAATATGCCGGCAAGCACTTGGTCTTCGCGAGTTGTTAAGCTGTAAATACCCGATAGAGCAGGCCAATCGAGTACGTGGGAAACGCGCTCTAGAGCAGCCAGATCAAGAAGCCGTACGGAGGCATAGGGAATCCCCTCGAGGCGAAACGGTATTCCCCCAGGCCGCAGCAGTGTGAACAGAAAAGAATATGTAGCATTTTGAGCGTGGAGGGTCACCCGATCCATGCCAACCTTGAAAGGGCCATGGAGAAAGTTCCGATAACTGTCTTTGAAGACCGTTCCGAGGTCGTCAGGGCCGAATAGCGTATCGAAGGTTTCTTGTATTTTTACGCCTGATTGAACGATGTGCCCCTGATAATCGAGGTAGGCCGCGTCCTCTTCTACAGGAGGGGGGACGAGCGAGCGCGTAAAGGCATCGCTCAAAAATCCTGTAATAAACCGAATAACATCAAGATCGTTCTCCGTATAAATTGGGCTTTTTAAGCCGGCCCGAGCCAAGCCCCACACGCCTATAAGCATCCGATGCATCGTAATGGGGACGTAGAAGTGATCAGAGATGGGCCGTGCGCTCTGAACCGTCTGGATAAAGTTTTGATCTTCTGGATACGAGGGATCAGACTGCGGTGTCTGGTGAAGCACACATTCCCCATGCGTCGTGACTACGTGGTGGAGCAAGAAATCTTCACGGGCGACGGAATCATACGCGGGGCCGTATTCAGGTGGATTGTTCCCGATCCGCAGGGGAACAGATCGTTTACGCAGTGGCGCGCGAAAGAGAGAAAAATAATGGGCATCGACGATACGGCACAGCGACTGGGCCGCTTCCAGTACCAGGGCCTCGGAGAAAGGCCGGGCATACAGCGTAGTGATCAGGTCCCGCGCCAGGCCGAGCTTCTCGGTGGAAAGGTACATATGGTTCCCCCCGAATCGAGCATTCCGTACAAGTTAAAGAAAATATTACAATTTCTATTTTAGCATATAATCATAAATGTCAAGTGTAAATAACACCGCATCAGCTGCAAAGCCGCCTCAATGAGACTGCGCGTGTCAGCGCGACTTTAACGCCGATCTATCCCAATCCTCGCCGTTTCTTTACATGGCTAGCTTTTACTCTAGTTAAAAGTGGGGTTGTATGCTCGGGAGCTTAGAGGCTGACATTTTCTACCATATACTTAAGCGCGTGCGGCGAGGCGAGGAAGAGGAGGGCGAGAGCGGGAGGCTGCCATCCGAGCACGACCTTGCGCGAGAGTTCTCGGTGACCAGGATCACGGTCCGCAACATCTACCTCACGCTGGAGGAGATGGGGCTCGTCCGCGCGAAGCAGGGCAAAGGGCGTTTCGCGGTCAAGATGCGCAAAACGATTTCGCTCAACCTCAGCGGCGAATCGAGCTTCACCGATAAGATGCGCGAAGCCGGCCTTGCGCTCGAGACTCGGGTCGTAGCCTGCAAGTACGTCCGCTGCGGGCCCAGGATGCTCGCCTCATTGGGCGCCGATGAGTCTGACCGCGTGTTCAGGATAGGCAGGCTGAGGATCGTGGAAGGCACGCCCGTCGCGCTCCATGTTTCCTACTTCCTCGCCGACGAGTTCCCGGACCTCGTGGCGGACGCCGAGGCGCATCCTTCGATCTTCGCCTATTTCAGGAGCAAGGGCATAGAGCGTTTCGCGAGTTCGGGCGGCGTCCTCAGTGTCGCCTTCCCTACCCGTAACGAAGTGAGGCTCCTCGGGATCGGCTATCTCGTGCCTCTTCTCACCTGCGCCTCCGATACTCTGGACGCGGACACGGGGCGGGTGCTCCAGGTTAGCAGGATCTTCTATCGGAGCGACGCCTTCGAGTACCGCCTCTAAGGGGGAAGCCCGCTAACCATTTCTTAACCGAATACCCGACGATATCGAACATGGCGCAACTTGGCGACAAGTTATGGTCAATGTAATGAACGCAACACTGACTAGGCGAAGGCGCACGCGGATACTCATCGAGGGCGAGAGCGGGCTCAAGCGAGGGCTGGCAGCCGAGATCGAGGCGCGCCACAAGGTCGAGTCCGCCGAGGAACCACGGCAGTCCCTCGTCATGCTCAAGCTGCGCGACGGCGGCAGGTGCGGTCTCTTCTACGCGGGGGAATACCTCGTGTCCGAAGCGCGAGTGATCGTCGAGGGCGTCATCGGCATAGGCATAATCGGTGGCGACGACGAGGAGGGTTCGCGCGAACTCGCCATTGTGGACGCGGCCTTCAAGGCAGGCTTTCCCGAGGCCGCTGCGTGGACCGAGCGGCTCCTCGAAGAGGAGAGGCGAATATCCGACCGCGAGGCCGCGGATGCGGGGCGCATTGCGCGCACGCGCGTTTCCTTCGAATCGATGCAGGAAGAGAGGCCGCTATGGGCTTCGACCTGACGCGCGACTGCCAGAGAGCCTTCCGCGCTTTGCTGGATGCGCACAGCTACCCCGGCCGCGTCTTCGACCTCGCGACCGAGGCGCGGCTCGTCTCTTTGGATAGCCAGCTCCCGAAGCCGCTTATAGTAATTATCCTCTGTCTCCTCGATATCGAGACGAGCTTTTGTGCCGAGTCGGCCGACGGCAGTCGCGATGAGGCTTTCGTCGCGCAGCTCTGCGGGGCCCGTCCGACCACGGTGAACGAGGCGGACTTCATCTTCATCGCCGGAGCCGGCATTCCTCTAGCGCCGGCTATAGCCGAGGCGAAGGCCGGCGATCTCGTCGATCCGCACAAGGGCGCGACTATCGTCGCAGAGGTCGCTTCGCTCGAGGCCGGTGGTGTCCTTCGACTTTCTGGCCCCGGCATCGATGGCCAGGCGCGCCTGGGCGTCGGGCGCGACGCGGAATGGATCGCCGCGCGCGCGCGGAAGAACCGCGAGTTTCCCCTCGGCATTGACCTCCTCTTCTACGATTCAGAGGCGCGCATCGCGGCCCTTCCTCGCACCACGCGCATCGCGGAGGGCGAGTAAGATGGCTTACGTCGCGGTCCGCGGAGGCTCGGCCGCTATCGATGCATCGATCGAGCGCCTCAAATACGAGCGGCTCCGCTCAGGGCTCAGCCTCGAGAGCGAGCGCATCGAGTGCTGCCTCGGCGCCCTCGTCGACCAGGTGATGTCGGAGGGCAGCCTCTACTCGCCTTCCATCGCCTCGCTAGCTCTCAAGCAGGCCGAGGGCAGCCCCGAGGAGGCCGTCTTCATCGTGAGGGCATTCCGCTCCACGCTGCAGCGCTCGTTCTACTCCAGGACTATCGAGGGCGGAGACATGATCGTCCTGCGCAGGATATCTTCCTGCTTCAAGGACATTCCCGGCGGGCAGCTCCTCGGCGCGAGCGTCGACTACACGCACCGCCTCATCGACCAAAGCCTCCTTTCCGAGGACGACGCGGCCGCCCGCGCCTTCGTGGATGAGTACCTCGCGCGAGGCGTCGAAAGCGAGGCGCCGCGAGACTACCCCCAAGTCGTGCAACTTCTCGCCGCCGAAGGCCTGCTCAAGAAGTTTTCGCAGAACGACGCGGAGCCGGACGACGTGACCAAGGGCGGCATCGAGTTCCCCAGCTCGCGCTCGGCGAGGCTTCAGGCTCTCTGCCGCGGCCAGACCGGTGCGGTGACCGCTTTGGGCTATGCCTCCCTGCGCGGCTACGGCGCCGTGCACCCGACGGTGGGCGAGCTCCGAGTCGGCTTCCTCGGCGTCTACGTTCCCGATCCCTTATCGGGCGACGCGGATCCCGACGACGACTACTACGTAGGCAGTTTCCGCGCGACAGAGGTGGAGACCGTCGTGCCCGTCGAGATCCCCGACGGGCCTGGGCACAGGCGCGTCGTCTTCGAAGTCGGCTATGGCTTCTCGTTCGGCCGCAACGAGACGAAGGCCATAGCCATGAGCCTCCTCGACCAGTGTCTCGAGACCGGCGACCCGCGCTATCCCACGCACGACGAGGAGTTCGTCCTCTGCCACATCGACTCGGTCGAGGCGACGGGCTTCATATCGCACTTGAAGCTCCCTCACTACGTGACCTTCCAGTCGGCGCTCGACGGCGCGAGGCGGACGAGGAGAAAGGAATGAGGAGCATCTACAACTACGCCTTCCTCGATGAGGGCTCCAAGCGCGAGATACGCAGGGCCATTCTGAAGGCGATCGCCATACCGGGCTATCAAGTCCCCTTCGCTTCTCGGGAGCTGCCCATAGCCCGAGGATGGGGCACGGGCGGGCTCCAGCTGACACTCGCTCTTATCGGGGAGAGCGACACGCTGAAGGTGATCGATCAGGGCGCGGACGACTCGGTCAACGCGTTGAGCATAAAGCGCCTGGTCGAAAGCACGACGGGCGTGCCCATCACCGAAGACACGCGAAGCGCGACGCTCATCCAGTCCCGCCATCGCGTTCCCGAAGTGAAACTCCGCGAGGGACAGATCCTCGTGCTCCAGGTGCCCTTGCCCGAGCCCCTCAGAATGGTCGAGCCGAGCGAGTACAAGACCAAGCGCCTCCACGCGGAGAAGGACTACTCCGGCGTCTACCTCGTTCTCTTCG
>Ga0326727_10023610_pt1 | contig 11715 bp, 8 predicted proteins | sample MB2enrmetagenome_FD_207643 | JGI IMG/M metagenome (GOLD analysis project Ga0326727, IMG submission 207643) | Lab enriched peat soil microbial communities from McLean, Ithaca, NY, United States - MB29MY | ecosystem: Environmental > Terrestrial > Soil > Wetlands > Peat | place: USA: New York... | reverse complement strand
CCACCGTTCGCGACGTGCCCTGCTCGTGCCGTCCATGGCGACCTCCGTGTTGTGCCTGGTTCCTCAATGCCCCCCACGGGCCCCAGTTTAGCCCAAAAACGCCGGCGCAGAAACGGGAATGCACCCCCTTGCCCCGGCTCATTTTGCCCGGCGTGCCGCTTTGTTGTACAATGGACCGGCGAGGGGCGACAATGCGGCGACGTTCCAACTCAAGAGGGTTGTTTCATGAGCAAGAAGTGTGCGCTGCGGTGGGTGGGCATCGTGGTATTGGCTGCAACGGGCCTGCTGGCGGCTAATTCCGGTCCGGCCCACGCCGACAAGGCGTTCCGCGAGGGCTTCCGGCTGAAGTACGTCAAGGGCGACAGCACCGAGCCCAAAGACGTCGCTTTTCGCGAGGCGTTCCTGGACGCCGGTTGCAATCTCTGCCACGTGGGTGATGAGCGGACGAACCGTAACGCCTACGGGCAGTCGCTGGCCAAGTTCCTCAAGCGCGAAACCGACGTGAAGAACAAGCAGAAGATCCAGGAGGCCCTCGAGAAGGTGGCCGCCATGAAGAGCAAGCCCGACGATCCCAACGCACCTACCTTCGGCGAGATTATCGGACAGGGGAAGTTGCCGGCGGGGATTACGAAGTAGCCGACATCCAAGAGAACGGCGGTGCAAGCGGCGGAATTGCGTCTGAAGAAGGTCGATGGGATGAACACTTCGAGTGCCCCCGAACGCGCATTTACCTGCCCACGCACTCGCTCCGTGCTGGTACGGGCCCTCGGCCCGATCGCGGCGGCGTTCTGCCTGCTGCCTTCGCTGGGCAGCATGGCGGCCGAAGACAGGGTGCTCTTCAACCGCGATATCCGTCCGATCCTCGCGGAGAATTGCTTTCCCTGCCATGGACCCGACAGCGCCGCACGCAAGGCCGGCCTGCGGTTGGATCGGCGCGAGGTGGCGGTGAAGATCGGGGCCATCGTGCCGGGCAAGACCGACGAGAGCGAGCTGGTGAGCCGCGTGTTTTCCGGCGATCCGGCCGAGCGTATGCCGCCTCCCGCGTCGCACAAGCAACTGACTGCGGCGCAGAAAGATCTCTTGCGGCGGTGGATCGCCGCGGGCGCGGAGTATCAGCCGCACTGGGCGCTGATCGCGCCCGTGCGTCCGCAGCCGCCGCCCGTCACGAATCCGGCCTGGGGCAGGAACCCCATCGACGCCTTCGTGCTCTCGGCACTGCAACAGCGGGGGCTGCAACCGGCCCCGGAAGCCGACCGCCGCACGCTCGCCCGCCGCTTGAGTCTCGATCTGACGGGCCTGCCGCCCGCGCCGGCCGAAGTCGAGGCATTCGTCAAGGACCCGTCGCCGGCGGCCTACGAGAACCTGGTCGATCGGCTGCTGGCCTCGCCGCGTTGGGGCGAACACCGCGGTCGCTATTGGCTCGACGCCGCACGCTACGCCGACACGCACGGCATCCACTTCGACAATTACCGCGAGATGTGGTCCTACCGCGATTGGGTGATCGAGGCCTTCAACCGCGACCTGCCGTTCGACCGCTTTACGATCGAGCAATTGGCGGGCGACCTGCTGCCCGATGCCACCCCGGAGCAGCGGGTCGCCAGCGGGTTCAACCGCTGCAACATCACCACCAACGAGGGCGGCGCCATCGCCGAGGAATACCTGGTGCTCTACGCCCGCGACCGCACCGAAACGACCGCCCGCGTGTGGCTGGGACTGACGGCGGGCTGCGCCGTCTGCCACGACCACAAGTTCGATCCGCTGACGCAGAAAGAGTTCTACCAGATGTCGGCGTTCTTCAACAATACGACGCAGGGCGCGATGGACGGCAACGTCAAGGACACGCCGCCGGTCCTGTTCTTGCCGGCCCCGGCCGACCGCCGGCGCTGGCCCGCGCTGGCGAAGGAGCTGGCCGACGCCAAGCGTCAGGTCGAAGAGCGCAAGAAGAAGCCCGGCGGCGACCTCGATAAGTCGTATCAGGAGTTGACCGCCCGCGTGGCGGCACTGGAGAAGGAAGAGGCGGCTGCAAAGGCGCGGGGGACCGCGGCCCACGTGATGCAAGAGCGCAACGAGCCCGCCCGGGCGTTCCTGCTCTACCGCGGCGAGTACGACAAGCGGCGCGAGCCCCTCACTGCCGAAACGCCGGCGCTCTTGCCGCCCATGCCGGCCGACTTGCCCAAGGACCGGCTCGGCTTCGCGCGCTGGCTGCTGCGGCCCGAGCAGCCGCTTACGGCGCGCGTGGCCGTGAACCGCTTCTGGCAAGAGGTCTTCGGCGCGGGGTTGGTGCGGACCGCCGAGGATTTCGGCGTGAACGGCGAGCTGCCTTCGCACCCCGAGTTGCTCGACTGGCTGGCGGTCGAGTTCCGCGAGTCGGGCTGGGACGTGAAAAAACTGTTTCGCCTGCTGGTGACCAGTGCCGCCTATCGCCAGGCCGCCGTGGCCACGCCGGAAAAGCTGGAGAAAGACCCGCAGAATCGCCTGCTCTCGCGCGGCCCGCGGTTCCGCATGGACGCCGAGATGGTCCGCGACTACGCCCTGGCGGCCGGCGGCCTCCTGGTGGCCAAGATCGGCGGACCGAGCGTGAAACCCTATCAGCCCGACGGCGTGTGGGAAGCCGTGGCCATGATGGAGAGCAATACCCGCAACTATCAACGCGATCACGGCGAGAGCCTCTACCGCCGCAGCATGTACACGTTCTGGAAGCGGGCCGCGCCGCCGGCCTCGATGGACATCTTCAACGCCCCCAGCCGCGAGACCTGCACCGTGCGGCGCGAGCGGACCAACACCCCCTTGCAGGCACTCGTAACCCTGAACGACCCGCAATTCGTCGAGGCGGCGCGGCACCTGGCCGAGTCCGCCCTGCGAGAAGGCGGCGCGACTGCGGAGAGCCGGCTGGATTTCGCGGCCCGGCGGCTGTTGGCGCGATCCTTCCGCCCGGAGGAAAGCACGTCGGTGCTGGCCACGCTCGGCAAGCTGCTGGACCACTATCGGGCGCATCCCGAGCAGGCCAAGGACTTGTTGGCGGTCGGCGAAGCGAAGGTCGATCCGGCGCCGGACGCGGCAACCCTGGCCGCCTGGACCATGCTCATGAACCAGTTGTTGAATCTCGACGAAGTGTTGAATAAGTGAGCGTGCCATGAGCCTACCGGACCAACCTGTCGATCGGCAAACCCGCCGCCGCTTCCTCGCCCGCGGCGCTGCCGCCGTGGGCGGGCTTGCAGCCGCCTCGTTGCTAGGTGCCGAGCCAGGCGGCCAGCCCGCGGCGTCCCTGCCGGGGCGATCCCATTTCCCGGGCAAGGCCAAGCACGTGATCTATCTGCACATGGTCGGCGGGCCGTCGCAGATGGACCTCTTCGACTACAAGCCGCAGATGGACAAGTGGTACGACAAGGACTTGCCCGACTCCGTGCGCCAGGGGCAGCGGCTGACGACCATGACCTCGGGCCAGGCGCGGTTTCCGATCGCGCCGTCCAAGTACAAGTTCGCGCGGCACGGCCAGTGCGGCATGTGGGTCAGCGAGCTGCTGCCCAACACGGCCCAGATGGTCGACGACCTGTGTTTCATCCGCACGATGGCGACCGACGCCATCAATCACGAGCCGGCCATCACCTTCATGCAGACGGGCAATCAGATCACCGGCCGCCCGTGCATGGGGTCTTGGGTGTCGTACGGCCTGAGCTCGCTCAACGAGAACCTGCCGGCGTTCGTGGTGCTGGTGGCACGGCCCACGAATACCGAGCAGACGCAGGCCATCTCCGCGCGGCTCTGGTCGGCCGGCTATCTGCCCGGCGAGCACGCGGGCGTTTCCTTCCGCACGAGCGGCGATCCGATTCTGTTCATCACCAACCCGCCGGGCGTGCCGCCCGAGGTCCGCCGGCTGACGCTGGACGGCATCAAGGCCCTGAACGAGATGAACCACAAGCTGCTGGGCGATCCGGAAACGTTGACGCGCATCGCGCAATACGAGCTGGCCCGCCGCATGCAGGCCAGCGTGCCCGAGCTGACGGACTTCGCCAAGGAGCCGCCCGCCACCTTCGGCCTCTACGGCGAAGACGCGCGGAAGCCGGGCACGTTCGCCAATGCGGCCCTGTTGGCGCGGCGGCTGGTCGAGCGCGGCGTGCGCTTCGTGCAAATCTATCACAACAACTGGGACACCCACGCCAACGTGGCCGGCCGGCTGCCCAGCCAGTGCAAGGACGTGGACCGGAGCTGCTGGGGCCTGATCCAGGACCTCAAGCAGCGCGGGCTGTTGGGCGAGACGCTCGTCATTTGGGGCGGCGAATTCGGCCGCACCATCTACTCGCAAGGCGGCCTCTCCAAGGAGAACTACGGCCGCGACCACCATCCCCGCAGCTTCACCCTGTGGCTGGCCGGCGGCGGATCGCGCCCCGCAACGATCTACGGCGAAACCGACGACTTCTCCTACAACGTCGTCAAAGATCGCGTGCTGGTGCGCGATTTCCACGCCACGGTCCTGCACCTGCTGGGCTTCGACCACGAGCGGTTCACGTTCCGCTATCAGGGACTCGACCAGCGGCTGACCAGTGTCGAGAAGGCCACGGTCGTCAAGGGCCTGCTGGCGTAATCGCCGTGGGGCGGGACAAGGTCGCGCAGATGCGGTGCTCCGGCCCGGTCAGTCCCGTGCGGCGGGTACAGTCCGTCAGTATTGGCTGGCGTCGATGGGCAGGCCATCCGCCCGATTCCCGAGCCGGCGGTGGACCTCAGCGTCGATTTGGTAACTGATCGTGCGCACCGAGTTGTCGCAGAAGACGAAGTCACAGCCAGCGGCGTGAGCGCTGCCGAAGCGGTAGTAGTCGAGCTCGTCGGCGTCCTGGCGGGGAGGCTGCAATACCCAGCGTGTAAGGTCGATGGAGGAGCCGTGATACATGGTTTCGTTGTAGCCCTCGTCCCCGTAAGTATGATAGCAGGGGCGGCAGACGTATTTCTCGCCGATCAGGTAGGTCTGGCTCAAACCGTCCGTGATCATCGCCGGCTGGACCTCGCTCCGCTGATAACAAACGCCGGTAAGCTTCGCGGGATTGCTCCACGGATACTGCCCGGAGTCGCCCTCTGCAAGCGTGAGCGGCCCTTCCCAGACTGAATCCTCGGCGAAGAAGTCTCCTCCATTGACCGCATAGTCGCTCTTGGCAACTCTGGTCACCCACTCGGCATTGCGCGGAATCCATTGAGGATCGGCTGGGGAAGCGGCCCCTACACCGCGGGTTGGACAGGTCAGCAGCGGCAGGGGTATCTGCGTCAGCCTGGAAAGCTCTTGCCACTGCCCGGCGGGCTCCATCCCCAGCCCCAAGTTTCGCAACTGTTCCTGCTCAAGATGAGGGAGGATGTTGTAGATCCATCCGCCCGGCTGCTGGCGGTCGGTTGCTCGATCAGGCACGCCGATCCACAGATGCCCCCAGCCATTGCTCGGGTAGCGCTGATAGACGCTCACGTGGATTTCCATCGCCAGCCCGAGCTGCTTGAGATTATTCTTGCACTGTGCCTTGCGGCCTGCCTCGCGTGCCACCTGAACGGCCGGCAGGAGCAAGGCGATCAGGATGCCGATGATCACAATCACGACCAGCACTTCGACGAGCGTGAAGCCGTGGCGGCCGGCGCGTCGGTTGATGCCCGCACGCTCCTCGGACATGATCGACCTCCGCACGTTTCGGCTCCGCTTCCAAACACTTTCGCGAAAACAGCTTTCCTTGCACCGCGATCTTCTTCCACTGCATGCTCTTGGCCTCCAGCAGCCAGACCTGGTGCCCGTACCACGCGAGCATCCCGTGGCGGGTGTGGCGAACCTGCATGTTGCCGGCGGCGTTGTCCATTCCCTCGGGAGTAACCGTTCACGGGGCAGGAAAAAGCGCGACAGGTCCATGTTTTCGGAACCCCCTGTTTCTGCAGGTCACGTCCTGTGGCGGAACAATGGGCCGGTCCCGGCCCTGTGCAGGGGGCGCTACTGGATTACGGGCGGTTTCATGTACTCAAGGGCGTTTTCGGCGTGATAGATTTTCGTCAACTCGCGGAATGCCTGCTGGAGAACTTTGCTGTCCAGGCGGGCACCCCGCGAGTCAAGCCCCTTGCCCGGATTGCGCTCCAACATCTCCTGGTTGATCTGGGCCCGCAGGTACAAGATACGCCAACGCCAGGTTTGGCGGGCCTGGACGGGCAGTTTGGCGTCGATTTGCCGGACCAGTGCAAAAGCTTCCCGCGTGCTCGCATTGATTGAGGTGGTGTTTCTTTCGAGAATCTGAACCACCTTGACCACGTCGTCCGCCACGGCGGGGGAGAACTCGAAGGCGGCGTACTCCCGGATCACGTCGGCCGCCGGCCGATCCCCCCAATACCATTGGCTGAAACAGATCTTGTTCAGGTCTTCGAAGATCCCTTCGGAGTAAGGCCATCCGCCCTCGACCTGCCGCTTGTACCGGTCCCAGCGTGCCCGGAGCGTCGCCGGCATGGCGTTGCTGCCGAACCCTCCCCAGGGATAGTTCCCGGACATGCTGATTTCGGGAAAATCGACGGACGGCAGGCCGCCGGCGCGGATTCCATCCGACATCAGCAGGTCGCACCAGTCGGGCTTGTCGCGGAACTTCGCGTGCAAGCCTTCCCACTCTTTCGGGTCGAACAACCAGGTGGACAAGATGATCTTGGCGCCGGGCAACTCCTGCTTTCCCAGGAGTGCGACGGCCTGTGCGCATTGCAGGTATCCGTTGGATCCCCACACGCCGCCGGGTGCGCAGCGGGCGCAGCCGCAGCCGCCGGGATCGTGCCCCCAGAGCGCGAGGTACTCGGGCTCGAATGCTCTGACCCAGGCAAACTCGGCGCTCATGACCTTGCGGAGATAGTCCAGACCGCCCGCCGCATTGACACACAGGTACGTGTCGCTGTTGTCGCCGCGCTCGGCACCGGGTTTGGCACGGATCGCAGGCGGCGTGAGCCGGTCGCCCTCGTTGGCGATGACCACGATGGCCGTTCCCATGCCGAGATCGCGCGCAGCTTGGAGAATTTGTCCGAGGCGCTCGCGAAAGGCGATCGCTTTGGGGTCGTGGAATCCCGCAAAGATGCGCATGTCATACCAGACCATCAAGGAGTTGAATCCCCAAAGGCCCAGTTCCTGCACGTATTGGCGGACCTCCGCGACAGGCGCGGCGTCGTAGAAGTTGCCCATGTGCGTGGCCAAGTAGATGCCGCGCACGGCCTTCTGCGGGACGGAGGCGCCGCGCCAGGCGCCGGGCGTGAATCCGCCTTCGGAATACCGCGAGGTGTGGAGAAACTTGCCGACGCCGTAAAGCACGCCGCGCGGGTCGTTGCCGGCGATGCGGAGAATGGCGTCCGGGCCGTCGCTGATCTTGAAACCTTCGCGGCCGATGCCAGGCTCGATGGCAAGCTCCACGCGCAGCGCCGCGGCGCCGCCCAGTTCCACCTTCGCGCCCGATCGTCGCTGGACTTGGCGTGCCAGCAGCGCGGCGATGTTCTGCAACACGGGCCCGGCGCCCTTGGGCAGTACCACGCCGAGCGAAGCCACGGTCGCTCCCCGCGTGCTTTTTGCCTCCGGGAGCCTGGCCGCCAGCCCCGCGGAGGTGAGCGTCAGGGCGGCGCAAAGCGCCAACGGCCAGACCTGCCGAGCACTTCGCGCGACTTTCACGGGCGGCGGCCTTTCGTCAGAGATGCTGCGGTCCGAAGCAGGCACTGGCAGAGCCAGTGGCACACAGCCAGCATTCTATCCGGCCATGGCGGGCGTGGGAAGCACGCCACAGAGGGCCTCGGGCGTGATCGGCTTGACGAGGGTAGCCGTTTGCGCCCCAGAGCGTGTGTTCGGTAAACAGATCCGGATTTGAAGGCCGGTTTCGTGCAACAACCGCCGACATGGGACCGGTAATCACGGAGGAAATCATCGCTCGCCAGTCGCCGGAAGCCCAGGCTATCATCCGGTTGTTGCTGGCGGAGATTGCCGTGTTGCAGGCGCGGATTGTAGAATTGGAACGCCGGGTGAAAGGCAAGCCTCCGCAGAACTCCTCGCTGCCGCCCAGCTTCAAGCGGACGAGTCTGTTCTTCTTCGGCGGGCAGGGGCGCCGGCCAAGCTCTACGAGTTGGCGGGCGAGGCCGCCGGCAAACTCGGCAAGCAGGCGTTCGCGCCGGGCCTTGTCATGTTCCGCCGAGTCGACCCGCGGAGGGCATTATGAGAAACACAGCCACAGCCCTGAGACGGCAGTACCAGGTGATTACCGGCCACCTCACTAATTCTCGCCCAATAGCTTCTTCAGCGTCGGCTCGATCGCTTCAGCCCAGATCATGTAGCCCTTGGCATTGGGATGCAGCAGGTCGGGCATGATCTCGCGCGGCAAGTTGCCGTTTTTGTCGAGGAATTTCGGTCCGATGTCCAGAAAGTAGATATCTCTGTTATCAGCCAGCTTGGCGATGATCTCGTTGGTCTTCGTGTTCACCTGGCGGAGATGGTCCTTGGTGTCGGCTCCGCGCGGGAAAATCGCCAAGACGAGCACTTTCGTCTGGGGCAGCTTGCTCCGCAGCTTCGTCACGATCGCCTGGACCCCGGCCGCGATTTCCGCGGGATTGCCGCAGCCGGCGTTGTTGGTGCCGATCATTAGCACGGCGAGCTTCGGCTGGATGCCGGCGATGTTGCCGTTGTCAAGCCGCCACAAGACGTGCTGCGTCTGATCACCGCCGATCCCCAGGTTGACCGCGTTACGTTTCTCGTAGTATTGCTTCCAGACATCCTTGCCTGCGCCTTCCCATCCGTGCGTGATTGAATCGCCGATCATCAACAGATCGACGTTGCCTTTCTTGATGCGTTCATTCATCGACTTTTGCCGGGCTTGCCACCAGACGTCGTTCCGCGGGACTGGTTTGGTGCTGGCAAACCCCGTAGTGTCTTTCGCGAGGGCCCGACCGCACAGCAAGGCGACCGATACGATCAACAGAACGGTACGCGAAGAAAAACGCTGGCACTTCATGAGAACCTCCGGAACGTGTAATGGAATCAGGGATGCAACTGCCGGCAGCCGGCTTCGTGTGCAGCGGCGACCGGGCACGGATGTTGCGATCATAGCCTGAGTTGCCGCCGCTTGCAAGGGTTTCTGCTTCACAGCCGTCGGCGTGCCCGAGCCCGGAACGCTGGCCCTCCTGGGCGCCGTATACACGTGCCCCCCCTTGCCAGCGTCGCTCTCGCCCGCCTATACTGCGAAGGATCGGAAATGACACGCGGCGTGCCGCTGGGCTCCCGCGCGTCTCATTTCCGACCGCGCGAGGTATAAAAGGATCGATTTCTCCGACCCGCATCGGCGAGCCACTCTCATGCTCTGGACCCGCACGCTCATCCCCACGATGAAGGAGTTGCCCGAGGGGGCGGAAATCCCCAGCCATATCCTGATGCTCCGCGCGGGACTGGTGAACCAGGTCATGGCCGGGGCCTACACCTACCTGCCGCTGGGGCTGCGGGCCCTGCGGAAGGCCGAGGCCGTCGTGCGCCGCGGCATGGACGAGGCCGGGGCGGTCGAGCTGTTGATGCCCGCCTTGACCCCGCTGGGCCTCTGGGAGCAAAGCGGCCGGCTGGCGGCCTTCGGCGACGTGCTGATCCAGTTCGCCGTCCGCCGACAGAACCGCAAGGTCCAGATGGCGCTGGGCCCGACCCACGAGGAGGTCATCACCGACCTGGTGGCCCGCCAGATCTCCAGCTACCGCCAGATGCCGCTGACGCTCTACCAGATTCAGACGAAGTTCCGCAACGAGGAGCGGCCGCGGTTCGGCGTGCTGCGGACGAGCGAATTCCTCATGAAGGACGCCTACAGCTTCGACGCCTCGGTCGAGGACCTCGGCCGGAGCTACGAGGCGATGTATCGCGCCTACTGCCGCATCTTCGAGCAGTGTGGCCTGCGGTACCTGGCCGTCGAGGCGGAGAGCGGCCCGATCGGCGGCGACGCCAGCCACGAGTTCATGGTGCTGGCGCCCAACGGCGAGGACACGGTGCTGCACTGCGCCGCTTGCGGCTACGCGGCGAACCAGGAAAAGGCGGAGATCGGCAGCCGCGACCTCGTGCCGCCGGATGTCCCGCAGGAGCCGCTCCGCAAGGTGCCCACCCCCGGCGCCGCGACCATCGAGCAAGTCAGCCAGTTTCTCGGCTGCAAGCCCGAGAATCTGATCAAGACGCTGATTTACGTGGCCGACGGCCGGCCGATCGCCGTCTTGGTCCGCGGCGACCACGAAGCCAACGAGAACAAGGTCCGCCGCGCGGCGGGGGCGGCCGCGGTCGCCCTGGCCGAGCCGGCGGTGATCCAACAGGTCTCCGGCGCCCCGGTCGGGTTCGCCGGGCCGGTGGGCCTGGCCCAGCAGATCCCCATCTACGCCGACCGCGACCTGCAGCGGGTCGTCAACGCCGTGACCGGGGCCAACCAGGCCGACACGCACCTGCTGGGCGTCAACCTGCACCGCGACTTCCAGGTCGACCGCTTCGCCGACCTCCGCAAGGCCGTCGACGGCGACCCTTGCCCGCGGTGCAGCAGCCGCGTGGCCTTGCGGCACGCGATCGAGGTCGGGCACGTCTTCAAGCTGGGGACGAAGTATTCCGACGCCTTCGCGGCCAAATTCCTCGACCGCGACGAGCACCTGCACCCGATCATCATGGGCTGCTACGGCATCGGGGTGAACCGCATCCTGGCCGCGCTCGTCGAAACCAGCCACGACGCCAACGGCATCCTCTGGCCGGTGACGCTGGCCCCCTATGAAGTGCTCCTGGAGCCGCTCTTGGTCTCCCATGAGCCGACCCGCCAGGCGACCGAGCGGCTCTACGCGGACCTCCTGGCCGCCGGGATCGAGGTGCTCCTGGACGACCGCGACGTCCGCGCCGGCGTGAAGTTCAAGGACGCCGACCTGGTGGGCATCCCGCTCCGCGTGGTGCTCGGCGAGCGCGGCCTGCGGGACGGCAAGGTCGAGGTCAAATGGCGCTGGGACCAGAAACCCCAGATGCTCGACCTCGCCGCTGCCGCCGCGACGATTGTGCAGTGGATCCGCGAAGAGCGCGCGGACAACCGCCGCTTCCGCGGCCGGTAGAGGGGCAGGACGAGCGTAGCGGTGTTAACCTGAGCTACCGAGGAGGTCGACGGATGGTCCGGCGAGCGCACGTTGAAATCCCCGAGGATCAGATCGCTTCCTTCTGCCGGCGTCACCACATTCGCAAGCTGGCCTTGTTTGGCTCGGTCTTGCGCGACGATTTCCGACCCGACAGCGACGTGGACGTGCTGGTGGAGTTCCGGGAAGGCAAGGCCCCAGGGCTGATCCGTCTGGCGGGCATGGAATTGGAGCTCTCGGAAATACTAGGCGGCAGGAAGGTGGACATGAATACCCCCCGTTGTCTAAGCCGGTATTTCCGTGAGCGCGTCGAGCAGGAGGCCGAGGTTCAGTATGCCGAGTGACGACGACAACGTGCGGCTTCGCCACATGCTGGATTACTCACGCGAGGCGATCCACATGGCGGAGGGGCAGCGCCGCGGCGACCTGGATACGCACCGGATGCTGCAACTGAGCCTTGTGCGGTTAGTTGAGATTGTCGGCGAGGCGGCCAGCCGCGTTTCCGCCCCTACCCGGCAGCAGTACCCACAGATTCCCTGGCCGCAAATCGCCGGCATGAGGAATAGGCTGGTCCACGGCTACGACTTCGTGGATTACGACATCCTCTGGCAGACCGTCAGCGAGGACCTTCCC
>Ga0326727_10023609_pt1 | contig 11715 bp, 10 predicted proteins | sample MB2enrmetagenome_FD_207643 | JGI IMG/M metagenome (GOLD analysis project Ga0326727, IMG submission 207643) | Lab enriched peat soil microbial communities from McLean, Ithaca, NY, United States - MB29MY | ecosystem: Environmental > Terrestrial > Soil > Wetlands > Peat | place: USA: New York... | reverse complement strand
ATAAATAATAATCGGAAACCGGGTGCAGGCTGGATTAATGAGAAAACAAAACTGCTGGAGGAGGCTAAAAAATCGTACGGCCAATGTGAACTGCCGGTCACGAGTGCCTTTGAAAAATTATTTAAATCGGCATATGATAAAAATTAATTATTATCCGCTATTCTATCCCCGGCGGATATGCAAATGCTCAAGTTTTCATAAAAGATGATTCTTTGCACATTTCACTCATTGAAAAACCTGATTTTAATGTAAGTATTCTTCCTTTAAATTCGGATAGTTTTTGCTTTGCTATTGACCCCGGAAAACATGAGATGTTCCATTTTTATACTGATGATATGGGTAACATAAGCAGTATAAAATTTTTGGAGTATGTATTCAGAAAAAATAACAAATAAATATTTGTTATTTGTGCTATCTCTAAGTGTGGTTCACCTTAAAGGTGAGCCTCACTTAGAGAAAATTAATCCATTAGTCCTAAACTATTTAATTTATCAATTCTCTCCTTACTGTATCTTTTCAGAAGATATTCTTTAACTTCGTTTAATGGGAACATTGTTTTATCAAAGAAATAATCCAATCCTATTCCGTCAAGTAGGGCATTTATAAGTTTTACTTCCAGTGCCGGGTTTTTAAATCCAATACTGCTTAAAATATCTTCCATTACATGCAAATATTTTTCATTAAAATAACTTGCTATTTTTTTACCCTCTTCAAACATCGCAGGCTGAAAAATAAATGCGGTATACAGCTTCCAGCGCTCTTCATTTTCTTCATAATATTTGAAAGTTGCTTCAATAATTACTTTAATCTTAACATAAGGATCATCAACTGCATTCATCACATCGACAAATTTTTCGCCTTCTTTAACCAATTCTTCAAAAATTGCCTCTATTATTTTCTGTTTGCTCTCAAAATAATTATAAGCTAATCCCTTGGAAATACCTGCAGCTTTTGCAATATCATTTATTGATGTGCCGTTGAATCCTTTTTCTGCAAAAAGCTTCAATGAAGTGCTGAGGATGTTTTCCCTTGTCTTTTCCCGCATTTCCTGAAATTGTTGTTTTGATCTTGGCATTTTAGATTGAATAATGGTTCAATTAAAAATATCTTCAAAATTCTTATAAAGCAAGTATTTTTTATGTCATTTTAATAACCTAATAGGTCAATTTAACCGTTCTTGACAAAATATAAAAATTTATTTATTTTTGACTAAACGTTTAGTCATAATAAAGTTGGCCATGAAACACATATTATTTATCTTATTAATATTACTGACTGTTTATAAGCAGGTATATTCTCAAACTGCCGAAGAAATCATCCAGAAGGCCGAAAACGATGTTAAAGGTAAAACAGCCCACGGTACTATCGAAATGGTAATCGCAACTTCCGAATTCACAAGGACACTAAAAATGGAAGCCTGGTGGATTGGAAATGATAAAGCGCTGATTGTAACTAAGTCTCCCGCTATGGAAGCAGGAAATAAAACTTTAAAAATAGGTGATGAAATATGGGGTTATCTCCGTAATACGGAGACTACCATCAAGATTCCGCCTTCTATGATGCTCCAGTCCTGGAATGGATCGGATTATACTAATGATGATCTTGTTCATGCATCTAACTTGGCTAAGGACTATTATTTAAAAATAATCACAACTGAAAAAATTGATAATACAGACTGCTGGAAAATTGAATTGACCCCAAAACCGGATGCCCCGGTTGTATGGGGAAAAGTTTATTACTGGGTTAGACAGTCGGATTATATTCCGTCGCTGATTCAATACTATGATGAAAAGGGTAATATGATAAGATATATGGTCTATTCCGGAATTAAAAACATGCACGGTAGAATAATGCCTACAAAGTGGGTTATGTATAATGTCAAAAAACCGGATCATTCAACTATAATAATTGTTGACGATATGAATTTTGATATAAAAATTCCTGATAAAATATTTTCTTACCAGGAACTTGAACGGGGTAATTAAAAAGTGAAATTATTATTAAAACTTGCCTGGCGGAATATTTGGAGGAATAAACGGAGGTCGCTTTTAACTTTTGCGGCTATTATTTTCGCATCATTAGCCGCAATCGCTATGCGCGGTATTCAATTAGGAACTTTTAACCTGAATATAAAAAATGCAGTTGAGCTTTTTTCAGGTTATATTCAAATTCAGGAAAAAAGCTACCTCGATAACCCAACTTTAAATGCAAGCTTTATTGATAATAATGAAATTGATAATGCCCTTAAAACCACACCGGGAGTAATAAATTATTCGCCCAGGATATATGCCGATGGATTAATTTGTTTTAAAAATAATTCTTCAGGAGTTTCCATTATGGGAATTGAGCCTGCTATGGAAAAAAATGTAACAACATTTATTCAAAATATCAACAGGGGAAAGTTTTTTGATTCCGATTCTTCAAACGAAATTGTACTTGGAACAAAACTAATGGACAACCTGAACGCAAAAATCGGAGATGAAATTATTCTTCTTTCCCAGGGTTATGATGGGACACTTGGAAATCAGAAGTATAAAATTACCGGAACCGTAAGACTTGGCGCTCAGGAAATGGAATCCGGTATCTTATTTATGGGAATTCGCTCCGCACAATCATTGCTCGGCATGGGAAACAGGGTTAGTGTTATTGCTGTAAAAGCACATGACATTGAACATCTCAAGGAAATAAAAGATGCACTTACTTCGAAAATTCATAATCCCGGGCTGTCTGTATTATTGTGGAACGAAGTAAACCCGGAAATGCAGCAGCAAATAAACTTATCTAATGTTAGAGGAATACTATTCAACGGAATACTTATCGTCATTGTTGCATTTGGTATTTTGAACACGGTTTTAATGTCGGTTACGGAAAGATTTAGAGAATTTGGAGTTGTTCTTGCCATTGGGATGCCGCAGGTTAAACTTACATATCTTATATATATAGAAACTTTTTTTGTCGCTATTCTTGGATTATTGTTCGGAAACTTGCTTGGATACGCTGTTAATTATTATTTCGTTATTCATCCCATTGTATTTGGAGGAGAGCTCAAGAAGTTATATGAGATGTACCACTACCTGCCGCTGGCACAATCATCGGTAAAATTATCAATTTTTATAAATGTCTCTCTTTCATTAATTATTATATCGCTTTTGTCGTGCATTTATCCGGCTTATAAAGTTTATAAACTCGAACCTTTAAAAGGTATAAGGCATACTTGAAACTAAAAATTAGTAAAACAGAAATTTTATGCTGTTAAAATTAGCCTGGCGGAATATCTGGAGAAATAGAAGAAGATCGCTGATTGTCATTACATCTGTTGTTATTGGGCTGATAGCGATTGTGCTGTTAAGCGGGCTTGTAAACGGAATGCTTCAGCAAATGCTTTTCAACCAGATCAATTTGGATGTTTCACATATTCAAATTCATAAAAGAGGATTCAATGATAATAAGATCGTAAAAAATTTCATTCCCGGTTATCAGCAGGTTGAATCGGTACTTAAAAAAATTCCTGGTATTGAAGCTTATAGCAAAAGAGTAATTGCACCGGGGATATTAAGCAGCGCTGATAATTCTTCCGGAGTGCTTATTAAAGGTATTAACCCGGGTGAAGAATCAAAAGTATCTGTAATTAAAAATTCAATTATTGAAGGCAAGTACCTCGGAGAAAATAAACACGATATTATTATAGGCGAAAAACTTGCTGAAAAGCTCGGCGTAAGTCTTGGGGATAAAGTTGTTGCAATGACAAATACACTAAGTGGTAGTATTGGTTCCGATGTATTCCGCATAGTGGGAATTTTTCAAACAGCCAGCTCTAATTATGATAAACGGGCTATTTATATAAATGCAAAAGCTGAAGATGCAATGCTCGGCTTCGATGACCAAAACGGGCAGGATTCAGCCGTCCGGAAAAGTTCGGTAGAAAATAAAAATTCACCCGGTATATACTATGAGTTTGCAATTATTACTAATAATTTTGAAAAGGTAGACTCAATTAAAAAAGTACTTGAGAGTAAATTGGGCGGCGATTATGAGGTCTTAACCTATGAAGATTTGCTTCCAATGCTGATTTATGAGATGGAAATCTTCAAGAAATCAATGTTGATAATTAATATGGTTATAGGGCTTGCTCTAATATTCGGGATTATTAATTCTATGCTGATGTCTGTATTTGAAAGGACAAATGAAATTGGAGTTCTGATGGCCATCGGAATGAAGAATAACCGGCTTTATTTGATGATTGAGCTTGAGGCACTTATATTGGGTGTTCTGGGAACAATTACAGGTTTGGCTGCGGGGTTGTTGCTGGATCTTATGCTGGCTCATTCGGGAATAAATCTAAGTTTATTTTCAGCAGGCCTTAAGGCTATCGGTGTTGGCGCTGTCATTTATCCGGCCCTGTCGTTTAGTGATATAATAAATGCAGTTTTTCCTATGCCGTTTGTTGCTGTCCTCGGAGCTGTTTACCCTGCATATAAAGCAATCAGGCTGCAGCCTATATATGCAATAAACTATGTGTAATATTTATGAGCTAATCTTAATGAATAAACTTATAAAAATAATACGTTTGAGCCTCCGCAGGCCGTTGCATAACAAAAAATGTAATTCAGTAGCCCCGGGTTTTAACCTGGGGTTTAGTAAACCTAACCCGAGCTCTGGACTTTAGTCCATTTAAGAATACATATTTTGGCTAAAGCCGAATATTAGTGCTATAATTTTTCCACCGACTTAAAAGTCGGGGCAATTGGCAACAGCCAGATTCGGCTCAAAGCATTGCAATGATGTAAAACCTCCAGGGCCTTCAGAAACCTTGGAGGTTTAAGTGGTAAAATGTCTGAAATAAAAATATTTGAATAAAAGCATAGAGAATCTATAATGGAAATTCTAAAAGCGGAAAAGTTAATCAAAGTTTACCAGGATAACGGGGTTCCCGTAAATGCCCTGCGCGGCATCGATCTTTCAATTTCTAAAGGTGAATACCTGGTAATCGCTGGGCCTTCAGGTTCCGGCAAAACAACTTTATTAAATCTTCTCGGCGCGTTGGATAAACCAACCGAAGGTAGAATATTTTTCGATAACGAAGAGCTCACCGGCAAAACTAAAAGTGAGCTGTCGGCCTTGCGGCTTCACAAGCTGGGGTTTGTGTTCCAGGCTTACAATTTAATCCCTGTTTTAACGGCAATGGAAAATATTGAATTCAGTATGATGCTGCTTGGTATTCCGGAAAAAGAAAGACGGGAAAAAGCGCTTGCATTAATGGATGATCTGGGTATTAAAGAATTGGCGGGGAAACGGCCTAATGAAATGAGCGGCGGTCAGCAGCAAAGAGTCGCAGTTGCACGGGCAATTATAAATAATCCTTCGGTTGTACTTGCCGATGAACCAACGGCTAATCTTGATTCGGTTACTGCGGGGAATCTCCTCGATCTGATGGAACGTATGAATATTGAAAAAAACATTACATTTATTTTTTCTTCGCATGATAAAAATGTAATAGACAGGGCAAAACGTTTGTTAATTTTGAAAGACGGAAAAATTCAAAATTAAATTATTATAACCGGAAGAATTGATTCGAATGAAAAAATTTGAAATATTACTCTTACTAAGTTGTATATATATCTCAAATTTGTATTCCCAGGTAGATTATTCGTTCTCCGGTTACATTGCAGATTTGCCTGTCTTCTCCATTTATAACGATGAACTTGCAGACTTGGCAAATATTGATAAATATCAGTTTGCTGACATACTAAGGGTAAGATTACGTCCTGAAATTTATCTTGCATCCCGGACAAGGCTAAATATTGAATATGAGGCCGATGCATTCTATTCTAATCAGAATTCAATTCCATTTATCAACCAGACAAGCGCAAACCGCCAGGTTGTTAATTTAAAATGGACCATCTTCAATCAGGACAATATATCCTTATCTAATTATATCGACAGGCTTTATTTAAGACAGGGATTTGACTGGGGGAATGTTACCGTGGGAAGGCAAAGAATTGCATGGGGGGTCGGTAGAGTTTGGAGCCCGACTGATTTATTTAATCCCATAAATCCCGCTAATTTTGGCAAAATTGAAAAAGACGGGGCAGATGCTGCTTCCTTAACTTATAGCTTCGCTAATTTTACCGATATTAATATAGTTTATAATCCGGAAGAAACTATAAATTCAAGCAACGCCGGTTTCAGGTTAAGGACTAATTTTGACAAGTATGATTTTGCCTTGGTAGGCGGCTACTTTGATAAAAGTATAGTGGCAGGTGGAGATTTTGCGGGAAATTTTTTTGATGCCGGTATCCGGGGGGAAGGAATTATCTCCATGAATAAGGATGATCCCGATAGCAATTATGCTAAATTTGTCTTTGGTATGGATAACCAGTTTACATCTAAACTATATGCTCTGATAGAATATCAGTTCAACGGTGAAGGGAAAGCAAATAAATTAAATTACGATCTTTCGGCATTACTAAACGGAAGAATTATAAATCTCAGCCGCAATTATATAGACGCAAGTATTAGTTATCAGCTTACCTCGTTATTTACTTTTTCAGTTACGAATAATTCAAACTTGAATGACGGCAGCGGTTATCTTAGTTTCGTGGGAACTTATTCTTTATCGGATAATTCAACCGCGGCTGCGGGTGTATTAACTACATATGGAAATAAATTTACCGAATATAGTTATTATCCCACCTCTTTCTACCTGCAAGGTCAATTTTTCTTCTAAATTCAACCCTTATGTCGGTTTTTATTTCAAATGCCTTTCTTTTTCCTTCACCTTTGTCTAATTTTAAAATTATAATGTACAGAATTTTTTAGTTTGTATTTTATAAAAAAACAATAAATTATTAAAAAAGATCAGGAGAATTAGTAATGACTACAATAGTTGATGTCTTAGCAAGGGAAATTTTAGATTCACGAGGTAACCCTACGCTGGAAGTTGAAGTTGCTTTGGAATGCGGGGTGATCGGTCGTGCAGCTGTCCCCAGCGGTGCATCTACGGGTGAAAATGAAGCTGTTGAGTTAAGAGATGGCGATAAAAACCGTTATAATGGCAAAGGTACTTTAAAAGCAGTTTCAAATGTAAATGATAAAATCGCAGAAGAAATTATTGATTTTGACGCCGTTGATCAGGTTGCAATCGATCAACTTTTAATCGCCCTTGACGGAACGCCTAATAAGGCCAACCTTGGCGCTAATGCCATCCTTGGCGTTTCACTTGCCTGCGCAAAAGCTGCGGCTGAAGCTTTGGATTTGCCCTTGTACCGTTATATAGGCGGGACGAACGGACGTACTTTACCTGTCCCGATGATGAATATTTTAAACGGCGGTAAGCATGCTGATAATAATGTCGACTTCCAGGAGTTTATGGCTATGCCGGTCGGAGCTCCCAATTTTAAAGAAGCCTTAAGAATGGGTGCCGAAACTTTCCATTCCTTAAAATCTGTGCTCGCTAAAAAAGGTTACAATACTGCCGTGGGTGATGAAGGCGGGTTTGCACCAAGCTTAAAATCAAATGAAGAAGCCGTTGAAGTAATCCTCGAAGCAATTGAAAAAGCAGGCTATAAACCGGGCAGAGATATTTGTATCGCCTTGGATCCTGCAGCAAGTGAAATGTGGGATAACAACAAGAAAGCATATCAATTTTTTAAGTCGGATAAATCTTTTATGTCGCCTGAAAAAATGGTTGATTACTGGGCAAATTGGATTAATAAGTATCCTATTATCTCATTGGAAGATGGTATGTCTGAATTTGACTGGGATGGCTGGAAATTGCTCACTGATAAAGTCGGTACAAAAATTCAATTGGTCGGCGACGATTTATTTGTAACTAATACGGAATTCCTTGCAAAAGGAATAGAACTGGGTGTAGCTAACTCTATCCTGATCAAAGTAAATCAAATCGGAACTTTAACGGAAACTTTGGATGCTATAGAAATGGCCAAAAAAGCAGGGTATACTTCGGTAATCAGCCACCGCTCCGGCGAAACTGAAGATACTACTATTGCCGATATTGCAGTTGCTGTAAATGCAGGACAAATTAAAACAGGCTCTGCTTCCAGAACAGATAGAATCGCAAAATATAATCAACTTCTCCGGATTGAGGAAGAACTGGATACAACATCTTTATTCCTCGGCTTAGATGCTGTTAATTGTAACTTATAATAATATCTCCTTATATTGTTCAAAGAACTCGGTTCCTTTCAGGAGCCGGGTTCATAAATCGGGTATGAAAAAAAGTACATTGATTTAATTCTTAAATAGGTTTTGATAATCTGTTAAAACAGTTAGAAAGAATATTTTTATAAATCATTAACACCGCGATTAATCGCGGTGTTAATGATGAAAAACCAAAAATATTCAACCGTTTTACGTGTCCGTCCTCTGGCGGAACGGTTTACCCTCACTGAAAATATTAAACATCAAAAATAATATTGACTACTTATAAAATTATATTGAATTTTCACACAAGCTCTACCACTGGTGCCTTTGGCAAAAGTCGTGGCAAAAAATCCATTTATATTGCCTAAGGTTAATTATTAAATAACTATAAAATATTTTTTATTCTATGCAGCTAATTGGTGAATTATGTGCCTTGGCTACCGCTTTTTGCTGGTCTGCCGGATCATTTGCATTTACAACTGCTGCTAAAAGGCTTGGCTCCCTGCAGTTGAATATCAACCGCTTAATATTAGCGGCAATATTTTTATTAATTACAATCGCCGTTCTGGGGTTGAGTTTAAATCTTTCGGAAATCCAGGTTGTTTACCTTTCAATCAGCGGGATAATCGGTTTTGTTTTTGGGGATTCATTTTTATTCAAAGCTTTTCAGCATATAGGCGCAAGAATCAGCATGCTTCTTATGTCTTTATCTCCAATAATGAGCGGTTTACTCGCATTCTTCTTTTTGAATGAGATAATCAGTGCTTGGGGAATTCTCGGAATAGTAATTACTATTTGCGGGGTTACTCTGGTTGTTGTGGAAAGAAAAGAAACACCGGGTTCTAAGTATAAAATCAGTCGTACCGGTATAATTTACGGCTTATTAGGTTCATTAGGACAGGCGGGCGGTCTTATATTTGCCAAAGCTGCCTTTAATGAAGGAGAAATAAATGGCTTTGTTGCAACGTTTTTCAGGATTGCTGCCTCTATTATCTTCTTGTTTCCTATTGTTCTGCTGGCTCATAAGTATAATAACCCGATAAAAGTTTTTTCAAAAGATTTAAAAGCTTTAATTTCTACTATTCTTGGTACAATCTTAGGTCCCTACCTGGGAGTAACATTCAGTTTGATTGCAGTTGAACATACTAAAGTCGGAATTGCGGCAACTTTAATGTCTACAATGCCGATTATAATGCTGCCTATTGCAAAATACGTGTATAAGGAAAAACTTAACTGGCAGGCAATAAGCGGTGCCGTTCTTGCAGTAGCGGGAGTTTCTATATTGTTTCTAAAATAAAAAGCACTTTATTCACTTCTTAATCATTTTATTTTGTAAGAAATCCAGTAAAATTCATTTAATATATGGTAATTTTTACTTAAATATTTGTAATACTTTGTAATATTACATAAATAATTAGTGTTACTTAATTAAAAATTATTTAAATTTTACATATTCTTGTATCAAACTATGAATAATTATTAAGTGGATTATTGTTAAGGGTAAAAGCTAGTGAAAAAAACTAACTAAAAAGAAAAAATATTTTCCGTATAAAAGTTAATTGCTCTTTAAAGCACGCCAGAAACAATTACTTTTCGGGATAAAAGCATGAAAGTTTCTTAATATTCCTTTGTAGAATTTTCTGTGGAATTATTTACAACAATGAATATTATGGAAAATGTATATTGAATGGATAAATTATGAAATACATTGGGATTGTAATTGTTTTTATTTTATTTTATTGTTTTCAATATAGTCAAGGTCAGGATTTTGATGATACAACAAATAGTATTGTTCGTGAATTAATTTCAGTAAATCCTATATTTGCTCAAAAATTTAATTCTTTGCATGAGAACAAAATTGTTGCTGTTGTCAATAAAAAGGGTATAAACACTGATAATACGGGGATATATTCTTCCCCTGATATCGCAATTTATTTATTTCAGAAATTTGCAGATATTTGGCAAATAGAGAAGTCAGTAAAATTATTTGAAGATGAATTTAGTTATTATGGAATAAAAGAACCTTTTAAAATTGTTTCTATAAACAAGAAACCATTTCTTTATTTTGTAAGTGAAATTTCATCAATGGGGAATGCCTCAAGTGCATCCGATTTATATTTTACGTTAGTATCTTTAACTGAATTAAAAGTAACTGCTCTGAATTATGTTGGAGAGCCTTTATATGATGATAATGAAAAATATAAAGGTCTAAAAGGTGAATTTACCAATTTGGATGAAATTAAATCGGATAAAGAATTATTTCCATTTTTTGAATCACAAATAGAATCATCAAACCTTATATATAAACCAATGAAAGAAGATTTGGATATTAGTAATGCTAAAAATTATTGGAAAAAATGGTTATTAGATAATCCAGAACTAAAAGAAATTATTGAAAAATTTAATTTTAACAAATATTCAAAAGGTAAAATAAATTTTACATATTACAAAAAGAATATTTTCCCAAAAGAAAAAGGTTCTATATTTAAACAAATTGAGAATAAATATTTTATAATAATTTCAATGTTTAGAAATAATATTTTAGCTTACGATAAAATCAACAAAAATTATTTTCCTATTTGGATAAATAATTGTTCTCATGGTTGTGGTAAAGATATTCAATTTATAAATAGCAACACAATTCTTATTACTTATTATGAAGCTGATAATCAAAAGATTTCTGTTAATCTTAAAGATAAAACATATGAAGTAGTAAGTAACATTGAAGAGAATCAAAAAGTGAATTATGATACAGAAATTTCCGCTGGTAATGAATTTTATTATAAAAATGTTTCACTGCAAAGTGATCAGTATGAACTCGGTTGCATAGGTGAGATAATTAATAAATCAGGTCATAATTATACACTTGTTAATTTTATCATTAGTGTCTATGATGATAACGGAAAACTTTTAGACACTAGTTTTATAAATGTTTCTAATATTAAAAATAACGAAACTAAAAGTTTTTTAACTTATCTTAAGGTCAAAGCTGAAGCAATCAAAAAATATAAAATTCAATTTGAAAATGGATTGTGAAATAGGACTTCTTTTTAGATTTCATAATAAACTAAAAATTTAAATTATTTATAAAAATCTTAAAGTTATACAACGGAGGTTTATTTTTATGGCTAAATTAATCGGTCGTTTTTACTTTAAACAAGCAGGCAAGGGGAAATTAAAAGGTGAGTTTTCAAATAACAAATCGACAGATATTTTAACAGAAACGGCTGATTTGATAAAAAATGTTGATGATAGAATAAATGAGAGAGAATTTATTGGTAACTATGATTCAACATGGCAAGAAAATGGAGAACCTGTTTTCGCAAAACTACGTATTGAATATAGACAAGAAACAGATAACAAAATTTATTCTTTAACGTGGGACTGGGATATTAATAATAGAAAATATACTCATTGGGGTGAAGGAATGCGATGTGGTGATATTCTAATCGGTGATTATAGAAACTTTAAGTTATGATATAAATAGCACTGATAAGAGTATTCAATTATAATTATTGTGACTAAAATGTGTTATCAAATAAATGTTAACTT